>Ga0068713_1002799_pt1 | contig 16632 bp, 16 predicted proteins | sample MTBAKSrepl2MetaG_FD_62223 | JGI IMG/M metagenome (GOLD analysis project Ga0068713, IMG submission 62223) | Enrichment culture microbial communities om Arthur Kill intertidal strait, New Jersey, USA, that are MTBE-degrading - MTBE-AKS2 (Arthur... | ecosystem: Environmental > Aquatic > Marine >...
CCATTATCCCAATAAGTTTGTTGTCTTGAGTATAGAGAGGGAAAGCTGATATCACACAGGATACTATAGAACCATCGGGATTTATCCTTTCAGTTTCAGCTTGAACGATTTTTTCACCCTTGGCTATTCTGGCAAGACGGCAGCCTGAGGTATGGCAGAAAGCATTTGGATAGATGTCGTAACATTTCTTGCCGATAGCACTTTTTGGATCCAGACTTAAAATCTGAGCAAAGGAACTATTGACATAACTAACTGTGTAATCCATATTTATTATACGGATGCCCTGTGGAAGATAATCAATAACATTGCCGAATTCAAGTTTTGGTTTTCCCGAGATAGTTTTTACAGGCACCGTGCTATCGGCACCTTTTTCTTGCCCGGATAATCGCCCGCCGCTCATACCAAATCCAGTCAATTATTACTCCTTACCATACGTTACAAGGGTATGCAAAACTAGTAAATGCTAATATGTAAACGGGAGGTTGTCAACAACCAGATAACGATATGCAATAACGACTTAGCCCCGGTTTTCAACCGGGGCTAAGTCGTTATCAATTGTAAAATATTCTATTACCCGGTAACACCAAGGGCAAAGGACCATTCGTCGATCGGGGCTTCAACATGGCATTCGCCGCAGACGCTTTCCATCGCCCGGCGGCCTTCATGACCCAGGGGCACCAGGTGGCAACTGAAACACTGGCCATAATCAAGTGCCAGCGAGTGAGGTGTTTGCGGAGGAATGGCGGTAATAGGCGGTTCAGTTCCAATCTGGGTTCTGGTCACTGTCGAAGTAACGGTTATCGTAGAAACCACTGTGGCGGTCTGATACTGGGTGCTCGTTACCGTTTGAGTATTGGTCTCACCCTGTGAGCAAGCCCCGATAATAGATGCCACGATTACCAGGCTGACTGCAAGTACGGTTAATAATACGCTTTTTCTCATGCTTAACTCCTTCGTTATTATTACCTTTTTGGCACACTTTATTTTAACAAAGACAGCCGGGTGCTTTAGCTGCCTTTAATTACTATCAGGTAATCAGATACGGCTCGGTGCCGGCTTAATTATTAATGTTCGCAAACGAACTATTTCGCTAATTATAATGCACACATGATTATATTGCAATATGTGTTGTATAATAATTGAAAATATTTATATACTATTCTGAACGGGATAGCCCGCTATAGTTCAGGTTTGTATTGAGCGAATTGATATTGATATAATTGACTTGAAGAAACTGGTATATAATTTCATTCCTTCAATCGTTATTTGAAAATATTTGAGAAAGGAGAACAGGTAACCCAGATGAGAAAGGTCCTCGGTCTTTTGTTTGCCCTGGTAGTTGTTATCAGCCTGGCGGGCATGACCGCCTGTGGCGGTGGCGACAATACTACTACTCCGACTTTGACCTCACCGACAACGACGGCACCGACTACGACCGCGCCTACCACCACTGCTCCAACTACGACAGCACCGACCACCACAGTGCCGACTACTACCGCTCCGACCACTACTGCACCGACAACGACTGAACCGACCACTACCGAGCCAACTACTACCGAGCCCGGTGGTGAACCTACCGCTGAAAACGCAACCGTCATTACCAACCATGAAGTTGGACCCGGTTATGACGGCCTTTGTTTAATCTGCCACATGCTCGGCGGCACGGATCCGATACCGGACGATGGTTATCATCCCGGCTTTGGTGTCGAAAAATGCCTTGAGTGCCACAAGACAGACTAACGATTATAAAAAGGTCGTTATTTACAGCCCGGAATGCTGACTATACAGATCCGGGCTGTTTTTTTTATTTTGAATAACAGCGAAATACGAGCACAAGACTCTAAAATAGCATTTAAAAACGGTTAATGTTAAATTAGATATAATATAATTCCAACGATGCTTTAGGAGGACACTATGTTCAACAGGTGCCCCGGCCAGGATGGTCGTAAACTTCGCGTTGCAATCTATAAATGCCCCGAATGCGGTGCCGATGTGGAGATATTTTCCGATGAATCCCGGGTCAAGTGTCCTAAATGTAAACAATGGGTGTATCGGGAAAAAACTCCTTCGTGCATAGAATGGTGTGCCAGCGCCAGGCAATGCATGGGAGACCGGTGGCCAGGATTGTTTCCCGACAGCGAACAGAACGATACACCCGCCTGTGAAAAATAATATCAACGGGTATTAGCAAGATCATGCTCGCCGAATTAGTCAGTTAATGGTAGATACAAAAAGCTTACAACTGCTGGAATTTGTCAGCGTAAAAGAAATTGTTGCCGGGTATTCAAGTTTCGATGCCAGCCGGCATTTGATAATGGGCCTGGTGCCTTCAAACAACATTGATATTGTTGCGCCAGCGCTGGCCCGCAGCAGAGAAGCCAGGCACCTGGTTAACATCGAGCCCGGTTTTAACATGGACGGCATCAAGGATATCCGTCCGGAAGCCCAGGCGGCATCACGGGGCAAAATGCTTGAACCTCCGGTTCTGCTCGACGTTCAGTCAGCGCTTTCCACCTGCCACCGCGTAAAAACAGTTTTATTCCGGCATGGAAAAATCCTGCCCCTGATTTTCTCATGGTCCAATCGAATAGTCGAACTTCAATCACTCGTGAACGCAATAAACACCGCTATAAGCCCGTCTGGTGAAGTCCTTTCTTCAGCTTCGACCCGGTTGGGGCACATACGCAATCAGCTAAGGCTCGTGCGCGAACAGCTCATCCGTGAACTCAATGGCATCATTAAATCAGAATCCGGCCAGAATATCTTGCAGGATCCCATTATCACTCAGCGAGAAGGCAGGTATGTAGTCCCCGTTAGATTAGAACATAAACGGGACATTAAGGGCATCATTCATGATGTCTCCAATACCGGTGCGACAGTTTTCATAGAACCCTGGTCGACTGTAGAAACCGGCAACGAACTCAAACAACTTGAACTGGAAGAAATTCGCGAGGTCGAGAGAGTACTTTCCGAATTAAGCACAAGCATCGGCAGTTATAGCAACGAAATCACGGCAAACATCGAAATCATGAGTCTGATAGATACGGAAATAGCCAAAGCTCGATTCGCATCAGCGACAGGTGCGGTAGAGCCCCGGGTTACGCGCTTCGATGAAGACCGGTCCGTAAAACTGGTTAAAGCCAGACATCCCCTGTTAAAAGGAAAGGCCGTGCCGCTCGACCTGGAAATGGGTACCGACTATACCTCGCTTGTCATTACCGGCCCCAACACCGGAGGCAAAACGGTAGCCTTGAAGACAATCGGTTTGATAAGCGCAATGACTCAATCAGGGTTGCCGGTTCCCTTAGACGCCGCTTCCCATGTGCCGTTATTCGACTCGATATTTGCCGATATCGGTGATGAGCAGAGCATCGAAGCTACCCTGTCTTCATTCAGCTGGCACATGAGTAATATCAGCCGGATTCTTAGACTGGCAACACGCCAAAGCCTTGTACTTATGGACGAACTGGGTACCAGTACCGATCCGCTTGAAGGTTCGGCGCTTGCCGCGGCGATTATTGTTCATTTTCTTGATATCGGAACTACAACCGTGGCGACCAGCCATTTCAATGAATTGAAAGCCCTGGCGCACACTACTCCGGGAATATGCAATGCCGCCTTCGAATTCGATCCTGATACACTGTTGCCCACTTACAAGCTTGTGACGGGCATACCGGGTGGCTCAAATGCGCTTATTACCGCCGCCAGGCTCGGTGTGAGTGAGGATATTATCGATGCTGCCAGGCAACGCCTGTCCAAACAGGACAGAAAACTCGACAGCCTGCTTTTCCAACTGGCAAGTGAACAATCCCGGCTCAAGGTACTCTCTGAAGCAGCCGAAAAGGAAAGGGAGCAGGCGTTAAAACTTCGTTCGGAGCTCGAGGTATCGCTAAAACAATTAAGAATTGAAAAAGAAAACCTGGTAAACCGGGCGCGTGATGAAGCCGTCAGGCAAATTACCGACTTATCCCGGGAAATCAAGGGGCTTTCTGCCGAATTGCAGCGGAACCGGACCCGCCAGCAGCTCGAATCAGCCAGGACCGCACTGGCTGAATCACGACGGCGCCTGCACAGTACGCTTGGTTCCAACGTCCCCGAGCGACGCGAAGATGCCGACCCGGGAATTATTCAGGCCGGTGATACCGTGCTGCTTGATGAACTCGGTGTGGAAGCGACAGTTACCGACGTCAATCAGTCTGCTTCACAGGTGACCGCCGAGTCTGGCTCGTTGCGTGTTACTCTCGATATAAACAGCGTCACCCGGCTTAAACCGGCCTCAAAACCCAAACAGGGTAAAATTGTTAATAGGCACACCAAACCCGCAGGGCGGGGGGTATCACTTGAACTCGATTTACGGGGCAGGCGGGCTGATGAAATCGAATGGCTGCTCGAAGGCTATCTCAGCGATGCGGTTATGGCTAACCTCGAAACAGCCCGGATTATCCATGGTCATGGCACCGGTGTACTACGGCAGATAGTCAGGGAATATGTTGCCGGCCAGCCCCTGGTAAAATCCTTCAGGCCCGGTCAAAACAACGAGGGAGGAGACGGGGTAACCGTAATCACCCTTAAATGAACCAGGCAAACCCGCAAATATTTAAGATATTCTCACGGAAACGCACCATCGAACTGGTCCGGAAGCTTGACTCCAGCTCTTCAAAGGGTTCCAGTATGTATATACCACCCGGTTCAGAAAATTGCTCACTATTATCAGTTGGAGATTCGAGTTTACCGGGAGATTCGGTTGAAAGGGCTAGTAAAAGCACCACCGGCTTTGTTATATTCTCGACCGAACAAGCTGAATTTTCACAAACTACACTCATATTGCCTCCTTTTCCAGTGAAAAATAAAATTATAAAGGATTGTATTGATATTCAGCCTCTTGAATCACTGATAAGCAGGAATTATGTCACAGGCATTATCCTGATAAGGATGGGAGCACTTGCTGTAGGGATTGCCAGCGGCGAGGCCATCGTCAGCAGTAAAATCAGCAGCGGCTGCATCCACGGCCGGCACCGGCAGGGAGGTTCTTCAGCCGCACGGTTTGCGCGGCACCGCGAAAAACAGATAGAGTTGTTTTTTACCCGCGCATGTGGTCACTGCCGGGAACATATTGAACCTTACATACAGAAAATGGATTACATAATATATGGCGGAGCCTGGACGACCATAAATGCTTTTAAGAAACAATGTTCTTTGCTGTCAAGGGTTACAGCGCCGGAACTCGCGCCCCTTCTGGATATCGGCCAGCCTAAACAGCAGGTGCTGGAAGAGTCCGTTGCACTTCTATATTCCAGCCGCGTATTTCAGTGGCGTTACGATTAAATCAAGTAAAGTCTTGACAAGGAATACCGGTTGTGCAAGCATAGTGCAACAATATTTCAGGAGTAATACATGACAGTTCATGTTGTCACCGACAGTACTGCCGATATCCCGCCTACGCTGGCTGAAACCTTCGGAATCGAAATTGCCCCTGTTTATGTTTACTTCGGAAAACAGACGTACCGCGACGGTGTAGATATTACTCCTGCCGAATTTTACAGGGAGCTCTCCAGTTCGCCGTTTCACCCGACAACTTCACAACCCTCGGTGGGGGATTTTGTCAACATATACAACCACCTGTCTGAACAAGGTGCCAGTGGTATTGTATCTGTACATATCTCCTCAAAAATCAGTGGCACATTCAGCTCTGCCTTGAGAGCAGCCGACATGGTAAAGGAACGGGTGCCAGTCGAGGTAGTCGACTCCGGTTTCAACTCAATCGGATTGGGGTTGATCGCCATTGCGGCGGCACGTCTGGCCAAAACCGGTGAAAGTTTACATAATGTATTGGAAGAAACCCTCAGCGCCATTGCCGGAACCGATATGTACGGCATATTCGATACTTTGAAATATATCGTACGCGGAGGCCGTATTTCAAAGGCCAAAGCTGCCGTTGCAAGTGTCATCGGCGTAAAACCGATGCTGAAATTCAGTAGCGGCGCTATCGTTCAGGGAGGGCTTGCCCGCACCTACAATAAAGGGGTAGAAAAGCTGATCGATTTTGTTAAAAACAAGCAAGGTATATTGAGCCTGGCGATAGCCCACAGCTGTGTACCGGATGAGGCTGCCAAGCTTAAAAAAAGGCTGGGTGAATATTTTTCCGAGAACGATATCATAATTACCGAACTCGGCCCTGCCCTGGGTGCTCACGGTGGGCCCGGAGTTCTTCTGGTAGCGGTTAGAAGTACATAAAAGGAGCACGGGGATGCAACTGGCCCAGCTTATCGGATTCAGCGCCCTGGTTATCTGGGTATACATGAGTGTTTTATTCCTGATCGCTGTTGTGCGAAAGGATAATTCGATTGCCGACATCGGCTGGGGAATTGGATTTGTCATTGTTGCTTTGAGTGTGCTTGTTATTCAGGGTGATTACAGTGCACGACAGGCAATGCTTACGGTGTTGATCACCATTTGGGGATTGCGGCTTTCGGGGAGAATATTTATACGCAACCGGGGCAAGGGCGAGGATTTCCGCTACAGGAAATGGCGTAATGAATGGGGAAGGTTCTTTCTTGTACGCAGTTATCTCCAGGTGTTCCTTCTTCAAGGGCTGTTCATGTGGTTGATAAGCCTGCCGGTTGTAATTACCGGCTCTAAGGCAGCCACCGGTTGGACGGGATTTGATTTTGCCGGTGTGGCGATCTGGTTAACCGGGTTCTTTTTTGAGGCTGTGGGCGACTGGCAGCTTGATAAATTTTTATCCGCGAAAGAAAACAAGGGTAAAATCCTGGATACCGGCCTCTGGCGTTATTCGCGCCATCCCAACTACTTTGGTGAAGTGGTTATGTGGTGGGGAATCTGGATAATCAGCCTGGCCCAAACCTGGGGATGGGCGGGAATCATCAGCCCTATAACCATAACCGTACTTATAGTATTCGTTTCCGGAATACCGCTTCTGGAGCGTTCCATGTCAGCCAGTCCCGCATTCCAGGCGTATGCCCGCAAGACCAGCGTGTTTTTCCCGCTGCCTCCCTGGAATGTTTAAGAATGGCCGCCTTTTATTCTTGAGCCTATCCTGTTAATAACTTATACTTTAGTCAACATGTCTCTCGATTTGAATAGAGTTGCCGGTTCAATTGCATCAATGGCCAGCGAACTGGCCCTGCAGGGATCAAGGCGGGCTGAGGCGTTAAACGCAGCGCTCAGCAAGTATTATGATCCGGGAGATCTAGCTTCCCTGAAGCAGCGCCTGGCTCGGGCTAAAACCAGCTGGCTTGTGGCTGAAATACCCGGCAGCCTGAACTCCCGGTTCGATCCACCTCCTCCGCCTGCTGATTACCGTGTGCTGGCTACCGATGGGTCCCAGATAGATATAGACCGCCACCACCCTGCCCGGTGCTGTTTGATAAATATAGGCAGCGTCAGCATGCAATACGGTCAAAATCCCGGCAGCTTTCTTGAAAGCGAGCCGATTCTCTTATCCAAAACTGATGAGCTCATACTGAAACCGGAACAGGGCACCACCGGCAGAGAGGTGTCCATCGAAGGTTCTCTCCTGGGCATAAAACGTACCGCTGAAGAATTCCGCTTCCTGGCTGCACTTGCCGGCCGGCTGCAACCGGGTTTTCCAGCCCTTGCCCTGGTAGACGGCTCGCTGATCATGTGGGGATTAACGAGCAAGGATATTCCGGATTTTGTTGTCGATATTATGCTTGACAAAGGCGTTCTCAAATACATAACTCAGATTGAAAAATTGAACTCAAGCCATCCCGTTGCCCTTGCCAGTTATATCAGCTTCCCCAGAAGCACCGACGTAATTAATTTGCTGCGTATTGCTGTTTGCCCGTACCAGATCCCGGATTGTGACAGGTTCTGTGCCGGTGCTGCCAACGGGGAAAGGCCGTGCGATGCGGTGGATGGTGTTAATGACAGGGAATTATTCTGGGCATGCCTGACCGAGCAACAGAGATCGGATGTGTTTATCAGCCAGTCAAGAATCTCCAAAACGCGCTACGGGTGCAACCTGGTATATTTTTTCTATCTGAAAACAGGTAATGAAATCGCCAGGGTTGAGATACCCGAATGGGTAGCTCTCAAACCGGAGTTACTGGCGATTACCCATTCACTTATTCTGGAACAGTGCCGGAAAGGCCATGGTTACCCGGTAGCACTTTCGGAAGCGCATGAGATGGCCGTGGTCAGCGGGGCCGACCGGCAAAACTTTTTTTACCTGGTCGATGAGTATTTCACCGGTTACAAACTGAACACGTCAGCATCAGCCAAGAGCACCAGCAAGAAAAACAGATGGATTTAGTTTTCAGCACCATGGCTATAAGGGGTGATTATATGAATGAAGCCAGTTCTCGGATCGCGGAAGTAACCCAGGCCAGTACCGCCGGGTTTTTTGCCCAGTGTTATGAGCTGTTCGACCTGCCACCGTTAGGCAGCATGATCAAATGCCGCGATGGTGGCAATGAAATAATGGCAATTACCTGTAATGCCAGGACCAGCAGCCTGGAACCGGGACGGCGGCCAATTGCCAGAGGTAAAAACGAATTGACCGAAGAGGACGTTTTCCGCTCCAATCCTCAATTAGAACAATTGTTAAAAAGCGAATTCGAGGCAGTGGTAATCGGACATTCTGCCAACAATCAGTATCATCATTATCTGCCGCCACGGCCTGTCAAGCTGCATAGCTTTGTTTATGTGTGCAGCCCGGATGAAATCGTGGAATTCAGCCGGTCGCTGGAATTTTTAACCCTGCTTGCAGGAGCCCGTACCGAACTGCCTTCCGAAGAGCTGATTGCGGCCTGTATACGGTTTATCGGCGCCTGCCATGTCGAGCCTGCTGCCTTTACAACTCTGGCAGGAAAAAAACTTGCCCAGATTTTTACAGATGACTACCAGAAGCTGCGAACGATACTATTGAGGTTGAAATTATGAACCGCCAGGATAACAATAAACTGGGAGTGGTTGTTTCGGGATCATTAAGCCAGGGCATACAGGCACGTCTGGACAGCAATACTTCAATAGAGGATGTCACCGTTGGGCACCTGGTAACCATTCAGGGGAACACACGGCGTTTTTTTGGAATGATCAACGATATCAGCCTGGAAACCACCGACCCGGGAATCCTGCTGACTCCACCGGAGGCTGACGAAGTGTTTCTCGCGACCGTGCTGCAGGGTACGACCACATATGGTTCCATGCAAATTGTACCCTATCTAACGCTGGGCGGCGACGAAAGCCTCATCGAAGGCCCTCAACCGGTAAAATCTATACCCAGCCACTTTTCACCTGTCCTTCTGGCCAGCGAAGCCGATATTGAACTCGTTTTCGGCAAGGAAGGAACCAGGAATTTTTTTATCGGTAATCCCCTTGACATGCAAGTAAAGCTATGTCTGGACCTGCCTGAGCTGGTTACCCGTTCCAACGGAGTTTTCGGAAAAAGCGGAACCGGAAAAACATTCTTGACGCGCATGCTGTTAATCGGAATTCTGCAAACAGATGCTGCGGTTAATCTCGTGTTCGATATGCACAGTGAGTACGGCTGGATGGGAACCCGTGAAAAAGCTTCTCCCGTAAAGGGGTTAAAACAGTTGTTCCCTTCCCGGGTGTCAGTGTTTACTCTGGACGAACAAAGCTCGCGGGAACGCAAGGTGAGCACCGACTTTGTAGTGTATATAGGTTATGACGAAATCGAACCGGCCGATATTGAACTGTTGCGCCAGACTCTAAACCTTACCGACCAGGCGGTATCGGCAACCTACCAGTTACGGCAGCGTTTCGGCCAGAAATGGATCGAAAAGGCTCTGGCACTGGAAAGCGATGGGGAAACCGAAGATACACTCAAATCGCTGAATATTCACGAGGCAACCTTTCAGAATCTGGTGCGCGGTTTGAATATTATTTGCCGGCTGCCATTTACCCTGCCCCATGTCGAAACCCGGGCGGTGGACAAAGTTCTCGAATATCTGCAGAGCGGCAAACATGTTGTTCTTGAATTCGGCCGCCATGGCAACATAGCGGCATATATCCTGGTGGCAAATCTTTTAACCCGCCGGATATACACCCGGTACCGCGAAAACACGGAAAAAGCCATGGCTGAGAATCACCCCCAGCCGAAGCCCCTGGTTATCACCATCGAAGAAGCCCATAAATTCTTGAATCCGGCTGTTGCCGGCCAGACTATCTTTGGAACGATAGCCCGGGAAATGAGAAAATACAATGCCACATTGCTGGTAATAGACCAGCGTCCCAGCGGTATAGATGAAGAAGTCATGAGTCAGCTTGGTACCAAGATAACCTGCCTTCTGGACAGCGAAAAAGATATTGACGCCGTTCTGGCAGGGATAAGCGGTAAAAGCGGTTTGAAATCGGTTATCGCCAAACTTTCTTCCAAGCAGCAGGCTCTTGTGTTCGGTCATGCCGTACCCATGCCGGTGGCTTTCAGACCCCGTGATTACGGTTCCGCCGAATCCTACGCCCAGTTTGGTAATGCAAGTCCTGATATCAAGGAGGATAACCTGGACGATCTCTGGTAGGTGGCTGTATTGTGAATAATAAAAAAATTGGTTTGGCACTAGGTGGCGGAGCCGCTCGCGGGCTGGCTCATATCGGAGTTCTGGAAGCCCTGGAAAAAAACAATATTAAAATTGACTTTATTGCCGGAACCAGTGCCGGAGCCGTAGCCGGCGCAGCCTATGCCAGGGGCTCCAGCGCCGCAGCGCTCAAGGAAATGGCTATCAGTATGGGCCTCAGAGACTGGGCCAGCCTGGCGGACGTTCGCCTGCCCCACGGTGGATTTATTGCCGGCAACCGGATAAAAAGCCTGCTTAAGGTAATCGTTGGGGACGTAAACTTCAGCGAACTTAAGATTCCTTTTGCCTGTGTAGCCTGTGACCTTTTCAGCGGAGACGAAGTAATATTGAACCAGGGTTCCGTACTCGAGGCGGTGCGTGCCAGTATTTCCATTCCAATCGTGTTTTCACTGGTCAAGCACCATAACCGGTATTTGATCGACGGCGGCCTGATCAACCAGGTCCCGGTAAACGTTGTCAGGGCTATGGGCGCCGATGTCATTATTGCGGTTAACGTAATCCCGATGGCTCATCGTAGAAAAATGTTGCCGAAGAAAAACAAAAAAGCCAAAGAGCCGGGGCTGTTCGATGTCATGATGCATGTTTTCGACATCACCAACATCCGGACGGTGCTGGAAAGCCTCGAAGGGGCGGATACCGTGATTAATCCGGACATGCATGGTTTCACGCCGGCTGATTTCCACCTAGCCCGGGAAATAATATTGCAGGGAGAAATCGCCGGTGAGCTGGCTATACCGGAAATCAATATGGCTGTTGCCCGCTCTTGAACCGGAATAATTGCTACCTGGGGTAAATATTGTCTATAATTGATTACCTGGGGCTGTAGCTCAGCTGGGAGAGCGCCTCCTTTGCAAGGAGGAAGTCAGGGGTTCGAGCCCCCTCAGCTCCACCAGGAGTATCAACAGGCAGAACAGTATGCGTCTGCTTTTCTTTTTCAGATTTGGCAGCTTCATCCATAAATTAATCATCCCCCCGCCCAGATTTTTATCGGATTATTTATTTGCCAACTGGTAAATATTGTTGCGAAAAGTATTGACAATGTCTACTGGTGTGTATAGGATTACACGGGGCCATAGTTATATCTGACCCTGGCGAAATTCCGGCTAACGGGGTTGATTATGCCTGCCGTAAATAAGACCGACAAGCCTCCCGCGGATTACCATCAGGCACTGGATACCATTAAATACCTGCAGTCCCGCATTGAATATCTGCAGGATGAATACCACCTGTTCGAAGCTGAAATCGATCATGTCCTCAATAATACCAACCATCCAATACGCATCATCAATGCCGATAAAACAATACGGCGTATTAACGAGCCATTCGCAATACTTGCCAATATCCGGGCGGAAGATGCCAGGGGTAAAAAATGCTGGGAAGTATACAAAGGGCCACTGTGCCACAGCAATCACTGCGACCTCGAACAGGTGTTCAAAGGGAAAAGTGTCATACATACTCTTTTCGAACACACCAACCCGGATGGGACAACCACGTCATACACTGGCACCAGCGTTCCCTTCAGAAACCGCAAAGGCCGGATTATCGGCTTAACCGAAACCTACCGTGATATCTCCAGAAGAAAGAAACTGCGCTCCCTGGTGGCTGAAACTGAAGACCGTTACCGCTCGCTGGTAGAATTAAGCGGTCAGGTGGGGGAAGCGATAGTTGTAATGCAGGACATCAACAATCAGACTGCAGTACAGACTTACTTCAGCCGGGAATGGGAAAATATTACTGGCTACTCCAGGAGTGAGCTTGCCGGCATGCCTTTTACCGATCTGATCAAACCAGGTAAAAAGCGGGCCATGTTAGAACGCCACGGCAAGAAAATGGCCGGAATCAGCCTGCCCGGCAAGTACGAGATGAACATCAAAACCAAAAACGGCAGCTGGGTTACAGTAGAACTGACAAGCGCTCATTCCAGGTACAACGGCCAGCCCGCCAACGTTGCCTATATCAGGGACATAACCGAAAGGAAAAATACAGAGAAAGAGCTGGCTCTTTACCGTCAGAAACTTGAGTCCCTGGTAGAAAAACGGACATCAGGGCTGGTTAAACTGAACCTTGAATTGAAAGCCCAGATAAAGAAAAGGGCCGATGCTGAATATCGTTACCGTTTCCTTTTCGAAAAAATGCCGATTCCCATGATAGAAACGGATTGGTCGGAAATAAAAAAGGGTATAGACAGGCTTAAAAACGCAGGCATTAAGGACATCGAAGACTATTTGAAAAACAATCCGTCGATATTTGACCAGATATTTGCCAGCTACAGGTTCAAAAATTCAAACAAGGCCTTCACCAGGTTCTGGGGCGTAAGCAGCACTTCGGATTTCGATCTTCATGCCAAAGAAATCTTGGAGCACTGGGCTTCCGGTGATACGGTCAGGGTAACCCGGCGCCTGATGGCAGCCGTAGCCAACAACCGGACCAGGTGCCAGTATCACTGGTACACCACCAACCTGAAAGGCAAACCCGCTCATTGTATTAACGTGTTCTACGCTCCGCGCGGTCACAGGGGAGATTACTCAAGAGTTCTGGAATATATCCATGATCTGACCAATGAAAAGCAAATGGAAAATAACATAAAAACATTATTAAAAACCGAGAAACGCTACCGCATCGAAATCGAAAGGCAGTTCAAGCAAAGGGTTGATTTTATCAATTCCCTGGTTCATGAATTGAAAACTCCGTTGACCCCCATGATGTGTGCCAGTGAAACCTTGGTCAACCAGGCAAAGGATACAGAGTACGCCAAGCTGGCGAGGAATATTTATCAGGGCTCACTTCAGCTCAATAAGCGAATCGATGAACTGCTGGACCTGGCCAGAGGCGAATTGGGGTTGCTGTCGATCAAACCTGAGACACTGGATGCCAGAGCTGTCATCTGGGAAACGGCTGAAAACTACCGGGAGTGGGCCGCCAGGAAAAACGTCAGCATAGTTCTCAAATTACCGCGGGGCCACCTACAGGTGTCGGCTGATGCAGAAAAATTCAGGCAAATTCTACAAAATCTGCTCGATAACGCCATAAGGCATGCTCCGGAGCGCACCGCAATAGTGATAACCGCCCGCTACAGGGATAATTATGTTGAATTTCAAGTCAAAGACAAGGGGCCTGGTGTGCCGTCAGACATGCGAGACCGGTTGTTCGAACCGTATTATCACAAACCCGAAGATACCCTTAAGCTTACCGGGCTTGGTCTTGGCCTGGCGTTATGCCGGATATTCGTTGAGCTTCATAATGGCCGGATAAACTATCACTGCCTGCCTGTTCAGGGCAGCCTTTTCAGTTTCACGTTACCCAGAATATTACACGCTTCCCGGGAGGACGGTAATGAAAATACTGCTGATTGATGACGATAGAAATATCGTTGATGTGATTGTAAATACTTTTAGAATAAGCTGGCCTGAAGCCGCTCTGGCAACTGCCTATACCGGAAGCGATGGTTTGAAAAAGGCAGAAATGGAATCTCCTGACATAATACTTTTGGACCTCGGATTGCCCGATATATCGGGGTTCGATGTTATAGAAAAGATCCGCCGTTTTTCCCAGACGCCAATTATGATAATATCGGTAAGAGAAGAAGAGGCAAACATTGTAAAAGCCCTTGGCCTTGGAGCCGACGATTATCTCAGCAAACCTTTCGGCCAGCTGGAACTGGTTGCCCGGATAAAAGCCCTGGCCAGGCGTTATTTCAAAGACAGCTGTGAAGAAGTTATTTCCGCCGGCACGCTGGTGCTGGATACTTCCGCCAGCAAACTGAGTGTTGACGGCAGTTCCTTCAAGCTGACCAATACGGAAAGGGAAATTATGCGATTGCTGTTGTCAAAGCGAGGCAGATTGACAACGACAAGGGAGATGGCAAACGCAGTCTACGGTTCATTATCGGGTGAAGAAAACATCAAGACTTTCATTTACCGGTTGAGGAACAAGGTTGAACGGGATCCGCAAAACCCTGAAATCCTGTTAAACGAACACGGGCTGGGTTATTATCTTAAAATTACCAACTGACCTTCAATTCCTTTAATAATATTTTCCACGTGCATTCTTTGTTGTTTATACCTTATTAACACTGCTTTGTAACCTAATTGTAACCATCTGTCTACATCAATTTAACCCCGTAAAGCGCTATTGTATCTATAACAATGGTGCATACTTTTTTCCAGCTATCCTTTCAAAGGTAGAACAATATGATGATATATCTACCCTTGTATACCTGGGTAACCAATTAATACTGCAGCCAATTCGGAAAAAAGGGGGTGAAACGGCTTTTAATATAAAAATATTCCAAAACAAATATCAACCTAGTGAACACAAATGAGGTCAGGATGATGAATGTAAAACTGGTTGAAAAGGAAAGCGCAGTTAGACCCGTTCGAAAAAGAAGCACAATCGGGCTGAAGGAATCAACCAAGAAGCGGTTGGACCGGTTTCGCGCGCCCGGGCAGTGTTACGACGGCTTCATCCAGCAGATGGTAGATTACTGGGAAAAGAGTAACAGGCCCTCCAGGCATTGATTCGACACCGGCTGTCGGGAGGTGATGCGTATTGAGATACAGCAGTAACGTTCGTATTTGAAATAGCAAATCTTGTAAGGAGGAAAATAACCAAATGCCTGAAACAGAACAACTGACACCAAGCAACACGGTTTCCAGAAGACAGTTTTTAAAAGGAGCCGGCATCGTAATCGGCGGAACAGCCATGGGCTCGGTATTCCTGCTGTCTTCCTGTGGTGACGGTGGCGAAACAATAACCAAGACCGTCACTACAACTACTACCGCACCGGGCCAGACTGTTACCACTACAGCCGCCGGCCAAACCGCAACCACCACCGTCGGTGCGGTAACCAAATACATTTGTCCGTTTGACAATCTGGAATTCGATACCCTCGCAGCTCTTAAAGCCCACCTCGAAGCTAACCACATCGGCACAGAAGCAGCCAACATTACTACGCTTACCGTAAACGGTGACTCCTTCGCATTTGTGGACCTGAAACCGTATTCATCGCTGCTTTATGTACTCAGGGAAAAACTTGGGTTGTTCGGCGCTAAAAACGGCTGTAATATGGGCGAATGCGGCGGGTGCACGGTTCTTTTGAACGGCAAGGCTGTCAATTCCTGCCTGGTGCTGGCAGTCGAAGCCGATGGTGCCAGTATCGAAACCGTCGAAGGCCTTTCGGACGGGATTACCCTGAGCACCGTGCAACAGATATTTTACGACAAGGATGCCTTGCAATGCGGCTACTGCGCCCCGGGCATTATCATGTCGGCAACCGCTTTAAAACGTGAAAAGTCGAACCCGACCCTGGATGAAGTTAGAGAAGCGTTATCAGGCCACATGTGCACTTGCGGCAACCTGAATAACTACATGGCAGCGCTTCTGAATTTGAGATAAGGAGGTTAATAGAAATGGCAGATTATGCAGTAGTCGGAAAAGCTGGAAACAAGGAAAAGACCATCGTTCAGAAACTCACCGGCCGGCTGGATTATGCCGATGACCGCCTGCCGGGGCAGAAACTGGTGGCAAGAACCCTGCTTTCCCGTTATGCCAATGCAGAAGTAACGGCTATCGATACAAGTGCAGCTGAAGCCCTGCCCGGAGTCAAAGCAGTGATTACCTACGATGAATGCCCCGTGCTTTTCAAGAAAATACGGCGGTGGGGCCAGGAAATCGCGGCGGTAGCCGCAGTGGACAATGAAACTGCAACCCGGGCGCTGGAACTTATACAGGTGACCTACCAGGAAAACACGCAGGTTTCGGACGTGGAAGAAGCCATGAAGCCCGGGTCAGCCCTGACCGGCATATGGGAAGGAACCAACATACGTACAGCCGAACTGCTTCGCGGCGATGTGGAAGCCGGGTTTGCCCAGGCCGACCAGGAATTCACCGAAACCGCCGGCTGGACCAATTTCTGGCAGCACAAGGAAATGGAGCCATGGTCGGCAACTACTTACTGGGTGGGTGATGACCTGTATGTATGGACCACTTCCCAGAATCCATTCGGCCAGCGCAATACGATTAAGAATACCATGGGCTGGCCGATGCATAA
>Ga0068713_1002806_pt1 | contig 16584 bp, 13 predicted proteins | sample MTBAKSrepl2MetaG_FD_62223 | JGI IMG/M metagenome (GOLD analysis project Ga0068713, IMG submission 62223) | Enrichment culture microbial communities om Arthur Kill intertidal strait, New Jersey, USA, that are MTBE-degrading - MTBE-AKS2 (Arthur... | ecosystem: Environmental > Aquatic > Marine >...
GAAGATCACCATCTCAAAAGCCAATATCCAGGCGACTCTACCCTGCGAGACAACAGTCCTTGCAGCTGCAAACCCCAAATTCGGGCGTTTTGATCCTTATGCAAAAACCATTGCTGAACAGATCGAACTGCCGTCCACTCTTATCAACCGTTTTGACATGATTTTTCCTATCAGGGATACGCCCATGCCGGACAAAGACGAAAAATTGGCGCGGTTCGTTGTCGGTCTGCACAAAGGTATGACGCCGTCTGAAGGCAAACTGAAGACTGAATTACTGAGAAAATATATCGCCTACTGCCGAAAGAAAAGGCCGCAGATAACAGATGAAGCTGAAGAGATCTATGTTGAATATTACCTTAAAATGCGCTCAGGCGGCAACAACGAGACCGGCCTGAAATCGATCCCAATCTCTGCCAGGCAGCTTGAAGGGATCATCAGGATGTCCGAAGCCTATGCCAAGATCGAACTCTCAGATAATGTGACCAAGCGACATGCGGAAAAGGCCGTGAGAATGATGGATCACTGGCTCAGGCAGGTAGCGCTTGACGGCGAAACCGGGCAGATAGACATCGACAGGATCGGAACAGGGATACCTACCAGAGAAAGAAACAAAATATCGATCATCCGCCGCATCATCAATGACCTTAAAGAGGAGGTCGGCAGATTCGTACCCGTTGAAGATATCCTGAAAAAAGCTGAAGCGGAAGGGATTACGGAAGGAGAGGTTGATCCCATCATCGACAGACTCAAAAAGACAGGGGACGTCATGGAAGCCAAGCGAGGCTTCATCTCAAGGCTGTAAGGCATTCTTGAAACCAAAAAGGTTCCCCTCTCCCCCGGCACCCCCACACCCTTCCAAAAAGGCAAAGAAGGGCAGGTCTAACCATAAATATATCCACAAGAACAAAATGAATCCGCCCATGAGGTGATACCGATGGCGCAAGCCAATCATTCCAACTGCGCAGGCTATGTCAGCATGGCCTTTCTGAGAGGAAACTGTGACCTGACTCGATATGCGAAAGGACAGGAGAAAGAAAAAAACAGAGAATAAACCAGACGGATAGATGCTCTCAGGAGGTAGAGAGCATCCATCTGATGCCCCAAACTTCAAAAGCCCACGCTGAAAAGGTGATCGCAATGGCAACCGTTACGCAAAATTCTAAACTATCCGATTTTGAGCCTCAAAAGATACAAGCGCTGGAAAAGAGGAAGGATGAAGAACAACAAGTGATGGATCTATTGGAAAGATTCTCCGCTGAGATGCTGAAAGACAGGCTCAGAAACGGCGGCGGCCACCCCGAGCCGGAGTGGGGAGAGGGTGAAACCTGGAGATTCTATTACCTGGATGAGTGCAAAAGGAGAGGCGTGAGATTGCTTAAACAGCTGGGGTGGCCTACCGATGAAAATGCCCTCTATGTGAACATCCATACTGGCTGTGTCGACAAACTCATACATGTCGCTAACAATAAAGGATATTTCGCAGACACCTATACCATCAGCAACCAGGTATGGTCAATAATCGAACACTGGGAACCTTAAAACCCAGATCAGTCGAACAATCACCTGATAGCTTACCTTGAAGATGAAATCCGCAGGCTCAACCAGATCAAGAGCCGGGGCAAGCCTGACGCCTACCATAAAAACGAGATAAAGAGAATCTCTAAACACCAGAAAACCATTAAAGAGGAATGCTCAAAAATCAAAATCGAACATTGACCTCAACCTCCCTGCCAACTTCATCATGACCCCTTATGAGTGCGGTGTGAGCCACCTGCGCTCCTAAGAGGTAATCAACTGGGACAAAATCAGAACGTTTCAGTCCGAGCGGGAAAACAGCCGATGACCCGCATACCGTGACCGGACCCACAGGAAAGGACACTTTTTGCTCGGAACCTGAAGGCACCTTCCAGACGAAAAAGGAAATGGCCTTTGCGAACCGGTTCTGCTTGACCACCCTGACATCAGCCGATGACAAAACCACAGATACACCGTGAGCCTCGGTCACACGAATCTGATACCCATTTTCCGAATTGCCGATGACCTCAGCCGTCACTTTGGCACCTTTTGACAACCGCCGGACATCAGCAATCTTCGAATCAGGATAGCTGACCAGGACGAAAAAGATATGCCTCCCGCTCCAATCCTGAGACAAGGCAGACTTCACCAAATTTCTCTCGACATCCAGGACTAAGCCATGGGCTGACCCTGACAGGGAATCTGAGACTTCCTGGACAGGCCGCCGAGGATCACCGGACACCTTATTATGATAAGCGTGATGGTAAGCGACGCCAATGGAGCCCAAAATTTGTCTGACAACATCTGAAACAGACGATTTTCTGGCTTCAGCCAGGCTTGAACTGGGCACAGAAACACCGGCAAAATGACCAACAGGAACCACCTTGACCCAATCAGGAACTTCAAGCCTCGCCCCAACCCGGTCCCTAACCTTCTGCTCAACCACTGCCTGAACCTGATGAGCCTGCTGAGCCTGCTTCTTCTTCTCAATATCCTCATCCGGCCCGTTTATCATGTTGCCAAACATTGTCCCAAGCAGGCTGACAGCAAAGCCGAACAGGAAATCAAGCTGCATCTCTGCCCCTCTTAGACCGCCTCTTCACGAAGCTCCCGCTGTAAATCCAAAAGCAGTTTCTCAGCCTTCTCCTTTGCAGCCATTTCACCAGCCTTGGCAAAACGGTCACTAAGCTTCTGGAGCGCAGCAGCCTTTGCGTGAAGGAAATCGGCTTTGCTCATCTCAAGCCTTACCCATACATTGAAAGTGGGTTGCATTACCGCTGGCGACATCACCTCCTCGTAATATACCTCAGCCTGGCGAATGCCCTGAAGGTGCAGGTTGTTCACAAAAGTGGCAATGCCGTCAGACACATAACGGTCAACACCGCCTGAACCTGTGTTTGACCCCTGCACATAGGATGAAAACTCAGCCCTGATGAACTGCGAAATGCCCTGCGCCGCCACCTTTAAAGCCTCGGCATTTGCGCACCTTATCGAGACAGCGTAATCAGACCCGTTAAGAAAACCGCCGGAAAATCTGACCTGACCATCCTTCTCAGATACCGTTTCCTTGACCCATGAAGGCCGCTTGTCATCCTCAGATGTCGCCACAACATATGGTTTCTGAGCCTCATAAGCCTCTTTCAAAGCAGCAGGAGCCTGCGAGATGTTCTTCTGCGACCCTGAACAGCCGAAAAATAGAATGGTTGCCGAGAGTAAACCAATTACCACTGCAACTGATACAGAGCGATAAACAGTTGCGTTTAAAATAAACCTATCTCTTTCATTTTTCATAGATAAAGCCTCCTTTCTTTTTATTGAACATAAGAAAGGAGGCATTGGTTGTCAAGCGCTAAAATGCTATTTTATTAAATTATTTCAATTGGTTATTTTGGTTTAAACTCAAACGCCAACTGTTGCAAGAAACAAGGCTTGACCGTCATGTCATCCTCATTCGCAGGCCTCCCGTGCATCTCCCATTTTCTCAGGCCGAGAGGCAGAATTTCATTGATGCCCTGCATTCTGAGAGATTTCACGACAAGGCCGCTTATGAGGTCTATACAACACTTTTGGATGAAGGCTAATTCCATATTTCCATCAGGACAATCTATCGAATCTTCAAATCCGAGCATGACGATGTCAAAAATCGACGCCATCATCTAATCCAATATCAGAAGCGGGAACTTCTGAGCACAGCGCCCAAGCAGATCTAGCCCATCTTTCGCAATTCGGCTGCCGCCGGGGCCAAAATTGCGAATTTTTGGGTCCTAACCTATTGAAATCAGGTTTGCGAGGTAGCCGAAATCGCTTGTAGTGCCGACCTACCCCCTTGATTTTTCGATGGCGTTCTGAAAAATGGAGGCATGTTTCTCCGAGCCAAAAACCGATTCAAAGACGGTAAAGAACATCGCTATTGGAGCATCGTTGAAAACCAACGAACGGCAAACCGTCGGGTTGTTCAACGACAGGTGCTCTATCTTGGCGAGATCAACGACAGCCAGCATGCATCCTGGTGCAAGGCCATTGAGGTATTTCAGGACGGCACAGATAAAAGCCGCCAGATGGCCCTGTTCCCGTCCGATCGGGTGGCGCCGGAGATGGCGTGTGAAGTTGTCCAAATACGACTCAATGAACTGGAACTTCATCGACCCAGGCAATGGGGCGCCTGCTGGCTGGCCTGTCATTTATGGAGACTTCTCGGTCTGGACGATTTCTGGTCTTCTCGACTGCCCAACCATCGAAACAAGACGCATTGGATGAATGTGTTGAAAACCCTGGTCAGTTACCGTCTCATATCTCCAGGCAGCGAGTGGCGCCTGCATCGAGAATGGTATCATCGCAGCGCCATGGCCGACCTGCTCGGTGAAGACATCGGCCTTGTCCAAAAGGACAAGCTGTACCGATGCCTGGACAAGTTGCTCCCTCATAAGGAGGATTTCTTTTCTCATCTCACAGGGCGGTGGAAAACGCTCTTTGATGCCGGCTTTGACGTATTGCTCTATGATTTGACCAGCACCTATTTTGAGTCACCCCCTACCGGATCAGGGAAACGACAATATGGGTACAGCCGGGATAAACGTCCTGACTGCGTCCAGGTCGTGATTGCCCTTATTGTGACGCCGGATGGATTCCCTATCGCTTATGAGGTGATGCCGGGCAACACCAGCGATAAAACCACTCTGGAAGATTTTCTCAAAAAGATTGAGAATCAGTATGGCAAAGCCAACCGGACCTGGGTGATGGATCGCGGCATTCCAACGGATGCGATCCTTCAAGCCATGAGAACGTCAAATCCTCCCATCCATTACCTGGTGGGCACTCCCAGGGGGCAGTTAACCCAACTGGAAAAGAATTTCCTGGAAAAACCATGGCAACAGGTTCGAGACCTTGTCAACGTCAAATTGCTCGCTCAAGACGGCGAGCTGTATATCCTGGCCCGAAGCGATGGACGGGTGGCCAAAGAACGCGGTATGCGCCGTCGCCGACTGAAAAAGCTCTGGCATCGCCTCAAAGAGCTGCAACAGCAAATCTTAACCCGGGACAGCCTCCTTCTCAAGCTGGGCGCTGCCAAAAAGGAAGCAGGCAAGGCTTATTCTCTGGTCGAAATCACCCTGCCAAAGCCCCACGAACCCGTCAATGAAGAGACCTTCACGTTCCGCCTCCTAAAGCATAAACTCCGAACGGCTCGTCGAAGAGAGGGATGCTACCTATTGCGATCCAACCTCACGGGTCATGATCCAGCCATGCTTTGGAACCACTACATCCAGCTCACGGAGATTGAACAGGCTTTCAAAGAACTCAAGCACGATCTGTCAGTGCGTCCCATATTCCATCAGGTCGACAAACGAGTCGACGCTCATATCTTCGTTTGCTTTATGGCCTACTCCCTGCTGACAACATTGAAACACCTCGCCAGACAAAAGGCCCCGGGATTGACGCCCAGGTCTATTCTTGAGAAATTCGCCGCTATCCCAATGGTCGATGTCCATCTCCCCACAACAGATCATCGCCTGTTGATTCTGCCTCGATACACCCAGCCGGATCCCGACCTGCGGCTCCTGCTCGCTCAGCTCAAACTGGTGTTGCCGGAACAGCCTCCCCCGAGGATTAGCGTCCGTTCCCAGCAGGCAGTCTGTAGTGCCGACCTTTGGGGGTCGGGTATAGCAAAATCAATGGGTTAGGCAAGCTCATACCCCCGAATTGCGAAAGATGGGCTAGTTCTTGCAGCAACCAAATTTAAAGGACCAACCAAGTGGAGATATTTCCATCTTTTTTTAATCCCATGTATTTTTAGATGTCATGTTGTTGGCTACATGGTTGCTCACTGTGATCAACACCTTAACGAAACATCTTGGTGCGCCACGAGGGCGCAAATTACCAGCGGGTGAAAGTCCCGTCCGGGAAATTGTCGGTACATCCCGGTAGCTACCCAGGCATTGAGGCAGGGAGACCTCCTTGGTGAAGCCCTGGGGACAAATGTAAACTTTTAGGTTGCAGCAACCTGGCAGGCCGTAACGCGAGTGAACCTTGAGCAGGCCTCGAAAGTACAGTCGTGGAAGCCGACCCGCCCAAGATTCGGGGAAGGCCGAAGCGGGATAGGGAAGTAACCGTCAAATGCACCTGTTCCGATCCACCGGGGTAATGAGGACAGCATGTCAGGAAGGTAATTTGGGCAACGTGGGAGGCCCGTCCCGGGTGCGGGGTAGCGACCCGTAACAAAGCTTTAGGTTTTGGCTTGGGCGGGATTCGGAGAGGGGCATAGTACCGGTGAAACCGGGTAATGCCGGTGGAGGGAAGGCCCCTTACTTCTGGAGCGCTTTTGAAGGAGATGAGACAAGGTGAGTGGCTTTAGCCTGAGACCACCGGAAAGTTCGGATTCTTTAGAAAAAGCTTTATCTTAGGGCGAAGTTTGGCGGCACAAGATGCATTCGCGAAGCGTCCGTTGGTTTTGACCGATGAATCCTGTCGTCTTTCGTGTGCTCTGAGGTGAATCCAGTCGGAAAGCCGTGTGCGGCAGATCCGTATGCACAGTTTGATGAGCGGGGATGGGAAACGGGCTATATGCTACCGCGCCCGTCCTCGACTCTACTCGAATAAAATTGTATCAAGCAGGCTATCTTCCTGGGGCAGTTGGCCATCCATGTGGACCGGGGTGCCAGCATGAAATCAAAGATGGTTGCCCAAATCCTGGCAGACCTGGGGGTTACCAAAACACGTAGCAGACCGCATGTGAGCAATGACAACCCCTACTCGGAATACGCAATTCAAGACCTTGAAATATTATCCGGCATTTCCTGATCGCTTTGGGTCTGTCCAGGATTCCAGATCTTTTTGTCAGGATTTCTTTCGCTGGTATAACAATAAGCATCGCCATTCAGGCATCGGATTAATGACGCCTGAAAGCGTCCACTACGGCCTGGCAAAACCGCTATATGAACATCGTAAGACGGTCCTCAAGGCTGCATTTGAGAAAGATCCCAGCCGTTTCAAAGGAAAGATACCGAAACCACCAAACGTCCCGAAAGCGACCTGGATAAATCCGCCTTCGAGTGTTGCTGTGGGAGTTGAATTTATTGGAACTGCTGTCTCATTTTCATTGATACGCTCCGGTCAGCACAAACTGAATCAGCAAAGTCTAATAACTCATCCATATTTTCAAGCTCATTTTTATCTATAAGCTTTTGTGCAAATTCTTCCTTGTCCATATATGCCCATATCTCTCTACAGTATTTCGGATCAAATATCATAAAAAATAAAAGACAATTACGAAACCCCTCAAATTTATAAAGCGTAGAAAGTCTATTAGCAAATTTCTTCATATCCAAACTCTCGAACGGCTTTTCCGATGACTCTAACCGATCAACTAGCATAGGGTGTGGTAATAGCGCGGAAAGACCATTCACTGCTTTATCGGAGCTAATATAATCACAGAAAAATTCAAGGTCATCGCCATAAATTCTATCTTCTTGCCACATGGGTTTTTTTGAAAATTCGAAATACAAATATGCCAAAGCAGGATGCGGAAGTCCGTATAATAAAATATCTCCACTACTTGTCTCCTCTCGCACAATTTCGCCCATTCGCAAAAGGTTTTCAAGAGCATCCTCAACAATATATTTATTCACATAAGAAAATTTTTCGTACAGAAAGCTTACATCTGTCAAAATTTCATAACGGCAAAGGACTGAAAGAGCGATAAGAATACGGGGATAAATCCTATTCATTTCGCCAAGTGCTTTCAAATCCTTATTCACTTTGTCGAGTATCGAGTTTCTATCTATTTCGAATTGTTTCCCGACATGTAAACTTTCAAGAGCATATGAGAGGAGCCACAGATTCCCGTGAGAAATCCGAACAACTTTACGTTCAACTTCTTCCAAAACTTTATCAGTCAATTTCCAGTCAGTTTTACCTAAAAAATTTGATATTATTCCTTTTTCCGCATCAGCCCCGTACACATCGATTGCGTAAGCCCGCTTCAGATAGTTGACGATCTTTTTCGATATTTCAGGAATCGGTTTTCGTGATGTGACGACAATCTTTAAATTCATCCCATTAGCTTGGGAAAGCAAGGCATTTATCAGATTAGGCTCCAAGTGCGCATCTTCAACTATTAAAAGTGGTTTCGATAAACGCTGGCCGAATCTCTTGGCCGCGTTAATCACTTGATTATAGTCTATGCCTGGCTTCACCAACTCAAGAAAGCAACAGTCCCGGCCACATTTCACCCAACAATATCCTAACACCCTCGCTAGTACGGTTTTTCCGGAGGCCATATCTCCCAAAATGAGAACAGTATCGCGATCCACAAGAGCCTTTATCACATCACATATTTCTTCTCTAACGTAAACCTTTCCTGACTTAATATCTTCAGCAACCGGACCAGTGCGCCTAAAGAACCTTCGGTCTTGTGATAAGGCCTCCTCACTTCCAGCCATTTCCAGGATTTTGAATGAAGATACAAGCGGCCAAAAAACATCATTTTCCTTATAAGAAAGAACCTGATGCAAACTGACGCCTCCATGTGGATCTGCTTTCCATGGGCGAAGTCCAGGGATGATCTCTTGTGTAAATGTGATGGCCTCTGGCTTATTGACGTTGAGTTTGAAAAACAATTTTCGCCCATGACCCTCTTCATCCTGTTCAATTTTTGACATAAAAACACGAGGCAACAGTTCCCTTTTTCTTTCAGTATTTAAAGAAGTATTGTTTTGTCTGCGTACTGTGATGTTTTTTCCTTGAACCTTTTGAATTCTGTTTCTCCAAGTAGATTTCAGTGAATTAAGGTTGTGAACTTTTCTACCTACGCGGATACTAGGCCATTTTGAATTAAACTGGTTTAGATAATGAAAGACTTCCTCAGGCTTAACACCTTTACTGCCTATGGTTTGCCGCTTTTGGAGCTCGGCTACGATTTGAACAAGAAAATAATGGTAAAGAGATCTGAACCTCAATTTCACCGCATCAGGATTTTTGTCGGAATCCTTCCTTTTCACCACAACCAGACCTTGGTACTCCTGACTAAAATCAAAGATCTTTGGCGTCATAAAATCCATACCATAGAAATGCTCAGAGTATTTTGACATAACTTCCCCCAAAAGCGCCGCGAGTCAAAAGTTTTACTCTGTCTAATAAGAGCCCCGATGCCTTTAAAACTCAATATGTTACCTAGTCACGCACGTTGGCTCGCGACGTGACTCTTCCATACAGCCCGATTATACTGCTCCTCAAAAATGTATTTGTTCGGAACGGATATACATCGGAGCCACCTTTTCGTCAACAGCATCCAACTACTATAGGCATAACCATGGAAACGTACGAAACCACCAGAGTCGGGAAACCAAGTGCACCATGGCGTGTTATGTACCAGCACAGAAACTTTGAAATTCAAGACCATAATATCCTAAACGCCCGTGTGAAGCAAGGAACTTGACCGACTTAACATAATGTCAATTCACTCAACTAAAATTAACTACTTTTCAAATAATATCATTTAATTACTATTTAGATCACATTTAGTCATTCTTGTCAGCAATGACTCATTTGCAAAGCGCTATAAGAAATGGAGTCACAAATGCGAAACAAGGAACAATTAGCTTATCTCAACTTGCTTGATAAAATTGGTCTTTTCGAAGAGCTTGAAACCCTGACTTTGAAAGATATTAGACAATCACTAAAAAGCAAAGGGCATTTAGATCTTTTTGACATATTGACTATTGCCTTGCTGGTATATCGATTATTGACAGGGGAGAACATACCAATAACGAAACATTCTACGCACGACCAAGAGCTCAAAACCATGCTGTTCGCATACAAATATGAGTTGTCAAAAGATCAAATCGCGACACTCCAACTAATTACAAAAGGGTGTACAAATCAGGAAATCGCCGAGAATTTGGATGCCAGTATTAGCCTTAACGGTGTTTCAAAAAAGATCAGTACCATTTACCGAAAGCTCGGTGTGCGTAACCGCCAGGAAGCTATAGCTATGGCCATCAACAACGGCATTAGGTGAAAGACGGCAAGGGATTGTACTACTTATGCATATATTGGGTAGGCCGCAGTCAGTAGAATGTCAAAAAAAGACAGCCTAAAATGGGTCAGTAAAAACGGTCAACACTATCGAGACGCAACTGATCTTACACATGCCAACAGCGTATTCTTTTTGACAAAACCACGAGGTACGAAAATGGCTATATCATGGCAATTTCCACCTACCAAGATGACTTCAATTGTGCACCTTTTTATCCTGACAGAAGCTGGCAATATTTTGCTTTTCAAAAGAGATAATGGATTTTGGGGACCAATTTCCGGGGAGATTGAAAGATATGAAACGCCAATAGAAGCTGCGATTCGAGAGGCAAAAGAAGAGATAGGTTTCACTATTAAGCACGTCTATTTAACTGGCTTTTTATTTCACTGCACATCTCCGAAGGGAAAACAGCTTTGTGGCATTACCTGTTTTACATTCCTACCCGACAACATCGATCATAAATCGTTTACCTTCAACGATGAAATATCAAAAGTACTGAGCGTACCTAAAGGCAAGGTTTTATCAGTTCTCAGGAATCTCGGATTTCCGGAAGCGCTATCCGGTCTTGAATATCTGATGACGAGCCATCTGATTGAAAGATTCGCAGCTGCTTCGGAAAAATCCAAATGAGAGGGGGTGACAAACAGTGGCTGAATTCTACGTGAATTACGGTGTTGAGGACGATCCGTACCATGGCGTCGAAGACGATCCGTACCATGGCGAATAACTAAACCCTGCAGGAGGAACAGGCAGGATTAGTTCCTCCTGCAAAAAACCAGAATGGAGATCTGAATCCGTGTCAGTCAGAAAGGAGTAAAGTATGTCAACTGAACACTATAGAGGATACAAATTCCGCTACACTTATGACAATGAAGCTAGCGGTAAGGTTAAGGTGTATGTAGAAAAGGGTGGTGATTCACAAACAGAGCATATGTACTCGGGGGATAACGGGTCTCCGCCCTACATCTGCTTCAAAGATAACTCTAAGCCTTCATCTTACTCAGATGCCAAATCCTTGGCACATAGATGGGCAGATATGAACAGGCGATAGAAAGAAATACCCTTATAAACAAATCAAGCAGCGAGAAATCAGTGCGTTTCTCGCTGCGTTAAGTACAATGAAAGGATGATAAAATGGAACCCAAATATTTTAAGCATTGTTTGGACATACCTGTTCCTTTGGACATCCCAGATAAGAGAAAATATCTCTCGGGACTCAGGGCAGATTTTCATGGAAAAGCCCTTCGACAAACGAAACCTCACCCACATGCAAGTTTGATTGAAAGGATGAGGGCCAAACGTCAAGCATACGATGACATGAAAGGGTCAATGGGTTCGTTGCCAGCTGAGTCAGGAGGAGTTTTAATCGGGGACCCCAATACCCTGATTATTGAATGTTTTGTCTTTGACATTATGGCTGCAACGAATAGCACTGTTTACCAACCCAACACCAATTTTCTTAATTCCGTGTTAAAAGGGCGAAATGAAACATTTTTAGGCATTGCTCACTCACACATGAAAGGAAGCAGAACACTCAGTCAACAGGACAGAAATGCAGCTTGGTCCAATATAACATCCCCTGGGAATCCTCATCTGAATGCGTTTCTCATGCCCCTCATCCAAACAATCCCGGACACAGGTCGGTTTGAAATTATTCCCTACATCGTTGTCTGTCATCAAGATGGGAACGGTCGCGTCATCGTCCACAAGGCCGAATTGGAAATTATCAATTGATTATAGGAGGCGGAAGATGGACCGGATAATATTGAGCAGCGAAACTAAAGACTTGCTCGACAAACGTTACAACCGTGTAAGCCAGAATGTTTGCTTTGGGATGATGTTGAACACGACCTTGCTGGGTGTGGGTACCGGAGCTTTTAGCTATGCGATCGAACAGTTCAATCGTCTAGCCATCAAAAGTATCCATCTTTTTGACAACAAGCTCGTACAGCGAAAAAATTTGGTTGCACAGGATTTTGATAATAGCGATGAGGGAACACCGAAGCCCATAGCTCTGCAGAAAAGGCTCAAACAGTGTGAATTCGAAAAAGGCAATCCAGATGTCCCACCTTTACAAGTCGCTACACATGGAGATTTTCTATCTGTTACCGACAATGAAATTGAGGATATCATTTTTAAAGAAAAGGCCGACGGCAAGACGGTAATCCTGGTCATGGCAAGTGACTACCACCCAGCTCAGGCACGAGGTAACCGAATTGCTCTGAAGTACGACATTGCAGTTTTCTGGGTGGGAATCTACACGATGGGAAAAGCAGGTGAAATTATTTTTTATGTGCCAGGGTACGATCTGCCCTGTTATCGATGTATTACGGAGAGTCGATACAGGTTTTTCGACAAGAACAGGCTTTCTGGTCATCTTCGAGGAGACAACACAGGTGCCGGAATATCAGCGGGTCTTCCCCAGGCTGCCTCTTTTATTGATGCTGTTCTGTTACATTTAATCATAGGGTATATACACAGAGGCATCGAAACAAATCAGCACGGTAAATTATTCCGTAGGCTTCTTGCCGAGAAAAGGAATTTCATCCAGTGCCAGCTGGACCCAGACTACATGCTCAACGATACAGAAAACATCTTTTCTCAAATTCAGGGTCCGGACCTCATAACCTTCAACACGATCTTTCAACAGGAACACCGAAAAGCAGATTGCCTTGACTGCAGTCCAATCGCCGCCAAATCAGTATGGAAAAATACAGATTATACACGGGAAAATTATCTGGAAAGATTGAAATGCTTTTCTAATCTGGAGCCATCTCTTTTCCATGCGGATCAACATCAACACCCCCTGATAGAAGAATATGAAAACTATTTCCCTGTATGGGAAGAGCTTTTGAATTTGAAATTAGTCGCTGAAGGCCGTTTTGAGATTATAATTGATCGAAATAATCAGGAATTTTACAAGATGATTATTACCCCGAGGCAAGTCAGAAAAACAATCAGAAATGTAGAACCCGGAAGCTACTCTATTAGATCAAGTGCAAATTCACTTCTATGGCAAGGTGATCTCCGAAAGCATGAGCTTTTATGGACCGAAGCTTTCCCCGAGGACTCGCTGAAACTGGCTGCCGATACTGAGCAAATAGTACTCCATTCAACCAAGGAGATCAAGTTGTTGAATGGTAAAATAATTATCCGAGTTTTCCCCGAGATTGAGTCTGGTCGACTTGAGTTGGAAATAAATAGCAATAACGCCTCTTGAAAACTAGCCATGCACAAAGGTTTTGGGACAAAATAATCCCACACTTTATTTTCGGGCAGGATTACAACATGGAATGAGCGTCAGTGAAAGTTAACAAAAATATGCCACCCAAACCGATCGAGCAAAAAGGAATAAACCGAGATATATAGCGCCGGAGTGTTTCGATATAAGCAGAACGGGAGTTGATTAGAAATCAAATATCTTTTGACTTGGTTTAAATCTTTATGAGCTACTTCATTCAAAGGGTTATTCAATTTTTGAAAACAAATTAACCACCTGTCCGATATACACATTTATAACCTCGATATCTTGGCCAATAAGATCGGAGGGAACCATGTTACAGACAGCCTTAAGAAAGGAAAAACCATCAGATCGCCCAAAGTTGCAATACGAAACCATGTCGCTTCTCACTCTCATCACCAGAATTGCATCTTACGATGACATGGACGCCCTGAATGAGTTCCATGAACATCGAACTGTTTTTCGAAACAGTGAGCACAAGCCGATGCGTTTTGTCGAATTCCTCAATTATCTTCGAAAAGATTTGGCAAGCAAGCAGTGGGCCGGCTTCGATGGAGATAAACTGTCTGAAATGACGTATGACTTGACGCTTGACAAGTTCTGTAATCGCGGTGGGAAGATGCTATCTCCCGGCATAATCAACGTACCAATAGACGGCTCAGACTGCCAACTGTATTTTGAAGCTTGCAGACAAAAGATACTGTCCTCATTTGAAAATAAGCCTCCCCATGATGAATTTAAAAAAGAAATCAGGGCCGCGAAAATTTTACAGGGCTTTGTGAAAAGGCATTTTTATTGGTCCAGACTCGAAGCAGAAAGGAATCTTAACAAATTCTGGTCCCGCTATGACTGGATGGTCCAGGAGCGACGCATCACTGTTTATCTCCCCGCTTTTCTGAGAAGCTGGAGACGTCGTGAATGGCTTGAAAATAACATCGATAATGTGGATGTTTCCCGACCAGAAGAAAAAGAGCGAATTCAAGCGATTATCAACAGAAAGCTTGAAAAAGAGACTTTTGTGCCGCTTTCCGAAGCTCTGGCTGTTGAAAGCAAGAATACTCCCCCCTTCTGGGAACAACCCATAAACCATTTGCCACTTACACTTTCTGAAGTAGTTGCTCAGGAAAAGGCGGATAACATCGCAAAACAGCGTTTTTCCATAAGGAAGCTTGGTCCGGAAAAACTCAAGCGCCTGATTACGCGCATTCTTGTAGATATTGCTTATGATGAATATGAACCGCATGAGACAGCCAGGGACTTTAATCTATCAAACAGTACACTATCTAGATTCGCCGGGATTTACTGGGATATGCACAAAGATTCTCCGATACCAGACCTCTGGCACAACGTTTGTGGAGTTTTGACCATGCATGCCAGCTTCAGGGAAATTGCAAGAGAAACCGGCTACCTGAAAAAGGCGGAAGAAGTGATGAAAAAAAAGCGATCTTTAGATCAACCTGAATATTCGAGAGACCGAATGCGAGATCAATGAAAGGAGAAAGTCATGAACACCCTATACTTTATCGGTCTTATTGCCAAGGCGTTTGAACAGCCTGATATCAAAACAGCTCTCAAGGAAGCGTTTAACCAAATTGAACTTCTTGGACAGACCCCTCAGTACAAACAGGGGTACCTTCAATTTCAGCGATTCATGGCAGAGGCCAAACAGATTAGCGAAACGGAAGATTTTCTAAATGCCATGGTCCATGACCTTTCAGTCCAATTGGCAACAGGTCTGTTTGAAGCCGTGGAGGATGAGAAAAAAGCGACTCTGGAGCTCATTAACTCAAGGCCACTCTGGCGTGAGGAGTACGCCATGCTGTGCGAGGATGCAGAAAAGGCAGAAAGCTTCATTAAAGAGATCAATGTGATTATGGAAAAGGACGGGAACATTCTCTGTTCCTTTCCAGTCGAAGATAAGTCCGTAACACGGCACATCCACAATATCAAACCCGGCAATTACACTGTCAAGCTGGATACCGGACGCATCGTCTGGGAGGATCGTTTAACCGAAAGGGATCTTTTATGGGTTTATGCATACCCGGAACAGGGATTGCGGCTTGCTGCTGATACAGGGGAGCCAATCGCACTGAAGACGCGCGACATTCAACTTTTGGATGGGGACATCACCATAGAGGTGTATCCGGGAGTTGAGAGCGGCCGGATGGTACTGAAATTCAGGAGACACGATGCATAGAGACACGATGCCTAAAATGTCCAATGAAAAGTCTCTTGTGGGCAAGGCCAAGACGGTCTTACTCTTTGGCCGCGGAGAACATGCCATTGCAGCGATTTCTGAAGTGGTCGCCCACGTTCGTGAACAAAAGGGTGAAAAGCCCCTTCAATATCCCGGGCCTGTCACTTTTAGCGAGAAGACAGTCAGACATCTGGAGGAGGTGGTGCTCGCTGCCCTAAAGACAACACTCCCGGCGATAGAACCCCACAACTATAGCTTTGACATTTCCGTTGTCAACCTGAGTGCCGCATCGACCCATGATATCGGGTTAGATATCACCGGATTTTCCGGCGACTGCGCGCTGTTTCTTGCCATGTTGTCTGCGAGCCTTCAAATGGAAGCCCCGTCATCTATCGTCTCGACAGGCCATATCGCAGCACCTTCAGGTGAGATTCGTATGGTCAAAGGCCTGGCGGCTAAACTGGAGGCGGCTCTGAATAGCGATTCCATCAACACCTTTATATATCCTGCCATTGATAGCGATTCTTCCATGGAACTTCTTTCTCCCGCAGAAAGAGAATGCACAGAGGACGCCTTGATGCGGGCGAAACAGGAGCTGAACATCGTTGCGGTCAGGGACATCCATGACCTGATCCGGGCGGTCTTCACGGTTGAGCAGGTGGTCTTGGCCAGCCTGAGAAATGGCTTCTATAACAGTCGGCACTCAACACCTGAGGGCAATACACCAGCCTTAAGGGCCTGGCGATATCTGAGTAGGGATAATGAGAGTCGCTTCTGGACGGTCCTTGAACGGCAATTGCTGGCAGGCCAAAGCGTTAAATCCAAAGAGCTCCTTCATGCCATGGCCCGGTTTTTTGTCCATAAAAATTTCTACCCCAAGAAGCTAGGCAATAACCTTTTCAGGCTCGTTGCGTCACTGCCCCCTGAAACACGCCGATTCAAGACGAAATTCCCCTTGCTTGCTGTGCTTGAATGCATCCGTCTCAGCCAGTTTGCAATGGAAACAGACCAGGAAGATGTGTTGCTGCTTTTCAAGAGCGCTTCAGGAGAGATGCCTGTTTTGCTCGGAACTAACACAGAGTTCAAAAATGATAAGGGGGA
>Ga0068713_1002819_pt1 | contig 16498 bp, 19 predicted proteins | sample MTBAKSrepl2MetaG_FD_62223 | JGI IMG/M metagenome (GOLD analysis project Ga0068713, IMG submission 62223) | Enrichment culture microbial communities om Arthur Kill intertidal strait, New Jersey, USA, that are MTBE-degrading - MTBE-AKS2 (Arthur... | ecosystem: Environmental > Aquatic > Marine >...
GAAGGGCAGAAAGCGGATGTCCACCAGACCGATCTTGTTGGCCAGAAAATAAAAAATCCCGGCCGCGGCCATGAGAAACAGGAAGAAAAATATCCGCTCCCGGTCATCGGCCGCTTCCCGTCCTGGAAAAAGTTTCCAGCCCGACCAGGCCAGGCCTATAGCGGCATAAGGCCAAAGGATGACCGGCAGGGCTTCCCGCCAGTCGTTGATGATCCAGACCAGGTTGTAGCTGGTGGTGTAAGGCAGAAAGAGCAAAAGGGGAACGATCCAGAAGCCCATGAAACAAAAGGCCAGCAGGTTGACTTCGAGGACGTAGGCCAGGCGGCTGATCCAATTGCGGGTGGTCAGCAGGAAGAATCCGGCCCCGATCACGCAAAACAGCAGGGTGTAGCCGTGGGACAGGCCGACCAGGGCCAGGATCAGGGCGTTGCCGCCCGCCCGCCGCTCGCCTGCCGGACGGGCAGGCCCGCCGGGGACGTCTCGAAACATCCGGCCCAGGTAGATCAGGGACAGGGCCAGACCGATGGAGTACCCGAATTCTCCGGCCAGGGTCGAAGGGATGTTGCCGCCCCAGGCCGAATTGGCTTCCATGAACAGGAAGGATAAGACAAAAACTGCGCCCAAGTCCGGGGCGGGCCTTTTCAGACCCAGGTTTTTGAGCAGACTGTAGGCTCCGAAGGGCAGAGCGAGAATCCCGGCCACGGTGACCAGTTTGAAGGCCACGGTCATGGGCAGGGCCAGGCTCAGCCCGACCATAACCAGAAAGGGCAAGGGAAAATAGAACTGGAACAGGGGAAAACCCGCGTAGTTGCCCGGCTGCCAGCCCATGATTTTTCCTTGGGGCAAAAGGTATTCCTTGAGATAAACCGCGGTGAAATAGTGGCTGGCCGTGTCTCCGCCGGTGATGACCGTGTCTTGAACCAGCAGTTCCGGGTGAAGATAGGTCAGAAGAAAGGCGTAGACCAGCAGCCATAAGGCGGCTCGAACCGTCCAGGCTGTCAGGTTTCGGCCGGTCAAGTCTCTAAACCCTGTCCGAATGGGCCTTGGCCTCAAAGACCTGGACCAGCCCGGCGGCCAGCATCAGGGCCGCCGCCACGGCGAAAAGCCCCCAGCGATATTTCTTGAAAATATTCCCGGCCAAAACCACGCGGACCCGGCTTTCGGACACGGAAGCGTAGTGCCGCCCGTCGGCTTCATATTCCAAAAAGGCCAGAACCGGATACTCGGCCCGGTCCTGAGCCGAACGGTTCTCCAGGTTGAAAACCGCGGCCTGGGTCTGACCGGATTCGAGGCGCAGTTCCTGCTCGACGGGCTCGGCTTTCAGTTCCTGGGGTAAAACCAGCCGCAGTTTCACTTGCCGGGCGGAATCGCCTTTGTTGGTCAATCGGAAGGACAAACGGCCCCGGCGGTTCATTTCGACCCGGTCCGGTTCGGCCAAAACCTCCGGAACGACCCCCTCCCGGAAGGCGAAGGAAGTGTGGGCCAAAGCTGAAAAAGGCTGGCCGTGGCGGTCTTGAAAATCCACCCGGACCTCGACCAGATAAGCGCCCGGCAGTTCGATCTTGGGAGACAGGGGCAGTCGGGCCGTGAAGCTTTGACCGGGCTTAAGCTCGGGTTCCGGAGCCGAAACCGCCTCGACTTCCCGGCACCGGGCCGCGGCCCGCACCTCCACGGCCGCTTCGTCGCCCTTGTTGGTCGCGGTCACTTCCACGATCACCCCTTGCGGCGTCCCGGTGCAGGTGGCCGAAACCATCATGGAGATGACCTCCGCCCTGACCGGGAGGGCCGGGAAAAGACAAAAACACAGCATTAAAGCCCAAACGACGGCGGTCTTCATGGTCTCCACCTGGATTCAGCCGAAATTTCTAACACATGGCCCGGTGATTATCAAGTGGAGTTGAAACTCCGGGCTGCGTGGGGGCAGGCCTGCGCACCCGCCCTTCCGCCTGGCCTCAAGGCGGCCGCCCGGATACAGGGCCGCCGGGCTTTTTCAGAGGGCAGACACATAGGTCTGCCCCTACGTTGTGGTTGATGGGGTGGAGATTTGGTCGGAAAAAATGGAGGAATTGGTCTGCCCCTACGTTGTGGTTGATGGACATGGCTCATCGGTTCAAAACCCTGAGCAAGAAACGATAGGCCGCTGGCGTAGGGGCAGACCGGGAGGGGACAAGAGGAATCCCCCCCGCTTCTCGATAGGCCGCTGGCGTAGGGGCAGACCTATGTGTCTGCCCTTCCGCCGGCCCCGACGGTTATCTCTGAACCAAAATACAAGGGACGAACCGTTGTGTTCGCCCGAGATTTGGGCCATAGGGCAGGGGCGACCGGCCGGTCGCCCCTACCATCCCAGCCCGCCAGCGGCCCACCCGAAAAACCCCGGCTTTTTTCCTTCGCCGTCTTCATATATGGAAAAGAACAGGCTTAAACGCTACCGACTTGAACCCCTTAATCCTTCTCCCTCTCCCCCTGGGAGAGGGCCGGGGTGAGGGCCGCCCAAAATCATTGACCTTTTCTCCATATTAATGTATAAAATTCTTGGGGTTTGACCGAAACCTTCCCCGTGGAGGGCGGTGACTTGTGCTTGTTGCCAAATTTATCAATACCATATTGACAACCGCCGTCCGGGCCTATCCGCCCCTTGGGCCGCCCATGCTCCGGTGCAGGCTCTCCACGGCAGTACTGGAAATATTTATCCGTTCTAAAAATTAGAACCCCGTATCTTATGTGGATCAATTTAACTTTTCAACTTTCTGAAATATAATTCCTGGAGATAACAATGTTTAAAGAAATAATCTTAAAATACGATACAAAATTGGATGAAAAAGATTTATATGCCATCCGATTATTTAATGAAAATTTCGGCGAAAACGAAATAAGATTAGAATGTGACAGCAATAGAGTAATTATTTTATTGAGAGAGATTGATATTGAAAAGTTACGGTATGTATCTTCTCGTATTTCTGCCTATGCTGAAAAATCGATCTTTGAAGATTTGATTCACTCAATAGAACAGATTAAAAGTTACGGTATTAAGGGTAGCAAAAGGAACTACGTCGATTATAATAGAGAGAGAAAGGTAAAAGATAGAAAGAAAAAAGAAGTTAACAGGCACCAATATTATTATGCCCAAAAAAGCAATTTCAAAAAAAATAATAACATAATGCCTGAAGAATATGTAAATAAAATATTAGTGGGTGACAGCGAAAGCGTTTTAAAAGATATTCCTGATAACTCTGTTGATTTAATATTTACATCACCTCCATATAATTTTGGTCTTGAATATGAATCTAATGTGGACGCTTATTATTGGGAAACTTATTTTGAAAAATTGTTCAACATTTTTAAAGAATGTATCCGCGTTTTAAAATACGGCGGCAGAATTGCTGTTAACATACAACCTCTTTTTTCTGATTATATACCTAGTCATCATATAATTAGCAATTTCTTTATATCCAATAAATTAATTTGGAAAGGAGAAATACTTTGGGAGAAAAACAACTACAATTGTAAATATACCGCCTGGGGAAGTTGGAAAAGTCCGAGCAATCCTTATTTAAAGTATACATGGGAATTTATAGAAATTTTTTGTAAAGGCGATTTAAAGAAAAATGGCAAAAGTGATGATATTGATATTTCCGCTGATGAGTTTAAAAAATGGGTTGTAGCAAAATGGTCAATTGCGCCAGAAAGAAATATGAAACATTATGGACATCCTGCGATGTTTCCTGAAGAATTAGTTGAGCGCATCCTAAAGCTGTTCAGCTATAAAGAAGATATTGTGTTAGACCCATTTAACGGAGTTGGAACAACTTCGGTTGTAGCGAAAAGGTTGAAAAGAAGATACGTTGGAATAGATATATCTGATGAATATTGTAAAGTAGCGGAAAAAAGAATAGAAAATTTAGAATATCAAATAGGGTTATTTGCATATGAAGTCTAATTTGATAAGAAGGATAGAAGAACTTATAACGACTTATGACAATGTTGTTAAAGTTGTTGACAAAAATGCTAGTGAGGTAAAAAACAGAGCTTATGGGGGAGTTGTTAGAAGTGTGAAGGGGAGATTGCAGGAACACATTACCGATGAAATAATCGACATCGCATGGGAGAGTCTTGGGGGCAAAAAGGAGCGTCTTTCTATAGATTCTAAAAAGCATAAAATTCCCATACAAAAAGATTATGTTATGAGTATTGAAGATGTGGAAATTAAAAAATATATACTTTCAAATATTTCAGAATATTTCTTTAGATTAAGTGTTGATAAACAAGTATGTATTGACAAAAGGCTTGTAATCGGGATAGAATGTAAAGCATATACAGAAAATGCAATGATAAAAAGAATTCTAGTAGATTTTACTTTATTGAAAACAATTTTTCCCAATATTAGTTGTTATTTATTTCAATTGGAAAGTCAACTTGGTGGAGATTACTCTGATATAAAAGAAATAACATATGGGAGCAAGCCCACTCATACCTTAATGTCATATTTCCCAAATCTTAAATTAAATATTTTTACTTTTTTGGAGGGAGAGCGAAAAATAGATGCACCAATACATAAAGAAATACATTTTAAACCTTTGAAAAAGCTCCAGATTGAAAAAGCAATCTCATTGTTAGCTATTGATTTAAAAAAATATTTATAGGTGTATTGTCACTGTTGTCCCATAAAAAGGCCTGAATCCTCATGTTTTATGCTACAATGATTTCACCACTGCTGTCCCATAAAGTTTAAAGAAAAAGGCCAGAATCCTCATGTTTTATGCTACAATGATTTCAGTTAAAAATCCTGCAAAACAGGGAGGATATCTGACCTTGGCTCACCATAATACCATATTCGCCGCAGGTGCAAGAGGTTCAGTACGGCGGGCTCCACGTTACGGCGGGTTGTTGAACCAAAATGAACTAGACCTTTCGCGGCCTTGGGCCTGTCGGCCTCGGGCTTGCACTTGAGCTGGTTCCCCGGTAAGATAAGTAAAAAACGGTCGGAGGCGACGTAAGAATGAACATTCTGGTGCTCTACTATTCCAAGGGCGGCAATACGAGGAAGCTGGCCGGTCACGTGGCCGAGGGAGTCGATTCGGTGGACGGGGCTAAAGCCGTGGTCAAGTCGACGGCGGAAGTGACCAAGGAAGATTTTCTGAACAGCGCCGGGCTCATCGCCGGCTCTCCGGTCTACTTCGGGGTCATGGCCGCGGACCTCAAGCGGGTCTTCGACGAGTTCGTGGGTTTGCGCAAAAAGATGGAGAACAAGGTCGGGGCGGCCTTTTCCACGGGCGGGGCTATAGGCGGCGGCCAGGAGACGACCATGTTTTCGATCATCCAGTGTCTGCTGATCTACGGCATGATCGTTGTGGGCGACCCCATGGCCGCCACCGGGCATTACGGGGCCACATCTTTGGGCGCTCCCCATGAAGACGCGGCCGACACGGCCCGGAAGCTGGGACGCCGGGTGGCCGAGCTTTGTAAAAAGCTGAATTCCTGATTAGTTGCGAAGATAAAGGCAGACCGGCCGCCAAAAACCACAAGCAAGAGCCGATTGATATCGGGATGTTTCCATGGAGCCGTTGAACCTGGTCGGCAAATGGTTGATCACCCTGGGCCTGGTCCTGGTGGCGGCGGGCTTGGCTTTGGTATTGTGGGACAAGCTGCCCCTGGGCAAGATCCCCTTAGGCCGCCTGCCCGGGGACATCATCATCAAAAAACCCGGCTTCACCTTTTACTTCCCCTGGGTGACCGGCCTGGTCATCAGCGTCATCTTGAGCCTTCTTTATTATTTGCTGAAAAAATAAACGGCCCGCCCGCAGGGGCGGTTTATCTTCGAATCCGGGCGGGCGACCTGCCTGCAGCCCGGTGGATGCCGGGGATTGTGAACCAACCAAATTATCCTGGAATACCTTTCCGTTTTTTGTTAGGCTGCCTATTGAAGTTGCCGGCCGAAGGCTGAGAGCGGCGATTCGACCAATTCAGGGAGCGAGGGTATGCCGATTTATGAATTTGACGGCCGACGGCCGGAAATCGGGGAGAGGTCCTACGTGCATCCCGAGGCCGTGCTGATCGGGGCGGTCAAGGTAGGCCCCGGATGTCTGGTTTGCGCCGGAGCGGTTCTTCGGGCCGATTTTGCGGAAATCAGTCTGGGCCCCGGCTCGAACATCCAGGACAACTGCGTCATCCACGCGGGTTTGGGACCGGGAGCCTTTATCGAAGACAACGTGATCGTCGGCCACGGGGCCATCCTCCACGACGTGACCTTGAAAAGCGGGGCCTATATCGGGATGGGGGCCGTAATCTTGCCGGGGGTGATCGTCGAGACCGAGGCCATGGTCGGGGCCGGAGCGGTGGTTTCGTCCGGGTTTGTGGTTCCGTCCAGGAAAATAGCCATGGGCAACCCGGCCAAGATCCGCAAGGACATCCCGCCGTCAATGGTCGAAGAGATCAAGTCCGGGCTGATCGGTTATCAGGAACTCACGGAAAAGTACAGGCGGAGCGCCCGGCGGATTGATGTGTGAGGCCGGAGCTGCGGGCCTATGACCGGGGCGTGCCATAGAAGGGTTTGAAGGGGAGCCTCCATGGCGGAAATCAAGGCGGGCATATACCTTGAAGTGAAAGAAGTGGCCATCGGCACGGGTGCGACCGCCAAGACCCAGGTCTACCGCAACTTTTGGATGACCCTGTCCCATGAAGGAGATCAGATCAAGGCCGTCCTGCTCGACGGCGACTTCAAACCCACGCCGGTGACCCAGTCCATACCGGAAGCTGATTTTGCCGGCGGCCGGCTGAAATATGTGCCGCAAGGGGAAAAAAGATACCAGGCCCTTTTAAAGCTTTTAGCCGCCGGCCCGGCGGCCGCCGGCCGGGAGCCCGCAGCTCCGCCGCCGGCCTCGGCCCCGAAGCCGGAGGCCGGGCCGGCCACGGGAAATTGGTGGGAAGCCGGCGGTAAGACATTGAAGAGCGAGGATATTTTTCAAACAAGCTCAGGCGGGAAGAAAAAAGCCGTTCCGGCCCAAAGCCTGAAAAAGACTTGGTGGGACAAGTAAGCCCGGCCGGAAGACGAGGGAGAGAGGTCATGAGCCGGTTTGACCGCTGGAACAAGGACGACCTGGTCCAGTACTTGGAATTTCTCCTGCATTCCTACCGGGTGGTGGATGCTTTTTGGTTCATCAACATTGAACGGGACTACGGTCTGGACGAGGCCTGCCGTTTCAACGAACTGGTCTGGGGTCAAGCGGCCAAGCTGGCGGCCCGGGACCTTAAAGCCCGTTTCAAGTTGAATCAAGGCGGCCTGAAGGGCTTCGTCCAGGCCCTCCGCCTCTTTCCCTGGGCCATTCTGGTCGGGTACGAGATCGATGAAAAGCCGGACCAGGTCCTGATCACCGTCCCTTCTTGTCCGCCCCAGGAGGCCCGGCTGGCCAAGGGCCTGGGCGAGTACCCCTGCCAGGCCATGCACGCGGCCGAATTTCGGGGCTTCGCCGGAGAGATCGACCCTCGGATCAGGGTGGAATGCCTTTTCGCCCCGCCCGACGACCACCCGCCGGAAATTTTTTGCCGCTGGCGCTTCACCCTGGCTGAATAAGCCGGGGCCGGGCGAACAATTCGGTCCGTGCAAGTGGTTCTTTTAAGGAATTGTCTCCGCCCGGCGTAATCTATCAGTCATTAGTGGTCTGGATTCCCGCTTGCGCGGGAATGACATTAGTCAATATATGTCATTTATCTTAAAGTCGAGACTGAATGCACCTTTCTGACCTGCCCCGAAGCTGCACCCGTCACCCCTGCCCAAGCAGGGGTCCAGGAAAGGGTCATACCGAAGACCAGGTTCCCTTTCACGGGAATGAGGGCTTGGAGATCTCGGGCCGGAAAAACAATCACGCCTCATGTAACCGGACTTTCATTTCCCGCTTGAGCCTTAAGGGGCATGCCGGTTACTGCGAAACCAGGAATACACTTTCAACGGTTGGACAGAAAAGGCAGAAAACGCCCCTCTTAATTGAACGGTTACACCCCTCATCCAAAAAGTTCTTTACTTTCCCGCATATTTTTCTATAATACCAATAAGTTTTGGTTATAGGCCCGCGTTCTCTCGCCCGTCGGTCAACCCGCCTGAAACAAAGGAGGTTCCCGTGACCGCTAAAGCCCGGCTCGATGCCAACTTGAAAAAAGACGCCCTGACCATCTTCAAGGCCGCTTTATCGGCCGTGGAACCGGCTCGGGCCGTGGAACAGGCTGTCTCCAGGGAAGGCGACGCTCTCAAGGTGCGCCAGGGTAAAAAGGCGGTCAAGACCATCAATCTCAATAAGGTCAACCGCGTCTTTCTGGTCGGAGCCGGCAAGGCCACCGCCCCCATGGCCCAGGCCATGGAAAAAATCCTGGGAGACCGACTGACCCAGGGCCTGATCTCGGTCAAAGAAGGTCACGGTCTGCCTTTGAAAAAAACCACCGTGCTGGAAGCGGCTCACCCCATTCCCGATCAAGCCGGAGTCGAAGCGGCCGGACGGATCAAGCAGCTCCTGGAAGAAGCCCAAAAAGACGACCTGGTCTTTTCTTTGATCTCGGGCGGGGGGTCGGCCTTGCTGCCTTTGCCGGTTCCAGGCCTGTCCCTCTCTCAAAAGCAAGCCGTGACCAAGCTCCTTTTGGGGTGCGGGGCCGACATCCATGAGATCAACGCGGTCCGCAAACATCTGTCTCAGACCAAGGGCGGCCAGATGGCCCGCTGGGCCGCCCCGGCCCTGGTGGTCAATCTGATGCTCTCAGACGTGGTCGGCGACGACATGGACACCATCGCCTCCGGACCGTTTGTCCCGGACCGGTCCACTTTCGAAGAGGCTGCGGTCATTCTGGCCAAGTACAAACTGATGAAAAAAGTGCCGGCCGCGGTTCGGAATTATTTGAAAAAAGGCCTGACCGGCCAAGTCCCGGAAACGCCCAAGCCCGGCGATCCGGTCTTCGACCGGGTGGTCAATCTGGTCGTGGCTTCCAATTACCTGGCCCTGGAGGCCGCCCAGGCCGAGGCCAAGGCTCGAGGCTACCGGCCCCTTATCCTTTCTTCAACCGTCCAGGGCGAGACCAGGGAAGTCGCCCGGGTCCATGTGGCCATGGCCAGGGAAGTCAGGGCTTCGGGGAATCCGATCAAGCCCCCGGCCTGTCTGATTTCCGGGGGCGAAACCACGGTCACCCTGAAGGCCAAAAATCCGGGCCAGGGCGGCCGGAACCAGGAGTTTGTCCTGGCCGCGGCTTTGGACTTGAACGGCCTGGACGGCGTGCTGGTCTTTTCGGCCGGCACCGACGGCACGGACGGCCCGACCGATGCGGCCGGGGCCATGGCCGACGGGACCACCTGCGCCCGAGCCGGCCAGGCCGGCCTGTCCCCTCAACGACACCTTCTGGATCATGACGCCTATCCCTTTTTCGAAAAACTAGGCGACCTGGTCAAAACCGGACCGACCAGAACCAACGTCATGGACGTCCGGCTGATCCTGGTCAGATGAAAGGAACGGCCATGCCTCAGCATAATCACCGCTTTGTGGAAGAATATACCGGCCTGGTCGGCTTCGGCCTGGACCGGGAGACCGACGAAGCCACTCTGATCGTTTATCTGCAAAAATTTTCCGATGACGAATTGATGGCCGTGCTGCGGGAGAGGCTGACCGACCGGGACATAAGCCAGCTTTTCGACCTGCTCAGCCGCCTGCTCCGGTCCCACTTGGATGAAGAAGAATACCACCGGCTGTTTTTGAAGGGGGAGTGATTCAGGCGCCTATAATTTCGTGGAGACCCTCGATGATTTGGTCCATTTCTTCAGGGGCGGCCACGCCGAGTTTCCGGCCGATCCTTTCCGTTGAGAGCGTCCTGATCTGACTGATCTTGGCCCAGGAACGCTTGGGCAACCCTGGGGACCGGAGTTCCAGAGTCAAAGGGAATCCCGCCGGCTGAGGTTGACTGGTAACGGCCACGGCAATGACCGTACCGGACCGCTCGTTGAAAATGTCCTGGCTCAAAATAAGAACGGGGCGGAAACCGGCTTGCTCCCGCCCCCTGACCGGATTCAAATCAGCCCACCTAATCTCGCCCCTCAATATTCGGGCCATTGTTCCAATACCCCGGACATCCCCTGTTCCGCCATATTTTTTTCGAATTCCGGATCAAGTTTGGCGCATTCCCGAGAAAGCCGGCCGTGTTCCAATCGTTGGAGTTTTTCCTCGACCGCCTCTTGGATGGCCCTGCTCCTGCTGGGAAAGACGCGGTCCTTGACCAGTCGATCAAGGCGGGCCACGGTCTGGTCATCCAGGGTGATAGCAATTTTGGTGGTCGGCATTTCACACCTCCGGTATGATTATCTATCATACCCATCTGGAAGTCAAGTGGGACTGAATAATCCTGGCTCCCGTGCTGGAGCTTGGAAGCCGGCCTAATGCTCTACCCACCAGTCCCGTTAGGGACGGGCCGATATAGCCTGGAGTTTCAACCCCAGGCCGGGGCCTCTTGCGGCCTTTGACCGCCCCGACCACCCCGCCCGAGCGTGGTGGTCGGGGCCACACTGGAAAAACATAACGGCGAAGTTGAGAGGCGTTTCCGAGTCCCAGATTCCAGCTTGGCAATCAGTCTGTCCCAAAAGGGCAAACTGGACGAAAGTCTCCAGATTTTTACACCCTGTTTGTGGCAATTTCTTTTCGGAGCAGATTGACAGCCTCAACAACACCTGCTCCCGAAATGAAGACAGCACTGATCAAGAATAGGATGAAAGCCTCTATTTCGTGAATAGCACTTTTTGCAGAGACAAGAATACCAATCCCGACCAAAAAAGCCAGAATGGAAAGGAGAAAAAGCAAGACTCTCATTGTTCACTCCTTTCGGTTGTAGAACGATGGAAATGAGACACTGTCGAAAAGGAAGCGCACGTTACATCCAGTCGCCTTGCTTCTTAATGCCGGCCTCGGCGCCCGGAGCAAGATCATCGTTCGGTTTTCCGGCAATAGTAACCACTCCGGGCTTTAAGGGATGTTTATATTGCCGATGACTGCCTCGTATTTAGGAGGGCGGCTCCTAAAATTACATTTTTCGCGAATCGTAGGCCCAATGAAGCAGGGCCTGCCTTTGTTTCCGCCGACAGTTGAGGTCCCGCTGAAAGCAGGCTTTCTGAAGTTGGGTGATGTGCCTGCGCATGGCCCGCCACCGTTTTATTTGACGTTCGTCGTCCGGACACCGCCGCCCCAGGAAATACCGGACGTACCACTGGAACCATCCCCGGGGGTCTTCGTAATAAATCCATCCCTTCCGCCGCCAGACCGACAGCGGTTGAGAGGCGTTGACCCCGAAAAAATTCAGGGCCGGATCATGGCGCTCGCGGCAGAGCTTGGCTTGGTCGAACCAATCGGCCGGGAACTCGGCGGCGCAGTCCGTCATGTACTTGCCGCCGAAAACCCCGAGTTCGAGCATTTCCTTCGGGGTGAGTTCCGGGCGAAAATCGGGGTGGAAGTTCCGGCCCGTCGGCTCAGTCAAAAAATAGACGTACCCCGTCTGCATGAGGTCGTTGACCGTAATCCGCCGCGGTTTGAAATTGGTCATTGCTCTTTCCGGTTAAGATCGGTGGGACGCCGGCATGAACCAACCGGCAATCGGTGGTCAGGTCCTAAATCCTCTCAAGGTTCAATCCCTATAAGCACCAGCGGGACCGCCGGAACCCCTCGACCCTGGCGCACAACGTTGTAAAACTCACCCTCATAGTAAGCAACCCCTGAGCTCATCTGGCTTTGGAGAGACTTCATCGGAAGGATTTCGACGCCTACGTCAATACGATCACCCACATAGAAGGCAAGGTGTTTGACGAAGAGATCGTAAGCCACGAAAGCGTACTTGCCGAATTGAACCTCCACCGCCACCCGGTCCTTAACGAAGTCCGTCTGATTATAGCTAAAGATCGGTTTTTCACCCGCGGTTTCTATTTCCCGCTTTTGCTCCTCGGCCGACATGGTCAGCGTCTTACGGATCAGTTTTTCGCTTCTGGTCACCCAGTAGGTGACTCGGCTTTCTTCCCAAGACTTTTTCCGAAGAAGACTTTTGAAGGCGGAATTCATGTCAATCGGGCTGTACAGGAGCTTCCCCTTCATCGTTTTTTCCTTGGAGACCTTGGTCCGGCACCCATTGGCATCAATGTCAGCGATGACAGATTGAATCTCTTGCCAAAGGTTTGGCTTGTGGACGAGAAGAAACTCCAGCCCGTTGAGATGGGAGTAAGTTTCGACAATCTGCATCAGTCCTCTTTTCTTCCGTATTTCTGGTTTTTTTCAAACAGAGAAATCTGTCCGGCGTTATTTTCCCAAGGGGGGATGGTCAGACTATTCCCCGCATCAACAGGGTCATAGACCGCTCTGTCCATAGGCCGGGTTTTCAATGTGCCTTGCATCTCCTGTTGGACCCTCTGTCGGGCAAGTTCAACATACTTGGGGACGATCTCCGCGCCGACCCCGCGCCGCCCATGGCGAATGGCGGCGATGATCGTGGTCCCCGTTCCCAGGAACGGGTCCAAGACCCAATCTCCTTCATTGGTAAGCGAGAGAACCAGCCGTTCGATCAGTTCCACCGGAAACTGACAAGGATGCTCCGTCTTCTCGACATGGTTGCTCTTGACATTAGGGATTATCCAGAGGTCGCCTGGATTCTTGCCCAGCGGATTACACGAATACCGGCCGGCTTTCGGACCTTTGAAATACTTCTTCCCAGGATATTTCTGCGGCACGCGCACGGCATCAAGGTTGAAAACATACTCGTCGGACTTGGTGAACCATATAATCGTTTCATACCGTCCGGAAAAGCGGCGGTGGCAGTGCAGTCCATGCTCAAAGTGCCAGATGATGCGGTTCCGCATCCTAAGGCCGAGACCGGAAAAGATGGGATAGAGGACTGTGTCCAAGGGGATGATCGCCCCTTTGTCAACATAGTTGCCGACCTGCCAGCAAATACTGCCTCGGGGAGACAAGGCGCGGACACACTCGGAAATTACCTGGGCTTGCTGCTGGAGGTATAAATCGAGATGTAGTTTTTTCTCATATTCTTTGCCGATGTTGTATGGAGGCGAGGTGACAATGAGTTGGAGCGATTCATCAGGTATTTTATTCAGCAGATCAAGACAGTGGCCGGGGTAAATGACTATGGCTTCCGACGGAGTGAATTCATCGGCAATCTTGCTTTTCCGGTTGAATAAGGTCTGGGTTTCAGGCTTCATTGCGCTTCTCTCGATTCATCTTTCTTGACGTCTATGGGCTCAAGGGAACGAACAGGCCCGTCCGCCCGGGCTTCACATCAGCGCAGATAAATATTGGGCACAACCACAATTCACCGTCCTTCCCGGCGGAGCCCCCGGAAATTTTGTAGATTATATCAGGGGGAAAGTCAAGAATTTCGGCGGAGCTGGACGGACCGAGCCGGCCGGACGGGGCGTTTTCAGGCGGAGCCTGGGAACAAGAATCGAAACCTTATGAATTCCTCAGCCAAACCTCTTGTCCGCCTGACGGCCACTCAGCCCAGAAACCCGCCCGGGGCCGCCCCCCGGGTGACCCTGAAACCTCCCCAGCCCCTATCCCAAGAGCTGCGGGCCGCCGGGCCGCTGGTCAAAGGGCCAGGCGGAGGAAGTCTTGGGCCAGGGTGACGGAGCCGTCGAATTCCTTGCGGACCAGGGCCTCGATTTCCCGGCCTTCGGTTTCGGGATAAAAATGGGTCAGGGCCAGGGCCTTGACTCGGGCTTCTCGGGCGGCCCGGCCGGCCAGGGACGGGGTCAAATGGCCTTCCACTTTATGGTCTTCCGGAAAGGAACATTCGGTGACCAACAGGTCGGCGGCGGCGGCCAGACGGATCAAGTCCGGGCCGTAGTCGGTATCGCCGGTGACGGCCAGGGTTTTTCCTTCCGGCCCGGTCAGGCGATAGCCCAGGCTTTCGGGGTTGTGGGGTATGGGGCCTGATTCAACCTTGACCGGTCCGCAGTTGAAGGCGTGGGGCCTTCCGGCGGGCAGTTCTTCGAAAATCACCCGCTCCGGGGGCGGTTCGACCCAACGGCCGTAGGCTTGGCGGAAATGACTGTAGAGTTCGATCAAGCCGGCCGGACCGATGATCCGGACCGGGCCGGTCCGGGTGAAGCCCGGCCAGTATTTGGTGGCGAAAAGGTAGGAGATCAGGTCGGCGGTATGGTCGGGGTGGAAATGGGTGATCAGGATGAAATCGACCTGGTTGTAAGACAGGCCGGCCTGGGCCAGTTGTCTGAGGGCGCCGGGGCCGGCGTCGATCAGAAAGGTCAGACCGCCGGTCAGGACGGCCAGGGCCGGGGACCCTCGGCGGGCCGAAGGAGCGCCGGTGCCGGTGCCTAAAAAGACTATTTCCAAAATTCCCCTCCGGTTAGTCGGCCCTGATGGGGCGGTCTAAAAAAATGCGGGGCCAGGGAGCGCGGCTCCCTGGCGGGGATTCTACCAACCGGCGAATTTTTGTCCGGCCTGATAGGCTTCGGCCAGGGCGCTGGGATGATCTTTAATGGCCCCCTTGGCCTCGATCCGGCGGTAGGTCAAGGCCTCCAGGGTCAGAGGCAAGCCGATGGCGTCCAGGAAATATTTGACGGTCAGGATAGGGCCGTCGAAAAGGTTTTTGCCCTTGGTGGCCCCGACGCCCAGGAAGAAGCCGCGGCCGTCGGGGCGGCGCAGTGTCGGGTCCAGCCTGACCCGGTTCCAGAGGGCCTGGCAGCGGTCGACCAGGGCCTTGCCCTGGGCAGGCAGGCCGTAGAAAAAGATGGGCGAAGCCACCGCCGCCAGCCTGGCCTCGATCAGCCGGGGATAGACCTGGTCCATGTCGTCCTGGATGACGCACTCGCCGGTCTCGTCGCAGCCGCCGCATTCGAGGCAGCCTTGGATGTCCAGGTCCCGGGCGTAAATTTTTTGAACCAAAGCGCCTTGGTCCTGGACGCCGCGCAGGAATTCATCCAAGAGCAAGTCGGAATTGCCGCCGGCCCTGGGGCTGAGATAGAGGGCCAGAACCCGGGTCATCAGGCTTTTCCTTTCTGCTGCTTCAGGCCGGCCAGAAAGTCATAGGGCACGGCCAAGTCGCCGCGGCCCCGGCCCAAATCCACGCCGGGCTTGTTTTGGCCGTGAAAATCCGAGCCGCCGGTGGGCAGAAGGTCGAATTTTCGGGCCAGGGCCAGGAAATCTGCGGCCATTTGGGGGGTGTGATCGGAATAGTAGACTTCGAGGCCGGCCAGGCCCTGATTTTTCAGTCCGGTCACTAAGTTTTCCAGGGCCTCCAGCCCGTTCAGGCGCAGGGTGGCCGGGTGAGCCAGGACCGGCAGTCCGCCGGCCCGGCGGATCAGGGTCAAGGCTTCGGGCGGGTTAAGGCGGAACTTTTCGACGTGGGCCGGCCGGCCTCGTTTCAGGTAAAGTTCGAAGGCCTGATTAGGTTCGGCCACAAACCCTTTGGCGGTCATGACTCTGGCGAAATGGGGGCGTCCGATCTGGCCGCCGCCGGCCGCGGCTTCGATATCTTCCATGGAGGCGGCCAGGCCCAGGGCGTTGAGTTTGGTCAGCATCTGGATATTGCGGGTCCGGCGGGCCTGTTGAAGTTCGCCCAGGCGTTGATTGAGGTTCGGGTCGGCCGGGTCGATGAAATAGCCCAGGATGTGCATGCTGCCCGGCCGGAACTCGGCGCTGATTTCGATGCCCGGAATCACTTCGTAATTCAAGGCCCGGCCGGCGGCCAGGGCTTCGGGCAGTCCGGCCATGGTGTCGTGATCGGTCACGGCCACGGCCTTCAGGTCCAGGCGGCGGGCCAGATTGACCAATTCGGTGGGGCTGAGCGAGCCGTCCGAGGCGGTGGTGTGGGTGTGCAGGTCGATCAGGTTCATCTTGGTCGCTTTCTTGATTTTTTATCAATTATGCCAAATGAGCGGGCGAAGTCAAAATAAATCCGGTTATTGCCGCGGGGGTCTGGATTGGCCGCCGTCTTGGGCTTTGGTCTTTTGGTTTTTTTTACTTGACATTCGGCCCGGCAGCGGATAATTTGCACCAAGTTGCACAATCTAGAGGCTTAAGGCGTTTTTTAGGGTATCTTAAATAAATTACTAAATAAAATTATAAACGGTGAGGGACGCCGTTTTTTATTAAGTCCCGAAGCAGGGTTCAAGCTCCCGGTCCGCTCCAATTTTTAATATGACCGCGCTCGGGATGATTTGGGGTCGGGGGTCTGGGTGCAAAGGAAGAAAAGCGGGAATCGAACATAATTCAAAGAAAGGAGAACTTAGGATGGCGGAAATAGGACATGGTGGAAAAGAAATCGTGGAAAGGATTCTTCCACCGGCCGAAGCGGCCCAGAAGATCAAGGGTCTGAAGACCTACGAGGTGCGCAGTCAGATCGCCAACGAAGTCATCGACCTGGCCTATGGTTACTTCACTCCTTTGGAGGGTTTCATGGGCAAGGCGGACGTGGAGTCGGTCTGCAAGAACATGACTTTGGCCAACGGCGTGGTTTGGAGCATCCCCAT
>Ga0068713_1002823_pt1 | contig 16488 bp, 12 predicted proteins | sample MTBAKSrepl2MetaG_FD_62223 | JGI IMG/M metagenome (GOLD analysis project Ga0068713, IMG submission 62223) | Enrichment culture microbial communities om Arthur Kill intertidal strait, New Jersey, USA, that are MTBE-degrading - MTBE-AKS2 (Arthur... | ecosystem: Environmental > Aquatic > Marine >...
ATCCAGATGGAAGTCAGCGACGCCCCATTCATAGGTAGGCAGCAGAAGGTAATGCTGAATTGGACGGGCGGGCGAAATTCTGGCTGCTTTTTGGTAAAAGTCTTTGCGAAGAGGCGCGTTCTTCTCAATGACGGGGCTTTTTTTCTGCCGAGGCTGATCAAGCCAGGATTTCATTGCTTCAGGGATTGCTTTTGGCTTGCCATCCACGGCATACCAGGCCTGATGGGCAAAAGCACCGGCACTTCCGGCTGCCAGCAGCCAGAAATTGCATGATACGATCTCTTCAGGAAGCGGGCTTAGCAGTACGCCGGCAGATCCTGGTTCCTCTACTGGCTCATCCATCAACAATCTGGCAATGGCCAGGTTGGTCTGGATGGCATCCAGGTCCTCGTGAGTGGCTGGATTCTGATAAGGGTTGCCAGGGATTCCGGCCCCTAACAAAATAATGGGCGCGCTTTTCCCCGTGACCGCTTTACAGATCGCGCCGTACCATTCGCCAATCCGAAAACCGCAGTGATCTTCACTTTCAACCGGAGTATGGTAAGGTTTGGCAGCCGGCCAGCGTTCTGGACCTCCAGCGCCCCAATTCAGTGAATGCCGGCCGGTCCAGGCGTAGGCGGAAAGGACCAGGTTTTGGAGGATGCGGGTTTCTTTACGGCGATCCAGAGATTCCAACGTCGCGCGCAGAAAAGTGGTATCCCAATAACTCCCACCGGGTTCGAGCGGGGGCAGGATGGGAATCAGACCGCTTTGGAGGGCCAGGTTGGCAATCGGGAGGTAATTATCCAAAAACCTTTCTACAAGATCGGTCTGGGCCCATTTTGCAGAAGACCAGTTCCCACGGCTGTTGGGACATTCCGTCAGAATGACCGAACTCACACCCCAGTGGGCATAGGCAGTCAGGATAGGTTTTAGTTCGGATTCGGCAGGTCTTGTGAAGGGCGAGGTGTTGAAGTGCAGCAGAGGTTCAATGCCAGCTTCCAGCAAACCGCGAATAAAAAATTCAGGAACAGCCCGTTCTGTTGAAGCCTGGAGGACCAACCAGGAAGCTTCCAGCTCTTTTAATTCTGGCAGCCAGTGGAGTAGATCACCCTTCTGATAGTGAAGCATATCGGGATAATAATGAAATCCGATGCGTGTTTTGCGTGGCGAGAAATATGAGAATGTTTTCATTTGTAAACCCCGGTTTCGACAAATTAATCCAAATAAATTAGATTTACTTTAGAAATCAAGGAGCAAGATATATGCCATATTCCAGACTGCTTTCAACTCTGCTATAATTACGCAGCTTATGATACTCGTGACTGGCGGGACAGGTTTTGTGGGCCAGGCATTGATCCGCCATCTGGTTTATATGGGGAAACCATTACGGATTTTGCTGCGGCCTTCACCGGATTCACCCAATTTACCGCGAGGCGTCGCTGTCGAAGTCGCAGTATGCGGCCTCAAAGATGAACGGGGGCTGCGTGCCGCATTAAAAGGAGTTGACGTTGTTTTTCATTTGGCTGGCTCCGAGCGCGCAGGATCACATGCTGATCTAACCGGGGTGGACGTGGAAGGAACTGAGGTGATTTCACGCGTGTGCGCTGAGGCGGGTGTCAGGCGGTTTTTCTACCTGAGTCATATTGGGGCAGACCGGTCTTCAGCTTATCCCGTTCTAAAGGCGAAGGCTATCGCTGAACATAATGTGATCGACAGCGGTGTGAACTATACGATATTTCGATCCGCACCTATTTTTGGGGAGAATGATCAATTCACTGTGCCGTTGGTATTGTTGATGAAACGACTTCCGTTTATTTTCTTGATGCCTGGTGAAGGGGACTCGCTGCTACAACCGATCTGGGTGGAGGACGTGGTTGCCTGTCTTGCGCTTGCGCTGGATAACCCGGAAACCAGTAATCAATTATTTACGATAGGGGGAGGGGAGTATCTCAGTTACAGGGAAATTCTGCAGATATTACTGGAGGCAAGCCGGCTTCGAAGAAAATTGATACCGATTTCTCCGGCATATCTGCGAGGGATTACCTTGTTCATGGAGCAGTTTTTTCCGAAATTAACAATGCCTTTTTATTGGTTGGATTATCTGGCAGCAGACCGTACCTGTCCGCTAGATACCTTGCCCAGGATGTTTGGTTTGATGCCGACACGATTCAATCAGAAGCTGGATTATCTTCAGGATATTTTATCCGTATAAGGGAGCATAGCCGCCTAACATGAAATCTCAAGCCATTTGCATTCATGCCCATTTTTATCAGCCCCCCAGAGAAGATCCTCTCACCGATGAAATTCCGGTAGAAGCTGGTGCAGCTCCTTACCCAAACTGGAACGAACAAATTTATGATCAATGTTATCGTCCCAATGCGGAACTGGGAAATTTTCGAAAAATCAGTTTTAATATTGGCCCCACGCTCAATGATTGGCTTGAAACAGCTCATCCAGAGATTTTGGAGAAAATTGTTTCGCAGGATCGGGAAAATGTGAACAAGTTTGGGGTGGGGAACGCGATGGCACAGGCTTACAACCACACCATCCTGCCGCTTTCACCCAGAGTGGATAAAGAGACCCAGATCCGGTGGGGCATTGCTGATTTCAAATGCAGGTTCGGACACGGTCCTCAGGGCATGTGGCTCCCAGAGGCTGCTGTAGACCTGGAGACCCTGGAAGTCCTGGAGGAAAATGGGATTGAGTTTGTCATTCTGGCGCCCTGGCAGGCAGATCAACTGGATCTGGATGTGTCCCATCCCTATCTGGTTGAGCTTCCTGGCGGAAAACAGATCACCGCCTTTTTTTATGACGAGGATCTAAGTATGCGGGTCAGTTTTGATCCGGGAGCGACCGTCAACGCGGACCAGTTTGTTTTGAATTATGTGCTGCCAAAATTCAATGGGAAAAACACCACCGCACCACGTTTTCATATTGTGGCTTCAGATGGGGAACTTTATGGGCATCACCAGCCATTCCGGGATAAGTTTTTGGCTTATCTGATGAATGGCGCGTTGGGTAAGAAGAACATAGCTTACATGTATCCCGGTCTGTGGCTAAAAAATCATCCAGCCACGGAGACGATCCGCATCCGCGAGAATACTTCCTGGAGCTGCCACCACGGTGTATCGCGGTGGAAAGAAACTTGCGCCTGCGCGGCGCATGGCGAATGGAAAGCGCCTCTCCGGAATGCTTTTAACCAGATCGCCGGCGCGCTGGACAAGGAATTTCTCACTTATGTGGGCAAGTTTATGGAGAATCCCTGGGAATTGAGGCACTGTTACTACAAGGTGCTGTGCAAGAAAATGGAACCGGAGGCATATATCCGGTCAATGATCCCCCAGACACTAATCGATGAAGATGTTCATACCCTTAAGCTGCTGCTCAGCGCCCAATTTGAAAGACAGCGGATGTTCACTTCGTGCGGTTGGTTTTTTGACGATTTCGACCGGATTGAGCCGCGAAATAATATCGCGTACGCGGCCCAAGCGATCTGGTTGACAGAACTGGCAACCGGCATGGATTTGAGTGAACAGGCTTTAAAATGGTTGAAACCAGTTAAAAGCTGGCGGTCTGGTTTGCGTGGTGACCAGGTTTTCCGGTTCCGGTTGGAGAAAACTAGAGTGGCCTGGCAGCAGATTTCAGTTCGACAGCTTCCAACAGTTTAGCAACCTGATACTGAGATTCTTCTTCCGCCGCCAGCAGGGTTTGTGTAATGGCGTGGATTTCCAGAACCTGTTCGACAAAGCTGGCCGCGCTGGCGTTAACATTTGTGATGCTCTGGATTACCGCCACAACTGACATCCACCAGATCAGTTTTTCATACGCTTCTTTGCGGAACCAGAGTATGCCCTTGTGCCGGTTAACACCGAGATAACGCTGGATGTATTCATCCGATAACCATTCTGAAAGCAGTTTCGCGGGGGAATATGAGCGGGTATCTTCAAGCCAGTTTTGGTGACGGGTGAGAATATTCACTTCCAGAAGGATGGTATTGGCTTGCTGTTCGTTAAGACCCATTTCAAAACACGTCTCACGGAGAATTTTGCCAAAACGCCACTCATTGAGCCAGGTCTGACTCTGGTTGGAATAGTTTTTGTCTCCGGATAATTTGCCTAACTCGCACACAAAAACCCAGCTTAGCAAGGCAAACCATTCGGGATCAGATTGCATAAGCAAACCCTGTTTAAGGTTGTCAAGAACCGCCAGATAGGATTTTGCTCCGGGCAGTGGGAAGATTTCCTCCACGATCGGGAATGAAAGAACATGGTTGAGCCTGCGAACCAGGTTTCTGGAGATCTCATCCTGATTGTGTTCGAGGCGGCTGAGATTTTTAATTCCATCAAGCAGGTTATTGAGCTTGTCCTGGGCTTCGAGCAGCAGGTCCTGTGAAACACTGTGCTTGTCAGAAACTACCCGGGCGCTCAACAGGAAATTAAAATAACCGGGATTCGCGATTTGCCGGAATGGTCCCTGCACCGGCTGAAGCAACAGCTCTTGAAGGGCTTCCTGAATATCCGGCACGCCACGGCCATTCAGATAATCGCACAAGTTGCGGTAAGAATGCCAGGCGTCATCCTCAACTTCATGGATGTCAATAAAAATTCTGTGGTCGTACGCGCCCAATTCAAGATACAGACCTTGCTCGGCAAGTTGTTTGCTGGGATAAATGTATTCCAGCCTTGAGGCCTGATCCCGCATGACGACATAGCGCCCTTGATCCGCGTGGAGGTTCAAACCCTCCTGGAGCGAACGCTGAATTATTCTCCGCTCACCGCTGCCCGGTTCTTTGACAGAAAAACCAACCGAATTGCGTACCCAGCCGCGTGTATTGGCATATTTATTATGATAAATTACCAGATTGCGATTGCCGTTATTTCCATTGGAGAAAGCGTACACATTCTCATCGACATACCCATCCGGTGTGAAGAAATCGAATAACAAGAAATTATCAATCCCTGAAAACTCTCGCCGGCGGTGGAGCAGTGGAAAGATTTCCCGTTCATGCCGTTTGATCAGCCATTCATTCGGTTGTTCTTCCCAGTAAGCGCGACGGTATTCCATGCCATATTTTTCGGTGAAACCTTCCACCTGGCCGTGCCCAAACATGGGCAGGCCAGGCATGGTTGCCATTAAGGTGCAGATCCCGAAATATTTGTCCCCATCTCCAAACTGTTCCTGGGCCGTTTTTTCATCCGGGTTATTCATGAAATTGACATAACGTTTTAGAATTTCCGGGTCAAACTCGAGCGTGTTTTTAAGCACCTTCCGAAATTCCGCGTTGTCTTCATTCCGCAGCAGGTTCATGAACGCGCTGTTGTAGACCCGGTGCATACCGAGCGTGCGGACAAAGTAGCCTTCCATAAGCCAGAAAGCTTCCGCGAGAAGCAGGGTGTCCGGCGCTTCAGCAGCCACCCGATCGACTACTTCGCGCCAGAATTCTACCGGCATCCGGGCATCAAATTGCTCGCGGGTGAGGGCGTGTTCGGCGCGGGAGGGAATATCTCCGCCGCTGCCGGGTTGGGGGAACCACAGACGCTGGTAATGCTTTTTGGCCAGGGTCATGGCGGCATCAAAACGGATGATGGGGAACTTTCGGGCTACATGTAAAATGGTCTGGATGATCGCTTCGCGGACATTTGGATCGAGGTAATTCAACTGGGCGGTGTCGTTCCAGGGCATGCTGGTGCCATCATTGCCGTGATAAATGTACTTTGTGTGCCCGTTGTAATTGTTGGTGTACTTGAAGGTGACGGCCGCGTCAGTGCGATCATAGTAATGGTCTTCAAGCTGGATGGTAGCCCTGGAATCCGCAGAAAGATCAGGCCCGGAAAAAGTGTAGGATGGGAATGGGCTGTAGTCGAGCGAGATGAACCAATCGGGGTGATCGACCACCCAGGGTGAGTCGATCCCCATATGATTGGGGACCATGTCACTGGCCAGCCGGATCCCGCGCTGCCAGGCGCGATGGCGCAAGTTGTTATAGGCACTTTCCCCGCCCAGCTCATTGGCGATATCGTATGACCAGAGGGAGTAGGCCGAGGCTACCGCTTCCGGGTTGCCGCAGAGTTGTTTAATGCGCGCGGATGCTTTGCTGCGTTCCCACAGGCCGATCAGCCATAATCCGGAAAAACCTCGACTGGCGAGGATATCCAGTTCCTCGTCGGGAATCTGGTCGAGCCGGGTGATCTCGCGCTGGTATTTCTTGCTGAGCTGGTCCAGCCAGACATAGGTGTGTTTGGCAATCAGCACAAGACGGGGCATCCAATCTTTGTCCTGACTAAATTTTTCAACATCCTCATAGGCTGAAGCATCATAAACCGGTATGGGGATTGTACCAGGCCCAAAACCGGTAAACGGCATTTTTTCTTCTTCTTTGATGAGGTCGATGCTGCTTAAGAGGCGGTAAAGATACCTGCCGAGCAATTCTGCCCAGAACTCCCGGATGTATTCGAGTTGTCCGAACAGGGAATGCGGTACGGCAATAGCCGGGCTGCGGAGCATATCTACCAGGGTTTGCTGTTTGGGCCCGAATGGGGGTTGGGCGTCGAAAAAATCGCCTAATTCCCGGATCACTTTACGGTAAGCTGAGGTGTGTTTGAGCTGGTCATCATCAAACAGTTCAACGTATGGGTCGAGCGCCGGGTTTTTGTTTGAGACCCACAACATCAACATTTCTTCCAAAGCATTGACCCGGTTGGAAACGCCACCGGTAGTCCCCGAAAGGTATTCTTCAGCAGTTGTTTCCTTAAGGTAGACGGATAGTGGGGGGAATTCCGACACAAATTCACGCAATGTGCGATCGACTTCAGATTCGCCTAAAGCACTTTCTACCCACTCCAGGGCCAGTTTCATGACCTGGGGGTTTTTTTCCTCCTGATACAAAGCGATGACATAATGTAAGATTTCATCGACCAGCCCCATGGCATTGATCTGGCCGGCCTTGACGGCTTTTTCGGGGAAGGAAACGAGGTCCCGTTTCAGGTTCATTTTTTGAGAAAACACACGCGCCGCATGAAAGTCCGCGAAAATAACATTGCCATTAAGACCAAATAAGGATTGGTCAAACTGGTAATGGTCTCTGGCCCATCTTGAGATATGAAATTCCATTGTGTCCGCTCCTGGTCAGGTTTGGGAAGGTGCTTACTAATGATTATATATCAGATTGTGGCGTGATGAACGTGTTTGGTTGTCATACCATCTTGAGTTATACCAGAATAAGTTTATGGTACTGTCCTCCCGCTGCCCCGTGTACCGGTACTCCGTGGGGGTGATCCCGCTGCTGTACCACAGCTCGCTGTTCCACGTCCCGTCCGCGTTTGCCGTGACACTGGCAGAGCCCAGGTGGTCCGTCAGCACCCACCGCAGCAAATCACCCTGCCCCGCAACCGTGCGCACCGCCACCTGCTGGCCGCCAACCAGGTAATGCTTCCGCACCGTCACCGCGCTGCCGTCCACTTGCTTCTGGTAATAACCTGGCAAGTTGACAGGAAGCAACAACTCAGTAAATACCAGTCTTGCCTCATCCGTTTGCCCAGATATTTCTGGGTGTGCGAATACAACTGTCGTGTGATTCTTGTTTGTAGTATTGATAAAAATCGTGTGTGCTCATCCCGGTTGCCTCCTCAACCGTAAGGACAACATCTCCTTTTATCATTGCGGGTAGATATAATCCCATTATGTCACCATATAATTCGTCATGTGTAATATCCTTGTTGGGGGTGTGAAGATGCAGGGCTGTCATTTGTCCAAAGCAGCCTACAACATCCTCTCCCTCATACATAGATTCCCTTTCCCCTATTCCGTAATATACAACAAATCCTTTCTTCAAATATGCTAAAGCAAGATCAAAATCAGGGTATGGTCCCGGGTATGTTTGATAGGTATGTAGCCAGACCTTATCCGGTTCTCCATACTCATTCAGCAAGTTCGATAAATGAAACCCTTTCCAGTCAAACGCATATAATTTCATTCGTTGGACAATGGTATTTTCTTGGAACATCTCGATGCGGATTTGTCTGATCGAAGATAAACTGAGAGGGGCCTTTACTACAACCGTGATCCTTTCTTCTTCGGGTTTATTGTAAATCGTATAGTCTACTTGATTGAGAATATTAAATGCATCCGTTGCTTCTGTTTCTCCCGGTGTTATCCCCCACCAACAAGGCAGCTTGCAACCTCCATTCTCTTGAAACATTTCCACAACGCTTACTCTCCTTACAGTTGGGGAACTTGGGGGTTCTGTTTCCCTCGTAGAAATTAGTGTCGATTGAGCAGTAGGTGTTGTTGATAAATGTGTTGATGCTAAAGCCACAGCCGGTACTTTGTCGATATATTCTCCATTCGTAGGTGTAATATTAAGGTTGCAACTTATCTGCGCTCCAAGAATGATCAATGCCGTAAAAGTACACAGGTAGCGTAAACTTTGCCTTTTCACAATCATTCTCCTTGTAATGTTACCAACCACTCATATTATTACGCATCCAATTGCTTCTTGCAGCCCCAGCGCCCGTTAATCCGTTAGCAGGTAGAGTGGGTTTGCGGTGATAGGTAACCACAGTAAAAAAGAATGTACCACCATCCAGCTTGTTTCTTCGATATTCTGGCATGTTTTTATTATATTCAGATTGAACATCCAGAGGTAAAAAATGGTGGGTCAGCGACCCACTCGCTACTCGCTGGCTACTCGATTTCAGGGATAATCCAGGAAACACTCACCAAGTTCATAAGGAATCGTCATTGAATCAATTGGCAATCCGTCTACTGGGTATTGGGTATCTTTTAATTCCAATATCTCATTCCTTACTGCATCATAAATGATTCCACGGTCAAATGAGCCCACCGCCCGCAGGTCTTTCGTGATTGGAACAGGCATTTCCAGATAGTACAATCGATCTGCCTGATCTCCATCTAATGCATATTGAATTCTGTTTTTTTGGTTATTCACCCAATAAATTCCATAATTGCCAGTAGCATCATTGGTGAAAACCATCATCAGTTCTTCGTCTTCACTCCAATAAACATCAGAAGAAATCTGTTCAACAGAATCCGGTAAAGCCATTCGAGTTGTTTGTCTTGTTTGAAGATCGGTTACCCACAACTCTGAGGGTTGAGGCTCCATCTCATAACTCCACCCCACTACAAAAGCAATCCGGTTCCCTTGTGAAGACCAAGATGGCAAACCTATCCTTATTTCAGGGTCAGAGAAATTGGTGAGCGTTTCCTTTTTTGCATCGTTGGGATCGTAAATGTATAGCTGTTGATTTTCCCGCTCGTCCGTATCGCCAAATGCAATGATATTCTCCACTGGTGACCAGACCCCGCCTGAAGATGAAGCCCCTCCTCTTGTAGTAATCCGCAATGGTTGACCTCCCGTTCTTCGGACAAGTTCTACGTCATGAAATTCGGCGCTGTCATAGTACCTTTCACCCGACCATATTGTATAAGTAATCCATTCCCCGTTAGGGGAAATTTTTGGCCAGGTCTGCCAGGAATCGTCAGGATGCTTTTGCCCTTTAAAGAGTTCCTCGGAATAGCCCGATGACAGGTCATATCGAACTAAATAAATCTCCTGACCTGTGGTCGCCACCAAATTCAGCTTGCAGGGTGGCTGAAATGTACCCAGATGGAATGGCGATGGGCCATCATTCTCAAATGTAATTTTCTGAATTGTTTTTCCCCAGCCGTCAAACAGAATCAGTTGGATTCCCTCTGGTGTTTGATATAAATAAGCGTGAGCCGGATAAACCTCCTCCCTTCTATAGACTTCCTCTGGAGGCAAAAGTATGGAAGGTAGTGTTGGAACAGGAATAGGTGTGACTGTATTGTGCGGAGAATTCACTTTCTCGTATGCTGGCTCATCTTCTGTGATTAAGGTTGCCGTAGGTTTTAAGGTAAGAGTGGCCTCTTTCGGCGTAGTTGGAACAATTTCAGAAGTTTGCAAGATTATTTGTTCTGTTTGATTGGAGCATGCGGAGACAATGCTCATCAAACAAAAAGTTGCAATAATGGTTGTAATTTTTTTCTTTTTAATTTCATATAAGATTATATGAAACAATTTGTTTTCTTGGAGATGCATTTTAATTATCCTTTACTCGAAATCATTTCCAATTCTCTGGGAAAGTTGGAGAATAACCATACTTTTGTGAAAGATCAACCCATTTCATTCGCAATTCATTTAGCGTATCGGCCCAGCAAGTAGGTGCGCTCGCTTTTGAGCGCACCACAACGCATCGCGCGACCGGATACCCGGATATGAGATCATACCTCTCTCAGAGCCTTTTGGCGTTTGCGTACGCACCACCCTCACTCCCCACCAATGACATCAATATTGTCCTCCAACTCACCGCCCCATCCCGCATCATACCATCCCATCCGCACGTACTGGCAATACATCACTCCGGTGAAAAAGTATTTCCCTCCTGGTATGAATGACCGGCGGTATTCGGGCATGAAAATATTATAGCGAGTTTACGCTTTTGGTGCGTTGCCAACTAAATAAAAAATTATTTGTCCCGGGTATTCGGTGTAAGGATGGGAAATGGTGAAAATAAGCACCCAAAAAACAGCAGAAAGAATCTACTCGTTGAATATTGTGGTTTATTGTATACTGATAATTAATTATTCAGTAAGAGATTCATTGATCTCGATGCAGCCTTACATGGGAGGGAAATATGGTCAGAAATAAACGGGTTCTTTTTGTAATCAGTGTTTTGATACTGGTATCTTTGGCCTGTGGAACAACAAGCTCAGGGAATACTTCGGCGAGCAGCGGCGATCAAAATGCCACTGCCATCGCGCTGGGTGTTGAAGCGACCAGGAACGCCAACATGAAAGCGACGATGGAATCTGCCTCATTTGCCTCAACCGCAAGCGCGATGGGGGCGGCCGCGCAACCGGCCCCAACACAGCCTCCGGTGCCCGTGACTGCTACTGTGGCGCCCCCAACGATTGCGCCTCCACCAACACAGGAGGTGATTGTCCAGCCGACACTGGATGTGGGCGCAGAGGCAACCGCGCTGGCCCAACCGATGTATGATGAGCTCCAGGAGCTTCTCGAAGACAGTGCGATCCGTTCCATTGAAGGTGTTTATCATCCTGTGGAAGATTTTCAACAGGTATGGTATGACCCCAAGACCTATAATATCTGGCGGAGCGGACACTCGGCCAGCAATTTTGTGATCCGGGCAGATATGCAATGGCGCGCGAATGAACCTTCAGCAGATTTCGCGCAATCTGGCTGTGGTTTTGTGTACGGGGAGACTGATATGGATCATTACCACGCCACCATTCTGGCACCAGACGGTGTGGTGCATACCTATCGCAGCCGGGGCAGCGAGAAAATCGAGATGAAAGGCGGGCGATACTACGGTGCGATGGGTGTTTCTTCCGGTGAGGCTGAGATCATGCTGGTGATGGAAAATAAAACCATGGCTTTCTTTGTGAACGGGATCGAAACAGTGCGTTTCAAAGACCCCTATTTCCAGCTTGGAAACATCGGGATGACGGTGTTGAGCGGGTCTTACAAGGGGTTTCAATGCACTATGACGAATATTGGCTTTTGGGAACTGGAATGAGCACAACATAGAGTACCTTTGTCCAGGCGGTTTGAGAAGCCGCAATTTGAGCAATTCGTTTATAATTTGTGGAAAGAAAAAATACAAATACCAATATCAGGAGAATCGAAATGACAGAGACAAATTCAAAGTGTGAATGGTGCGGCGCTCCCATGGCCCCGGGTGCAACGATCTGCGATACCTGTGGTCAGGCAGCATCTTCGAAAGACAGCGAAACACCCGCGGAAGTTTCGGCAGACAGCTGGAGCATGCTGGAACCCCTGCCGTTTTCTGACCCTGCGCCTGAACCCAAACCAGAGTCAGATCCCACGGATCGTTGGGGATCCCCTCTTCCGGTCGAAGACGCAGATTCTCCTGACCGCTGGGGTTCCCCGCAGACTCCAGAGCCCCAACCTGTTGCGCCGCAGCCCCAATCATTCTCCCAACCACAAGCTGCCACCCCTGCTATGCCCGCGCAGCCTGAAAAGAAAAGCCGGAAGTGGATCCTGTTTTTGGTGTTGGGGCTGATTGTGATCTGCGCCTGCCTGGCGATCGCGGCAGTGGGAGGATACGCGTTTTTCATGGGTAATGGATCAGTAACATTTTAATCAGTGCGAATTTTCAGACCGGCTTCAAGATCAATAAATCGCTGCCCAATGAGAACCTGTTTCATTGGGCAGCTTTCTCTTTCATTATCGGAAGGGAAGCAGGTGTTCGACGGTATGAAAATTACCAGGTTCTGGCATTCCTGGAAGATAGGTGTGGTTGCCGCAGTGCTGGTTTACGCGCTGGCGGCTGGCTGCCGGGCTCAATTACCGCGGCATGGAAAGGCAACAGACCAGCAAACCGCGCCTGCGGCAGGCGTGGGCCAGACGCCAACCGATGTTGTGAGCTTTCCATCGCCAACCGCGTCGCTCACCCCCATGCCAACAGAGTTCCCGACAATTCCGGCCACACCAACATTGCGCCCAAATGAGCCGGATGGGTGCCTGAAACCCCCGGAAGATTACACCCTGACGAATTTGAATGGATATTTGTTCAACCAGCGCACGGTTTTTATGCTGGAGCGCGCCGCGGAACTGTATGATGGCGAGATTGATATTCTGGGTTATGCCATTACTCAGGGGAGCTATACGGACGCGGTATCGGCCAGCTTTGGTACACACGCTGGCGGCGGCGCGGTTGACCTTTCAGTAATGCGTGAAGGGACTTACACCGTGCTGTATGATGAGATCGAACTATTGATCAGCGCGCTGCGAGAGGCGGGATTCGCGGCCTGGCTGCGCGATTTGGAAGAGCTTTATCCGGGTTCCCCAATCCACATTCACGCGATTGCGATTGGCGACCGGGATTTATCCGCAGCGGCCGCAGACCAGTTGACTGGAGAATCGGGATATTTCAGAGGATATACAGGGCTGCCGGGTACGCCTGCCGCAGACCGGCATGGGGGGTCGCTGATCTGCCAGTGGATGCTGGAAGCGGGGTACACAGACCTGCGCCAGACACCGACTCCGCCACTTCCAAGTTTTTTCGAATAGGTAAGGTTTTATTCCAGGGCGATTCGCAGCAGTTCCAGGGGATCTATCAGCCGGAACAGGCCGCTGATTCGCCAGGTGCAGTAGGCGTTCATTTCCGCGACCGAAGCGCTGGCATCGTAGTGCGCCATGCTCTCAAATCGGGCGCCAGATGGACCAACACGCATCTCGATATGCAGGTGGGGGTTAAGCGCGTTTCCGGATTCGCCGATTTCACCAAGCTGCTGACCACAGGAGACAGGATCGCCAAGTTCAATCCCTGCCGGATTCTGAAGATGCGCGTACAGAATGTACAAGGATTGGCTGGGGTTGGCTTTCCAGGATGGTACTTCCAGTTCTTGGGGGCAGGTCAGGGCGGTGTTGGGTGTGAAGTTCTCGGCCTGTTCTTGGGGTTGGAGCTGCTCGATCCAGTCCTCGGGCAATGAATCGAGCGGTGTTTCAACCAGGATGGCAACACCATAAGGGAATCGATCTGCTATCACCAGGGCGGTTTGGCCTTCCAGGATGGCGAAGACCGGGCGACCGGCGATCGCGACCTGGCTGTTTTGAATCAGGTCCGCGATGTCAATGCCCTGGTGGGGGTCATCCGAGCCAGGCGGAGGTGGATTGAAGGAATTAACAATGCTGTTCTCGATCTGGTTCAAGGAAAAACCTTCCAAAGGCGGACAAAACGCGATTGCGGTTGGTAGTGGGGTGGGAACAGGAAGGGTGGGGGTTGGCGTTGGGTCTATCCGCGGCTCAGTTGGAGTCACAAAAACGGTTGGCAAGGGAAGCTCAAGGGTTGCCCCGGCAGGAGCCAGTTGGGATTGGGCGGCTGGTTTGCAGGCGGACAGGAAGAAAACTGCGACAAAGAGCCATTTCAGTTTAGGTGGGATGGTTTTCATAGGCGAGATCATGTGTTGCAGCGCTTTTTTGTAACGACGTACAGAATTATACCGCCTGTGCTACAATCCATCCTTCTACCGCGGCGATTTTATCTGGAATTGGAACTTCGGAGGGAAGCCGGCCGCGCAGGACGGCGATCAATCCCAACAATCCCACAGTGGAGTCGAAGGCGTCTTCAGCTGTTGGGTGATTTCCACAGCCATCCCGCACCAGGGCTTCCAATCCTGGATCAAGGCGCACACCCAGGCTGCCGGCAGACTGAATAATGGCCGATCATGCTGGCTGCGTTTACCGGCTTTGCGAGAATGTACAGGGGCACTAAAATGGATACCCAACGGGTGATAGTATTCGGCTGGATAAGCCTCCGCGGCAATGATTTGCCCTGGTTGAAAAAGGGAGAAAAGATGGCCGTCAAAGGGCCAAATTTTAAGATTAATTTCAGGATCCTTCAGGGCAGGGATCAACAGATCCCTCCATCCTGTAATGGTGGCTTTGCCATTTTGTTGGGCGCCCATTGTCCAGAAAGTGGGAGAAGCAGCTCTGCGGAACGGGGTGGGGCGCTCGCACACGCGGCGGAGCTGGTTCATGTTTTCCAGACCAAGCGCGCCCAGCAGGTGAGCCTGTGCGGCTCCGCCCGGCCGTAAAGGATAAAAGGGACGGTGGAGGGAAATCTGTTCGGGTACTGCGCAGTGATTGAAAAAATCTTTCCATGTGTCTTGATTAATGTTTTGGAGGAAATTATAAAAACGCTTCACGCCGAGCAACCGCGCGTATTCATAGGGAAGACCAATAGAAAAATCCAGACCGATCAGCGCGCAGGTTTCGCTGCCGATTTGTTTTTGAAGTTCAGGAAGAAAGGAGTGAAGTTCAGGAACCCGCTTTGGGGGCAGAGTCAGATAAGAGCCATCCGGTTGTCTATATGCGCAAGTCATCCAGCGCCGGTTGGGGCGCATGCTCCAATCGGCATGAATCACAACCGCGGGAAGTGTGGAAAGGGTCATGAACGGTGAGGAAAATCCAGAGTCATAACAACGCTTTCAACGCGAGAACAGGTTCTTTTTGGTTGGGGATGGTAATGTTATACACCAGCAGTCCACGAGTTTTCAGGGCAGCGACCACGCTGGAGACGATTGGTTTGCTCCATTTGAAAAGTGAAGCGAGGTCCTGGGGCCGTGCAGCGCCCACTGAAAGCAAATACAGGTGAGCCAGTTTCTCGCGGGCTTCCTTTTCTGTGATTGCGCGCGCATCCTGCTCTAAAGTGGGAAAATGGCGCGGTACAACTTCGTAAACAAAGCTGTAATGCCAGGCACCGGCTTTGCTTGTGCCAATAGGAAGGATTTTGAACTCCATTTGGAGGATGTCCAGGGCATGGTTGAAACGAGCTGTGGATAAATGGGTTTTCTGACGCAGGGCAATGGTATCCAGGGGCCCATCATGGAGCAGCACTTCATAAAGCAGTTTTGCTTCGTAAGTCATTTTCCCCAGATGGTACTGGTCCAGGTAGTCGGTTTCAAATTCGCCGTAATTTGGGGAAAGCGCGTAAAAATAGGGCAGCGTCTCCAGGGAAAGGATGGCGTTTCGCCGGCGCAGGACCCGGCCATAATACCACAGATGTTTCCCAAGCATCTGGTCCTTCCACCCCCAGGTGACATGGCCAGGGTCGTCATGGTTATTAGGAACAGGGCGATCGCCCGCGGCGGCGACCCACAGACTGGGCAGTTCGGTGTTTTTGATCGGCCAGAAAAAGATAAAACCACGCTGATTGACAAATTCCACCGCTTGCTGAGGGGAGCGCAGGCGCAGATTCGGCGTGCTGCGGTACGTTTGAGCGCGGTATGCGTTCAGCTTTTCCAGCGAGAGATCGGACATGCGCGGTTATCCGGCTTTGAGAATATGGGCGATAATATTTGAACCACTGCCGCCGATGTTCTGGGCCATCCCATAACGAGCGCCTTCCACCTGGGTTGGGCCGGCTTCGCCGCGGAGCTGCTGCACCACTTCAACAAGCTGGTACATGCCGGTGGCTCCCACAGGATGCCCTCGCGCTTTCAAGCCACCGCGGGTGGCAACGGGGATTTTGCCGTTAATTCCGATTTCGTTTTCGACAGCCAGCCGTACTCCCTGGCCGCGTTCGGCGAACCCTGAGGCTTCCAGAGAGAGCGCTGCCATGATGGTAAAGGCGTCGTGGTATTCAAAGAAATCAATTTGCTCTGGGTCAATCCCGGCCTGGCGGTAGGCTTTTTTGGCCGAGAGTTCAGCCGCTTTGAGCCATAAGGGGTCTTTACGGCCGTGGACCGCAATGGCATCCGTGGCAGCGCCCGATCCGACCACACGGATGAGGGGACGGTTGGTCTGTGAACGGAGTTTCTCGGCGGGCACCAGAACCACAGCGGCTGCGCCATCTCCAATCGGGGAAGCATCCATCACATTAATGGGGTCTGCGATCATGACTGCCTTGTTGTAGGTTTCCTGAGAAATCGCTTTCTGAAAACGGGCATTCGGATTGTGAACACCGTTGGCATGCGCGTTGA
>Ga0068713_1002841_pt1 | contig 16405 bp, 10 predicted proteins | sample MTBAKSrepl2MetaG_FD_62223 | JGI IMG/M metagenome (GOLD analysis project Ga0068713, IMG submission 62223) | Enrichment culture microbial communities om Arthur Kill intertidal strait, New Jersey, USA, that are MTBE-degrading - MTBE-AKS2 (Arthur... | ecosystem: Environmental > Aquatic > Marine >...
GACACAGCTTGGAAGCAACGTGGGGAGTCCGCCGCCACGATCCAGGGGCGCCTCCCCGAGATCCGGAATAGTGTAACGCTGCTCTTCGACGAGGTGGCGGATGTTCTTCGCCAGTACCACGCGTCCACTAATTGATCCAGGAGATATTTCCGGAGAAGTCATACTGCCAGTTGGGAGGAGAATTGTTGATCTCAAGTGAAACATCAATGACATCATCATGCCCCGCCCCGCGAAGACGAGGGATGAGAATCCTTTTGTTCACCCAATACAGCCTGCCGGACCACAAGCAGAATATGAATGCCTACCAGCGCGTCTACTATGGCTCACGTCATGCCGAAATCCATCTCTTGATTCGTAAGGGGCATTCGGTGAGTGAGGAACTACACACGTGTGTGACGGTTCACCAGGCGCCCGTGGGCAATCGTGTGCAGTTCTTTCTCTATGCACTGGTCCTGGGCCTGTGGCTGCGTCTCAAAGGCGTCAACATTGTTCTGACGGAGCCCTCACGCTTTGCGTGGGTGGGCTGGGTGCTGAAACATATGGCCGGGTACTTCTGGGCCATGGATATATGGGACCCGGTCTGGAAAGAGAATCCAGCGAAGAGTAATCACATCACCTGGATCGACCGGCTGACCTTTGGGGCCATGGAACGCGCCGATTTGTTCATCCTGAGTTGTCTGCCCCCCGCGGCAAAGCACATTCGACTAACACCGGAACGGTGCGCCCAGTTCTGCAACGCGATTGAACTGGCGGGAGTTGTCGCCGCGACCTCCCCGCCACGAGAGCCGGGCGCGGATACGCTGCATCTGGCCCTGGCGCGGGCCCGGCTCGGACGAAAGGAGGGTTGTCTGACGGTGCTGAAGGCGGCCGAGGAAGTGCAGGCCGCTGGCGCGCGCGTCAAGATTCATCTGGTGGGTAACTTGGAGAGCGATATAGCGAAGCTGTTGGCGGAGTCGCCCGCGCAGGGTCTGTTCGAGGTGCATGGCATCATTCAAGAGGCCCGGACCGAGTTCTTCAAGACGATTCACGTGGGCCTGGTACCCTATGAGCCGATCGAGGACATGTGTCACATCTTTCCGATCAAGGTCCTGGAGCATCTGTCGCAAGGCAATGTGGTCATCGCCAGCAGTCTCCCCGGTCTCGCCGCGACAATCAAGCACGAGTACAATGGTCTGCTGTTCGAACCGGGCAACAGCCACGAACTGGCCGAGAGCATTCTCCGTCTCTATGGGGACTACTCTCTCTGGAAGCGTCTTTCGGCAAGTGCGCTGGTGTCCGTGCGGCGGTACGATCCTGCGGTGAAGAATGCCGGCATCTTTGAGGAAATCCGGAGAAGGACGGCACGATGCGCCTCCAAAGAAGAGGTCTGCAGTGCCGCAGTGAAATGACCATCGGAGAGAGGCAATGAGCACAGTCAGCGTTTTCGGTCTGGGCTACGTGGGGGCGGTCTCGGCCGCCTGCCTGGCGGATCGCGGCCATACCGTGGTAGGCGTCGACATCAATTCCGATAAGGTGAGTCTGTTCAACCAGGGGACCTCCCCCATCGTGGAGGAGGGGATGCCCGGCCTGGTACACGACGGGGTCACCGCTGGCCGTCTGCGCGCCACGACCCAAGTGGTCGACGCCATCCAGAGTACCGAGGTTTCGCTCATTTGTGTCGGGACGCCGTGCCAGGCCAACGGCAGTTTGGACCTCGTCCATATCAGGGACGTGTGTCACCAGATCGGCGAGGCGCTCAGAAGTAAGAGGGGATTCCACGTCGTTGTGGCACGAAGCACGATGTTGCCCGGTTCCACCCCTCGCGTCGTGATCAGCACCTTGGAAGAACACTCTGGCAAGAAGGCGGGCAGGGATTTCGGGGTCTGCTACAATCCGGAGTTCCTGCGCGAGAGCACGGCTGTCTACGACTTCTTTAACCCGCCTAAGACGGTCATAGGGGAACTTGATCGTCGCAGCGGAGACGCTATCGCCAGCTTGTACGAGGAGTTGCCTGCCCCTGTCGTGCGCACCGACATCGGGACCGCGGAGATGGTCAAATACGTGGACAACACTTGGCATGCGGCCAAGGTCTGTTTTGCCAATGAGATCGGCAACCTGTGCAAGGGCCTGGGGCTGGATGGGCACCGGGTCATGGATATCTTCTGCCTCGATACGAAGCTCAACCTGTCGCCCTACTACCTGAAGCCGGGATTCGCGTTTGGAGGCTCGTGCCTCCCGAAAGACGTTCGCGCGCTCACCTATGAGGGACGGCGATTGGATCTGGAACTGCCTCTCCTGAACGCGATTCTGCCGAGCAACCGCCAGCAGATCGAAAGGGGCCTGGACCTCATCATGGGGCTGGGGAAGAAGAAGATCGGCATGCTGGGCTTCAGTTTCAAGGCAGGAACCGACGACCTGCGGGAGAGCCCGATGGTGGAGGTGATCGAGCGGTTGCTTGGCAAGGGGTACGATGTCCGAATCTACGACAGGAGCGTCAGCATTGCCCGCCTGATCGGCAGCAATCGGGACCACCTGCTGCGTCGCATTCCCCACATCTACAACCTGATCGTCGATGAGATGGACGATGTCTTGGACCATGCTGAAGTCGTCATCATCGGCAATCGATCACCCGAGTTTCAAGACGTGTGCACGCGATTGCGCCCAGGCCAGAAGGTGATCGACCTGGTCCGCATCGCGGGTCAGGTGTCCAGGAAGAACGGCGAATACCAAGGCATTTGCTGGTGATCCATATGAACACGAAGTCACTCTGCCACGGGGTCCGGAGTCGTCGGGTGTCTGGGCCCCAAGGCGTTGCATCCCATGAACCTGTCGCAGCAAATCCTGATGCGGGACTGCCCATGAAGACTGTCTGGTTGATCCATAACAACATTCCGCCTTACCGAGTGCCGCTGTTCGCGGAGATCGCGAAGCGCGCGGATTTCGATTTCCGCGTGGTGTTGACCGCTGCCAACTGCCGTCATCGGCCTCACTGGCAGGCCGATGCCAGAACTCTGCCCTTTTCGGTCCTGACCATGAAAGGGTTGAATATCCGTGTGTCGGAGGCAACCTCCGTCTCGATCTCTTTCGGATTGCTCCCGTCTCTGATCCGTCATCGGCCTGATGTTGTGATTTGCAGCGGCTTCGGCCTTTCGACCCTCGCAGTGTGCATCTATGCTGCCCTGTGGAGACGGCCGTATGTTGTGTGGTCCGAGGGCACGCCGATTACCGAGGGATTACGCAAGATCGGCAGTATGCGACAGTGGCTTAGGAGGCGGCTGGCGCGTCGCGCGAGTGCCTTTGTCGACGCGGGCACGCTGGCGCGTGACTACATCCGGTCTCTACTTCCGGCAGATTCGAAGACGCCGTTCTTCCGAGCGTACAACTGCGTGGATGGTTCGTTGTTCTCCGCCGGGCCGATGCCGGAGTGCAGCCGCCAGGCGAGCGAGGTGGCGCACCGAGTTCTCTTCGTGGGACGGCTCAACGAGAACAAGGGTATCCCCATGCTCCTCGACGTGTATCGGGACTTGCTGGAGACTGAGACAGATCCGGTGGAACTAGTGCTGGCGGGGGAGGGGTCGTTGCGGGGCAGTATAGAGGAGTTCTGCCGGAGCCACGAGTCCGCCCGCGTCAAGATGCTGGGCCAGGTGCCTTATAGTGATGTGGCCACTTACTACAGGAGTTGCAGTGTTTTCGTCTTGTTGAGTCTCTCCGACTGTAATCCGCTGGTTATTTTTGAAGCGCTGCACAGCGGCATCCCGATCGTTTGCACAAACCGGGCCGGCAATGCGCCGGACTTCATCCGTCCGGGCGAGAACGGATATGTCGTGGATCCCACGGACAAGGAGGGCATCGTACGATGTGTCCGCGAAGTGCTTGCGTGGAACCCGGAGAAGCGGCGCAGTGCCGCGCTGGTTTCACAGAGGCTGGCCCGGGTCGCAGAATACCCGACTTCGGCGCAGGCGTTCGTCAATGCGTGCTCCTCCGTGTTGCGTCCCCTACCCACCCACTGAATTGTCTGAGTGCATTGTGAAAGCTCCCACCATGACTGAGTACAAGAAACCCAGGCTCTTGATTATCGGGCCCTATCCGCCGCCGTACTCTGGGCCGGAGTTGGGGACAAAACTGCTGTTGGATTCGGAGGTCTCTCGCACCTTCAACGTGCGGTTCCTCAACACGAATGTGCGGACGAACACTGCCGACCGGGGCAAAGTAGATGCCAGACTGTTCCTCGCTTTCTCTTCTTTTCTTTCCCGGTTGACATGGGCCCTGATCGTCTTTAGACCTCATGTGGCGTACCATCTGGTCACTGCGACGCAAAAGGGATGGTATGGGCGAGATTTCTGGTTTCTGCTTATCTGCAGGGTGTTTCGGACCAAAATGGTAATCCATCTGCGCGCAGGCCATCTTCAGCACAACATGCGCCGCTTCCATCCCTTGGTACGATTCCTCATGCGTCGCCTCTGTGCCCCTGTGTCGTTGGCCTTTGTCCAGGCGGAGTGTCTGAGAGGGCAGTTCACTGGACTTGTCCCCAGCGATCGGGTCAGAGTGTTACCCAATGCAGTTGAAACCGACCTCTATCCCGCCCGAGGGGGAGATGGTGCCTTCCAACCGGTCGTGTTGTATCTGGGCAATGCCACGAAGGCGAAGGGATACTGCGACCTCGTCCGTTCGATACCGTACGTTGCCGACGTGATCCCCGAAGTGCGATACGTGGTGGCCGGCACCATGCACGCGCGGAATCGTAACGTCTTTGTCGAACAGACGACCGGCTGCCCATTTGCCTATGAGAATCCGTTCGAGGTCCATCAGTGGATCAGTTCTTCACAGTATGCGAAGAACTACGAGTATGTAGGCGTGGTCACGGGAGATGCGAAACTGAAGCTTTTGCAGGATGCCGCGGTATTTGCGCTTCCCTCGTATTCCGAAGGGTTCTCTCGATCGGTGTTGGAGGCCATGGCGGTGGGAAAGGCCGTCGTCTGCACGCCCGTGGGAGCCCACGGCGAAGTCGTGCAAGATGGGGTCAATGGTTTTCTCGTGCGTCCAGGGGACGAACGGGCCATTGCTGAGAGGATACTACGACTGCTCGCGGATGCCTCACTGCGTGAGAAGATGGGAGCGGTCAACGTACAATATGTCCGCGCTCAATTCTCGGCCGAGAAGGTTGCGGGTCGATTCATAGAGTATCTGAGGGAGGTGGTGCCATGCGAGAGCGCAAGGACCTGTTGCACGGAGTGATCTTCTGACTAGGCCAGGGAGTGCGACTCATGCACATCTGCCATCCGGCATGCGTGGAGCAAGCCTCGGAGGAAGTGCTCTCATCAGCCTTGGCGCTCGGATCGATACGCATGCCGGTCAGATAGAGATTGGCGACGACGTCCATATCCCGTACAGAGTTCATATTCTCGCACATGATGGGGCAGTGAAGCACACCCGGACTGCACCCGGCAAGAGTCCGGTTGGCCGCGTTGTGATCGAGAGGGACGTGTTCATCGGGGTGAATTCGGTGGCACTTAAAGGTGTCACCGTGGGTGAGCATCGCGTTATCGGCGCGGGCTCGATCGTAACAAAGAGTGTCTCGCCATACTCCCTTGTTTGTGGGAATCCTGCTCGGATGGTGCGGACGTTGTCTCAAGCGGTGCCTGAACATCCGTTGTCTGCGGAGGAGAGTAAGGCAGATGCGCGAGATGAAACGCATCCGTAGGAGACATTCACAGTTCCCAGTAGTTTTGTCAGGGGCGTGTCAAGCGAACGCGATTACTACTGATCGCCGCTCACAGGGGCGCGAGTTCATTCGGGCCACATCCGCACCGCCCACACGATAGAGGTGGCAGGGCCGACCTTTCACCGTCTGTCAGATAGCGTGCTCTCGTCCCTGCCGACCAATCGTCACGCGCATGCTGCAATCGAGGCGCTCGTTCGCTGCCGTCGGGCACCCTGTGCCGTGTCTGTCTTGTGCGGACCCAACGGCGAGTGGGCAAGCGTTGGTGTGCAGAGATTCTCCATGATCGAAGATCGGCTCATCCGATTCAAAACAGCGTACCGTGACCTGCCCTGCTGTATAAGGAACGCTCTGGGTGGGGCTTACTACATGCTGCCTGCAACCATGAGGTACGGGCCATTTCATGGCGAGTACCAGATGCGTATTCGAAGCTTCCGCGAGTGTGCCGGTCGCGACCACCAGAAGTCGATGCAGTGGGAGTTGTTGAGGAAGACAGTGAATTTCGCAGTTCAACACGTTCCATTCTACCACGGCTACAGCGAGATCCAGACAGCAGAAGACCTTCGTGCCTTTCCGATAGTTGATAGGAGCATACTATCTGGGCGAAGAGACGATTTCGTTGCGGATGTGTCTCGCAAGTATAAACTGGCCGCTAATACCGGCGGCAGCAGCGGATCCCCGTTGTCTTTCTATCTTCATAAGGGCCTTTCACGGCCCAAGGAAAAGGCACACTTCGATTGGTTTTGGGGGCAGTTTGGATACTCCCCTGGCGCGAGACTGCTAATGGTCCGTGGCGCACCCCTGCGAAGAAACGCACTGTATGAGTATCAGGCCATCGAGAATCGCCTGGCTCTCTCGTGTTTTGAACTCAATGAGGCTAATGTGGAACAGGCCATAGCAGTCATCAAGAGGTTCAAGCCCGAGTTCGTCTATGCCTACCCTTCGGCTCTCAAGATTCTAACACAGCTGATTGAGGACCCGAAGCGTATTCTCGATGGGATCGTGATCAAAGCCATGTTTCTCGGATCGGAGGGCATAGATCCCATCGATCGAGCGTATTTATGCGGTTTCTATGCATCGAGAGTAGTCTCGTGGTATGGCCATTCTGAGTGTGCCGTCCATGCAGGCAACACGATTGACTCTGACGAATACCATTTTTATCCGTTCTATGGACACATAGAACTCCTGGATGAGTCTGGTCAGCCTGTGACGAGACCGGGGGATCGGGGACGCATCGTTGCCACGAGTTTCGACAATTTCGTGATGCCATTCATTCGCTATGATACAGGAGACATAGGGGTCCTCTCAGAGCGGACTATCTGGTCTGATCCTGTCGCGTGCATCGTGCTACGGCAGATTGAAGGCAGATCGCAAGACTACATCGTTTTGAAGAACGGAACTCGTGTGTCCGCAACGGCCTTCATTGGCACTCAGCTACATTCGCCGCAGTTCGCAGTCGTTCGCGAAATGCAATTGCAGCAGGATAGGAGAGGAGAGTTGTTGGTGCGTGTTGTCCCGCGTTCCTCGTTCAAGCCCGAGCACGTGGGGCAGATGAATCGTGTCCTGCTAAAGTCGGTATCAGGTCAGCTATCGATCAACTTCGAGGTTGTGGAGCAGATAGCGAAGACGCGACGCGGCAAACATCGGTTTCTAATTCGGAACTATGTAGGCGACGCTGGTGGCGAAGCCAAGCGGCGTGGCGAGTGAGTCGCAAGGAGTGAGCGATGTCACGCTCGGAGAGCGGTGGAACTCAGTCCGTTCGGAGCGCGATCCTTAGCGACGAATCAGCGGTGGCCGATTGCGACACCGCGGACGGGGCTGGTCGCGATGTGGTCGACACATAGTTGCCGTGTGCAATCAGTATTGAGTCAGGAGTGATGCCTCAGCGCAGAATCGACACATGTCCAGAGTTCTTAGGATAGGGCGATCTGTGTATAGGAAACTGCCTGCGTGTGTCAAGGCGGTCGCGGCGCTGCCTCCGTACGCGTTCCTTGCTGGTAGAGGGTATCGCGCGTCTTTGGCCCTCTGCCAGCGTTTGGACTCATCCAGCCGAGGCGCGGTGCTGTCGTTGCAGAAGCAACTCTTGGCGAGCCTCTTGCACTTTGTAGTGAACGAAGTGCCATTCTATCACCCGTTTCGCGACGTAGTAGACCACGAGGATCCCTTTGATGCTCTCGCGCGGTTTCCACTTCTTGTAAAGGGCGACATTCAGAAGAGATTCGATGAGTTGGTGCCCCGGTCTATTGGTCGGATACCACATCACGCTGGTAGTACGGGAGGCTCATCAGGCGAACAACTCGTGTTTCTGGAGGATGATTCGACTTACGCGCGGGAGATGGGTTTCATGCACTCGCAGTGGAAGCGTGTCGGATACAAACCGAGTTGTCGAAAGGCGACATTCCGAGGTGTCCGAGTTGAGGCCATAACCGATACGTGTTTCTGGCAGAGCAATCCTATTCACAATGAGCTCCAGTTCTCGCCCTTCCACATGAACGAGGGGACGCTCGGGTTCTACGTGAGGAAGCTGATCGAATATAGACCGCAGTTTCTCCATGGTTATCCTTCCGCCGTTGATGTTCTCGGCGAGTATGTGATTCGACATGGATTGACGCCGGAGCTTCCTCCCATCAAAGCGGCCCTCCTTGGCTCTGAGCCGTGTTCGGAGAATCAGCGCGACCGGATCGAGGCTGCCTTCCGTACGCGGGTCTATACATGGTATGGCCACAGCGAGAGGGTTGTTTTGGGCGGTGAGTGCGAGCACAGCCAGGTCTATCATGCGTTTCCCGCCTATGGTGTTCTGGAGATTATCAGGGAAGACGGGGAGCCGTGTGGTGTTGGAGAGCAAGGGGAAATTGTCGGAACCGGTTTCCTGAACCGGTCTCTGCCTCTCATTCGCTATCGGACGGATGATTATGCCGTGAAGGAATCGCATGACTGTCAGTGTGGCCGGTGCTGGGACCGGTTTTCCCGTGTCATGGGACGACGAAGTCTTGAGGGCGTTCTCGTGGGACGGAACGGCACCCGAATCTCCGATGCGGCTTTGAATATGCATGGGGATTGCTTCAAGAACGTCGTTCGCTACCAGTACTACCAGGAGACACCGGGTCAGCTTGTGATCCGAGTGATTCCGAACCCCAGGTATTCGAATGCGGATGAGGTCAGGATTGTGGCGGCCCACAAGAGGAAACTCTGGGATGAGATGGATGTTCTTGTTCGGCCTGTCACAGAGATTCCCCTGACCAGATCCGGCAAGCAGCGGCGGATTCTGGTGGTGGTTGATCCAAGCGCTTCGCCCTGCACAAATGTCCCACCCTCCGGATGCCTTCCCTGGAAATCCGATTGAAGTCCGTCTTTGTGCCGTCAGGGCCGGGAATTGAGGCTCGCTGATGACCTGCCCTGAGGTTCGTACCAGAAGCGGGTGAATGAATGTCCATGCTCGTATTCCTCGCAGGGGCTGCTGTGATATTATCGGCCATTGGGCTGATCGTGTCACCGCTGTGGGGAGTTGTCATTGTGATCATTGTGAGGCCCCTCGTGAGTACTGCCTGGGGCCAATCCTTCAGCGGTATCGCGCCGCTCCACGTGTTCGGGGCGTTGCTGCCGGTCCTGTTGCTTCCCCGCCTCGTGTTCTCCCGCAGTCAACCACGACCGCCCCTCTGGATACAAGGGGTCGCTCTGCTCTATCTACTGTCTCAGACGCTGGGGTCGTACGTGCTTCTGGCGGAGTGGGACCTCGGGAGTTTCCTGGATGTGTGGCTGCGTGCTCTCAACGGCTATCTCGGGTTTTTTCTTTTCGCGTATTACTTCCGGGAAAGGAGAACCTTCCGGATTCTGCTGTTGGCACTTCTCATTGCAGGGGTGTTTCCTCTTCTAATGGGCCTCTACCAGAATCTGACTGGTGTAGACTGGGGCGTGAGGCAAACGGTCGGGCTTGAAAGGAAGGTCGGGCTGTATCACGACGGCGTCTCTCTTCGCGCCTACGGTTTTCAGACGATTGTCGCCGTCATTCTGCTACGAAGCTATTTCAGACCATCTCGAAGAAGTATCGATCTCCTACTGCTCTTGTACGTCGTCGCGTGGGCGTATGTCATCTTCAACCTGTATTCCAAGGCGGCTGTGGCGATTGCACTGCTGTGGTGGTTGACGTGGCCGCTGCTGAGTCGAAGGTACGCCCTCCTGGTGGGGGGGATCCTGCTGGGTACTGTGTTCCTGACGCCCTTAGGGAAAGCCCCACTAGACTCGGTATGGCAGTTGTTCTCCAAAGAAATCGACTATGGGACAGGTGACCTTCAGGACGAGCGTCGCATGTTTGCCGGGAGAGGGTTCATCTGGGACCGGTTTGAACGGCGTTGGAGAGAACAACCGACGGAGATGAAGCTGATTGGCACCGGTAGGACGCAGGCGGTGCACAACGAATTCCTGCGTGTACTGGGCATGAATGGCATCTTAGGGCTGTCTTGCCTTGTGCTCGTTTGCGCCGTCACAATCTTCGCACTGGGGAATCTTGTATACCGGGGACGATGTACGCTGTGCATTGTGGCGGTCATGGTCTTTGAGATGTACCTGGTTGACTGTATCGGCCTGACCCCTGGCTGGTACGCGCACTATCACCAGTTCGTTTGGGGTATCATTGGTCTTGCCCTCAGTGCCCCGTGGACCGTGGCAGGTCGCGATGCCGCCGCAATCCAAGGTTACTTGCCCCACGCGGGTACATCGGGCGCACACCCTGCACCTCAGGTGGCATACACACGTGCTCAGTGTGCGAAAGGACAATGTCAGCAGTACTATCGAGATCACAGAACCTGTTTATGAGCGACATTTCATGGAACAACTTACTCAGAAGCTGAAGGTTGGTGAGCTTGTGGTCCAGGAATTGCCTTGGCCGCAGGTCTGTCCGCGCATGGTTCTCATCCGGAACCATTACTCCGTGGTGAGTGCGGGGACCGAGAGTTCGACTGTCAAGACCGCACGGAAGGGGCTCATCGGGAAGGCGAAGGAGCGGCCGCAGCAGGTCCGGCAGGTTATTGAGGTGCTGAAGAAGCAGGGGCCAATTCAGACGTACCGGGCTGTCATGAAGAAGCTCGATGCCTACTCACCGATGGGCTACAGTTCGGCCGGCGAAGTCATCGAAGTCGGTGGCGACGTGGAAGGATTCGCCGCAGGGGACAAAGTCGCCTGCGCGGGAGCCGGTTACGCCAATCATGCGGAGATCGTATGCGTCCCGCAGAACCTGTGCGTGAAACTGCCGCCCGATGCTGACCTGAAGCTGGCCAGCTACAATACCCTTGGTGCGATCGCTCTGCAGGGCGTCCGCCAAGCGGACTTGCGGCTGGGCGAATCGTGCGCTGTGATTGGGCTCGGCCTGCTTGGCCAGCTTTCATGCTTGATGCTGCGCGCGGGCGGAGTCAAGACGTTTGGCATTGATGTGGATGACTCCGCTGCGGTGCTGGCAAATCGGCACTGCTGCGATGAAGCCTGGGTGCGAATGGCTCCCGGTATTGTGCCACAGATAGGTGAACAAACAGCGGGATTGGGAGTGGATGCTGTCATCATCACCGCCGGGACGACGAGTCTTGACCCCATCAATTTCGCGGGCGAACTGGCCCGCAAGCGGGGGCGCGTCGTCGTCGTTGGGGCCGTCCCTACCGGTTTCGATCGCGAGCCGAATTGGTATAGAAAAGAACTTGAGCTGCGGATGTCCTGCTCCTACGGGCCGGGGCGCTACGATCCCGACTATGAGGAGAAGGGGACCGACTACCCGCTGCCCTACGTGCGCTGGACCGAGAAGCGGAATATGCAGGCCTTTCAGGAACTGGTCCACAGCGGGAAGATCGATCTGTCCTATCTGACGACGCATGAGTTTCCCCTGGAGGAGGCCCCGAAGGTGTACGACATGATCGTCAGCCGCAGCGAACCGTTCCTCGGCGTGGTCCTGCGATACGATGTTACGAAGCCGTTGGAGCGTCGCCGGATTACCGTCTCACACAGCCCGGCAGAGGGGAAAGTGAACATTGCCTTTGTCGGGGCGGGAAGCTACGCCCAGGGCAATCTCCTGCCGAACCTGCCGAATCACGATAGCGAGGTCTCTCTCGTGGGTGTCATGACGAACTCCGGGACGACCTCTAAGCGTGTGGCGGAGAGATTCGGGTTCACTTTTTGTACCAGCGAGCCGAAGGATATCTTCGAGAATGATGGTGTCAATGCGGTGTTTGTGGCCACCCGTCACAACAGCCACGCCCAGTACGTGAAGCAGGCACTATCGGCAGGAAAGCACGTCTTCGTCGAGAAGCCGCTATGTCTGACTCTGGATGAGCTTTCGGAAATCGAGGACGTATACGCCAAGGCGGCGGGCCGCCAGTTGATGGTGGGTTTCAACAGGCGATTCTCCCCTCACGCCGTGGAGCTCAAAAGGCGGCTCGGAACTGCGCCGTTGTCCATGATGTATCGGATCAACGCGGGGATGATTCCGAGAGACAGTTGGATTCAGGATCGAGAGTTCGGGGGAGGCCGCATCGTCGGCGAGGTGTGCCACTTCATCGACCTGCTTACTTGGCTCTGTGGCGCGTGCCCCGTACGTGTGTATGCCGCCGCGCTGCCTGATTCCGACGGACTGAATGACACGGTCAGTATCAACCTGGACTTTTCCAACGGCTCCATCGGCAGCGTCAGCTACTTCGCCAACGGCTCGAAAGGGCTACCGAAGGAATACGTGGAGGTCTACGGTGCCGGTCAGGTCGGGATCATAAGAGATTTCAAGGCTGTGGATATCTACGCCGGCCGCCGGCCCTATCACAAGAAGTCGCGGGGCCAGGACAAAGGCCAATCGGCTATGGTCAGGGCTTTCGTCGATCGAGTCAGACAGGGAGGGCCGTCGCTGATCCCGGCGCACGAGATCTTTGCCGTGACCCGGGCCACGTTCGCCGTGCTGGAATCGCTGAAGACGCGGCAGGCCGTATCCTTCTGAACGCCGCAGGGCAGAACCCGAGGCGGTGCACAGTGTCCGAGAAATCGATTCTCTTTGCAGACGTGCTGGCAGACGCGCAGTGGAAGCCAGCTCCGGTTTCGTCCCACCTGGTGGGATATTATCAGGCATATCGCGGGATTCAAGTTGTCTCTCGTGCGATTTCTTTGAATGGTTTACTTGAGGACGGACACCTCAGGCATTGGGGCAGGGGCCTGCGGCGGACACGGGGAACGTGTCTCCGTGCGGTGCCCGGCAATTGCACGGAGACTCATCATGAGGATCGCAGCTTTATTCCTTTGTCTTGCGGTGGCTCTGCCGCTCCAAGCGGCGACGTGGTACGTGCGGCCTGCCTCCTGGACGCCGGATGATGCTTCGGACGGCACGAGCTACGAGACCGCCTTCGATGGATTCAGCGATATTGACTGGGAATCCATCCAGCCGGGGGATACCCTTTATATCTGCGATACCCATCAGTATCCGGGCGATTTCTTCAATGGGTCCAATAGCATTCAAGCATCGGGAGCGCAAGGTAATCCCATTACGATTCGGGGCGATCTGGCGGACCATCCCGGTGTGATGATTAGCGCTCGGAAATGGACCACGGATGCGTGGACCGATCTGGAAGACGGCAGCTATCGTTGCCCCACAACGTCCACGCAACCCGGCGGGTGCTGGCAGGGCGATCCAACCGGGACCCCGGAACTCCTCAAGTACGTGGCATCGTCCGAGTTGGTGAGCAGTACGGAAGGAAGCTGGTGGTACGACAGTACGGCGGAGAGCCAATACTACCGTTGCCTCTACGTCAATCCCTACGGAACGACTCTGGATGAAGATGTCTACGCCATCACTGCGCCTGCCATGCCCATCAACAGCTACGATCATCTGGTGATCGATGGTCTGCGCCTGTTCGGCGGCAGCGACGGAGTTGTGCGGTTGTGCAAAAGCGGCCATGGCGCTGCCGATGATGTTCACGACATCACCATCAGAAACTGCGAGATCGCGTTCGGTCCCTATACCGGAATTTATGCCGCCGGCTACAACAGCCAAACGATTCTCGTGGAAGACTGCGTGATTCACGACGTGCCATCGGGAACGTATACCATTGCCAGTGGTGGCTGCACGGCCCGGAACTGGACGCTTCGTCGCGTCGAGGTCTACAGTGGACGGGATACACGCAACTGCTACACGGCCGATGCGCGCGACCGGGGAGCGTTCGCTTTCCAGGATGCACAGGACTTGCTGATCGAGTATTGCTACGTCCACGACATGGCCTCGCAGGGCGTTGGCAACTACGCCACGGATGAAGGGTACACGCGCAATACGACGATCCGGTACAATCGCTTCGAGAACTTTGCGGATGACGACGATGCCAACTACCATCGGGGCGTCAGCAAGAACGGGAGCAACGACGTGAACTGGGCCGTCCGCACGGCCAACTGGCAAATCTACGGCAATCTGTTCATCAACCTTGCGCCCAATACCGACACCGACGCTATGGGCAATGGTGCGGCGATCCGTCTCAAGGGGCCGGGTGGCACAGCAGACCAGCAGCCCAAGATATACAACAACACGATTTACGACTGTTACATGGGCCTGTATTGGCAGAATACTTCGCCCGATCCGGGCGGTGGGCTCGACTTCCGCAACAACATCTGCCTGTCGCCCAAAGCGGGAGGCTATCACGTATACATGACCAGCACGGAGGGAACACGGTCCCTCACGATGGACAACAACTGCTGGTACCCGAACACCAGCGGCGACAACAATACCTTTCGCTGGTATGGGTCCACCGCCACGAACTGGGCGGATTTCAAAGCCAAGGCCGCCGCCGACAGTCTGACTATCGAAGCGAACTCGATCCTGGCCGATCCCCTGCTGGCCGATCCGGCGGACGGGAAGCTCTGGTTGCAGGCAGGCTCGCCTTGCATCGACGCAGGGACCAACCTCAATACCGACATCAAGCAGGCCCTCGATACCAGTTCTGCCTGGCCGGACCTTGTGAGGAATCTGGATCAGGATCAATCTGGCTCCCGATGGGAGATGGGGGCATACGTTCATCATCCGGATGTCAGCCACACGATAAGCATTGGCGCACCGAATGGCGCCGTGACAAAGAGCCCGGAGAAGAGCGACTACGGACAGGGTGAAAGGGTTGCTCTGCTGGCCGTGCCGGATGCAGGGTACAACTTTGCCGGTTGGTCGGGGGATCTGACGGGCAGCTCCAATCCCGCGACGGTCGTGATGGATTCCAGCAAGACCATCACGGCGAATTTCGTTGTGGATACCCCTGCGCTCTTCACCCTGTCCGTCACTGCGGGCGGGGGGACGGTGGTCCGGAGTCCGAGCAGGAACGACTATCAAGCCGGCGAATCGGTGACGCTGCAAGCGGTTCCGAGCACCGGGTACCATTTCACGGGTTGGTCGGGGGACGTCAGCGGCGCCAGTAATCCCGCGGTCCTCGTCATGGACCGCAACCGGGCGGTGACCGCCCACTTCGTCGCCAACAGCTACTCGCTGACCGTCAGCGTAACCAATGGCACGGCGGACAAGAACCCCAACAGAGCCAGCTACACCCACGGTGAGACAGTGACGCTCAGCGCCGTGCCCGCCTCCGGCTATGAGTTCGACGGTTGGGCCGGCGCCCTGACAGGCCAGAGCAACCCCGCCGTACTGCTGATGGACTCGGACAAAGTGGTCACCGCCGGCTTCCGGCCGTCCAGTCTGGACATCAAGCCGCCGGCGGCCATCGCGTGCGAGCCGCAGCCTGGCGCGATTCAGGTTCCGCTGAATTCCCTTGTGACGTTGCGTGTTGCGGACGACGGCCGGGGAGTGGACGGGAACACTGTCGTCATTTCCCTCGGCGATACCATTGTGTATACGGGCAACGTGTCGAGCTATCACAGCGCCGTGGGCGTCTGCCGGCGGATAGGAGCGCCGGCGGGCTACACCTATGCCTTTCAGTCCGATCAACAGTTCCGTTTCGACCAGACGGTCGGGGTCACGGTGCAGGCCGCGGATCTGGCGGGCAATGCGATGCCGACTTATTCCTATTCGTTCGCGACGGAAATGCGGGCTTTCGGCCGCAATCTGGAAGCCGCCCGGGGGCTGGACGAGTTGGATAAGGGCGAGCCCGCCACGGGGCGGGACCACGCCGGAGACATCTGGGTTGTCTGGGAGGCAGGGCCGGTCGGCACACGGGATATCTATGCGGCCAGACTGGCGCACGGCAGTGACTCATTCCACGATCCGGTGCGACTGACCACCGGGGCGGGCGACGGATGCAATCCTGCTCTCACCATCGATGAGAACAACCGGTTCTACGTTGTGTGGCAGGACGATCGGCGGGGGAACTGGGATATCTACGTCAGAACCTCTATGGACGGATCGACCTGGTCGGAGGAAAGACGTCTGACCGATTCGGAGAGCAACCACGTTCACCCGGCCATTGCCGTCGATCATCAGTCGCCCGGCCGGGCGTATGTGGCCTGGCAGGATGATGAAGCAGGCCATCAGGACATCTACGTCGCCAGTTCGCAGGATGGTTTCGCCACGAAAGCGACCTGGCGCGTGACCTCAGACGCATCGGGTCAGACCGATCCACAGATCGTGGTGGACGCCTACGGCACCGTCTATCTGGTCTGGACGGACGGGAGGAATGGTACGGACGACATCTACGGCGCCTCCTCCTTGGCGGGCCCATGGACGAATGTGCCGTTCGTGACGGGGGCCGGCCACCAGAACTC
>Ga0068713_1002851_pt1 | contig 16343 bp, 11 predicted proteins | sample MTBAKSrepl2MetaG_FD_62223 | JGI IMG/M metagenome (GOLD analysis project Ga0068713, IMG submission 62223) | Enrichment culture microbial communities om Arthur Kill intertidal strait, New Jersey, USA, that are MTBE-degrading - MTBE-AKS2 (Arthur... | ecosystem: Environmental > Aquatic > Marine >...
AGATGGCCCTGCGTCACCCGGATCGGGTCAAAGCCCTGGTGCTGGTTTCATCCGCGGCGCCTTCCACCGTCGTGGAAACCGTGGCCTTGCCCCCCAAACCGATCATCCAGACGGTTTTCGGTTCGGATTTCTTGATGTGGCTGCTGACCTCGAAATTCCAGGGGATGATGCATGCAACAGTGGGTGTGCCCGAAGGGTATCCCCTCAGCGCGGCAGATCAGGTGCTGGTGAGTGACCTGATCCGCTCCATTTTACCCATCCGTCCACGACAAGCCGGGTTTGTCTTCGACATGTTCACTTCCAACCTCGATATGGATCAGCACTCCGAAGCCTACCCCCTGGAAGACATCCACGTCCCTACCCTGGTCATCTCCGCGGTGGATGACCCGCTGGCGAAATATGAAAACGCTGTGGACATGGCGGCGCGCATCCCGGCAGCCCGCCTGTACACAGTCTCCAGCGGCGGGCATTTACTGCTGGACAGCGGCGACGCCGCGCGGGTGGAGATCGAAAACTTTGTGAAATCGCTCGGCGAATGAGCTTTTCCTCACGTCCGACATTCCACAGTGATGCCGAAGTTTCGTTAGGAAAATGGTTTTCCTGGAGCCTCACAATCATTCCGGAAAAGAATAATCGACTGGCATTACTTGTTTCTGCCTTAATCTCAAAAATCCAGGGGCGCTGTGCCCCTGGATTTTTCCTGATATTACCTGATAATCTACTTTCCAAGCTGGCGGATCGAGCCAGACCCTATCACGGTCTGGTCCACCACAGGGCTGCCGTAATAGCCCACATCCCCGCTGCCGAAAATAGATATCGAAAGCTGGTCTCTGGCGCGCAGCGTAACCGAACCACTGCCGGGAATACTTACGTTTGCGGCCCGGCAGGACACTTCCTCCGCATTGTAATTCCCGCTGCCGCTGATCCGGATTTCCTGAGCGTCCACCACGCCCTCATGGATCCGCACATTGCCAGAACCAATGATATCGGTATTGACTTCATCGGCGCTTAATTCATCCAGCTCTAATTCTCCGCTGCCGCCCAGGTTCAGTTCCAGGCGGCCGGTATCCAGGCTTTCTATGCGGATATCGCCGCTGCCAATCAGGTCTGCGTCAAACCGGCTGGCCGAAAGACTCTTCATAAAGATATCACCAGAGCCGCTCAACCGAATAAAATTCAACGCTTTCACCGTCACATAGAACTGGATCGGCTTGGTGGAACGCAGTTCCACACCTTTTCGAGTACCGATCCGCAGGGTTTCACCTTCCACACCGGTTTCGAGATAAGGCATCAAATTTTCCTGCGCTTCCACCCGCACAGCGGTTTGCTCCCCCACTTCAATATAGACATCACCTTCCCCAAGGAAATCTAACCGCGAGAAATCCGGCAGCAAGCGATCCTCTGCGACCACCATCCCCTCGCCGCGCACAATTTGAAAGCCCGTAAAACGATCGGCTGTTTCCTGTGCTCCCCTGGATAAAACCGGCAAACCGCAGCAGCAGGCCATCATCAATCCAACCATTCCAACCAGAATCAATTTCCGTATCATCCTATTCCTCCAGATTATCGCGTTCTTTTGCGCTGTATATACTTTTTAATTGTGTCTTGCAATGCGCGAATCATGTCATCTAAATATACGTACCCGCATTCCTTTTGGTTGCGGCAGCGGCGTTTGCTTTCTGATTATCAGGCGCAGCAACCATTTTTCAACTTAAAGTTCTGCGAACCAATTGGTGATAGAATAACAGAAACATGTGGAAGGGACATGTGATGGGCAACATCCCCCGGCAGGTACTGCTGACAACCAAGCTCAATATTCCCCGGATATCCGGGGATCTGGTAAAGCGTCCCCACCTGGTGGAATGCCTCAACACTGGCGCGCGCGGGCCGCTGACTCTGGTCTCCGCAGCCGCCGGGTTTGGCAAAACGACCGCTCTCATGGTGTGGGCTGCCCAGGCAGCTCTCCCCGTGGCCTGGGTTTCCCTGGACGAAGCAGACAGCGACCGGGCCAGATTCCTGTCCTATCTCATCGCCGCCCTGCAGCGGATTCTCCCCGGAACAGGCGAGGCCGTACAGGGCATGCTGGCCGCTCCGCAGCAGCCCGCCCCGGCGGTATTGCTGGGGAGCCTGGTCAATGAGATCGCCGCCCTGCCCCAGGATATTGCCCTCGTGCTGGATGATTACCACCGCGTCAGCGGCCTGGAAGTCCACCAGGCGCTGGCTTTCCTGCTCGAAAACCAGCCCGCCCGCCTTCACCTGGTGATTGCCGGGCGCGCTGAACCGCCCATCCCGCTTTCACGCCTGCGCGCCCAGCGCAAACTCACCGAACTGCGGACCGAAGATTTGCGCTTCACCCCCGAAGAAGCTGCCGGGTTTTTCAACCACACCATGGGACTGGCACTCTCCGAGGAGGACGCGGCCGCGTTGGAGACCCGCACCGAAGGCTGGATCGCCGGGCTTCAGCTCGCGGCGCTCTCCCTGCGCGGCCGCGAGAATGGACATCGTTTCGTAGAATCCTTCACCGGAAGCCATCACTTCGTCCTCGATTACCTGATGGAAGAAGTCCTCCAGCGCCAGCCCGCGGAGGTCATCCATTTCCTGTACCAGACCGCTGTGCTGGACCGTCTGAGCGGGCCGCTGTGCGACGCGCTCACCGGCCGCTCGGATTCCCAAACCATGCTGGCGGAGCTGCTGGCAAACAACCTGTTTCTGGTACCCCTGGATGACGAGCGGCGCTGGTTCCGTTACCACCACCTGTTCGCCGACCTGCTGCGCGCCCGCCTGCTGCAAACCCAACCAGAAGCGATCCCCGCGCTGCACCGCCGGGCGGCTTTCTGGTTCGAAAACATCGGCCAGGTTGAAGAAGCTGTGCAGCACGCCCTGGCTGGCGGCGACCGTGAGATGGCTGCCCGGTTGATCGAATCCAATGCCCTCAACATGCTGCTGCGCGGAGAGATCATGCGGCTGGGCCGCTGGGTCAGCGCGCTGCCAGAAACCCTGCTCATGGAACGTCCCTGGCTGGCTGTTTATGCCGCCTGGGTGCTGCTTTTGAGCGGGCAGGGAGAGCCTGTCGAAGCCCGGCTGCGCGCCGCTGAACAGGCCCTCACCGCCCTTTCCCCGGATCAAAAGCCCATTTTGCTGGGTCATATTGCCGCTATCCGGGCCTATCTGGCCGGGTTCACCGGTGACTCTGAACAAACCCGCGTCCAGGCAGAGCAGGCCCTGAAGCAGCTCCCCCAACAGGAAGGCGCCATTCGCGCAATAGCCCACTTCACCCTGGCCACCTCAGCCATCCTCAGAGATGATCTGACCACTGCCAGCGCCGCATTCGCACGGGCCGGTAAAACCGGGCGTGCCGCGGGCAACCTGCACATCGCTATCCCGGCCTTCTGCGCCCACGCCGAACTGCTGCTCCAGATGGGCTTCCCGGATGATGCCGAGCGCGCCGCCCAAACCGCCCTGGAGGCCTGCCGCACCCCTTCCGGTAAACTGCTTCCGCTGGCAGCCCGGGCTTACGCCGTGTTGAGCAAACTCGCTTACGAACGTAACCAGCTCAAGCAAGCCCTCGAATATGGCAAGCACAGCCTCACTCTCAGCAAACAGTGGGGCAATTCCGATGTCCTCACCCGCGCTCCCCTGCTGGTTGCGGCCGTTCACACCGCGCAGGGAGACCTGGCCGAGGCGGACAAGGCCTTGAAACACGCCGAAAAGCTGGCCCACCAGCTCACCCTCAGCCCCGGCATGGCCGACATGCTGACCGCCGAACGGGTGCGCTGGTGGCTCGCCGAACACAACCTGGCCGCGGCTATCCGCTGGACGATGAAATATGAGCCTGAACCGGAAGTCCCGCTCAACTATACCAACCAGACCCTGTACGAAACCGTGGCCCGGGTGTGGGTCGCTCAGGGCGGCCCTCGCAGCGAACCGCTCGCCCTTTCCCAGGCCCTCAGGCTGCTGGACGAACTGGAAGCGTTTGCCATATCTCACAGGTTGGTGGGACTGTTGATCCGTGTCAGGGCGCTGGAAGCGGCCGCGCTGTGGTGGTTTTACCTGCTGGAAGATAAAGATGACCTAGCCACCCGGGCCCTGGAATGCCTGGAAGCGGCCCTGGTGCTGGCCGAGCCGGATGGCTACATCCGCGCCTTTGTGGATGTGGGGGCTGTGATGGAGCAGATGCTCCGCGAACTTTCGTGGGCACAGAAACAGGGCGGTTTTGCCGCGGTCAGCGGCGAATATCTGGTGCGTCTGCTGAACGCCCTCAACCAGGCTCCCAAAATCGGGGCCGCCAGTCCCGTTTTGCCCGCGCAGGAAGAGCTGGTCGAGCCGCTCAGCGAGCGCGAATTACAGGTGCTGAAACTGGTCGCGCAAGGCCACACCAATCAGGAAATTGCCGACCGGTTGTTTATCTCCCTGCGCACCGTCAAATCGCACACCAACCACATCTACGCCAAGCTGGGTGTCAAAAACCGCACCCAGGCCGTCGCCCGGGGCCGCGAATTGGAACTGCTTTAGGCCCTTCAACAAGGGAAGAGAATGAAAACGCCCTCACAATTTTTCCTGGATCCCGCCCAGCCCATCGCCACCTGTACCGCTCGCACCTGCCGGGGCTGTCCCGCTGCCAATGTTGTGCACTGTCATTTCCATGCAGCCCAACTGGTACAGTTCATCCTGATGATGATTCCCGTCTTCCTGGTAGCAGCCGCCGGGATCTGGCGGAGCGGCGGTTGGCCCTGGCTCGTGGGGTGGCTGGTCTTTTTCCCGCTGTATTTCGGCGGGTTGGAAATCCGCGTGATGTGCTCTCACTGCCCGCATTACGCCGAGCCTGGCAAATCGCTCAAATGCTGGGCCAACTACGGGTCACCCAAGCTATGGCGCTATCGTCCGGGCCCGATGAGCGCGGTGGAAAACATCTTGTTCTTTGCCGGATTCGCGGTGCTGTTCGGTATCCCGCTGGTTTTACTCATCCTGGGGTCCGCCTGGTTCCTGCTGGCGCTGTATTTCGCGACGCTGGCCGCTTTCTGGAGTACCATGACCAGCTTCCTGTGTTCGCGGTGCATGAACTTCGCCTGTCCGCTCAATCGTGTCAGCGAAACGGACCGCCAGATTTTCTTCTCCCGAAACCCCGCTGTATCGCAGGCCTGGGGGTGGGAAAAGAAGGAATGACCCTGTTGCGTATCGCAAATCCAGCCTTCTATATACCAAAAGAACTCCCCTGTGCATGCAGGGGAGTTCTGGCAACCGGAAGGGTTCTCCCGCCCCCGTGGGAAAGACACACTTCCATCAGAGTATTTCGAGCTTTATTTACGGCATTGCGTTCCAGTTGTCTATACATAACTATAAACATTTTTCAGAAAGAATACAAGTGAATAATTTCACCGGTTAAAGTACATATGTCATAAATTCCTCCACCTGGAGCGCCCTCTTTTTACGTTCCTGTAATCGTTTAAACAATTATTATTTTGGGTGTTATTCGAATAAGGTTAACATCTCAGCGCCAAACCAACAATTCTCTATCCGATATAATCTTCCGCCAGCCAGCCCGAATCCAACCTTAAATCCAACCTCAGTACGATGTCTGCCCAGCGGGTTTTCATTACAATCCAAATAATCAGATTGCAAAAACCTTACGGAGAAAACGATGTTCTACAACCATTTTGTTATCCCAATCCTTAAATCCCCCCTGCACGGCATTCTCAGCGGCAATACCATGCTGGTCACCTACACCGGCACCCGCAGCGGCCGCCAATACACCGTTCCGGTAAACTTTGTCGCCGGAGAGTCTGCCGGCACCCTCCTGGCAACCAGTCTGCGGAACCGCGTCTGGTGGCGCAATTTCCACCAAACCCAAAAGGTCATCCTGCGGCTGCGCGGCGTCGAACATCCAGCCCGCGCCACCGCCTTTGAATCCGAAAACGACACCCGGGCCGGCCTGGAAGAGATCTTCCGCTGCAACCCGGGCTACGCGCGATACTTCAAATTATCTGTGGAGGAAAACGGGAAACCCGATCCGGTTCGCCTGGCAGAAATCGCCGCCGGCATGGTGGTGGTGCGCTTCCAACTGGATGGTCAGGAAAGCCTTTAATGCCCTCAAACAAGCCCGCTAAGTATCAGATCACCATCCAGGGGCCGCTCGACCCGCGTTGGCAGCCCTGGTTTGATGGGCTGGCGGTCGAAACAGATTGCGATGGCAATACCCTGCTGACCGGAGATGTCCGCGACCAGCCAGCCCTCCACGGACTGCTGGCCCGCGTGCGCGACCTGGGGCTGGTTTTGCTTTCGCTGCGCCTCCTGCCGGCTCCTGCAGACCAGCAAGACGACCGCGGGGAGGAGGAATCTTCCCGTCCCCTCCCGGCAGCAATTCCTTTCCAAACCTGACTTCCTTCCCGGTCAGCCAGAGACCCTTCGCCGCGCTCAGGGTGACACTTGTGGATGGCGTCTTGAACCAGCGCGGCGAGAGACGTCGCGGTTCTTGCGGGCGGTGATTAAGCGCGCGCCAGGAAGATCATTTTTGGTTTTAAACCCTTTGCGGCCCTGGCGGCTTTGCGTGAGGCAATTGCTGCCTCCTTTCCCAAAAGTCCAGATCTGCTCCGCGAAGCCTCATTCGTGTCTAAACCAACCGACCGGATTAAAAACAAATCCCGTCCGGGGAGGAGGAGGACGGGATTTGGGTGGATGATGGAGTTTCAATCCATTCGAAACCAGTAAATCTTGCTTTCACCAGTTTTAGATAAGAACCACCACAATCTAATCTTGTCGTCAATCAGTTTAGGAGGAGGACGACCGTGTAAAAACTGTTTGTTGTGCTGAACAGGATAAATTTTACCCGATTCCGCTGGCTCTTCAATAGGTCAGATGTCACATAATTGTCAGACAATCCGCATGATAATTGTCTGACAATATACATATTACTTCCATCTATGGGAACAAACACAACACCCGCCCTTTCGAGCGGGTGTAATTTCTGTGTAACCCAGCCAGTAAACTAATTCAACACGATCTTGCTGGAAACAATATTGGTGCCTTGAACCAGGGTATCTCCCACCGGGCAGCGGGATTCGATGAATTTCTGAAATTCCTCAACCTTTTCCGCCGAAGAGTTGGACTTGATGTGCATGGTAAAGCGGATTTCCTGAAAACCATTGCGGACGCCGGGCTTTCCCATCAGGAAACCATCCGGATCCAGGTCGCCTTCCAGCTCTACCCAGAAATCCTGAAGATCCACGCCGTTTGCTTTGGCAAACGCGTTCGCCACAATCACCTGGCAGGAGCCCAACGCGGCCAGCAGGCCTTCCACCGGGTTCATGCCGGTGTCCGCGCCGCCCAGGCTTGGCGGTTCATCCATAATCACTTTGAAATCACGAACGGTGTTTTCCACCGCGAGACCATCCAGACTCTTTGATACTGCCTTAAAAGTTGCTAATGCCATTGTAAAATTCTCCTTCACTGATAAATAGTTTTCTACAAATAAGGATCCGGTTGCCGGATATCTATCTCATATCTTACAGTTCAGATTGTACCAAATTTCACAATGTGCGCCAGTTACGGATGTCATTTTTAATAACGATAAATGTACCTAGTTTATCCAATTTGTCATATACTTCGATTGGTATCACAGCAAAAATTCTTTGGCGGCTGCGGACGGCCGCACCCGCGGAACACCCCACCGCGTGTTTTCCCCGGCTTTCATCTCTCTTCCCGATGAACCCGCTCCCAATAGAGCCGGTCTGCCGCCTTCTCGGCGTCCAGATACAGCGGTTCGACCACCGGCGCGACGTGGTGGTGGTGCGCGGTCCACATCTCCGCGGCGATACGCTTTGGCTCAGAAGCCACTCCCTGGCTGGCAAAGTACTCGCACACCCGGGTTACATCCCGCTCAAAGATGCGGAAAGCATTGTGGTTCTCGTGGGGGTTGATGGCCTGTGGGAAGTCGATCAAGGTAATCTCCCCTTCCCAGTACAGGATGTTGTACGCCGACAGATCGCCATGCACCCGGTCACACCCCAGCATGATCTCAATATTGCCCATCACCCGCGCGAACAGCGCCTGTGCCTCATCCTGCTCCAGGTCAACCTCATTGAGGGCCGGTGCCGGGCCATCCAGATCGCCGATGTACTCCATCAGGATGGCGTTATCCCCCCGGGCAAAGACAGCGGGGACGTCTGCCCCGGCCTCCGCCAGGACCTCCATCGTCCGGTACTCATGCTCAATCCACGAAGTGTGCATCAACTCCAGCCCAAAGCGCGAACGCTTCTGGATGGCGTGCAGCATACCGTCATCGGTAATCACGTTCCCATCCGCGTCGAGCCGGTTGCGCCCTTCCCGGTACAGCGCGTCATTCTTCAAGTTGCGGAACTTCCGCGGGCGGTAAACCTTGGCCGCGATATATTCCGCGCCTGCGGTCGGGCTGGCCTGGCACAGATAAACCGAAGCTTCTTTGCCGCCTTTCACCAGCCGCAGCACATCCGCGAACCAGTGCTGCTGGTAAAACTTCCCCAGCGAATCCGCGATCCACTGGGCTTCGTGGCGAGAGGCCTTATAACTGAAACGAAACCCATTCTCTTCGTCAGAAAGTGCTTGCAGCCCATCCTGCCGGACGCCGGTGCTGGCTTTCGGACTGTCTCCAGCCTTTTTGGCCCGGCTTATTTTCTCCGCGCGGCGCTGCTTGCGGGAAACATTCTTGATCACGAGATGTTCTTCCGGATCTTCCATCTCATCCATCTGGTCAAAATTTAACTGCATGGTGTTCTCTTCCTTATCAATTGCTTTGAGGGTCGGTACGCGCCGTCGGGTCATCGCCTCGGCACGCCCTGACAAGATATCTTTGTGTTGCGGCAGTTATCGGGGAATTAAAACAAAACGCCGCAGGGTCACCGGACGCCCGCGGGGCTTAAGGGAATCAAAAACCACAGGGCATCCAGCATGGCGCGCCTGTGGCCGTTTTTCGGTCAGCGTGTGGAGGGTTCAGCGGTCAGCTGTTCTCATCCGTTAGAAGGCGCGCGAATCGAGTTTTCATGAATCGGACAATGACATTCATCTGTTGTTTACGCCTCCTTTTGAGATAAATTTGCCAGCCTCAACCAGCAAAACCCAGTTTATCAAGGTTTTGCTGCCAGGTCAAGGGGACATTTCTATTTAGCACTAACAGGGGACATTTCTATTCACGAACAGGCAATTTTCTTCTTTCCATCAATATCTCTCCGTTCCTGAGAAGAAAGCCCCAATAAGCCTTGCCGCAGACACAGCGCACTACACCGCTCTCTCAGGGATAAGCCCCTCTCTGCTCGTGGAGAGGGGTTTGGGGTGAGGCCCCACAACCTGTAAGTTCTCTGAACACAATCTGAACATTTTCTAAACAATTCTCCTCTATACTTCATGTATGGCCCCCCCGGCATTCGCCGGTGCGAATCAGCCAGTTGCAGTAAAATGATAGGGAAGGAATAAGGAGCATTCCGCGATATGAAAACCATTTTAGTGGTAGACGACAAATCCAATGTGCGCACCCTGATCCGGGAATACCTCACCGAAGAAGGCTTTCACATCGTCACAGCCGATAATGGCCGCAACGCCCTGTACGAAGCCCGCCATACCAAACCCGATCTGGTCCTGCTGGACATCATGATGCCGGAAATGGACGGCTACGAATTTATCCGCCGTTTCCGCCAGGAGAGCAAAACACCGGTTATCCTGTTGACCGCTCGCATGGAAGAGACCGACAAGGTGCTCGGCCTGGAACTGGGCGCGGATGATTATGTTACCAAACCCTTTGGCATGCGCGAACTGCTGGCCCGCGTCCGGGCGGTGCTGCGCCGCGCCGGGCAGGAACCCGCCCCCGAAGAAATCCTGCACGCTGGCGAGATCACCCTGAACCGAAGCCTGCACGCGGTCAATATCGGCCAGCACGAAGTCAGCCTGACCCCATCGGAATTTGACCTGCTGGCGGTGCTGATGTCCCATCCCGGCAGGGTTTTCTCCCGCATGGAACTGCTGGAACATCTCCAGGGCACCGCCTTTGAAGGTGTGGTGCGCACCATCGATGTCCACATCCGCAACCTGCGCACCAAAATCGAACCCGATCCGGCCACCCCCATCTATATCGAAACGGTTTACGGAGTCGGTTACCGCTTCCAATCCAACCGTTCCGCGCCGGGGTCGTGATCTATGCGCTCCATTACCCTGAAATTGATCCTTTCTTTCCTGATCATCAGTCTGATCGCCATCAGCCTGATGGCTTTCTTCAGCCGCCAGGCGGTTTTCCGCCGCTTCGATACCCTGCTGTTTGACCAGGCCAAAAGCGTGTTCTCAGCCAGGTTGTTGGAATATTACCAGTCTTCCGACTCTCTGGAGATCGCCGCGCAGCACATCCGCGGTTCCCGCGAAGGGTTGGGGCCCGCGCCATCCGAAGAATTCATCCCGCGCGAGAATTTTGCCAACCGCTTCGCGGTGGTTGATCCTGAGGGTAGCGTGATCCTCCCGGCCGGGCCGTTCAGGAGCGGAGAAATTGTGACCGGACAGTCCTTCGATCAAGGCACCGTGCTGAAGGTTGACGGCCAAGAGATCGGACGCGTCCTCAATCCCGGCCTGCCAATCGAACGCAGCATGGAGCAGGAGCGTTTCCTCAAGCAGACTTCCACCGTATTGCTCTATACCGCCATTGGCGCGGTTGCCGCTTCCGTATTATTGAGTTTGCTGCTGGCCTACACCTTCACCCGCCCCCTGCGGGAGATGACCACCGCCACCCAGGAAGTGGCCGCCGGAAAACTCGGTCAGCAGGTCCCGGTCCGCTCTCAAGATGAGATCGGACAGCTCGCCCAATCTTTCAACCGCATGAGCCGTGACCTGGCTAACGCCACCCGGCTCCGCAAGCAGATGACCGCCGACATCGCCCACGACCTGCGTTCTCCGCTGACGGTGATCACCGGCTATCTCGAATCGATGGTCGATGGCGTCCTCAAACCCACCCCCGAGCGCCTCAAGCTGATCCACGCCGAGGCCACCCACCTCCAGCGCCTGGTGGAAGACCTGCGCACCCTCTCCCTGGCCGACGCCGGTGAGCTCTCCATGACCCGTCTTGCCCAGCCCCTCCAGCCCCTGCTGGAGCAGACCGCCGCCATGTACGCCCACCAGGCCGGTCAGAAACAGATCAACCTCCAGGTAGATATTGAGCCAGACCTGCCCGCGTCGCGCGTTGACCCCGACCGCATGATGCAGGTGCTGGGAAACCTGGTTGGCAACGCTCTCCGCCACATCCCCGCAGGCGGCCAGATCACCCTTTCCGCCAGCCGCGCCGGGGAGGGCATCCGCGTCACCGTGCGCGACACCGGTGAGGGTATCTCCCCGCAGGACCTGCCCCACGTTTTCGACCGCTTCTACCGCGGCGATTCGGCGCGTTACGCCGGCGAAGGCGAATCCGGCCTGGGGCTGGCCATCGCCCGCTCCATCGTCGAAATGCACGGCGGCCGCCTCACCGCCGAGAGCAAACCCGGCAGCGGCGCCGCTTTCCATATTGATTTAGAACTGGATTAGCTCTGTAATTGAGAGGACTGAGCAACGCTCACGCCACTCACATTCAATCCCCAGTATGCTCATTCCCAGAATAATATATTACACCCGATAATCAAGGATTTTTATCTCTCATGTGAGACATTCCCTGCATAGAGAAAACCTGCTTGAATTAATACTATTCCCCGTATCTTGTCTTTTAAACCAGCAAATCACTGATTTCTTCCCTGTATTCCCAGATTTTCTGATTTTTTGGGTTTGATTTCCCATTGCGCTCAAGAAAAACTCGCAAATATTTTTTATTGATGATGGACACACCCTTTATGGGTGGCGTTCGTGGTACAAAGGCATTTGAAAAAACAATAACCGGCGTGATCCAGGGTTTCTCCCCTGCGACATCCCCAATTTCATCTCGTAACCAATAAGTGTTTTTTAGTGCCTGCGAAATGAAGTTCTTTTCTGGAACTTTCCCATTAATTAATAAATTGTCGTTTTCTACCGATACTTTCCCCCCATGTGCTTTCGTTTCAATCAGGAAAACCCCCTTGAATTTGCTGATGATTATATGATCAATATTTCCATAAGGGCTTTCAACATCATGAAGGATATAGTAATTTTCATCCAGCTCATCAAGATTGCTTGCTACTTTCTCTTCACCTTTCGCTCCGCGAATAGCTCTTTTTTCAGCTCTAAGTCCGCGATCTATTCGCCTTTCAAACAATTTCCACACAACCACCATCAAAAAAATTAAACCAAAAATTAATATACCGTTTTCTCTTGAACCAGGTATTTTGTTGATAACGACAATGAAAAGCACAATCAATCCCACACTGACCATGGCAGCATTGATGGCTCTTTTACGCCTGCCGGCCGCCATTTCTCTTGCCGATTTTCCTGCGCGCCCCACATTTTTTGCCATAATTCAATCACCTGTTATGCGGTCTTCTCTTTTTTCTCGTCAGGATCATGGCCCCCTGTATCTGTTAATGAATTCAAGAGCTGCCGCTTCATCAAGCGGTTTGCTGATCAAATACCCCTGTATTTTGTCGCAGCCATGCATTTTTAGATACTGCATCTGTTCTTCATGTTCCACTCCCTCAGCCACCGTACAGTGGTCAAACTTGTGTGCCATGGAAACAATATCGGCAACGATCGCTTTCTCAGGCTTTCTGGACAGGGTGTCGATGAAGAATTTGTCAATTTTCAGGCAATTAACATTCAACTCACTTTCTCTGGCGAGTGAGGAATAACCTGTGCCGAAATCATCAATGGAAAGGTGTAAGCCGGCCTCTTTCAACCCGGAAAGAATACGGTTAATCTCCAAATAATTTGAGGCAAAGATCGATTCCGTAATTTCAAGCCCAACGCTTTTGGGTGGGACCTGCATTTTATGGATTAACGCAAGCAGGTTTTCATAAAATCCTTGTTCTAATAATTGAAGGATAGAGACATTCACGGAAACATTGATCTCGCCATGGCCGCTTGCGATCAGTTTATTGATAAAACCAAATGCCTGCCGGAAAATTTTATTCCCGATTGGAATGATCAGCTTTGTCCGCTCGGCGATGGAGATGAATTCCAGCGGCGGAACCTGTCCGAACGCATAACTCCGCAGCCTTGCCAGCGCTTCAAACCCGCAAACCTGGTTTGTTCTCAGATCGAATATGGGTTGATACTCCAGGTAGAGCCCGCCATCGTTGGTATCGATTACGATTCGATTCAGTTCATTTTCAATCTGCTGCTTGCGGACGATTTGCCTCTCAACCTCGGAATCATAAAAACAGACCCGAAAGTCATTATCATTGTTCTCAGCCGCTTTTTCTGAAGCAATCAGCAGGTTCTTAAGAAGTTGGTCAGGGTTGTCTGAATGGTTTCGACCAATTTCGATTGCCCCAATTCCTCCTCCAACATTTTCAATGGAAAGTATGGGCTCTAATGTATCGATGATGGAATCACAAAACGCATCCAATTCAGCCCGGTCATTGTAGTTTTTTACATAGAAAACAAATCGGTTCTCATACGTGTAGAATAACAACCGGCTGTCTGTGCTATGTGATGAGAGCGCTCCTGCCACATTTTTTATGATGTTCTGAGTGTAATGGAAACCAAATTCCCTGGCGAGTTGTTGCAACGAACTCAAGTTAATGCTTACCAAAGCCCGCTCACTGTCCAGACGCTTCTTTGCATCTTGATTAAGCAGGTTTTCCAGGTAACCACGGTTATACAAACCGGTCCATGTGTCGTGTTCATTATTGTATTTGAGTGTATTCTCGATTGCTTTCCGGTCTGAGATGTCGATGATGATCCCTTCAAGTGCTTCAACTTCGTCTTTCTCATCATAAACGCCCTGACCCATCTCCAGGACCCATTTCCGCTCGCCGGCAGCGGTAGTAATTTCGTATTCATAACTGAAGGACTGTCGATTTCTAAGGACACGTTCCCATTCCTGCCAGAGCGGCTCGCGATACTCCGGCACAATCAAATCGTTAAAAGATCCATCTTTGTTGAATAGCAGGCTCTCCGGAGGGTAACCGGTCAGATCCAGGCAGCCGGCAGAAATGAACTGCATGGTCCATTCCCGGTCATAATTACACCTGTATGCCATACCAGGAAGGTGAGACAAAAGGACGGATTTACTGCGTTCGCTTTCCACTAACTGTTTCTCAATCAATTTGTTGTCAGTGATATCCTTAAAAAGCGCAATATGGTTGAATTGATGGTTGTCGGATAAAACAAGCCTGGCGCCAATCATATGCACCCAAACAACGGAACCGTCGGGGCGAACAAATCGCTTATCCATTGCGTAACTGTCGATCTCACCGGCCTGGAGTTTCTTGTAATTCCTCAAATCCTCTTCCACGTCATCCGGATGGGTGATCGCAGCCCAACCCATCCTCAAAAGCTCCTCTTTTGTTCTTCCGGTTATTTCCTCAAATGCCGGATTGGTACTGAAGTACTGATTCATACCGGCAGCTATCGCCTCTTTGCTGTGAGAAATCGCTATGCCAACCGGCACCTGGTTGAAGATCATCTCAAGGGTTACCCCTTGCGCCTGAAGCTTTTGCTCCAGCGCCTGTTGCGCGCGGAGCAAAGCAGCATGAACATCAATCCGCACCTTCAACGAATCCATATGGATCGGTTTTCGAATAAAATCTACCGCGCCAAGCTCTAAACCCCTGATTTCATTATCCAGTTCATCATGATTCGTTAAAATGATCGTGCGCATTTTTCTGAGTTTACCATCCGCCCTTAAAGCCTCAAGGACTTCAAACCCATTCATATTGGGCATGTTCAGGTCGAGTATCATCAGGTTGATTCCCCGGTGTTCCTCAAGCATGCGCAAAGCTTCCACACCATCCCTGGCCGTCAGAATATTGTACTCACTCAGCATGTTCATAATAATCAAGCGATCTGATGCTGAGTCGTCTACCACTAAAATCTTCAGTAACATGATTCACCTTCCCAAATTCCCGCTTCCATGTTTTTTCAGCCCAGATACGCAGGAATTTCCTCAAGCAGCTTCTTTATTTTACGGTTAAAATCCTTTTGCAGCAGCACGATTTCAACTTCATTTCTATCATCCAGTGCTTTCTGTAGTTTTATTGACAGCTCGTATAATAATTTTGCGCCTATGCTTCCCGAACTGCTCTTAACTTTATGGACGATCTGCGCGGCATCGGCATATCGTTTTTCATCGATGGCAAGTGAAAGCTTCTCTTCCGTTTCCCGATTTTCCCTGAAATATTCGGTAAGAACCTGCCGGTAAATATCCCCATTCCCTCCCATGTTTTTCAAGCCAGCGGTCTGGTCGAGCACATCCGGTTCGTTCATGTTTTCATTCGTGTTTGTTAAAATGATATCTATAATTGTCTTAATGAACTGATCGGGGTCAAAAGGCTTGCTGATGTAATGGTAAATTCCACTCTGTGCGCACTTCTCCTTTACCCCTAAAATCACATCCGCAGTCATGGCAACAATGGGGACGTCGGATGAAATTTTTCTGATATCTTCCGCAGCTTCATAACCGTTGATTACCGGCATGTGCAGGTCCATCAGGATCAAAGCAATTTTGTCTTTATATTGCCCATACAGCTCCACGGCTTCCCTGCCGTCAGATGCCAGGATCGATTCGACCCCTATTTGCTGCAAAAGAGATTTCGCAATGATTTGGTTGGTCTTATTATCCTCTGCCACCAACACACTGTATGGTTTATTCAGGCTCACAATCCCGGTTGTCTCGCTCTCAGAAGGTTGTGCTGCCGAAACAGCTTTTAACTTGAATATATCCAGAATGCCGTTAAAGAGGATAGAGGGGATGATAGGTTTGCCAATGCCAATGTCTATCCCATGTTCGTTGAGCTTATCAAACAGGTCCTCTCTCAGCATTGGCAGCAGCATGATAAATTTCGGTTCCTTGACGATCTTTTTGTTATTGCGAATGGCTTCTACGAACGCAAAGCCGCCATTTGTCGGCGTTTCATAATCCACAATGAATAGATCGAATGGTTTCGCGAACTTCCCGTCAGCGGCTTCAAGCATGCTCAGCGCACTTGTCTGAGAGGTGGTAAGCTCGCAATGCATCCCGAAAGCGCTGAGGTAGCTCTCAATCAGGTTCATGTTTGCCCCCGTCTTCTCCAATACAAGCGTTCTGACATCTTTGAAGTGGTCTGCGGATAGTGACCTGATGTACACTGCCTCCTTTTCTTTATCGACATCCAACGATAAATGAATGATAAAGGTTGACCCCTCTCCCAGGGTGCTGAAAACCTGTATTTGCCCACCCATCATTTCAAGGAGATTTTTCACAATCGACAGACCCAGCCCAGAACCTCCGAAACGCCGAT
>Ga0068713_1002856_pt1 | contig 16323 bp, 17 predicted proteins | sample MTBAKSrepl2MetaG_FD_62223 | JGI IMG/M metagenome (GOLD analysis project Ga0068713, IMG submission 62223) | Enrichment culture microbial communities om Arthur Kill intertidal strait, New Jersey, USA, that are MTBE-degrading - MTBE-AKS2 (Arthur... | ecosystem: Environmental > Aquatic > Marine >...
GCAGCCTCCACTTCTTCCTGGTTCCCAGGGCCTGCCAGAAGGGCAGCCGCAGTCACTCCCGCTACCAGCACTCCAACAGTCGCAAACTTGAGACCTCTCGATTTCGTGGTCAATCCGCCGCACATCTACCATCCTCCTTGTTCGATCTGCCGCCCGAGCCGCGCAGAGCACGGCGTATCGACGATAAGCCAACCGTCGGCGGTCATGGTTAACGGTCGGGTAGGACCGGCGAAAGAGTTGCGAACGGTTGATCGATGCTCTCTCTTGGCCTTGGTCGGCTTTGTCTTGCCGAAGGAGCCATTAGTTTGCGAGACTCAGCAAGTGGAAACATGCACGAATGGCCTGGGGGCCTACCAACGGGTTTGCGAAGCAACGAGGGAGGCGGCCAATGACATTCGCCATCGAGGTCCACAACCTCGAGAAGACCTACCGTGGTGGCGCGCGGGCCCTCAAAGACATCGATCTCACGGTACCCGCGGGGAGCATCTTCGCGTTGCTCGGCCCCAATGGAGCGGGCAAGTCGACCACGGTCAGAATACTCACCACCTTGTCCCGGCCTGATCACGGAGCTGCTCTTGTAACCGGGCTCGACGGTTAACTGGGCGGTGGACATCGGCCGGCAAACGCTCAACGCTCAGCCGGATTGGTCGGTGGTGCTCAGCCGAACCGGCTACCTGGTTGCGGTCGCCATTGTTCTCATCTGGCTCTCGATACGCGCCTTTCGAGCCTATCAACGCTCGATTTGACCCCGAAGGGTCACCTGCAGACCATCATGTACCAGCGAGGCCCGCACGCCCCGCTCACTTTCCATCTCCCAAACCATTGCTTCTGTCTTCTTATGGTCCCTCACAACCGGAGATCCGCCGAGCCCGCCGCTATCACTGGCTGAGCGACAGTGTCATTGACTATGTGGTCGAGCCACACCATGCCGTGGCATCCCAGGGACCAGGTACAGCGGTTCTCAACATGGTGGCCAGGGAGAGCCAGGAGGGCCAGCGCGTGGTGACAGAACTTTCGCACGAGCCGCCAGATCGCAATCTTGCCCGGCTCAAACGTCTCAAGGAGCTTTCAATGCCCCACCGGCACGCTGTGGAGCTTAGCGACATCCACCCCGATAACCTCAGCAAGATCCTGCTGTCCACCTAAGAACGACAGCCCGAGGGCTTCGACGTTCTTCTCGGTCTGCCCGGGGTCGGCCCCAAAACAATTAGGGCGCTGGCTCTGATCGCCGAACTCGTTTACGACACGCCGGCGAGCCGGAGCGATCCTGCACTCTTCAGCTATGCGCACGGAGGAAAGGATGGCTTTCCCTACCCCGTCGACGGCGACACGTACGACCGCAACATAGATATCCTGCGTAGGGCAGTCGGCCAAGCAAGACTGGGCAGCAGCGAGAGGCTGGCGGCATTGCGACGGTTGTCCGACTCGGTTTCCTCGGTCGACCCGGGAGCCCCACGGGCCGGCTGAGGTGGGCGGGTCGCGGCCTCAACTCATAGGCTCGGTTACCGCCTCCGCCGACTGTGCGGCTTCCGGCGCAACCTCACGGTGGCTCTTCCGCAGCGGTACTTCGCGTAGGAAGAGCACCACCAGGAAGCCCACAACACCGATGATTGCCGCCAAGAAGAACAACTCGCTGATCGCGAGTTCGAGACTGTGCCGCACCGCGCCCATGAACGAGTCAAACACATTCTGCGACTGGTCGCCGAACTGGGAGAACAGCTGCATGAGACTGCCTCTGGCTTCTTCTGAGAGCAGCGCCTGCGGATTGTTCAGTTGAGCCGCCGTCGCTGGGTCAGTAGCGAGACCCTTCAATTCGGCCGGCAAGGCAGTGACCAACTCGGAGCTGAAACGAGCGTTCAGGATGGTGCCGAAAACCGCGAGGGCCACGGTGCTCCCGATCGAACGGAAAAACTGCAGCCCGGCGCTTACCTCGCCGAGACGGTGGGGCGGGTACTGATTCTGGACGATGGCCGTGAAAGTACTCATGGCAATACCGAGACCGAGTCCCATGACCACCATGTAGGCAATCAGCGTCGTCGATGAGGAGGCCGCAGACATCCGAGAGAGCAGGTACCCGCCCATGGTAACCGCCGCAAACCCGAACACGACAAGTTTCTTGTAACGACCGGTCTTTGAGAGTAGTTGCCCGGCACCGATGCTCGTGGCTATGGCCGCGAGCATCATCGGCATGAGAATGGTGCCTGAATTGGTGGCGCTTTTGCCCATGACACCCTGTACGAACAGAGGCAGAAACATGATGGCGCCGAACATGCTTGCCGACTGAATCGCACTCGCAACGGCCGATACCGAAAAGATCCTGTTCTTGAAGAGGCGCGGATTGAGAACCGGCTCGGCAGCCCGCAATTCCCAGAATCCAAAGACCGACCACAGGACCACGGAGCCCGCGAAAAGCCCGACTATCATGGGCGACGACCAGGCGTATTCCGAGCCCGCCCAGCTGAACGCCAAAAGCAATGCTACGGCCGCGGCCACGAGGAGAACCGTCCCCGCGTAGTCGACCTTGTGCTTGCGCAATCTGGTATGAGCAGGCAAGGCCACGAATGCAAACACGAGGGCGATCACGCCCACCGGCAAATTCACGTAGAACGTCCATCTCCAACTGATTGTGTCCGTGATCCAACCCCCCAGAAGAGGGCCGACGATGGTTGCAAACCCGAACACACTCATCAGCACCCCCGCCCACTTGGCCCGCTCGGCCGGCGGAAAGAGGTCGCCGACAATCGCCTGGGTGATCGGCATCATGGCACCCGCACCCAGTCCCTGCAGGGCCCGAAACGCGATCAGCTCAGTCATCGAGTGGCTCTGGCCGCAGAGCGCCGAACCGACCACGAAAATGGCCATTCCAACCATGAAGAATCGCCGCCGCCCAAAAGCATCCGAAAGCTTTCCCCAAATCGGCATGGAAGCGGCTGAGGCGAGCAGGTAGCCCGTGGCGACCCAGGCGTAGTGCTGCAGGCCGTTGAGGTCCGCGATGACGCGGGGCATAGCGGTGCCCACCACTGTCTGGTCGAGGGCCGACAGCAGCATGCCCAGCATTACACTCGTGACGACGAAAATGATGCGCCTGCGGCTGAGTGTCTCGCCCCACGAGGCAGCCTGAACCTGAGCGACCTTGTGTTCGCCGCTCACAGCCAGGTTCCGTGATCGCAGGGGATTCGCCGCCGGCGCAGCCCATTTCCTAGACCGGCCGTTGCTAGTTCTCCCGGAATTGATTCCTCATTCAACGAAGATCGGCTTCAAATAATACAGCTTCAAGCCGAGCCGCGTGCAGGCGGAATCGCTCCGCAGACCCGTTTGACCATCGGATTCGACGGGAACCAGGACCCGAGAGAGAACGGAGACAAAGCGCGCGCTCGAGGAGGTAGGCGATCATGCTAAGAAACATGAACTACAACCTGATGGAAGAGATCACGGAGCTATCGCAGTCTCTTTACCGTTATGACCGGTACATTGAAAACGCGAAAGCCGATAGCGGCGGATGCACCGAGTGCCACGAAATCTGGGTGCGGCTCAGACAGAGGCACGAAGAAGATCTGGGGGTGCTTCTCGAGCAGCTCAAGCACCACATAGACGAGGGGCTGCTTGATTTGCCATCGCGCAAGTAGCCGGCCCGGCCCGAATAACGGCGACCCCGGCGGCGCAAAAGCCGCCGGGGTCGCCGCTCTTCTCGACTACAACAGATGACCCGCCGTGAAACCGTCCCTGATGGCATTGGAGATCATCCCGGGTCGTCGGGCGTCCCCAAGCACGAACGTTCGGTCGAAGTTGGCCCTAACCTCGTCAACCAGCTCGGTGTCGGCAACCATACCCGCCGCGATCACGACTCGGTCGAAGAAGCGCTGGTGCTCGGACCCGTCCTGAAGGTCCTGCCACGTCACCTGACCATCCTCGATGTGGGTGACCTTGCTGGAGCACAACGTCTCCACATGCTTGCGCGCAAGTATGTCGAGGAGCTCCATGCGAGTAATGGCCTCCACGTCGGAGGCCATGTCCCGCAGCATCTCGATGATGGTGACCGCGTTGTCCGAGTCGGCAAGTACCTCGGCGGCTTCGCATCCGGTGAAGCCCCCGCCAATGACGGCGGTCGTCAACCCCGTCCAGTGGGCCTCACCGAGGACGACATCCTCAGCCAGGGCGACTGATTCTCTGATCAGTCCGGAAATCGCCGGGATGTGGGGCTCGCCCCCCGAGGCCAGCACGACTGCATAGGGCTTCTCGGCCCTCAGGGTATCGAGGGAATACTCGGCATTGAAGCGGACGGACACGGGCAGTTGCTGGAGCTCGTTGACCAGGTATTCCTTGAGCCAGCGGATCTTGTCTTTGGCAGGACCAGAGCCAGCCGCCTTCAATCGTCCCCCGAGCTCCCCCGTTTTCTCCATGAGTACAACGTCAAAACCACGAGCTCCGAGAACGCGCGCGGCTTCCATCCCGGCCGGTCCAGCTCCCACGACAACGATCTTGCGGCCGTTGCCGTCGACCGGAGGCTGGGCGGGGAACTCGGTCTCCCGCCCCGCCCTCGTGTTGACCGCGCACGTGACGTGGTGACCCAGTCCGAGTTCCTGGAAGCAGTAGTTGCAGGAGATGCACTTCCGGATGCGGGCCTCGTCTCCCCTGCGCGCCTTCTCAGCCCATTCCGGGTCCGCAAGGAGGCCTCGACCTATGCCGATGAAATCTGCCTTGCCGTCGTTCAGCACGTCTTCGGCGAATTGAGGCTCCCGGATGACTCCGGCCGTGATCACGGGGATGCTCACAACCTCTTTGATCGCCTCAGCGAGATGGATCCTCCATCCCTGCGGGTAGTAGACAGGCTCTATCACCTTGGGCAACGACTCGTAGATGCCACCGGTGACGCTGAGGACGTCCGCCCCGAATTCTTCGAGATAGGCACATACATCCCGGCCCATCTCGAGGGTGATGCCCCCTTCGACAAACTCATCGACGCTGATGCGAACTCCGATAGGGAAGGCCCCGCAACTATCGCGGATTGCTTCGATGATCTCCTTCACTACTCTGAGTCGCTTCTCGAGTGTCCCTCCGAACTCATCTGTACGCCGGTTCGTGAGCGGGCTGATGAACTGGTTGAGCAGATAGCCATGCGCCGCATGCAGCTCGACGCCGTCGAGCCCGGCGGTCTTGCACCTGAATGCGCCGTCGGCAAACTTGCGGATGAGCACCTTGATCTCGTCGCTGCTCATCGCTCTCGGCTCTTCTCGCGTGATCATGCACATTACTTCACTCGGCGCAACGAGTTGCCTGCCTCCTGTGATGGCCGTCTTCCCCTGCCGCCCGGCGTGAGTGAGTTGCATGAAAATGTGGGTGTCGTATTTGTGAACTGCGTCGGCGAGCCTGGCCAACATGGGGATGAAACGGTTGGCATCGACGCGCGGCTGAGTGGCAACACACAATCCGAGTTCCCAATCAACGGCCGTGACCTCGGTCACAATCAACCCAACGCCGCCGCGGGCCCGCTCCTCGAAATACTTGATCTCATTCTCGGTGACGTCACCGTCGGCCGATGCGAGTTGCGTTCCCATGGGCACCATGACCACGCGATTCCGCAGCTCCAGTCCCGCGATCCCTCCTTTGCTGAAAAGCTTCTGGTATGCCACCGGTTTCTCCTTGGACAAAGGGATTTGTCAAGGTCACTTTAGGACGAAGCGCTGTTTCGTTCAAATGACGCGTGGGCTCCCGCCGGGCGGCGAGATCGGGCGGAATAGCGCGTACGCGCTATTCCGCTCCCCAGCAATCGGATGTCCCCTCGGGCGTCGTCGCGCGCTGAGCCTCCAAAGCCTTCTCCGGGTTCGTGATGAACTCACTGACCGTCGCCCGCACCAGGTCTAGGTCCAGGATGTTGTAACCCAAGGAGTTCCGTCCCTTCAGGAAGTCCGGAGGCGTGAACCCCACCGCCAGCATCTCGTCGGTCTTGACCTTCGAGCGGACACTCACGAGATCGCGGAGTCGGTCCAGTGGGATGTCTGTCTTGAGGTTGTCTTTGATGGCTTCGGCAATCGCGGGGAACTTCAGCGCCAGCTCGATTCTCCCATTCTGATGGAGCAGCGCCAGCAGTACGCAACGTTGCCTACGCATGCGATCGTAGTCGTTGGTGCCGGTGCGCGAGCGCGCGAAGGCGAGCGCTTCGTGGCCGTTCAGCTGTTGCGTGCCCGGTTGGATGTCATACACCCGAGCCTCCTCCCCGGGAGTGGGTGGCGAGAGCCTGACGTGGACCGAATCAGTGACATTGAGTGTGACGCCGCCAAATGCGTCGACCAGAGAGACAAAACCCCCCATGTTGATGACCGCGTAGTAGTCGATGGGAATCCCAAGAAGAGAGGCCGCGACGTCGCGGACGACCGTCGCCCCAGGGTCCCCGCCGTCGGGAGCGAGTTCGGGGTGATCCAGGGCGTCAGAGTACAGGTTGCTGATCATGCCTGGGTAGGTCTCGATGCCGAATGCTTCAGCCGCGACCCCCGCAAGGGGTAAATCGCCCGTGTTCCTTGGAATCCCAAACAGCGCCACTCGGCCGGATGAGAGATCGATCGTGACCACCATGATCGAATCCGAACGCGCACCCGTGCGGCCATAGCCCGCATCCGAGCCTATCAGCAGTACCGTGAGCCTATCGTCATTTCCCAAGGGAAGCTCGACAGACGAGTCTTCGGGAAGGGTCGTGGTGGTGATGCCGGTCGTCCGCACTAGGATCGTCGAGGTGCTCGATGACTGTGCCGCCCTCGTCGTCGCAGACGACGAGGGCGGCATCGTGACGGTAGTGGAGTTCGGTATTGTCGAGCCCGCGCCCGAAGTTCCGGTATTCGTCTTGTCGTCAGCCGCGAAAACGGTGGTCAAGAGATCGTGAGAAAGATAGGTGTAGTACCCAACCGCGACATGCGGCGCGGCAGTGATCAGGACTACCGCGGCCAAGGCGGCCAGCCCGCCCCAGGCGCGCTCGGCCCTCAAGTGAACCGCGCGGGACCGCCCCCCTAGCCCACTGGCTTGATATGCATCCACAACCGCGAACACACGAAATGCCAGGAGCACAATGTCGAGAACCAAAAGCGACAGCAGAACGCCCGGCCGCAACAGGTAGGAAGCGATCGCGTCGACGCCCTGCAGACCCAGAGCGACCGCGCCGACTACCAAGAAAGCGAACACTCCGAGCATGATGAATCCACGCTCACGCCGGCCGGCCACGAGGTGACCCGCGCCCGGTACAAAGGCCGAGACCAGGGCGCACAGAACGCGACGACCGGGTGACAGCTGTCGACGAAGCTCCTGATACTCGGTGCGCCTCACCCGCACTCCTCCGGGCCGGGTACCGTGCTCGGACCTGGGGCCGCCTCATCAATCATGCCATAGTATTCGCGCCTCACAGGCAAACCCCCGCTTTGTCATGGGACACCGTGGCATCGCCTTGCGTTCCCGTCTGACTTGATAGCCCATCTCGCCTGGGCGATAGAATGGGATCCATCGCGGATGAAGCTTTGCCCTCGGCACGGTCGGAGCTTTGTTTGCGCGGGCGCCAACCAGGATCAGGAATAAGGGTGAGCAACAACGACAATCCGCCATGGGCTCGGTTCGACTTCGACGAGGTTGTCGACAGAACCAAGAGCGCCAGCTTCAAGTGGGACAAGTACGAGGCACGAGACATCATCCCGCTATGGGTTGCCGACATGGACTTTCGCTCCCCTCCAGCGGTGGTCGATGCCCTTTGCGAGCGCGCAACTCACGGGGTTTTTGGCTACACACACGTCACTCCTGAGTTGGAGCGCGCTGTGCAGAACGAGCTCTCGAATCAGTATGGATGGCATGTCGGGGCCGAGTGGATCGTGTGGTTGCCGGGGTTGGTTTCGGGACTCAACGTGCTCTGCAGATCGGTTGGGAAGCCCGGCGACGAGGTGCTTACCTCGACTCCTATCTACCCTCCCTTCATGTCCGCCCCTCTTCTCGCCGGCAAACGCCTCCTGAAGGCGCCTCTCGTCAGGCGGGGCAACCGGTGGGAAATAGATGTCCCGGCTTTCGAGAACTTGGTCACGCCGAGCACCAAGCTTCTCCTACTTTGCTCGCCCCACAATCCCGTCGGAACAGTGTGGTCGAGGCAGGAGTTGACCGACATCGCTGAATTTGCGCTCCGGCACGATCTGATCATCGGCTCCGATGAGATCCACGCCGGCCTCGTCCTCGACGAGGACAAGCGGCATGTCCCCATTGCAGCGCTCTCGGCAGAGGTCGCTGCTCGAACGGTGACACTGCTGTCGCCGAGCAAGACCTTCAACATCCCGGGCATTGGCTGCTCGTGCGCGGTGGTCAGTGATCCTGGGCTGCGGCGGGACTTCTGCAGGGCAATGGAAGGCATTGTCCCGCATGTCGGCATCTTCGGTTACGTGGCGACTCAGGCGGCCTACGAAAAGGGAGGGCCCTGGCTGACCGCTCTGCTCGATTATCTGAGAGGCAATCGGGACCTCTTGGAGCAGCAGGTTCCTGCAATGCCCGGGCTGAAGATCGCGCACGTGGAGGCCACCTATCTTGCCTGGATCGACGTCCGTCTTGCACAGATCGAACGACCCGGAGAGTTCTTTGAGGAGGCCGGCGTGGGACTGAGCGACGGTTGTGAGTTCGACGCGCCCGGGTTTGTCCGCCTCAACTTCGGCTGTCGCCGGTCCCTTCTCGTTGAAGCGCTGCGCCGAATGCGAGAGGCACTGGAAAGTCGTCGGAGAGCGTGTGTCTGAGTTCTGCCGTACGCGGCGATGATGTCGGAAACATGGGCGGGGGCGCAGACGTCATGCAATCGTGGCGGCTGCTCGGTCAATCACGCCCACGACGATCTCTTCGACCTCGGCCGCCACTTCACCGATGTCGGCGAGAGGGAAGAATTCAGCAATCCGCATCGGCCGCATGGTGGAGATGAACACGCCCCCTTCTTCTTCGTACACCATGATCGGGCAGGGCAGCATGAGACCGATCTTGACATCCGCCGCCAGGACCCGACTCGCATACTTGGCATTGCACATCTCGACGATGGTTACGGGCTCTCGCTTGAAGCCCTTCTCGGCAAGCGTCTGGGCCAAGTCGTGCACACACTGCACCCGGAAACCGGCTTCGGCTGTTGCATCAACCACCGCTTGTACCGCGTCGCTGAAATCCTTTTCTGTTCGAACCGTGTAGTCAAGCATGTATGATCCTTCCTCGAGGTAATCCCTCCCATCTCTGTAACCAGCGGCGATGCTTGCCAAACGACGCGCTTTGCATATGAACCAGCGGCCGAGCAGATGATCGTCGCCGCGACGCCGAGGCGCCGCACCCCCCTCGAGCCCAGGGTGTGGCACAATGGGGCAGCCACGGTCGGGTCCTTTGGAGCCGGCTCGGTTCGAACAGATCGCCTCAACAGTCTGAGCGGAGACATCAAAGTGAACGACGAGCGCCCAATGACCGAACGAACAGCCGCTGTTCACGCGGGCCAGGCCCCGAACCCATATACCGGCGCGTCCGCGCCCGATCTGGTCATGTCGACCACGTTCGTCATAGAGCCGGGCATATCGTTCTCGGCAGATGACATCACCGACGAGACTCCCTTCGTCTACACGAGGTGGGGAAACCCGACTGTCGGACAGCTCGAACGGAAGTTGGCCGTCCTCGATGGCGCCGAGGATTGCATCGCCTTCGCCAGCGGAATGGCGGCTATCACGGCTTTGTTCTTGTATACGCTGGCCGGTGGCGGTCACGTCGTGATGAGCGACGTCGCATACGCGGCCGCCTCGGAATTGGCCAATGACACGCTGCCCAAGTTGGGAATCGACGTTACCCGGGTGGACACTTCAGACCCGGAGAACGTGCGCGCGGCGCTCCGGGCGAATACCCGGCTCGTGTACGTGGAGACTCCGAACAACCCTCTGCTGCGACTCACCGACGTTGAGGCCGTGGCCTCGATCGCCCACGAGGCCCAGGCCGCGCTGGCCGTGGACTCCACCTTCGCCACGCCCATTGGGCTGAGACCTATCGAACTGGGTGCGGACTACGTAGTCCACTCGCTCACCAAATATATAAACGGCCATGGGGACGCGATTGGCGGCTCGGCGGCAGGCAGGGCAGACGACCTGGCAAGAATGAGGTCACTGGCCATTCACACGGGAGGCATTCTTAGCCCCTTCAACGCCTGGTTGATTCTGCGCGGCGCGGCCACCCTCCCGCTTAGGATGGCGGCCCATCAAGAGGGTGCCCTAGCGGTGGCACAATACCTCGAGAGACACCCGAATGTGACTTCGGTCATCTATCCGGGGCTGGATTCACACCCCCAGCACGATTTGGCAGTACGCCAGATGACGAACTTCGCAGGCATGATCACGTTCCAGGTCGCTGACGGTCCCGGCGCCGCCCAACTGCTTTCCGATCGTCTGCGAATCATCCATTACGCGGTATCCCTCGGCCATCATCGCAGCCTGGTCTGCTACTTGCCTACCGAGGACCTGCTTCGTACGTCGTTCCATCTCACATCGGCACAAGAGGCATCGTACAGAGCCTTTGCCGGCGACGGCATCTTCCGTCTGTCTGTTGGTCTCGAGGATGCCTCAGATCTAATTGCGGACCTCGAACAAGCACTTGCGCCACTCGATGGACGCGTGGCATAGGTTCGCCAGTTTTCTGACGGGCCGGTCCATATACGAGACCCCCGTTCGACCACCGTCGGGGCTGCAGGGCGGTACCGGCTGCGAGGACTCATGCGACGAGGCCCCTTTTCTCAGCCCGTCCAAAGCGCTGCGAGAGATTTCCGGGGACGCCGGCCTATTTGGGCAGGCCATCCGCTTCTGGGCCGAGCTCCGCATGCCCGAGTGGAGCACGAGTGTGGATGAGGCGGCGCGCAGACTGGATGAGACGGGGTGGCCGGTCGCCATCGCCCAAGAATTCCGCAAGACGCTCCCAGCCAAGGACCGAACCATGCTGGGGCAGGTCTTGGTCGCGACCATTGAGATCTGTGTGGATCCCATGAGACTCAGCGGGCGGGCCGTGAGTCCGCTCGAGGGCGACAGAGGCGGGCTCTGGCGATACCGCGCCGCGAACTGGACGCTCATCTATAGGCCGGACCGCCGGCTCAACACCCTCACACTTCTGTCCTTCGAGCCGGCGCCCGCCGGATAGAGGGTCGGAAGCTGGCGACGAAGGCCGCGGCGCCGCTTTGTGGTAGGCCGCGACGCCACACAAGTTGCCTCGCGCGCACAGTCAATCCGCCCGCCGCTCAACATGACGTCTATAGGCGCCGTAGGAAGGGCCTGCCGTTTGAGCCTGCCCGTGTTGGGTATCTGCCCGACATGCTTCAGAAAGGAGGTGGGTCATGCCCCAACGATCATGGAGCGCCAAAAGAGAGCGCCAGTACAAGCACATCAAGGATGAACTGATGGATCAGGGTAGGTCGGAAGACACGGCCGAGGAGATCGCAGCCCGCACAGTTAACAAAGAACGCGCCCGTGCCGGCGAGGCAAAGCATGCAAGTGACACCTCGACCAAGGACATTTCATCTGGAAGGAGAGGCGGCCTTCGCTCTCACGGCGGTCCCGGCGGGCGCACATACAAGCAGTTGTACGCCGAAGCACAGAAAAAGAACATCCACGGAAGATCGAAGATGAGCAAGGCTGAGCTCGAAAAGGAGCTCAAGCGCTGAATCAAGTTAGGACGGAATGAGCGAACACGAGGAAAGATGACGATGAAGAAGTTGCCCCTATTGGCGGTCCTCATCCTCAGCCTCATACTTTTCGCGGCTGGGTGCGGTGGGGACGAGCCTTCAACCACCACTGAACCATCCGTCACTTCGACCACGGTCGGGGGCTTGACGACACCGATGGATCTCAGCGAGCCCGGACTCTTCGTGCAATTGACTGGCGACCAAGTGGAACCTCCGGTCCAGACCGAAGCGAGCGGCACTCTCAACATACGCGTGGACACGAGTGGCATCACCTATCAACTCGCCGCGGAGAACCTCGAGCGCGACGATGTCACCTCCGCAGGCATCTACTTCTTGGGCGGCGGCTCGGGCGGTGAGGACGAGCTCATTGTCGACCTTCTGCCGGGAGAAGAGCCAAACGGATCAAGCGCGTCCTCCACGGGCGAAGCTGCCACGACGAGTACCACCTCTGCAACATCGACGGAAACAACAGATAGCGGCGTGAGTGACCTGCTCAAGGGAAACATCATCTCCCGCGGTTTCATAACCGAGGACAATCTCAGAGGAAGACTCGCGGGCTCGGTGGGTATGGAGTTTGCCACAGTCCTGCTCTCAGAAGAACGAAAACTGTACGTTCACATCAACACGACCCAATACCCCGATGGGGAGTTGCGAGGCATCATCGATCTGAATATGTCGAACCTCGGTAAGCCGGGAGCGACCAGCACCACCGACACCAACGGGAGCTAAGCGAGGCCGAGCCGGCCCAGACTTCGCATTCGGCTCAGGAAGGCCCGCATCATCGGGCCTTCCTGACTCAGCTGGGATCCGCGTTAGCGCAGTGGTCGGAAGAAGTCGCGGATGTCGTCGATGAGCAACCCGGGTTCTTCGAGGGCTGCGAAGTGGCCGCCCCGAGGCATATCTGCCCAGCGCACCAGGTTGTACTGGCTCTCCGCCCAACTGCGCGGTAGATTGAACCGATCGCAGGGGAAGCTCGCCACACCCACAGGAACTTCGATCTTGGGCAGGTTGAAGTTGCGCTCCTGATCTTTCCAGGATTCGTAGTAAAGCCGAGTAGCACTCGCCGCACTGTTAGTCACCCAGTAGAACATGATGTTCGTGAGCAGGGTGTCCTTGGAGAAGACACTCTCAACATCGCCTTCGCAATCGCTCCAGGTACGGAATTTCTCCACGATCCAAGCCGCGAGACCTGCGGGCGAGTCGGACTGCGCCATTGTGAGCGAGTCGGGTTTCGTTGTGTGAACGCCAATGTATGCTCCCTCTTCGACGAAGAATCGGTCCCATCTGTCGAGAGCCGGCTGGTCCTCGGGGGGCAACTTGCCCCGCGGTCCCGGCAGCACCGCGAAGTTCAGATGTATCCCCAGAATGCTATCGGGATAGAGCGTGGCCATTTTCTGAGCGATGAACGATCCCCAGTCGCCTCCCTGCGCCGCATATGTGTCGTACCCCAGCATCTTGGTCATGAGGACGTGGAAGGCCTCGCCGGCGCGCGTCGAGTCCCAGCCGCGGACCCGTGGTTTGCCGCTGAAGCCATACCCCGGGAGCGAGGGGATGATCACGTCAAAAGCGTCCCGAGCATCTCCCGCGTAACTGACCGGATCGCTGAGCGGACCTATCAAATCGTAAAATTCGTACACAGAACCCGGCCAACCGTGAAGCAGCAGAAGTGGGAAGGGATTGGGTCCCCGACCCTTCACGTGCCAGAAGTGAAGGTCGACGCCATCGACCTCGCACAAGAACTGGGGATAGGCATTGAGCCTGTTTTCCTGATGGCGCCAGTCGTATTCGCACTGCCAATACTCACAAAGCTCGCGGATGTATTCGATCTTCGCCCCGTAGTCCCATTCAGCGCCAATCAGGGGCTCCGGCCAACGGGTGTTCGCAAGCCTTCGTCTCAGATCATCCAGAACGGGATCTGGAACATGTATGGAGTAAATGCGCGGTGGCATTTGGGCCTCCTTTGTTGACTGGTGCAGGGAAGCCGCGGCACCTTGCACCGCGACGTCATCCCGAGTGGATGTTCTCTGATAGGACTATTGTGAATGAAGCATACGGAGCGAGGCAAGTAAGTCGCGGCGACACGAGGCGCAGCCCCCCGTCGTGATTGGCAGATGGGTACATGAATAAAAACCTTGATGTTTCCCGTGCGAAAGGAAGATGCCCCATGGACCGGAGGCTTGAGCAGCTTCTTGAAGCACTCACAGGGGAGGATGGCGTGGAGCGCAAGAGGGCCCGCGAAACCCTGGTCCTCATGGGTGACAGCGCGGCTCCCAGTCTCCGGGCCCTCCTCGATGACGGAGATATGCGCACACTCTGGGAAGCCGCCAAGGCGCTGGGCGGCACGATCGATCCTCAATCTCTTCCTGCCCTCATTGGCCTTCTTGGCGACAGTCATTCTGAAGTCCGATGGCTCGCCGCGGACGGCCTTATCAACCTCGGGCCTCGCGTCGTGGTCCCCCTTCTTCGGTCTGTCAGCGCGGCTGCGCGCCAAGGTCACCGCGAGATGGCCCGGCGGGTGCTACGGGAGCTTGCTTCCCACAATGATGTCCTTGCTGAGGTCGTGAACCCGGTGATCAATGTCCTCGGGAACGCGGACTTCGGGGTCATCGAGCCGCGGGTGCAGCGTGCACTCGTGGAGTTGGCCGGCTTGACCGAGGACCCTCTGTCCGTCGAGCACGACGAAGCAGACTCGGTCGGTTGAGATGGCACTAGCCAATCTAATCGTTCAGATTGTGTTGGCGGGAGTGCTGACCGTTGCCTATGGCGTGGTGCGAAGACGCAAGTTCCGGCGCCACTGTTACATCATGAGGGGCGCGGTTGCCGCGCAAGTCGCGAGCATAGTCGTGTCGATGAGCTCGCCCTTTGTAGGCTTCGTGCGGAATCCGCCAAGATTGTCGTTCCTACTGCCAGAGACGGTGATCCATCACACTCTGGGAATCGTAGTTGTGTTGATCTTCATTTTCGTCAATCTCTCGTACGAGGGAGTCATTCCCGGCAGCAGGCATCTGAAGCCCTTGATGCGCACCGCGGCCGTCCTGTGGATCATAACGCTCGGCCTGGGCATTCACCTGTATTTCAGGCTTTATCGATGACAGGTTGGGGGATAAGTGATTGAAGACAACTCACTCCGGGAGGACTGATGCGACCGGCACGACACGTTCCCGCGTCGAGAGCACCGCTCTTGATGCTGCTCCTCTCCTTGCCGGCATTCTTTGCGCTCATCGCGACAGGGTGTGGGAGCTCAAACGGGACATCCACCTTAGACACCAGTTCGCCATCGACAACTTCGAGCGCGGCAACGACCTCCAGCATCTCGAGCACTACCGTCAGTTTCACCGCCGGCACAACCGCGACCAGCATCGGCAGCGAGGCCCAGGTCACCATCCAGAACTACACATACGAGCCGGCCGAATTACGCGTCAAAGTCGGCGACACGGTGACATGGACCAATCGGGACTCGATACAACACAACGCGGCAGCCGACGACGGGACTTCCTTCAAAGGCCCACTTCTCAGCACGGGAGAGAGTTCCAGTTTCACGTTTGAGAAGGCCGGTACCTTCCCGTATCACTGCGACCCTCACCCCTTCATGAAAGCCACGATTATCGTGGAGTAGCACGCGAACTATGCGAAGATGGACGGCACCGTCATAGTCTGAGACCACGAGGCCGACCATCATGAACGACCCAACCGCGGGCGAGAGCTCGGGCAGACTTTTTCACATGACTCCGGATGAGTTCCGGCGGAACGGCTACCGTGTGATCGATTGGGTGGCCGATTACATGGAGAGGGTGGAGGGCCTGCCTGTTCTTGCGCAGGTGGAACCCGGGAGCGTACGCTCATTATTGCCGGTGAGCCCGCCTGAGGTCGGTGAATCATTCGAAGAACTGCTCTCCGATGTCGACCGAGTCGTCCTGCCAGGGATCACACACTGGCAGTCTCCCAACTTCTTCGCCTTCTTCCCCAGTAACGGCTCCGGTCCGAGTATCCTCGGTGATCTGCTCTCCACCGGCCTAGGTGTGCAGGGAATGATGTGGGCAACGAGCCCCGCGTGCACCGAACTCGAGTCGCACGTACTCGATTGGGTGGCAGAGATGCTGGGGCTGCCTGAGTTCTTTCTATCGACGAGCGCAGGCGGTGGCGTCATACAGGACTCGGCATCGAGCGCAGCGCTTTGCGCCCTGCTCGCAGCCAGAGAACGCGCAACAAACGGAGACAGCAACCGAGTGGGCTGTCGGGGCGGATTGGTCGCCTACGCCTCGACGCAGACCCACTCGTCGGTTGAAAAGGCAATACGGATCGCCGGAATCGGGAGAGAGAACCTGCGGCTTATCGAGGTGGACTCGCTGTTCTCGATGCGGCCCGAAGCCTTGCAGCAACAGGTCGCGCGGGACCGAGCCGCGGGCCTGACGCCTTGTTTCGTTGTGGGCACTGCCGGAACCACGTCCTCATTGGCCGTCGACCCATTGCGCAATATCGGGCAGATCTGCCGCGACAACGGCATCTGGTTCCATGTCGATGGGGCTATGGCGGGAACGGCGGCCCTGTGTCCGGAGTTCCGTTTCATCCATGAAGGCCTCGAATTCGCCGACAGCTACTGCTTCAATCCTCATAAGTGGATGTTCACGAACTTT
>Ga0068713_1002858_pt1 | contig 16316 bp, 9 predicted proteins | sample MTBAKSrepl2MetaG_FD_62223 | JGI IMG/M metagenome (GOLD analysis project Ga0068713, IMG submission 62223) | Enrichment culture microbial communities om Arthur Kill intertidal strait, New Jersey, USA, that are MTBE-degrading - MTBE-AKS2 (Arthur... | ecosystem: Environmental > Aquatic > Marine >...
CTGAGGTGACCAACTAGCGCCCGGATGACAAGCGAATCGCATGCCATGAAACCCCTCGACGGATCCCTGGTGTACCAGAGCGGGCGCCGGACGCTCATCTGGGTGGCCCACGCCGGCGCCTGCTCGTTGGTCGGCCGTCTCGTTCTGGTGCTCTTTGCCGTTCTGCGGACGGTCTTCGGGTCGAGTCGTGTTTTCGGCGTGGCCCACGTCGGCTCCAGGACCTTCGGAGTTGGTGACGAGCCGGTCGCGGTCAAAGCGTTTTCTCTGCCATACGCCCGCGCGCGCACTGCCGCGGGCGCAGCGTCCGAGCGGCTCGGCTGGAGCGCATGGAATGAAGCCACGCACGCGCGTTTTGCCGGGGGAAGATGGCTGAGAGTTGCGGGATGTGGCCTGCTTGGCCTCGGCGGCGGAAGGCTGGCAGCGCTCGTTGGGGACGCCGCGGGCAGTGGGGGGTTTGCCGCTGCCGCCATACTGACTGCCGTCGGGTTGGTTCTGCTGCTGGTCGGACCACGCCTCGCCCTTGGCGCTCGGGGCAGTCTCCTGTGGAGGGCCGCGGGCGGCCCACCATGGAGGCCAGGCCGGACGCTGAGCCCGGTGTCCGCTTCCACTCGGATGATCGTTGCTGCGGGCGCCGTCTTGGCGGCGGCAGGGGGAGCGCTACTCGGTGTAGGGTCGGGGTCACAAGGTCTGACAGTTGCGGCGGGCGTTATCGGATTGGCCCTCGTTCTCGGGGCCTTCCTGAAGCCGCAACTGATTCTGCTCGCGGTCGCGGCATTCCCCTGGATCGATTGGCTTGCTCGGCGGACGCTCGTGGGTGTCGGCGCAGGCTGGGATGACGCTCTCCTCCTCTTCTCCGTCGTGGTACTCCTGTGGTGTGTTCTCGCCGTGAAGAAATGGGAGTTGTCAACAGTCCCTATCGCCCTTCCCGCCTTCCTTGCCTTCGGAGCGGCCGTTGGCTCCGTGGTGGTTCGTGAAGTACCCACGGACGTCGCGATCTTTTCATTGAGAGTTCTCTTTCAACCCCTGCTCTTCTATTTTTTTGGGTTCCTATTTCCCAAGAACGCGAAATGGGTCAAAGGAACCGTTGCCGTGTTCCTTGTCGCATCCACAGCCCTTGCGCTTCACGGTCTGTATCAATATGTGACTCACGCCCCCATGCCGGCCAGTTGGGTGGATGTGCGGGAAACGGACATTGTTACGCGGGCCTATTCCGTCATCGAGAATCCCAACGGGCTTGGGGCCTTTCTTCTCATGGGCGTGATGCTGTCGCTGAGTCTTCTGCTGGGTCGGGCGGTGAGGGGTGTACGGCTTGCCGTGGTCGCCTCTGTCGCGGTGATCCAGCTTGCCGGAGTGGCCGTGACTTTCAGCCGCGGCGCCTGGCTGGGCCTCGGGGCGGGGATCGTAGTTCTCCTGGTCTTCGCCTACCGGCGGTGGCTCGCGCCGTTGGTCGCAGCGGGGGTATTGGCCTGGTTTGTGGTGCCCAGTTCCTTCACGAATCGACTCGTGTTTGCCTTCAGCTCAACCTATATCGCCAAGAGCCTGGTCGCCGGCCGCCTTTACGTTTGGGGACTGGCGCTCCAACACATTTCTGCTCACCCTCTCTTTGGACTCGGCCTCGGGACGTTCGGAGGGACAGCCGCCGTCACATTTGGCTATGGTCGCCTCTGGGTCGACAACTTCTATCTGCAACTGGGAGCCGAGGGTGGCCTTCTTCTCCTCGGCCTCTTCATCTGGGTTCTCCTGCGCGCCGCCAAGGGTCTCGTGAAGGCTCATGGCCTTGTGTCCGAGCCGTTCACGAAGGCCTTTGTCGCCGGGGTGTTCGGGGGCTTCATCGCGGTGGCCGCCGCGAACGCTACCGCCAGCGTCTGGGAGACTCTCGTGGTCGGAGTAGCGTTCTGGTTCTTCGCGGGCTTCGCGACGTCGGCCGGGCTTCACCAGACACAGATGGACGCTGCCGCTCCCGATAGGATGGCCTCCGGAGACAACCGGCCTCAGGGCAAGAAGACGAGATCGACGTGGGCCTGAGAGTCCTTCACGTGATAGGTGGCGGCGACACCGGAGGTGCGATGAGTCACCTTCTGCCGTTGCTCGGCTCTTTGCGTGACGCGGGCTGCGACGTTTCGTTGCTGTGTCTTGGTGAAGGGGGGCTCGCACTCGAGGCCGAGCAACGGGGGCTTCCCGTGTCGGTCCTTCCCATGACGGGCCCCCGCGACCCGCGCGTGCTCCGCATACTTCGCCGGTGGCTTGTTGGGGGTCGGGGCACGGACTCGGATGACTGCGCGGTCCGCTGGGATGTCGTTCACACGCATGGCATGCGGGCCAATCTCCCGGTTCGTCTGGTTCTGACGACGTCGCGACGAAGACCGTGCCTCTTTACCACGGTTCACTCCGACCTGCGTCTGGACTACGCGTCAGGAGGGCTGGCGCAGGTGTATTCGGCCCTCGATCGACTCACTTTGGGCCCGGTTGACGCAGTGATCACGGTATCCGAGGGACTGCGCGCGCTTGTCGCCGCCAGAGGCTATCCGACCGAAAAACTGATCACCATCCATTCGGGCTTGGAGTCCTCGTGGCCCGCGAATCCGGGCGGTCACCAGCAGCGGAAGGGCGGGCCCTTGAGGGCGCGGGAGGTCGACAAGGCCGGAGGGCGGATTGGGATGGTTGCCCGTCTCGTCCCGGTGAAGGACGTCGACCTCGCTCTGGAAGCAGTTTCGCTCGTTCGGGCCTCTCACCCCGGGGTGGAGCTCGTGATCGTCGGCGACGGGCCGGAGAGACCTCGGCTTGAAGCGCGGGCGTTAGAAGTGGGGCTCGGCGGAACGGTCCGCTTCGTTGGGCAGGTCGTTAAAGTTGATGGGTGGCTTGCCCAATTCGACGCCTATCTGGTGACCTCGGTCTTTGAGGGCGGCGTTTCCATGTCGGTGCTCGAGGCAATGTCGGCCGGTCTTCCGGTGGTCGCGACAAGTGCAGGCGGGGTCGAAGAGGCGGTCGTCCACGGCGAGACCGGCTACCTGGTCAGTCGGGACCAGACCCGGTCCGCGCTCGCGGGGGCGCTCGCGAGGCGCCTCACAGCTCTACTCGAGGACGATGAGCTACGCAGACGCATGGGAGAGGCCGGCGCGGCAAGGGTGGAGCAGCACTTCACGGCGAGGCAGACCGCTCTTCGAACCATGCGGGCATACGAACGTTGTCTTGCTACCAAGGCCCGGACGGCTTAGAGAGGGCAATCTTGACACTAAGAGGAAAAGACATATTGTGCGTCTCTTCTCTCGATTGGGACGCCATGTGGACGAGCAAGCAGCAGATCATGCACCGGCTTGCCATGACCAACCGAATTCTGTACATGGAAGAACCGGTCACCATGCTCGCTCCTTTGAAGGTGCCGAGTCGCTGGAATCGCTGGCGGGCGGTTGCGCCGGTGCTCCGTCAACGAGAGGCGGGCCTCTGGACGCTCACTCCCCCGCCCGTCTTCCCCTTTGGGAACATGCGGCCTTCGGCCAACCGGCTGAATCAAGCTGTACTGGGCCACTACGCTGCTTGGGGTCTCAATCAGCTCGGGTTTGGTGACGATTACATCTTCTGGAGCTACCTGCCGGCGTCGGTCGAGTTGCTGTCGCTTCTGCGCAGGAGACGGCCTCCCGGGCTCGCTGTCTACCACTGTGTCGACGAGCACTCGGCATTTCCCGGATTCGTTTCTCCGGAAGTCGTGAGGGGTTATGACGACCGTCTCACTCGGGAGACCGACCTGGTCATCACCACCGCTGAGAACCTCAGGGTGGCGCGCCAAGGACTGAACCCGCACACCTACACAGTCCTCAACGCCGCCGATGTCGATCTGTTCAACCAAGCCCTCGACTCGGCCACCGAGATGCCCGCGGACCTCGCCTGCATTCCTTCTCCGAGGCTGGGCGTGGTCGGATTGCACGATTCCCGGCTCGATCTCGATGCCCTCGAAGTCTTGGCCACGGCCGACCCATCATGGCACATTGTGCTGATCGGTCCTCTCAAGACGGGTCAGGTGGATGAAGCCCGGCTGAAACGGCATCCCAACATCCACCTTATCGGAGAAAAACCGCGCGAGCAGCTGCCACGCTATTTGAAGGGAATGTCAATCGCACTCATCCCCTACAAGGCGAATGAACTGACTCGCAACATCTTTCCCCTGAAACTGTTTGAATACCTGGCCGCGGGATTGCCGGTGGTCGCCGGAGGCCTGCCGGAGCTCAGGCGGCTGGGCGATTCAATTGGACTGGCAGAACGTGCTGACGACTATCCCGGAATCGTGCGCAAGGCGCTGCGGTCAAACAACGACGCAGCCCGGGCGGAGAGGGTGGCACTGGCGGCGGGAAATTCCTGGGAGAGGCGGGTCGAAGAGATCTCACATCTGGTGGAACAGGCTTTGGGCCGGGTCACATGAGAATCCTGCTTCCCACCATGCGCGACCCCGGCCAGATCGGCGGCACATCGACTCACATCAGCATGCTTGCGGCGGGCTTGGAAGAGCTCGGCAATGACGTACGCCCGTTCTACCTCGGAGCGGAGATCTCCGCAAGTGCGCGGAAAGCGGGTCTCGTATGGCCCGCCGGGGGTCTAAACAGGTTGCGGGCCGGCTGGGGAATGATGTACTCGGCGGAGATGCGCGCGCGTCTGCTGGCGGGCGCGGTCGAGAAGGAGTTGGGGCGGGCGGCGGCGGTTGGGCTTCCCTGGCAGGTCTTGAATGCTCAGGAAGTCTACGCGATTCCCCATCTGCGCAGCCTGGCCGATAGCCATGGAATACCGTTGGTCCTCACCCTCCACGGCTACCCGCTCTACGAGTCGGTCTCCGAAGGCTACACGAAGGCGTCTGCAAGCGGGCGGCACTATCTGATGCGCGCCGAGATGCGGGCGCTCAGGTTGGCTGACGCTGTGGTTACCGTCGACACCCGGCTTTACCGGCATGCCCTCCGTCTCGTTCCCGAGCGGAGTTCGTCCGTCTACACATTGATGAACTTCATCGATACGTCGACCTTCGCTCCGGTGGAGGATGTGAACGAAGAGGAGCGCGAAAGGCGCGGGTTTCGCACCCGTTGGGATGTCCCCCAGGACAAGGTGGTGCTCTTCTGTCCCAGGCGCTTGGTGAAGAAGAACGGGGTGATGTTTCCCTCGCTGGCGCTCGCGGCTATGAAGCCTCGCGACGCCGAGCGGTTCGTTCTCCTGCACGCCGGTGAGGGTGGAGAACAGGACGAAATAGAGCGCATCGTCCGGACGAGCCACCTAGAGGGCACGATTCGGCTGCTCGGCGGGCAGGATCGCGACGCCATTCTTGAGCTCTATCGTTTGGCGGATATCGTTCTCGTTCCTTCGGTCCATTCGGAGAATGTCGAGGAGGCAACCTCACTCTCGGCGCTGGAGGCCATGGCCTCGGGACGGCCTCTGATCGCCGGTAACGTGGGCGGCCTTGCCGAGATGGTGACCGACGGGACAAACGGTCTTCTGGTCCCCGCCGATGCGGAAGCTCTGGCCGCGGCCATTCTGCGGCTGGCGTCTGACCCGGCCCTCGGGCGGAGGATGGCGGAGGCCGCGCGCACCTACGTGGTTGCCAATCATTCGCATCTGAGCGCGGCCGAGTCTTACGCCGAAGTGTATCGGCTGGCGGGCGGTGGCGCTGCGTGCAGATGCCGCGAAATCGTCGGGCGGGCAGAGCGCGCGGACGGACCGTCGCCGGATGCCCTGGACGAAACGGCGTCTGAGCGGGTCGACTCTGTTCTCGGGGGAGCCCAACCGATGAAGACCCCGGAGCCGGCTTGGCCCGTGATCTCCCTCCTCGGCTTTCCTCTCGACCTCGTAACCCGCGAGCAGGCCGCCCGGTGGATCATGGATGCCGCCGGCGGCCGGCGTTCGAGCCGCGGCGATGCTCGCGACTCTTGCTCCGGTACCTGCGCTGAGACTGTGGAGCCGATAGCTTTATGGCGGACTCGGATCGCCACCTCGTTCAATCCCGAACTGGTAATTCGTGCCCACGACGACCAGGCTGCCGCGGAGGCTCTGCTCTTGGCCGATCTCCGCTATCCGGATGGCGTCGGGGCGGTGTGGGCCGCATCGCGGCAGGGCGGTCGGATTCACGGCGCGGATGGCCCGCGCTGCCTGGCGCTTCCCGACAGAGTCCCGGGGATCGAGTTGGCCGATAGAGTCTGTGCTCTTGCAGCTGAGTCGAACGTGTCGCTCTTCTTTTTAGGCGCCGCTGAGGGCGTCGCGCGCGAAGCGGCGCGACGCCAGGCCCTCCGATTTCCGGGTCTGAGGGTGGTCGGCAATCATCACGGATTCTTTGGGCCCGCCGAGGAAGACGAGGTGGTCCGGGAGATCCGCGCTTCGGGTGCCGACATCCTTCTTGTGGCCATGGGTGCGCCGAGACAGGAAGTCTTCCTTGCCCGTCATCGCTTTGAGTTGGGGGTCGGCGTTGCGCTTGGTTTGGGAGGAAGCTTCGACGTATGGGCGGGATTGGTCAAGCGGGCGCCTCAATGGATTCGAGAGGCGAAGCTGGAATGGCTCTACCGCCTGGCTTCGAACCCGAGGCGGATTCGTCGCCAGGCCGTCCTCCCGCGCTTCGCCGCGGAGGTGCTGCGCTGGTCACCCGATGATTACGGGCCGCCCCGTAGGGGCCGCGCTGGAGTGGGCGGCAAGACGGAAGTGGGCGGTTCCAGTTGAGATACCTCATCAGCGGTTACTACGGCGAGAAGAACGCCGGGGACGAGGCTATTCTCGCGGGAATGCTCCAAGAGATCGAGAGGAGGGACGCCGAAGCCTCTTTCACCGTCCTTTCCTTCGATACGGGAGACACGTCGCGGCGGCATGGCACCGATCGCGAGTTGGATGTGCTCTCGACGAGCCTCAGACACCCGGCCCAGTTGCTGGGCGCGATGCGAAAGGCGGATATTCTCATCAGTGGGGGTGGCAGCTTCTTGCACGAAGCCGACTTCGAGCTTCACGGCGCCTCCTTTCTGCTGCGCGCGGGGAAGCTCCGTCCCATTCCTTATTTCCTGTCGGTTGTTCTTCTGGCGCGAAGCGTCGGTTTGGCGGTGATGTGGTACGCGCAAGGACTGGGACCGCTTCACACCAGGCAGGCACGCGGGATGGTAGCCGCGGCAGGCTCGGTCTCGCAATTGGTCACCTGGCGTGACCCCGATTCCGCCCGTCTTGCCTATAAGGTGGGAGTCCGCGCTCCGGTGCAACTGGTCGTTCCAGATCCCGCCTACGCGCTGGCGCCCGCTCCCGCCGAGGCCGCGCGGTCGTTCTTAGCCGACCTCGGCCTGTCTCCGACGACCCGATACCTTGCGGTGTGCCCCCGTCCCTGGTTGGGCCGCTCGCGCTATTTGGCCAACCTCGGGAGTGCCCTCGAGCGGACGGCGGCCGCCCATGACCTTGAGGTTCTGCTGGTGCCATTCCATGAGATACAGGACGTGGAGGTGTGCGGGGCTCTGGCTGCGCGGCCGGGCTTCGCCGGCCGCGCCCACTCGGTCTCCCCGATTGAATCTCCCTCGCTCCTCGCCGCATTGTTGGGTGGGGCCGAATTGGTGGTGGCCATGCGGTTGCATAGCGGGATTCTCGCGGCGGCCGCGGGCAGTCCCGCCGTCATCATCGACTACGACCCCAAGACCCGTGCGTTCGCGAATCAGACGGGCCAAGGCGAATGGACCGTGACGGTGGACGACCTTGAATCAGGTTCGGACTCGATCGCTGAGGCTATCGACGCGTCCTTGGCCGACCTTCCGGCTCGTCGAAAGGCGCTCGGACGGACGGTCTCGCCCTTGCGCGACGAAGCGGGAAGGACTGCCGCGCTGGCGGCGCAACTGGCCCGGACCGCGGCCGTTGACGGGTGGACGATGCTGGAGGGCGAGTGAGCCACACCGGGGATCCAGACCCTGATGGGCCGGACGGCCTGCCCTTAGGGCTGATCTCGTCGATCGGCCCAGACGTTGCCGACGTCTCGGACGAAGTGGGCGCCGCGGTCGCAGATGGTGCCACCGCGGCAGTAGCGGCAGGCCCGCCGGTGGCGGGTCGGGAAGGCGCAACAGCCGAGGTCGACCCAGGCCGGTCGGTTCGGTCGGTGGTCGGTAGGGCCGCGTTGATCATCCTCGGAGCCACCATTGTCGGTCGGCTCTTTGGGCTGGTAAGAGACATCATAGTTGCGTATTTCTTTGGAGCCCAGGCCGACACGGATGCCTTCTTTCTCGCCTACAAGCTTCCCTACCTTCTGGTCCTCATGGTGGGGGGTGCTCTCACGGCGACCTTTGTCCCTCTGATCAGTCATCGCCTCGCGACCGGTCGCAAGCAGGAAGCCTGGGACTTATCTGTCAACATGGGGAACATCATCTGCCTGACCCTGATCGCGGTGACGATCGCGCTGATAATACTTGCGCCGTGGATCATCCCCTTGATTGGTTTCGGCTTCAGCGCCGCCACGGCCGACAAGGCGGTGTTCCTCTTTCGCATCCTCATGATCGGCTTCGTTTTCGAGGGATTGACGGGCCTCGTAATCGGCATGCTCAACTCACTGCGGCGGTTCACCCTCGCCGCCTTCGCGCCGGCGGTGGGCACGGTCATTACTCTGGTGATTACCATTTCCCTGGCCAGGTCGCTCGGCATAACGGCCCTCGCCATAGGCAGCGTGGTGGGATGGGTCGCCGGCCTCGCGGTCCTCTTCCCCGGATTACGCGATCAGGGCATCCGGTATCGACCTCGCATAAATTGGCAAGATCCGACCGTTCGTGAAGTTGGTGGGATGGTCTGGCCAATCCTCATTGGCTCCGCAGTCGGGAAGATAAGCATTTTCAGCGATCAGATACTTGGTTCGACCCTAGAGGTTGGGTCCATCTCCAGCCTGAACTACGCGGAGAAGCTGTTCCAGTTGCCGTTGGGATTGTTCGTGGCAGGGATCACAGTGCCCATCTTCCCGCTCCTCTCGGAGCAGGTGGCGGCGAACGCGCCCGAGCGAGTCAAGGCGACGGTCAATTTTTCCCTGCGTCTCATGGGATTCTTGATGATTCCGGCCACTGTAGGGATCATCATGCTGCGCACTCCCATAATCGGGCTGCTGTTGGAGCACGGTCAGTTCAGTGCCGATGACACCGCCCGCACTGCCTGGGCGCTCCTGTTCTTGTGCCTTGGGCTGTACGCCTATGCAGGCAGAGATACACTGACCAGGGTCTTCTACGCCTATCACGACACGCGCACTCCTGTGAAGATCAGTGTCGCGACAGTCGTGGCCAACGTGGGGCTGTCGTATCTCTTCATGCAATTCCTCGGGGTGGGCGGATTGGCACTCGGGACCACCGTGGCGCTCAGCATCAACTTCGCGGTGCTCGTGTGGCTTCTCGAGCGCAAGGTCGGCTCAGTGGGATTCGGCCGGACTGCGCGGTCTCTCCTCCGTGTTTTCGGCGTCTCGATAGTCATGGGAGCCGCCGTATGGCTTGTCGATTTTGCCCTGCAAAGAGGGCTGCTTGAAACCGCCGGAGCAAACGCGATCAGAGTGGTCGCGGGGGTCATCGTGGGAGCCGCGGTCTTCCTGTTGGTCTCGATGCTTGTTAAAATGCCCGAACTTGCCGAAATAACCGATATGCTGCGGGCTGTTCTGAAGCGCCCGCGGCGGCAGGAGTAATCCGCCTGACGGCGTAAAGCAAGTAGGTAGATAACCATGGCGGCGACAGGATCCAATCACAAGGAAAGGCACCTGGCGCAGTCGCCAGAGGATTTTGACCCCCGGTTCAGGGGTTTGAGGAATCTTCATATGCCCTTCTGGGCGGCGGCCGTTGTGCTGGTCGCTGCCATCCTAATGCTTGTCTGTCCGGCCGTTTCCCTGTCGGCAGGCAGTACACTCGGGGCCGCCGCGGCCGAGTCTGCCCCCGTCGTCCCCATTCTCTTCCCGATGGAACAGCGGGTTTCGTGGACCGACACGTTCGGCGCGCCCCGCTCGGGCGGGCGGACCCATGCCGGCAACGACCTTCTCGTTCCCAAGATGACCCCGCTGCTCGCCGTCGTCGACGGCAGGCTGGACTGGCTCAATCTCACGGGCAAGCTCTCCACGTACAACAGTCTCCCCTATTACAACATCCTCCTCAGGGGCGATGACGGTAACGACTACTTCTACATCCACTTGAACAACGACACGCCCGGCACCGACGACGGCAAGGGAGGCGTGCAGTACGCCTATGCTCCGGGTGTCACGAACGGCACGCGCGTCAAGGCCGGCGATGTCATCGGCTACGTGGGTGACAGTGGGAATGCCGAGGATACGGCGCCACACCTGCACTTCGAAATCCACTTGGGCGGCTACGTGAGCGCGGGCACCGGGCAGACACGTACTCCGAGCGCCATCGACCCCTATCCCAGTCTCAAGGCCGCGATGACCCTCAGCGAGTGGATCGATGCCGGTAGGCCGCCGCTCACCACCACTACGACTCATCCTGGAGCCACTACGACCACAACGGTCAAGCCGCCGAACACGACGACTACCACCAAGCCGCCGGTTTCCACCACCACCACCACGGTGGCGCCGCCGACCACGACGACCACGGTTCCCGTCATCCCCGGTTTTGACGACGTGAAGCCCTCGGACTGGTTCTATGAGGACTTCGCCGTGGCCTTCGACTCGGGGATCGTCACCCCGGACGCGGACCACCGGTTCCGCCCCTACTCGTCGGTCTCGCGGGCCCTGTTCGCGGCGTATCTGGTTCGGACCATGGCCCCCGGGAGCCTCTCCGCGGTTGCCGCAACCAGCCGACGTGATGGCGACACCACGACGACCACCGTTGCCCGCCCGCCGGACGGCCAGGTTTTCAAGGACGTTCCCCCCGGCTACTGGGCATACAAAGAGATCCAAACGGCCGCCCGGCTCGGGTTGGTAAAGGGAACCGGCGACGGTTCGACGTTCTCACCACAGGCGCTTGTGACCCGCGCGCAAATGGCTACCATGATGTGTCGCGCCCTGGGGACCGACCTCAATGAAGACTGGGCGGGAGGCGCGGCAGCCGCTTACCTGATCTTCGACGACGTGCCGGCCGGCTACTGGGCTCAGGGTTCGATTCTGATGGTGGATTACCTTGGTCTGATGTGCGGCGACGGCAACGACTGCTTCCGCCCAGCCGAGAACACCACGAGAGCTCAGGCGATCACTGTTATGGCCCGTCTCCTTCGCCTGCTCGAGGGAGGATCGGGGTCATAGCGCAGCTCGTGCTCGGCATAGTACCCTGGGCCGACGTCCCGGTCGTGAGTGGCATTCCAGCTCGCGATCAAATGCATCGAACACGTGTGCGACCGCCAGGCCGCCTTGTTCGCTACCACCGCGGCCTCGGGGCGTTCGTGGCGACGACTGTTGTGCTGGTCGCCATCGCTTTCCTCTGTTACGGCCCAGTAACAGCCTCCGCTGAGGCCCATGGATCCAGCTTCTCCGACGTGGCGGAATCACTGCCGGCGCACGACGCCATCGAGTACCTGGTTGGGGCGGGTGTCATCTCCGGCTTCAAAGACGGTTCGTTCGGTCCGGGCGAGTTGTTGAAACGGGGTCAGGCCACCAAGGTGCTCGTTCTTTGGAAAGGCATTCCGGTCGCGGAGACCGGTCCGAGCTTCACCGATTTAGACGACGCATATCGCGCATACGTGCAGACGGCGGCCGCGACGGGTTGGATCAGTGGCTTCGGAGACGGCAGCTTCAGACCCTACTCAACCCTGAGCCGTCAACAGATGGCAATCATCATGGTGCGGGCCATGGGATGGGACGAGGAAGCGCAAGACCTTTCCCATGGTGAGATCGAGGCGGCGCTGGCCCCCTTCGCCGATCGCGGGGAAGTGGCATCCGTGGCGAGGCCTTATCTCGCGCTGGCGGTGAAACGGGGCCTGTTCGGTGGCAGCGATGGCCGGCTGGCTCCGAAAGACGGGATCACCCGGGCGCAGTTCAGCCTCGTCGTCTTTCGCGCCGAACTGAGTACGCTGGCGACGGTCCAGGCGGTTCGGTTTGGGACGGATCACCCAGACAAGACCCGGGTGGTCGTGGACTTGACACGCGCGCCGGGGGCGATCAAGGCTTCGATTACGGCTGATGGCGCCCTCAACGTCGATTACGCCGATGGGGGAATCGGGGGAGTCCTGACGCAGGCTGCTGAATCCACCGAAATCAAGAATCTGACGGCTCGACAACTCGCATACAATCCGCGTACCGTGCGGCTCACAGTCAATCTGGCTCGTTACCAGACCTTCAGGGTAATGGCGCTTGCGCCGTCCGAGGGCAAGGGATGGCGGATCGTCGTCGACGTTTTCCGTCGCATCGACGGCCCTGCCGGCGATGGCCCGCCGCTCATCTGCGTCGACCCCGGACACGGCGGCAGCGACTCCGGTGCCGTCGGCGTGGCCGGTACCTACGAGAAGGATGTCAACTTGGCCATCGCTCTACAACTGGCCGGGAACCTCCGCGATGCCGGGCTGCGGGTCGTGATGACTCGCGAAGACGATACGCTGCCGACACTGCAGCAAAGGGCCGACATCGCCAATGCCGCGCTGGCCAGTCTCTTCGTCTCGGTTCACAACAACGCGGCCGGAGACGCGAATGCGAAAGGGACCGAGACATACTATTGGGGTACGCCCGAGGAGTACTCGGCTGAAGGCAAACTCTTGGCGGAAGCGATTCAACGTTGCCTGCTCATGGCCTGCGGTTCCGTTGACAGGGGGGCAAGAACCCATTGGCGAAACCTGGTCGTTCTTTCCGAAACTGACATGACCGCTGCTCTTGCTGAGGTGGGTTTCTTGACCAACGCGGAGGAGGAGGCGAAGTTGATCGATCCTGCTTATCAGAAGCTGGGCGCCGGGGCTATCGCGAACGGCGTGCTCGAGTACCTCAAATGGTCCACGGTGGTGTACACCAGTGAGTAACGCGGAGTTCAACAGGCGCAGTCGACCGCGCGAAACGCCCGGCAGCGGCGGACGGAGGGCTGTCGTGACGAGATTTGTGGCGAGGGCCGCGGCTTCGCTCACCTTCGCCGCGGCCTTTTTCGCGCTCGCGGCCGCTTTCGGCGCGCCGCTCGCCGGTTCGTCGGTGGCTCAGGCTGCCGCCGGTGACTTCGTCTTCACTGGGCGGGGCTGGGGCCACGGCACGGGGATGAGTCAATGGGGAGCTTGGCAGGCGGCGCGTGAAGGCGTGGCTTTTGACGAGATCCTCGCTTTCTACTATCCCGGAACCATCCTCCAAAACCTGAACGACCCCGACCGGCAGGTGAAGGTGCGTATATCGAGCCAACCGTGGTCTAGTTCGAACACGACCGAGTACGTTCAGATCGACCTCAAAGCCGTACAAGCGCCGATGACCCTCCTCAAGCACACGGCTGCCGGCGACGAGCTGGAAGTACTGCCGACGGGCTCCTTCGTGAGTGTGGTGCGCCTGGACGGCAAGGTCCAACTGGTCACCGCGGCGGGTCCGGAAGGTCCTTTCGACTATGTCGAGCTGAAGCCGGAGACGGTACCTGCCGGCGCGGAGACGGACGGGGATATGCCGGCCCAGGGCCGGGGAGCCGTCCAACTCAAGACAACCAGCTCTTCGACTCCTCTCGAATACCGGGAGTACTGGGGGACCCTCCGCGTCCAGCCGGCGGAGTCCGCGGACAAGCTTTGGCTCTACAATTTCGTGGCGCTCGAGCAGTATGTCCGCAGCATCGCTGAAGTGGACTACGATTGGGCTGTGCCCGGCTCAGCAGCGTACGCCTTCGAGGCCGTGAAGGCGCAGGCGGTCGCTGCCCGCACCTACGCCGTCGCAAAGACCGGCACCCTGGCCGACAATCAGAACGATCAGTGCTACCGAGGTTACAGTTTCGAGGCCAGGTACCCCGGGATCGCCCGGGCGGCCGAAGAGACCGCGGGGTTGGTGGTCACATACCAGAATCAACCCATCAAGGCCTATTTCTCCGCCCACTCCGGGGGGTACATCACGAATTCTGCTTGGTCGGGGAGTGTTCCCGCCTATATCGTCTCCAAACCGGACCCGTGGAGTCTCACGGCGCCTCCCGCAGGCATGAATTCCGCCGGTCCCGGCTTCAACTGGACCTACACGATTTCAGCGAACGAGCTCTCGGCGAAGGTCAACGGCAGACTCAAGGATGTCTCCACCGGCAAAACGATCGACCTCGGTCTGCTCGGCCGAGTCGAGGTGGCCACTCGGGACACTTCGGATCCCGGGAGTCACGCAAAGACGCTCAAACTGACCGGCGCAAACGGTATCGCAAACGTCTCAGCATCCTCGTTTCGCGCTCTGTTCGGCTACAGCTCGATGCGCTCGACTTTGATCCTCAGCGTGACAGGGGGACAGCCTTTGACGCTCGGCGAGTTCTACGACGTGGGCGCGGGCCATCCCTACCACGATCAGATAGCTCAAGTAGCGACCGAGGGGTTGATGGGGGGCTATGACTCCGGGCTGTTCATGCCGGACGGTTCCGTCACTCGTTGGCAGTTCGCGAAGATCGCGGTCAATCTTCACAACCTGACCGACCCGGCGAACCCCATCACCGTCGTCGATGTCGAAGTCCCTCCCTTTGGCGATGTCCCCGTGAAGAAGGGCGTCCTCGGAGATGAATCCGACTGGGTGGCCGCCGCCAAGAACGCCGGTCTCGTGGCCGGGGTCAGTTCGACCAGCTTCCAGCCCTACTCGATCGTCCGGCGCGATCAGATGGCGACCATGCTCTGTCGCGCTCTCGGCTGGGACGGCGCAGCACAGGCGCTCCCGGCCGGCACTCCCAGTTTCGTTGACGTACCTCATGGGGCGGCCCACTGGGCCCAAGCGACCTATCTCAAAGAGCGCGGCATAATCCTTGGCTACCCCGACCCCTCAGGCGGGGGCGGGACGATGCTCCGAGTCGAAGAGCCCATCAAGCGTCAACACGTTGCCGTCATTCTCTGCCGAGTGCTCGATCTGGGCCGCTAGGCTTGCCTCAGCGACCGGGGGCGACGAGGACGAGAGCCGCAAATGATCCGCAAATTGGGCGCGAAACCAGTCGGAGTGGGATCGGACGGCGATAGAGTGGCTATAATTCCCGCCATGCCTGCCGCCCAACAGCCGGGCCGTGAGAGACGGGGCTCTCCGCCACGCGGGGCGAGAGTTCTCACTTTGCCTACGGCCACACCCATCGCTCTTCTTCTACTGCTTGTGATCGTTATGGTGTTCGTGTCATCGGGGTCTTCGGCTCATGCCGCGCAGGGTGAATCGAGCTTCTGGGCGCAGAACTGGGGAACCGGGGCCTATTCGCGGGTCACAGCGCAACTCAGATACAGCGGCGAGCACGTGCTCATCTACGTGGCGGATGGAGACGAGATCTCCGATTTCACAACCGCGTCCCTCGGTTCCGCGTTTGACGAGACAATCTATCCAACGGTCACCGATGCTTATGGAACGCCCCCAGATCCCGGCATCGACGGCGAATCCCGCATCATTATCCTCATCTACGACTTCAAAGACGTTCCGACCGCGTCGATAAGCGGGTCGTTCAATCCGCGGGACATCCAACCGACGACCCAACCCTCCTTCAACTGGCAGTCGAATCAATCCGAGATCATCTACCTGAATCAGCAGGCGATCCTCGCCGATCCGGAACACGTGGGAGCCATAGCCGCTCACGAACTGAGCCACCTGATCATCCACTACCGCGACGTCATGCTCGACGGGTCGGCGGACGCCGCTCCGGAGGCGACTTGGCTCGTGGAGGGTCTCACGTCGTACGCCGAGCATCTCTGTGGATACAACGCCGGTATCGACGCTAAGCTACGGTCTTTTCTCAACGACGGTAACTTCAACATCACGCGCTGGGTTGCCGAACGGCGCAACTACGGTGCCTCGTACTCCCTGGTACGCTATCTTGCCGAACGTGGTGGCCCGGAATTCCTGCACGCGCTTGTCGGCCAGCCCCTTGACGGCACAGCCGGCATCGACGCCGCCTTTCGCGCCGTCGGGGCGTTCGAGACATTCAGCATGGTCTACGATGACTGGGTGCTCACGCAGTTTCTGGATGGTCACCCGCTGCGGTTGTCCCCGTACTCCATGGACGGCATCACCGTGTCCGCCTACGCGGATGAATTAGCCGGCGACTTTCCCCTGCTCCGGTCGTTGGAGGTGGCCAACTTCGGCGCTGCGTATGTCGACTTCCCGGCCGTCTCGGTTGGCGCGGAGTTTCAAGTCGTGCTCGACGCCGATGATGGAGCCCCGGTTTCGGCGGCCCTCATCTCCTGGGATTCGGCAGGAATGCTTCCTCCCGCGGTGAGTCTCTTCCTGCTGAACAGCCCGACCAGGAGCGATACACTGCACGCCCCCGTCG
>Ga0068713_1002862_pt1 | contig 16294 bp, 10 predicted proteins | sample MTBAKSrepl2MetaG_FD_62223 | JGI IMG/M metagenome (GOLD analysis project Ga0068713, IMG submission 62223) | Enrichment culture microbial communities om Arthur Kill intertidal strait, New Jersey, USA, that are MTBE-degrading - MTBE-AKS2 (Arthur... | ecosystem: Environmental > Aquatic > Marine >...
CATTTTCAAGCAGTGAATCCGGAATCAAAACTTTTTCGCCCGGAAACACCCGGTCGGGATCACTGATATGCGGATTCAGAGTGCGAATTTTCGAAAGCCAGGTATGCAGGTCCTGTCCCTTAACAGTTCTTTTTTTCATCAAAATAATTGATATGCGATCATTTGCGGCAATCCTCACGATCTGGGCCATGGCTATCCCTCCACGTCATCATTTTGTTATTTTTTTTACCGATGTAATGATGGCGCCACAAGATGAGGGCAATCGCAACCGATCAGTGGCGGGCGTGGCGCAGATCCGGGTAACTTAGCATGGCTGCCAGGTGCAAAACAAGCTGAAATAGAAGGCGTCATATCAGGTCTCTCAAGCAAGTTACAGGATCGCCAGTATAGCCAGGGCGGGTTACGGCGTGGGATGGGGGGGAATCGAATGCTTCACCGTTCTACGCGGCTGGTGTCGTTTGCACTCCGGCTCCTGGCTGCGGTGGATTATTGAGAGAGGCTGGTGAACAAAATCGGTTCATCCGCCCTTTTTTTTCTATGCCTTCATATAATTCTGTGCTCTTTATAAAAGCATCGATTGTTTGCAGGTTAGTCTTCGTTTGGATGGAGGAGTTGTTCGATCATCCGAATCTTTTTTGCAACTAGGCCACCTGTACTTGGTCAAGCGAACGACCGTTTGCCTTACCCTTTTCGACCCACCCCCAAAACCCCCATTTTGGCCTTGAAACCGGGCCGGTATTCTGGTTAATCAATCTTAGTCAATTCGATCTTCCAAGCAAATGCGTTTCTTAACCATATCCACATTTGAGGTAATTCGATGAAGATAGGGTATGCCCGGGTATCCACGCTTGAGCAAAACCCCGATTTGCAGCACGATGCTCTAAAGAAAGCCGGCTGCAAGAAAATCTATACCGACAGCGTGTCGGGGGTAAAAGCCGATCGCCCGGCTCTCAATGAGATCTTAGAGTATATCCGCAAAGGGGATTGCCTGGTCGTTTGGCGCTTGGATCGATTAGGGCGATCCCTGAAACACCTGATTGAAGTGGTTGAGGACCTGGAAAACCGCAAGGTCGGCTTCATAAGTCTGCAGGAGGGGATCAATACCGCGACCGCCGGTGGTCGCCTGGTGTTTCATCTGTTTGGGGCACTCTCCGAATTTGAGCGGAATCTGATCAGGGAAAGGACGTGTGCCGGGCTTGCCGCTGCAAGGGCCAGGGGCCGGATGGGCGGGCGGAAACACAAATTGAATCTCGTCCAGGTGAAAACGTTGTGCAGCATGTATGAAAGCAGGAAGCATACAATTAGTGAAATATGCAAGGTGATGGGGATCTCAAAGCCAACGCTTTACGAGTATTTGAAGAAAAAACGGTAACATTTCACCCTCCAATGAAATTTTGCCTGCCTTGCTTGATGGGGCAGGGGACAAACAGGATTCAATTGACCGATGGTCCCAGAGGTTTGAAAAATGAATTGCCTTTTATGATCCCATAATATATCGTAATTTATCATTTCCTATCATGTAAACCCTCATAGAAATGCATATGAGCCCAATCAACGACAAATGGCTAACCATTGATGAGTTGGCTGCCTATCTCAAGGTGGGGCGAACCAAGCTCTATACCATGGCCCAAAATAGGAGAATTCCAGGCAGCAAAATAGGCAGCCAGTGGCGTTTCGACCGCGAAGAGATCGATGCGTGGATCAAATCGGGGCAAGCAGCGAAACCTGAATCAAAATCGGCCAGGCGGAGATGAAAACCGAACAGCAGACCCGTATAGAACTCATCGATGCCGCTCTGGACGCGGCCGGATGGAAAGTAGGGGATCCGAGCCAGGTGGTTCTGGAATACGATATTGTGGTCGATCCAGAGCTGGCAGCCGAAAGGACCACGCCTTATTGCGGGCGGCAATTCAGCGATTATGTCCTATTAGGGCGCGATCGCAAACCGATAGCCGTGGTGGAGGCCAAAAAGACCAGTAAGGATGCCGCCTTGGGCCGCGAACAGGCCAAGCAGTATTGCTACAACATCCGTCGCGATAAAGATTGCGAACTTCCATTCTGTTTCTATACCAACGGTTTGGAAATCTATTTCTGGGATTTGGAAAATTCTCCACCACGCAAAATCGTCGGGTTTCCCACTCTGGATGACCTCGAACGCTACCGCTACATCCGACGAAACAAAAAGGCCCTCACCGATGAGCTGATCAATACCAACATCGCCGGCCGGGATTATCAGATCCGCGCCATTCGCGCCGTGCTCGAAGCCATCGAACGCAAACAACGGAATTTTCTATTGGTCATGGCCACCGGCACCGGTAAAACCCGCACCGCCATTGCGCTGGTGGATGCCCTGATGCGTGCCGCCCATATCGAGCGCGTCCTTTTCCTGGTTGACCGCATTGCCCTACGCGAACAGGCTCTATCCGCCTTCAAGGAGTATTTGCCAAACGAACCCCGCTGGCCCAAAGTCGGCGAAAAACTGGTTGCCACCGACAGGCGGATATATATTGCCACCTACCCGACCATGCTCAATATCATCCGGGACCCAGCCGCAAGACTGTCCCCCCACTTCTTCGATCTGGTGGTGATCGATGAAAGCCACCGCTCCATTTACAACACTTATGGGGAGATCCTGGACTACTTCAAGGCCATCAACCTCGGTCTAACCGCCACCCCCACCGATGTCATCGATCACAACACCTTCAAGCTGTTTGCATGCGAAGATGGTCTGCCGACTTTTGCCTACACCTTCGAAGAGGCCGTGCAAAACACGCCGCCTTATCTATCTGATTTCCAGGTGATGAAAATCCAGACTAAATTCCAGAAGGAAGGCATCAGCAAACGCACCATCAGCCTGGAAGACCAGAAGAGACTCATCCTCGAAGGCAAAGATATCGAAGAGATCAATTTCGAAGGCACGCAATTAGAGAAGCAGGTGATCAACAAAGGCACCAACACCCTGATCGTCAGAGAGTTCATGGAAGAGTGCGTCAAGGACGCCAACGGCGTGCTGCCGGGCAAGACCATCTTTTTCTGCGCATCCAAAGCCCATGCCCGCCGCATGGAGGAGATCTTCGACGCGCTTTATCCCCAATACCGCGGCGAATTGGCCAAAGTCCTGGTCTCCGAAGACCCCCGCGTCTACGGCAAGGGTGGTCTGCTCGATCAATTCAAACACCAGGACATGCCGCGCATCGCCATCAGTGTGGACATGCTGGATACCGGCATCGATGTGCGTGAAATCGTCAACCTGGTCTTTGCCAAGCCCGTTTATGCCTATACCAAGTTCTGGCAGATGATCGGCCGCGGTACGCGCCTGCTGGAAAGCAACAAGATCAAGCCCTGGTGCACCGAAAAAGAGCTCTTTTTGATCCTCGATTGCTGGGATAACTTCGAGTACTTTAAACTTCAGCCCAAAGGCAAGGCGCTGAAACCCCAACTGCCCCTGCCGGTCCGGTTGGTGGGCATCCGCCTGGATAAAATAGAAAAGGCCCTGGCCCTGGAACAGACCGCTACCGCCGAAAAAGAGATCACCAAGTTGCGGCAGCAGATCAAGACGCTGCCCGCCGCCTCGGTCGTCATCATCGAGGCAGCCCCGGCCCTGGATCAGATCTCCGATGACAATTACTGGACCTTGCTCAATCCTCAGAAGATCGAATTCCTGCGGACCCAGATCAAGCCCCTGTTCCGGACCCTCTCCCAGGTCGATTTCAAGGCCATGCGTTTTGAAAAAGACGTGCTCGAACTCTCCCTATCCCTGCTCGCCCAGGAAAAAGCCAAGTTCGACACCTTGAAAGAAGGCGTTATCGAACAGATCGGCGAACTGCCCCTCTCTGTGAATATCGTTTCCCGGCAAGCTTCGCTGATTAAGAGTGCCCAGCAAAACCGTTACTGGTCCGCATGCACGGATGACACCCTGGATGAACTGGCCGAAAAACTGGCGCCCCTGATGAAATTCCGCGAGCAGCAAAACCCAGGCCAGGGGCCGGTCCATCTGGACCTGACCGATGTCCTATACAACAAGGAGATGGTGGAGTTCGGCCCACGGCACGAGGCTGTCAGTATCGCCAGATATCGCGAAATGGTGGAAGCCCTGGTGCTGGAACTCACTCGCACCAACCCCATCCTGCAAAAAATCAGAAAGGGGGACGAGATTACACCGGCCGAGGCGGATCAATTGGCCGACCTGCTGCACAAAACCCACCCCCATGTAACCGAAAACCTGCTGCGGATGGTGTATCAGAACCGTAAGGCCCGTTTTATCCAATTCATCAGACATATCCTGGGCATCGAGACCCTGGCCAGCTTTCCCGATACCGTGAGCCAGGCCTTTGATACGTTCATCACCGAACACACCAACCTCAACAGCCGTCAATTGGAATTTCTACGGCTGCTCAAGGAGTTTATCATCGAACGGGAAAGAGTCGAAAAACGCGACCTCATCCAATCCCCCTTTACCATCCTTCACCCCCAGGGCATTCGCGGCGTGTTCCGGCCGTCTGAAATCGAAGAAATCCTCAAACTCACGGAGCAACTGGCCGCATGAAGTATCGCAAGACCACCGATAAAGAGCTGGCCCTCATGCGTGAAGAAGGCGAAGGCTACCGCCTGGAGTTCAAGGCCAACATCAATACCGACCTGCCCAAGGAGCTGGTGGCCCTGGCCAATGCCTCGGGCGGCCGCATTCTCATCGGCGTCAACGACCACAACCAGATCGTCGGCACCGATCTGTCCAACAAAACCCTGGCCCAGATCGAGGATATGGCGGCTGCCTGTGACCCGCCCGTGGCCATCCGCATAGAAAAGCTGCCCAAACACAAGCTGCTGGTCATTCACGTGCCCGAAGGCGCCAACCGGCCCCACCGTTGCGCCAAAGGCTTCTATCTACGCAACGGCGCCGGTTCCCAGAAAATGAGCACCCAGGACATCACCGCCTTTATCCAGTCTGAAGGCAGGGTGCGCTTCGATCAGCAGCTCCGGCTCGACCTGGACTGGGAAGCCGCTCTCGATCATCAGCGCCTGGATCACTTTCTGAAACTCGCCGGCATCGCCCCCAAGGCGGACATAGCCAACCTGTTGCTCAACCTGGGGGCGGGCGATGAAACGAACGGACACTTCTATCTCAACCAGACCGGCGTGCTTCTCTTTGCCAAGGAACCCACCCAACGCCTCTTCCATGCAAGTGTGGTCTGTGCCCTGTTTAAAGGCATCGGCAAGGCTTATATCCTTGATCGCAAGGAACTTACCGGCAATCTGCTGGAAAATGTGGAAGAGGCTCTGATCTTCCTTAAAAAGCACCTCCAACTGCGCTGGGAGATCACCAGCGCCTCCACCCGCCGCCAAGAGATCCTGGAGCTGCCAGAAGTCGCCCTGCGCGAAGCCATGGTCAACGCCGTGTGTCATCGCGACTACAATGAGGCCGGCGCCCATGTCATGGTGGAGATTTTCGACGACCGGGTCGAGATCTACAACCCCGGCGGCCTGCCCAAGGGACTGCCGCCCCAGGATTTCGGCCGCCGTAGCGTTTGCCGCAATCCCAACATCGCCGCTCTGCTGCTGCGCTGCGACTACATCGAAAAAATGGGCACCGGCATCGAACGCATCCGCGCGGCCCTGGCAAAGGCCGAATGTCCGCCGGTCAAAATCCGCTTCGACAGCATGTTTATCTTGGAATTTCCAAGGCCGACCTTTGCCGGAGAGTCGCCCCCGCAAGTCACCCCGCAAGTCACCCCGCAAGTCACCCCGCAGGTCAAACGCCTGCTGGAGAGCCTTGAGGGGGAAATGACGCGCGGGCAGCTCATGAAGACCCTCGGTTTAAAGGACCGCATGCACTTCAGCAAGGAGTACCTGACACCCGCCATGGAGGCAGGCTGCATCGAAATGACCATCCCTGAAAAACCCAACAGCCGTTTTCAAAAGTATCGCCTGACCGCAAAAGGAAAAACCAATGCTGCAAAATAACCCTATATTGAAAAGTAAAATCCATCAGCTCTGGGACAAGTTCTGGGCCGGCGGCATCGCCAACCCCCTGACCGCCATTGAGCAGATCACCTACCTGCTCTTCATGAAACGCCTGGATGACCTGGATCTCAAGCAGCAGGAAGATGCCGAATGGGCCAAAGAAAGCTTTATATCGCGTTTCTCCGGCCAATGGGTACCACCGGAGCGTCGCTTTACTTCCGAAAAAAAAGACCCTAAAGAGGCGGCAAGGGAGAAGGCCGAAAAAGAGAAGCCCTTTGAAATCGAGAAAGAGACCCTGCGCTGGAGCCATTTCAAACGCATGGCGGCGGAGGAGATGCTCACCCATGTGCAAACCAAGGTCTTCCCCTTCCTCAAGGACATCAACGGCCGCGAGTCCAGTTTTACCGACCACATGAAAAATGCCGTCTTCATGATCGCTAAGCCGTCGCTGCTGGTGGAGGCGGTGAAGGCCATCGATGAAATCTTCGAGGAGATCGACAAGGATTCCAAGGAAAAGGGGCAGGCCTTCCAGGATATCCAGGGTGATGTCTACGAGCACCTGCTCTCGGAGATCGCCCAGGCCGGCAAGAACGGCCAGTTCCGCACCCCGCGCCACATCATCAAACTCATGGCGGAGCTGGTGGCGCCCCAACTGGGCCACCGCATCGGCGATCCGGCCTGCGGCACGGCCGGGTTTTTGCTGGGTGCTTATCAGTACATAGTCACTCAACTGGCCATCAAAAAGGGCGCCAGGGACCTGCCCGTGGATGAGGATGGTTTCCAGCGCACCTCGGTCAGCGCCAGCCTCACCGAAGACGCCAAAAAGATCCTCAACGAAAGTTTATGGGGCTACGACTTTGACAGCACCATGGTGCGCCTGGGCCTCATGAACCTCATGATGCACGGCATCGACGAACCCCATGTGGATTACAAGGATACCCTCAGCAAAAGCTTCAACCAGCCTAACCAATACGACATCGTCATGGCCAACCCGCCCTTTACCGGCAGCATCGACAAGGGCGACATCAACGAGGAGCTGACCCTCAAGACCACCAAGACCGAGCTGCTCTTCGTGGAGACCATCTACCGCATGCTCCGAAAAGGCGGTACTGCCGCCATCATCGTGCCCCAGGGGGTGCTCTTCGGATCGGCCGGAGCCTTCGTGGAGACGCGCAAGATCCTGGTGGAGCGCTGCGACTTGAAAGCGGTGATCACCATGCCCAGCGGGGTGTTCAAGCCTTATGCCGGGGTGAGTACGGCACTATTGGTTTTCACTAAGGTGTACGACAAGACTGATAAGGTGGCCGAGCCGGGGACTGAGCAGGTGTGGTTTTATGACATGAAGAGTGATGGGTACTCGCTGGACGATAAGCGCAACAAACTGGAAGGGTATGGGGACCTTCAAGATATAGTCGAAAAATTTAAACATCGAGAGCCAAAAATAGATACAGATGTCAAAAAGAAATACTTTTTTGCGACACGGGATAAGATAACCAAAGAAAAATTTGATTTGAGTTATAGTAGGTATCATGAGGAAGAGTTCGAGGAATTCGATTATGAAAAGCCGGGGGTTATTCTGGATAAGTTGCTTAAAACGGAGATTGGGGAAGAGTTTTTTAACCACGGAATACACGGAACACAAGGAAAAGTTCTTGAAGGTGTAAAGAGTGGTATTGTGAGGGAGTTGTTGGATTTGAAGGAGATGGTGGGATGAAGGTACAATTGTTAAGTATTCCTGAAATAATTGGCCCTGAAGGCGTTTTTATAGACGGCGATTGGGTTGAAAGTAAAGACCAGGATAAAAATGGATCGGTTCGTCTAATCCAATTGGCAGATATTGGAGAAAATGCATTTCTCGACAAATCAAAAAGGCATTTAACGAAAGAAAAGGCAATTGCTCTACGGTGTACATTTTTGAGAAAAGGCGATCTTTTATTAGCCCGTATGCCGGATCCAATGGGGCGGTGTTGCATTTTTCCTGGACTAGAACAAGAAAGCGTAACTGTCGTAGATGTTTGCATTATTAGACCTGCTAATCCTGATATTAACAATGTTTTTTTAATGCATCTAATCAATAATAGCCTTATAAGGCACCAAATAAATAAGTTTACTACAGGAACAACTCGAAGCAGGATTTCGCGGGGAAATTTAAGCAAGATAAAGCTTCCCATCCCACATATAGACGATCAAATCCGCATCGCCACGCTGCTCAGTCGCGTCGAGGCGTTAATTGCAACACGTAAAGAGAACCTGCGTCAGCTGGATGAATTCCTAAAAAGCGCCTTTCTGGAAATGTTTGGGATTCTTAATGGTAATTTCAAGGCATGGAAAATTGAAAAGTTAATGCGGCATACAGACATTGTTTCTGGAGTCACAAAAGGTAAAAAATATAAGAACGAGGTACTTGTTGAAATTCCATATATGAGGGTCGCCAATGTTCAAGATGGTTTTTTAGACTTGAACGACATCAAGACGATAATGGTGACCAACGGTGAAATTGAAAAATATAAACTGATAAAGGGAGATGTGCTTCTTACCGAAGGGGGAGACCCTGATAAATTGGGTCGTGGAGCTGTATGGGAGAATCAAATCGAAATATGCATCCATCAGAATCATATTTTTAGGGTAAGGGTTGTAGATTGTAAGGAACTTAACCCTTCCTATCTAAGTGCACTTGTGGGTTCGATATATGGGAAAAGCTATTTTTTAAAGGCAGCAAAACAGACAACAGGAATTGCTTCAATTAATTCGACACAGCTCAAAAATTTTCCTTTAATAATTGCGCCGATAAAACTTCAAAACGACTACGCAAAGATTGCGGCAAAGTCTGAGCGCCTCAAAATTCTCTACCGCCAAAACCTCACCGAACTGGAAAACCTATACGGCGCCTTAAGTCAAAAATTCTTCAAAGGTGAGCTGGATTTAAGTCGGATTCCATATTCAAAAGAAAATTTGTTACAACCCAGATTACAAGAACTTATCAGCGTACCTCAGCCAACAGTGTCATCTATATACACTTTAAAATATGAAATGACAGTAGAAGGCATCAAAGCTTTAATTTGCGATAAGCTCCCTAGAAAATTCACCCCCAAAATGCTATATGAGCAGATTAAAGAATTATTTTTTGATGAAATATCAACCGATTTTGGGACAATAAAAAAAATTTTGGCAGAATTGCTACAGGAGGATCACCGATTTTTAGAACAGAATTTTGGCGCATTCGAAAATAGCGAATTTAATGATAGGGGCGAAAATCAAATTTACTTTAGTGTGAATAGATGAAACTGCACCGAGTAAAAATATTATCTGCATTCAGAGGGCTATCGCCGGGATTTGAAATTGAATTCAAATCTCCGCGAAAAGGCGATATTTCTATAGAGCCAGTTTGCTTCGTTGGACTTAATGGCTCAGGAAAATCCAACGTTTTAGAAGCAATTTGTGAGATATTTTATTATCTTGAGACTTACCATCTTGCGGATCGAAAAGATATTGCAGGATATAAAACGGATTTTGGCTTTGAGATCGAATATTCCCTACCTAAACAATCATTTGGCGTTGAAGGTGTTCCCTGGGATGAGCTGTCCTTTGAATGGGATAAAAAAGAGTTTGATCCAATTTTTAAAATTGTAAAAAGGGAAAATGAATATCCTATAATATCTGCCTCATTCGGTTCAAAGCAACTGCAACTGAAAAATAAAGATAATAATCGCAATAGTGCTGTGTTGCCATCCCGGATAATTGGATATTCTTCGGGAATGAATGAGTTGATAAGCAATCCATTTATTAAAATTGATTTCCACTATTTTGATAATTTTGAGAAAAGGACCGGTGAATCTGTCAGTTCTGCCCTTGATTTAAATAGAATGTTTTTTATGGATTATGATTCCAATCAGCTCATTACCATATGCAATTTTTTGTTTGATGAAAGAGGCTTTGATGAAAATTTCAGTAATAATGAATTTGACGTCAAGGAATTCGGAGCAAAAGATTTATCGCAAATCAGACGTGAAATAGCTATCAATGATTTGCATTCTTTCTCCATATCATTAAACCTAATGGTTGGCGATAGAAGTGCGCCTATGCCACTCCCATCAGAACTAAACCTCGCCATTGATAAACTAAAAAAGTGTGCGACTTTAATTCATGAAAATAAGCAAGAAAGGCAAGACAATAAAGAATTTGTTGGAAAGCTCACTTTATATTACTGGGTTAATAGCTCAACAAAAAAGGCTTTTCGCCACCACTTCAAAACAGCATACGATTTATACCGTAATTTTTACTTTTTACGCCTTTTAAATATCCATCTTACGAGAAGAATTCTTCGTAACAAAGTCAAAAATGCAAGCCTGGAGGAAAACATATCGTCCCTTCTGCCGAAATTTGAGCAAGAGAGCCAAGCCTTTTTTATTAGTGAGTTAGCCTTTTCAAAAAAAGGTATAAGAAATCATGTTTACTACCGACAGCTATCAGATGGGGAGCATCAATTATTACATACTTTAGGGACAATTATATTGATGGACACACCTGGTGTTCTATTCATCTTAGATGAGCCGGAGACCCATTTGAATCCCGGATGGCGGTCCCAATTTGTGAGTTTGTTAAACAAATCCATTGGAACCAAATCACGATATCAAGACATCATATTGACCTCACATTCCCCTTTTATAGTTTCTGATTGTCATCAAGAAAAAGTCTTCAGTTTTTTTCGAAAACGGAATGGCAAAGTTGATTATAAACCCGCAGGCTTCAATACTTATGGCGCATCCGTTAATCTTATTACAATGAAACTTTTCCAAAAAAAGGAAACTATTTCTGGACTTGCTGAATCAAGGATAAAGGAAATTCAAAAACAGTTTAGCAAAAACAAGATGAATAGAGAGACTGCAATTAGAGAGATAAATAAATTGGGTGATTCAATTGAAAAGATGATGCTTCTTGATTACATAAATAAATCGAAAACGAAAAATGCTGATTAATTACATTTGTATAGAAAACGAATTCAAAAAACTTCACGCTTTTTTCGAGCATACGGTTCTTGAAGTATGGTGCAAGCCGAATGGTCCTTTCAATATTAGTATGCTGCATGAAGATTTTCAGCCGATCGTAAAAAAGATGAAGGGGCGGTTGGAATCACCAATTAAAGAAATATATAATATTTGCCTGTCCTTAGGCCAACACAGTCTTCAACAAATTTCTGATGCTTATAAAATTAACAATAACATCCAAGATATATGCAAAAGAGTAGTAGAACCAATTACCTATGAAGATATTCGATCAATTCACCCGAATCTTTCAATTAAATTAAAAAAGTTTTGTGAATCCCTATACGACTATGTGGCGCAAAAGGCGACCTTTTGTAAGACATATTGTTCCATAAATGACTATTATAAATACTTCATCATTTCAAACAATCAGACAAAAGGAAAATGCCCTTTTTGCGGTTTGAATGCCATAAAATCCGAAAAGCTATCATTCAGAGATGCTTTTGACCATTATTTTCCTAAAAGCAAGTTTCCATTTAACAGCGTCAATTTAAACAACATCGCTCCAGCTTGCCATGAATGCAATTCGGACTGCAAAAAAGATAGAATACCCATCAGAGATAAGAAAGGGAACCCAACAAAAGCATTTTACCCATATTCTGAGTTTGCACCTAATTTTAAAATCAATCTGGACATTCAATATCTTGATCCCATTGACCCCAAAAAAAATTCAGTTCAAATCAATTTCCAATCTGACTATTCCCAAGAGGAAGTCGACAGATGGAGAGCTCTTTATTTTATCGATATACGCTATAAAGACAAATGTTGTAGCGAGGATGCAAAATATTGGCTGGAACAGATTCACGGTGAAGCAAAAAATTATGGCGAAGATATTGAAGAAGCTTTAAACAATCAAATACAAGACCGAAAACAAAACCCGTTAAATGATTTCAATTTTTTAAGAGCGCCATTTTTAGAAGCCTATAGGCGCTATAGGAATCAAACCTAAGGAATTCTATGAGCAGATACTGCGGAGAAAAAGATACGAAGGCCATACTTGAAGCTGCTGAGCATTGGCGGCAACGAGGGTTGCTTTCAGATGGCTACATATTTAGCGATAAAGCGCTTTGGTGTCTCGAAAATCTGAAAGCCTTAGACCAGTATTTCATCAACCAACTGGATGAGGGCGAAGGTAATTTTTTTGAAAAACTGTCTGCTCAGCTTGCACCTACATCACCTGAAGTGAAACAATTGGCAGCTGAAATGTTGTGGGTGATGTTACTCTGTCCAAGCAATATTGGAATAAATTCAAAGAAGGCGGGGATTCAAAAGATTTGGGGCTGGTCTGGAGTACCGTTTCCCGAGGATTCGCCCTGGCTGAGTGATGCGACGCTCTTAGGAGTCGGCAGCGCCGGTATGGGTTATAACAACCTTAGATGGCGGGAGTTGATTTTTCTGATTCGGTTAACAATGGCTCTTAAGCAGCTAACCGATGGAGAACGCCGCACTCTTTTGGGTGATGCTATGAGTTTGGCGAAATGGTTGGAGAAGGTGCCGGAATGCAATTCGAGGCAATTTCGTCACATGATGTTGTTCATGCTTTTTCCTGATAATTTCGAGAGAATCTTCGGCGGTACGGATCGGCGGAAAATTGTTTCCGCTTTTAGTGGAAAATCAGATGCTCAGATCAACGCCCTCACCGCGTTCGAAATCGATAAAGAGCTATCCTCTATCCGAAAACAGCAGGAGCAAACCTTTAAAACGAGCGAACTTGATTTTTATGTGCCGCCGCTCCGGGATCTTTGGCGGGATGATAGAAATGTATCATGGCTGATAACATGGAATCCTAAATTCTGGCCTTGGGCCTCGCTCGAAGAAGACAGGGATTCAACTCACACCGGCAAAACAGTAAATATGCGGTGGAGTTTTGCCAATCGAAATGCAAGGGTCGGCGATAAAGCCTATCTTATCAGAACAGGAGTTGCACCGAAAGGCATTGTGGCTGTTGGAAATATCGTCAAGGCGCCATTTGAGGCGCCTCACTGGGATGAGGAAAAGGCAGCTGACGGAAAAACCCGTTGGTGTGTCGAAATCGATTTTACTAGAATACAGAACCCCCTGGTAGATGACCCATACATAGCTTTTGAAGAACTTGAGAAAATCGATATAGACCAGCAGAAGTGGAACCCACAGTCATCTGGAATCGAAATTAAGCCTCAGTCTGCGGGAGCTATAGAGAAACTGTGGGAAAAGGTAGTAGGCACCCCATCGCAACCCGAAAAGAAGGTAGTTTCTCCTGGTGCAGCAAATGCGATTAATCTCATTTATTATGGCCCGCCAGGCACCGGTAAGACTTATCAACTTCGCGAGCTATTAAAAGAAAAATATTCCAGCACTAAACAGATCATCAGCAGGGAATCTTGGTTAAGTCAGCAGCTGGTTGACATACGCTGGTTTGATGCAATTTTCGCTGCGCTTTATGAACTTGGCGCTCAAGCAAAGGTGGTGGATATTGCTATGCACGAATTTATTGCCCTGAAAGCCCGCGCCATGGGGCGTCACCAGAATATTACTCAAACCATCTGGGCAACTTTACAAGCCCATACAATCGATGCCTCAAAAACCGTCCAGTATAAGCATAAAAGCCCGCCGCTTGTTTTCGACAAAAGTACAGCCAGTGTGTGGCATATGGTGGGGGACTGGCAGGAAGAATGCGCTGAACAGGTGAGTCTGGCCGAAGCCCTAAAAAGCGGTCCTAAATCTGAAACAGATCACCATCGCTATGAATTCGTTACCTTCCATCAGGCTTACAGCTATGAGGATTTCATCGAAGGATTACGCCCTGTCACAAATGGCGAAGATGGGCAAATAGCCTACTTGGTAGTCCCCGGCGTATTCCATCGGATCGCTCAGAAGGCTAAATCCGACCCGAAACAACGGTATGCCATTTTCATCGATGAGATCAATCGGGGCAATATTGCCAAAATATTCGGAGAGCTGATAACGCTCATCGAACCTGATAAGCGCGCTGAGTACAATGAAAGGGGTGAGAAGGTGTCAGGGATGGAGTTGACCCTTCCATACTCCCGAACCCTATTCGGTGTCCCCAAGAACCTGGACATTTATGGTGCGATGAATACCGCAGACCGCTCTATTGCTCTTCTGGATACGGCTTTAAGACGCAGGTTCAAATTTCAGGAGCTTATGCCGAATCCCGGATTAATCAGCGGTTCTCGTGTAGACGGCTTAATTGAAGATGGTGAAGGGGGGACAATCAACCTTAGAGCCTTGCTCGAAGCGATGAATCGGCGCATTCGCTTTTTCCTCAACAGGGATATGACTCTGGGGCATGCTTATTTTATGAACATTAAGGATTTTCCAAGTTTAAAGGATGTGATGCTGAATCAGATCATCCCTCTGCTGCAGGAATATTTTTACGAAAACTGGAACCGGATACAGCTGGTGTTTCAGGATGTAGGGCCGGGCGGAGAAAAATCTGACTCCCAGATTATTTGTCATAGCACCTTGAATGAACAGGATGTCTTGGGGGGTGACCATGGCGATTATGACGATCTCATTGAATATTGGGTGGCGCCACCCGAGGACATAACGCCAGATTCGATTCGCAAGATTTATGAGAAGGTTTCCTGAAAGTGGAGTCAATAACACTTATAGAGCATGAATCTCTTCCAATTCTTCCCGAAAGGTTACGGGGACAAAATGCGTTGGCGACTGAACATGCCTACGCCCTAAAAAAGCTTGAACGGCGTTTACCGGGTAACGCTTTTTTCTGGGGGCACCATACAGTAAAGTTTGCAAACTATTGCGGAGCAATATGTCTTGGTAACCTGTCCATTGAAATTCTCCCGAAAATTCACGGTAAAGAGACAGAGCCGGGCGCCTGCCGAAAGTCCCTTATTAAAATGCTGGTAAGAGCGCGGAGACTTAAAATTCAGCGCGGCGGTACCGCACACATTGAGTTACAGAAACACTCTTTGTTGGATGTGTTTATTCTACAATTCTGCGATCAACTCCACGCTGAACTCATGCAGGGGATGATTCGACATTATGTTGAAAAAAATGAAAATATCAATGTCCTTCGCGGGCGGCTTCGAGTCGAGCAGCAGCTCAAGCACAACAATGCTCATAAAGAAAGGTTGTTTTGTCAGTATGATGAGTTAGATGCGGACAATACATTTAATCAGGTCATTAAGTGCGTGTTGCGCCTGATGATGAAAATTGCAGCAGGGGCAATCGCACGGAAAAAACTTGCTGAAATGCTCATGCGATTTGATATCATCCGTGATATCCAAGCGGATCTTCAAATGGTAGACAAATTAAAATTCAATCGCTTCACCTGCCGCTATGCGCCCATTTTTCAGCAATGCAGCTGGTTCCTACAAGGCTGTCATCCAGATGTAAAAGTAGGCAATAATGCCTGCACAAGTCTCCTTTTTGATATGAACAAACTATTTGAAGCATACGTGGCCAGTGCCTATAAGCAAGTCGCACATTTCAATGGGCTGCGAATGCAAGTGCAAGGGCCTCAAAAGTATATGGTACGAAGGTGGGCTGATCGTGACGAGCAATTGTTTCTCATGAAGCCAGATATGGCCTTTTTTGATACCGAGAATAATATCTTTTCAATTGCTGATGCCAAATGGAAATTACTTGATGACCGCGAGAAAAAGCTTGGCATATCCCAAAGCGACCTATATCAGATGTCTGCTTACGCCACACGATACAAGGTCGATCGGTTGTCGCTTGTTTATCCGAAACAAAAATGTTTCCAAAACCCGATTGAATTGGGGCTTCAAGGCACAGAAGCGAGGCTTTTTATTACCCCATTTGATGTTTCATCCAATGACAGCCCAGAGTATATGTTCCTGGGCGGACCGATCAAAACGTAATTGCGTAACCAAAATTTGCTTATAGGGGAACACCAACAAAGAGGGCTAGTGAGGCATGGTCATTAGAGGCAGGGCATTGCAGCGCAGCTTCTACATTTGATCACACCATAATCACTTCGCTTTCTGTAATGATGAGGCAAACTGTCGGTTCATAATTTCTGACAAACAGTAGCTTTTAACGTGCTTTACCAGGGGTAAAGTGAACATAAAAGCTCGCTCTGAAACCGGCGGGGATGGACCCGGAAACCGATCAGAATGGTCAGAAACTTTTATATTGCCCTAAGCTGCTGTTAATTGCCACTGATATAGAGCCATTTCATGTTCACCGAAATAGAGCCACTTGATGTTCACCGAAATGAGGCCACTTCATAGTCACCGAAATAGAGCCATCCTATTTTCGGCGAAATAGAGCCAGCCGGTGATCAAGCGGACCAAAGCATC
>Ga0068713_1002868_pt1 | contig 16256 bp, 18 predicted proteins | sample MTBAKSrepl2MetaG_FD_62223 | JGI IMG/M metagenome (GOLD analysis project Ga0068713, IMG submission 62223) | Enrichment culture microbial communities om Arthur Kill intertidal strait, New Jersey, USA, that are MTBE-degrading - MTBE-AKS2 (Arthur... | ecosystem: Environmental > Aquatic > Marine >...
CTGGATACAACCGTGCCGGCTGTTCAGTTCGGGACGCAGTTGGAGGCTCTCGTGGAAATCATAAGGCAGGTGGCGCCATGAATAAGGAAAAACTCTTGGCTGGACTGGATGCAGGCCATATTCATACCAAGGCCGTGATCATGAGGGGGGGGGAAATCCTCGGGTACAGCACGGTGCCCACGGGATTCGATGTAGTCGCTGCGGCAATAACGGCACTCAAGGATGCTTCGAGCAATGCCGGGGTCTCAGGCGGTGCACTGGACGGGATCGCAGCCACTGGGATCTTCAAAGATGTGGCGGTAGAACCGCCGCTTCAGGTAATCGGCACCGTGCCGGAATATGTGGCGGATGCCAAAGGGGCCTTTTTCCTCAACAGGAATTCCAGGACCGTGATCGATATCGGCGGCAACATTCACAAAGCGATCTCTTTTGACCGGAATGGCGATTTGCGGGATGTGATCCAGAATGACAAGTGCGCAGACGGCATGGGCATTTTTTACACCAACATGGCCAGGGCGCTGGGTGTGAGTGAAAAGGAGCTTTCCGAACTGGCGCTTCAATCCACAGGGGATCTCTCTTTAGCTGTTCAGTGCTCCCTTTCCGCAGAATCGGATGCCATCGATCTCCTGTGTCAAGGCAGGGACATCACAGAGGTGGCAGGTGCGATCTCGAGATTTATCGTGGAACGCGTTGCGGATATGTGCACCGTTATGAATCTCACAAGAGAGGTCGTGGTAGCCGGAGGATTAGCCAAATCACCGGCGCTGATCAAGCATCTTGCGAGTCTGCTGAAACAAGAGCTGATCGTATTGGACCTTCCGGAGTATGTGGGTGCCATAGGCGCGGTGATGAACGATGGGGGTGGAGAATGAGCGAGTACGCATCAATCAACGAAGAACTGGATTGGAAAAAGGCTGAAAGGATTGTTGCCGGCATAGACAGCGGGGCCGTGAACTCAAAAGCCCTGATACTGTTGGATGGAAAGCCGTATGCATTTTCCCAGATCAGGAATCGAACCGTCAAGGAATCTGCAGTCAAGGCCGCAGACGCGCTTCTGGACAAGTGCGGCATGAAAATGGAGAATATCCAATACGCGGTGGCGACCGGCTGCGGGAGGATGCAGGTTCCCTTTGCCGCTCAAACGGTCACGGACGTGGTCTGCGGCGCTGCCGGGGCGGTGCGCATCTGGGGCCCGTCAGTGCGCACGGTGCTGGATGCCGGCGGTCAAAGCTGCAAGGTGATTCACTGTACCGATAAAGGCCGGGCAACCGCGTTTCTCTGGAACGACAAGTGCGCTGCGGGCATCGGCCGCTCGATGGAGGTGTTCGCCGATCTGGTCGGCAAGGAAGTGACGGAGATCGGGAAAATCGCCCTGCAGTCGGACAAATTCCCGAAGGTCAGTGATTTTTGCGCGGTGTACGCCCAGTCCGAGATCCTCGATCTCATGCGGAACAAGGTGCCGGTGGAACAGGCCATCACCGCCTACCACTATGGTATGGCCAAAAGGATCAGCACACTGGTTGCCCGGGCAGGCGTGAAAAAGGATTTCGTCATCATCGGAGGACTCGCCAAGAACCCGGGCATCACGGAATGGGTGGAAAAGCTGGTGAAGGTAAACAGGCTGGCTCCCAAACCCGAATGGGACCCGACGTACACTACAGCATTGGGCGCCGCGCTGTTTGCGGAAGGGTTCCTGATGCGGCAGGGAGCCGGAAAGTAGACCTGCATAATAAAAAGGGCGTGAGAAGTTTGAGGATAAACCCTGACGTTGCATTAAGGTCGGTATTTTTTGATCTGTCATTCCCGCGCAGGCGGGAATCCATGCGATCCTCCAAAGACTGGATTCCCGCCTGCGCGGGGATGACAGGATTCAACTCAGGTGCAAACCACAGAAGATCCGTAGGATGGGTTGAGCGAAGCGAAACCCATCGGGATTAGAGAGGGCGCAGAACACAGCCATGATGGGTTTCGCTCCGCTCAACCCATCCTACCACCTCCGGCAGCAGTAGGAGCAAGCTCCGGCTTGCGATCAATTCGGCTCCGAGCAGGTCGCAAGCCGGAGCTTGCTCTTACAGAAATCAGAAAAGTTCAGGGCCCAAACCATACGCATCATGTCCAGGAAAACAGATAAACGAGAATCCATCATCCAGGCGGCTATTGAAGTCTTCAGCAAGAAAGACTTCAAAGGTGCAAGCATCTCGGAAATAGCACGAAAGGCCGGTGTCGCCGACGGCACGATTTACCAGTATTTCAAAAACAAGGAAGACCTTTTTTTCTCCATCCCCATAGAGAAAACGAACGAATTCCGAAGCCAGCTCGAATTGCATCTCGAGGGGATCTCCGGAGCGCTTAACAAGATCCGGAAATTCGTATGGTACTTTCTCTACTTTTTCAAGACGAACCCCGGATATGGACGAATACTGATGCTCGAGATGCGGGTGAGCAGGAGCTTTGTAAAGACCGAAACGTACGGTTTTCTCAAGCAGTCGGTCGGCCAGGTTCTGGATATCATCATCGAAGGACAGAAAGAAGGAGTCATTCGCCGGGATACGGACATCTACATCCTGCGGCATCTTGTCCTGGGCACCCTCGAGCATATGGTATCCCGATGGCTGCTTAAAGGCGCGAAGTACGATCTTCTCGAACGTCATCGGGAGGTCAGCCGAATCATAATCGACGGGCTGAAAGCAGCCTAGCCGGTTGCTTGACACCCCATTCCAAGTTTTCCGGGTAATGAAATGGATGACAGAGCCTACTGGAACCCCATCCTGGAGACGCTTCCTCGCGAAAAACTCTTCGATCTCCAACTCAGGAAATTCAAGAACATCCTTCACTGGTCCTATGCGCATTCCCCCTTCTACCGCAGGCTCTACAAAGAGGCAGGCTTCGAGCCCGGGGATGTGAGGACTCTGGACGACGTCCGGCTCGTCCCCAAAGTCGAAAAGAGCATGCTGAGGGATACCCAGCAGCGGGACCCCTTTCCTTACGGCGACATCCTCGCGGTGGACCTCGAAGATGTCACGGTATTTCGTCAGACGAGCGGCACGACCGGAACCCCCGTCTACCACGCCTGCACCTGGCGGGACTGGGAGATCTATACGGAGTGCTGGGCCTACATTCTCTATGCCCAGGGCTACAGGGCAACCGACAGGGTGTTCGTGCCTTTCGGCTACAATATCTTCGTCGCTTTCTGGGGCGGACATTATGCTGCGGAAAAGATCGGGTGCGAGGTGATCCCCGGCGGCGTTCTCGATACGGCTGCCAGGGTGCTCAAGATGCAGGAGTTGAAGTGCACCGCCATGATGGCCACCCCCACCTATGTTCTGGGGATGGCTGAAACAGCCAGGAACAAGCTCGGAATGGACGTGGCCAGGGATCTGCAGGTGCGAAAGATCACGTGCGCGGGGGAGCCCGGCGCCAGCGTTCCCGCGACCAAGAAGAGGATGGAAGAGGCCTGGGGGGCAAAGGTGTACGATCACATCGGGGCAACCGAGTGGGGCGCCTGGAGCTACGAGTGCCAGGCTCAACCAGGCGGCCTGCATGTGAACGATGCCTTTTTCCTCATCGAGATCGAGGATCTTGAAACCGGAAAGCCCATCACGGAGCCTGGCAAAGAAGGGAAGATGATCATCACGGCTTTGGATCAGCAGACAAAACCCTGCATACGATTCGATTCCAAGGACGTGATCCGCTGGGCTGGCAGGACCTGCGAATGCGGGAGGACCTTTCGGCTCATTGACGGCGGCGTCATCGGGCGTGCCGACGACATTACCAAGGTCAAGGGGGTTCTGTTGGCACCCACGGCAATCGAAGAGGTGGTCCGAAGCATCCGTGAATTGGGTGACGAGTATGAGGTGGCTGTGAGCAAGAAAGGGGAAATCGACGACATCCTCTTGAAGGTGGAGGTGCGTCCCGGGTGCGAGGGGGAGCAGAGTCGGATACTCACCCGGTTGAAGGATCAGCTTCGCCTCAAGACGAACCTGGGGTACCGTATCGAGGTGCATCCTTTCGGATCCCTGCCCAAGTATGAGCTGAAGGCGAAGCGCTTCAAGGACCTCCGGAAAAAGGGGGCATGAATGCAGACCTGGAATATCAACGAATTGGACGAACGGATCCGGAAGATGCGGATTCTTGCCGAGGAGCTCAAGGAAATGGGAAAAGGAATTCAGGCGGTCGAGAAAAACGCGGACCGGATCCTGGCAAGCATCAGCGTCCTGGAGCTGAACATCAGCGATGTCAAACCCCTTCTCTGATTTCTCTATCGTTCGCACGTCCGGCTTGGGAACGCACGTTTTTATATGCTCCAGGATTGCAGCGCCGAATCCTGCAGGAATTCTCCTCGAGTCACCCGGTTCCGGGTTACAGATGAAGCAAGAAAAATCCTGTGATGATAAGGCCTCCCAGTAAGGTTCCAGCAACAATTAGAGCCGTAAGTTTCCAGCCATCGATTCCCCAGTTTTCCTCTATCCGCACCCGCGAAAGCAACACGCCCAGTATAACAAGGACTATGACGGTTATTACCCCATGTGCGGTCCAGTGATGCCCAAGCATGGATGCGAGCCCGTCCTTTAAGCTCTTGCTGGTTTCTTTGAGAACTAACAACAGAGACGTAAAGATAATGGTGATGGCCACGGCAAGCCCATATCCAGCGGTGTATTTGCCCAAGGTTTTCGGCATAATTATCCTTTCTGCAACAACCCCATCTTAACGCCTAAGATAATGATTGCTCCATAACCGTCCATAGCCAAGACCAGCACTCCCACAAGGCCCGAGACGACCATCATCAGGACCCGGTTGGCTTTTTCCTTCAGGAGATATGGATCGCGGGCGACAATGGGTACGTAAGTGGCCAGCAGCAACAGAATAAAAAATAAGTGCTCTTTTGCTTCAGTGGCAAAGCGGTGGGCCCAAGGCCAGGGACCGGCGAGGATTATGGCACGATCAGCCACATAAAAGTTGACGTAAAAGTACCCGCCAAGCAGGTACGAGAGCCAGACAAATACCGCAACCAGAAAACTTACGAATCTGACCCTGTTCAGGTTTTCCGCCCGGAGGTTTAGAGTTTCAACCAGTACCCACACTGCCGCCAGGGCGCCCCAGGTTCCGAAAACCGCATGCGACAATAGAAATACTTCCTTTGGGATCACGGCTTCCCCTCTCCTAATGTTCAAATAACTGCAAGTCTCTTACACCTGCATCTATGATTGGAGTGGATCTCTTGAACCTTGTGTTTCATATTAAGTTACTAGAAATACTTTAATAACGTACCGCCGTAAATCAAGCGAAGAGGTGATTCAGGCGAGGGCGCAAAATACTGAGATCTGAGCGGTTGTGTTCAATGGAAGAACGCTTTAGAATGGAGCGTTTCAACCTTTAGAATTCTGGTAAGAAACCCTATCGAGTTATTTGCCAAGGGCAGCAATGATCAGGATACCGTTGCAGTCGTGGTTCTCCATCCTGCGATTATCGTCTGAAGGGCGTATCGCCGCGGCCGGCGACGTGTTGCGCCGGCTGACGCATTGGGCTCTGCTTGCCGGGGTCCTGGGAATTCTGCTCTTCGGCTCGGCTTGCCGGCAAGAGATATCCGGCGCCGCAAGTTCGACAAAGACGGCTGAAAAGACCATCGAAAACAAAGGTTCGGACACCCTCGTCAATCTCGCGCTGGCCTGGGCCGAGGAGTACATGCGGGAACATCCCGAAGTGCGCATCTCCGTCACCGGTGGCGGCTCAGGCACGGGCATCGCCTCGTTGATGAACGGTACTGCGGATATCGCCAATGCTTCGCGTGACATGAAGGCCGAAGAAGTCCGGGAGGCCAAGGCAAATGGGATCACACCCATGGAATTCGTGGTGGCGCGCGACGCCATCGCGGTTGTAGTGAATCCTTCAAACCCGGTGAGCAGACTGACCATGCAGCAGATATCCGATATTTACACCGGCAAAATCATCAACTGGCGGGAATTGGGAGGAGAAAACCGGCCCATTGTGTTGCTCTCCCGGGAATCAAATTCCGGAACATATGTCTATGTCCTGGAGAACGTCATCCGCATGGGGGACCCCAGGAGCAAGCTGCTTTTCTCCCCGGATACGCTCCTGATGCCCTCATCGGAGGGAATCAGCACAGAGGTGCGGCAGAATCCGAACGCCATCGGTTATGACGGGCTTGGTTATGTGACACCGGATCAGAAAGTGCTGGGAGTGGCCAGAGATGCCGGAAGGCCTTACGTGCTGCCGTCGATCGCCACCGTAAATGACGGATCGTACCCCATCTCCCGCCCCCTTTACATGTATACCGCGGGGGAACCGGGCGGGCAGGTGAAGACTTTTCTGGACTGGCTGCTGGGACCGGGGCAGAAACAGGTATCCAGACTGGGCTTTGTGCCCTTGAATTGAGGAGTCTTGGGGATGCTTGCTCGAAAGCGTGCGGAAGCGGCCCAGGGTGACTGGCGGGAGTTCGTCATCGAAGCTCTCATCCGGGTGCTGGGCTTTTCAACCATCGGCTTTGTGCTCCTCATCTTCCTTTTCCTGCTCCGAGAAGGCATCCCGGTTTTTTACGAGGTTCCGCTTTCCAACCTTTTTGGAACCCGTTGGTACCCGCCTTTCGATCTGTTCGGAACCATGCCGCTGCTCCTGGGCTCAGCCTTGGTCACCGTGACCTCAATCCTCATCGCACTGCCCCTGGGTGTAGCCACCGCGGTCTTCGTGCGCGAGGTGGCGCCGGAGTGGGCCCGAGAGATCCTGAAACCGATGATCGAGGTCCTGGCGGGTATCCCCTCGGTGGTTCTCGGTTTTTTCGGCATGCAGGTGGTCGCGCCGCTGATCCGCGAAACGCTTGGGGCCCCCACGGGTCTCACCGTGTTCACGGGCGCCCTGATTCTGGCCTACATGGCGCTTCCCACCATCATCAGCGTGGCCGAAGACGCCCTGGACGCAGTGCCGAAAAGCTTTCGTGATGCCGGGCTGGCCATGGGGGCGACGCAATGGCAGACGATCTGGCGGGTGGTGGTGCCGGCCGCCCGTTCCGGCATTACCACCGCGGTGATGCTGGGCATGGGGCGCGCCATCGGCGAAACCATGGCGGTCATGATGGTTACGGGCAACGCCGCCCGCATGCCGCTCAGCCTGGATTCGCTGCTCAGGCCCGCACGCACCATGACCGCCACCATCGCCGCGGAAATGGGAGAGGTGGCAAGCGGGAGCATCCATTACCATGCCCTTTTCGGCATTGGGATCATTCTCTTTCTGCTCACATTTCTGATCAACCTGGTGGCCGCGTCCACCATTTTCAAGAAACAGCGGCGTGGAGGGTTGCGCTGATGAATCGAACCTGGGTGCAGCGGCTTGGTTTTGCCTTGTTGGGCGCCATCACCCTGGCAGTGGTGGCGCCTATTCTGGTCCTGATCGGGATTATCGTGGTTGAAGGCATGGGCGCCATCTCCTGGGAATTCATCACGGCCATGCCTTTTGACGGGATGAAACAGGGCGGTATTTTTCCGGCCATTGTCGGCACCCTGCTGCTCACGCTGGGAACCGCCCTGGTCGCAATCCCCATAGGGATCGGAGGAACCATCTATCTCGCCGAGTACGCCCGCGATACCTGGATGACCCGGTCGATTCGGCTGGCCATCGTGAATCTGGCGGCGATTCCATCCATTGTCTACGGGCTGTTCGGGCTGGGGATGTTCGTACTGTTTCTCGAGATGGGCACATCCATTCTGGCCGGTGCTTTGACCCTTGCCATCATGACCCTGCCGGTGATCATCAGCACGGCGGAAGAAGCATTGCGCGCCGTGCCCACGGAGTTTCGAACCGTAAGCGCCAGCCTTGGAGGGACGCGCTGGCAGGGCATCCGCTACATCATCCTCCCGCAGGCTTTGCCGGGCATCATCACCGGCGTGATCCTCGGTCTGCTTCGGGCAGCCGGAGAAACGGCGCCCATTTTATTCACTGTAGCGGCATTTTTCCTGCCGAGACTGCCGCAGTCACCATTCGATCAGACCATGGCCCTCCCTTACCATCTCTATGTCGTGAGCACCCAGGTGCCGGGCATGCCCCTCCGCATTCAGCACGGCACTGCGCTGGTGCTGCTCGCACTGGTGCTGTCCATGAACCTTGTGGCGACCGTCATTCGCAGCTACTTCCGGCGGAGAAGACAGTGGTAGACCCAAAGATCCGCATCGATAACGTGAGCTATGCCTATGGCGAGAACTGGATATTGCGGAACGTGGCGCTAGACATCGCCGCCAACAGCGTTACGGTGCTCTTCGGCCCGGCAGGGGGAGGCAAAACAACCCTGCTTCGCCTCATCAATCGTCTGAACGATCTGGTGGACGGCACGCAAATGAAGGGTCGGATCCTCCTGGACGGCCGGGACATCTACGACTCAAACACCCACGTTGCCGGACTGCGACGGAAAGTGGGCATGGTGTTCGCCCTGCCTCTCCCGCTGCCGGGAACCGTTCGTGAGAATGTTTTGTACGGTCCCAAACTGGCGGGGACAAGTGACGAGACGCGTTTGGCCGAGATCCTGGAACGGAGCCTCACCCAGGCTGCGATCTGGGAAGAGGTCAAGGATCGGCTGGACGATCAGGCCATGGCTCTTTCCGGCGGGCAGCAACAGCGTCTTTGCATCGCCCGGAGTCTGGCCCTTGAACCGGATGTATTGCTCCTGGATGAGCCCACTTCGGGTCTTGACCCGATTTCGACCCGGAAGGTGGAAGATTCCATGTTCGAACTGAAAAAGCAGTACACGATCATCATTGTGCCCCATAGCATACAGCAGGCTGCTCGCGTAGCCGATCAGGCCGCCTTCTTTCTCATGGGGGAGCTTGTTGAACACGGACCCGGCAAGGAACTCTTCACCCGTCCTCATGACAAGAGAACAGAAGATTATGTCACCGGCCGTTTTGGATAGCAGGTTGCTGAAAAACGCCCATCTGCGACGTTGCCCTCGTCCTTCGTCGTTGCGACGTACTTATAGTACGCCTCACTCCTCAGGATGTCGGGCGCCTTGCATCTGGGCATTTTTGAGCTACCTGCAAACAAGGACTTTTCAGCACTCTTAAGGCATGAGCACATGGAAAAATTCCTGGTGGAGCATCTCGACTTCTATTACGGCAGTCACCTGGCTCTATCCGATATATCCCTCTCCATTTCAGACCGCCAGATAACCGCGCTCATCGGTCCTTCGGGGTGCGGCAAGTCCACCTTCCTCCGTTGCCTGAACCGCATGAACGATACGATCCGTGGCACACGGGTGAGCGGGAAGGTGCTGCTGGACGGCATGGATATCTATGACCGAAGCATGAATGTGGTGGAGTTACGAAAGCGCGTGGGGATGGTCTTTCAGCGTCCCAATTGTTTTCCGCAATCGGTCTTCGACAACGTGGCTTTCGGCCCCCGGGTGCTCGGAACGGGAAGCCGCCTGGGATTGGATCGTATTGTGGAAGAAAGCCTTCGTGGCGCATCCCTCTGGGATGAAGTAAAGGACAAGCTCGATCAGGAGGCGCTCAGTCTCTCCCTGGGGCAGCAGCAGCGGCTGTGCATTGCCCGGACCATCGCGGTTAAACCCGAAGTGATCCTCATGGACGAGCCTTGTTCGGCACTCGATCCCATAGCCACACTGCAGATCGAGGACCTGATGCGATCGCTCAAGGCCGAATACACCATCGTCATTGTGACACATAACATGCAACAGGCCGCCCGGGTGTCGGATTTCACCGGTTTCTTCTGGATGGGTGAACTGGTGGAAGCCGGCGTGACGAAAGATATCTTCACCATACCTCGACAGAAATTGACGGAAGACTATATCACCGGGCGGGCCGGGTAAACGCCACATTCCCAAGCCGTAACACTTTAGCTCTTCGAAAACGGCGCTGGGTTCCTCATGAGCTCTATGTTTCATAGAGCTAAAGTGTTACCTTTAGCCAATGGAGGTACAGATCGGACGATGCCAAGAAAAGCATTCGATGGGGAATTGCAGGGCGTGGAAGAGAGACTCCGGGCTCTGGGACGGATGGTGGAGGATGCCTTGGTGGCGGCTGTGGACGCCCTGCAAAAACGGGACATGGTAACGGCAAGGCGCATCATCGAGGCGGATCGCGCCGTGAATGCTGTTCGCTTTGCCATTGAACACGAGACGCTCGTGGTGATCGCCACCCAACAGCCTATGGCGGTGGATTTGCGGACCCTGGCCGCTGTCCTCGAGATCGCCTCGGAACTGGAACGCATCGGCGATTACGCCAAGGGCATCGCCAAAATTGCCATCCTGATGGGGGAGGAACCCTTTGTCAAACCCCTGATCGATATTCCACGCATGGCCGAAGAGGCTCGCAACATGCTTCACAAGGCGCTCCAGGCCTTCTTTGAACGGGATGTGGATCTGGCCAGAGAGATCCCCATGGAAGATGACAAGATGGATGCCCTTTATGATAAGGTCTACCGGGATCTCACCGCCTATATTATCGCCGATCCCCGCCTGGTCGATCGGGCCACCTATCTGATCTGGGTGGCCCATAACCTGGAACGGGCCGCCGACCGCGTCGTGAACATCTGCGAGCGGGTGATCTTCACTGTGACCGGAGAGATCATAGAGTTTGACGCGGAAGTGGCATAGGACGGTATCCGAATGAGGAATGGGAGAGAAGGCTTTGCCCTTGACACCCCGGATCCAAAACCCATAAAGTCTGGATGAAGCGGCTTCTCCTGTCGATGGCCTTCCTCCGCGAACGGCGGCCCTGGTCATCCCATGTCTCAGCAAAAAAGCTCGAATGGTGCTTCCACATGAATGAACAGTATGCGGAGATGATGCGGACGTTTCCCCTGTTCAAGGGATTCACACCCCAAGGCGCTCAGACGCTCCTCGGTTACGGCGAAGTCAAGGAGTACTCCAAAGGGGACGTGCTGCTCAAGGAAGGGGACAGCCCGGCATTCGTCCTGGTCGTTCTCTCGGGTAGAATGCAGATCTACATCGAGCGCGAAGGGCGCGAGATGGTGCTGAATGAGGCCGGGCCCGGTACCATTCTGGGGGAGCTGGCTGTGCTGGCCTGCATCCCGCGGTCATCTTCAGTGCGTGCCGGCGAGAAGTCGGCAGTCCTGCACTGGAGCGCCAAGGCTTTTCGCGACCTTCTCCTCTGGGACCCTTTCCTGTCTGAGCGCATCCTTCGCGAGTCGCTCCGGAACCTCATCGGCAAAGAGAAGTCCCTGATCGACTCCCTGATCTGCCCGGCGCCTCCTCACGAAAAATAAACCGCCCGGCAAGCCGTCCACTGATCGGGTCGCCGGGACTGCTGGAAAAAGCCTTGCAGTAAAGATTTTGGCTCTTTCCTCTCCTCTGCTCACCAATTTACTCACATTGGTTGACAAAAGTCCTGATGCGGTATCTTTTTTATACCATGGATTTTGAATTCGATCCGAAGACAAGTGAGTCGAATCTGAAGCGGTACGGAATCGACTTCATCAACGCCCAAGAGATCTGGTTGGACCTGGACAGGGTGGAAGTCCCGGCTAAAACGACAGACGAAAACAGAAGTATGGTGATCGGAAAAATCTGAGCAAAACACTGGTCGGCTGTAATCACATACAGGGGGGAGAATGTGAGGCTGATTTCCGTGCGGCGTTCCAGAAAGGAAGAAATCGAGATTTATGAAAGCGAAGGAATTTGACGAGAAGTTCGACCGCGGTGAGGACGTGACCCGGTTTTTGGATCGCGACCGAGCCAGAAGACCCGGTCTGGAGCAGAAAAGGGTCAATGTGGATTTTCCGGTGTGGATGATTAAGTCTCTGGACAGAGAGGCCAGGCCGGAGGGGTGTGACACGGCAATCCATTATCAAGATGTGGCTTGCGGACAAACTGAAGGAATCCTCCAACCCGGAAGCCTCTGAGAAAAGCTGAATTTGAAAAGCCTTGCTGACGTGCCCCCGAGTTCCATTGTCACGATCCGCGAAGAAGTTAACTGCTAACCTACGTCAGGAGCCAATAAACGAATGGACGTCCCTCTCGCAACATTGACGGAGATTACCGCAAGAACCCTTCCGTACCTATCCGTGCAATACCCCTTGACGTCCACAGTCTTGTTGAACCGAAACAGCGAGCGCATTCTCCGCGCTTCGCTTGGAGTCCCACCCCTTCGGGGCTGCAGGGAGCTTCAATGTTGAGACTTGACACCCTTTCGCTGCAAAAAGGGCTTCCAGAACTCTCTTTCAGGAAAGCACCTTCCACTTCTTCATGCTTGCCGTGCCGTAGAGGTTCGGCGACTGCGGATACTGGCGGGAGGGGAGGGCTTTTCGGATTTCCTTGAACCAGTCAGCGTAGGTCTCATTCGGACCCAATTTCGATAACGCGCGAATAGCAACGAACGAGAAGGCGCCGTTGGGCCTCCCCTGGAAAAAAGCATCATAGCTGTATTCCACATCCTGGCATCCCGCCATGAGGAGTGCCCCGTATCGCTTGGGAGAGCTTGCCCGCCGGAGCGAGCGAGTCCCCAGCTTGGAGGTCTCGCGTTTAGAAAGGTAGACGGAAGGAGGCAGGAACCGGACGGTCCGCTGCGGAGCGTGCAAGCCTTTCGTCGTGGGCGGTGTGGTGATGGGAGCGAACCTGGAAACCGTCCCCGAATGGCACGAGTCGGAGATCATGAGCCCCCTGACACCCGGCTGCCAATGGGAGTAGGCCTCGCAAAGCTCATCGTCAATGATCGGCCCGTTTCGATCTATATCGTATGGGCAGATGCATTCATCCGTACCATCCGGTTCGTCCCCGTCGATATCAGGCACGAAGGAACCGTGACCCGAATACTGGAATACAACGCTGTCTCCCTTCTTCGCATCCCAGACCAGCGAGTGGATGGCATTGCGAATAGCATTCCCGGTCGCCTGTTTGTTCAGCATGACTTTCACTGTGAACCCCCGGTTTTCCAGCACAGCGGCCCAGTCGCGGGCATCGTTTACGCATCCGGCCAGATCGCTGTCGGTTCCAGGGTAGTCGTTGATCCCAATGCAGACCGCGCGTTTTGCCATGATCTCCCTCCTCTAATAGAAATAGCTCGTCCCAAAGAAGGCTTCGATATGGCAGGCAGGATTTCAATTTCCGTGCCCGAGACGGGTCTCGGGAATCCACTTCAAAGGACGGTCGGTCGATGGATGGTGCAGTCGCCTGCAATAGAAGGAAAATTTCCGAAGGTGGATGCGAGCGGATCCATGATCCCGAGGAGTTGCGAGCTGTTTTCCGGGAGGGAGCAGATTCCAATATGCACAAAAACCTGTGAAGTCATGCACAGTAAATTGTGCAGTCGCGGGGGTTGATCAGCCGTAAAGAAACATGGTCAGCGGAATCCAATTGGCGCGATTGCTGTCCGGTGGAACAAGAATCCATTTCAGATATCCAGCGGATGTCTTCTTTCTTTACGAAGTTGGGCGACAGCTATCCAAGAATGAGCGCCAAGGAGATTTATGTGAAGATAGGGGACGTACATCAGGAAATAAGTTGAAGGCTTTGGTATAGTGAAATGTCGATCAATTCGAGCATAGAATTGAGAAAGAGGCGGGGCTAAGGATACAACTCCTCTGGGATGAACAGGAACTTATTTCCTGATGTACGTCCCCTATCTTTCCTTGCAGGCTACTCCGGGTTAGCTCAGTGTTGAGGCTGTCGAAAGAGTCCCAAATTGCCCCATTTCCCGATTGTCATAAAACTCATCTGTGATAGATTGCGCATGTAACAAACACCTTGATAGGATGGTGAATCGCAGATGGCTCGGTACAGATACTACGACATGAAACAATTAATGATGATATCGGTGAGCCTGGAGGAGCAGTTGAAGCCCGGCACACTGGGGTATGCGATTCACTATCGATCGAGGAGCGGATCGACACAAGGTATTTGATGAGTGGTTCTGCAATGATGAGACCGGCAGGTGTGCATACAATCCGAAACTGCTCCTGAAGGTTGTGCTGTTTGGGTATTCAAGGGGAATGATGTCTTCCCGGTCTCTTGAGCGGGCCTGCGTAAAGAATGCCACCTTCATCGTATTGTCATGCGCCCAGAGTCCGGATCACGGCACTATAGCTGCATAACTGGGTGGTGTACGGCTTTGATGTTATTTAAGGGTGACTTGGGATCATTTACTGTACAGTTGTACTCCCCAATCGCAAAATAATTCAGCAGGTCGGGAGGACCGGATGAAGAAATTAGTATGTCTATTCTGTTTTTTCTTAGTTGGAGGATGTGTAACTGCAAACCCAGTTCAGATAGGGCCAGCTAATTCTACGGAATCTGCCGGTGCCACAAACGTCGGGCTTGATGAACAGAATTGCGCCCTGCATGATGTGAAGGGTATAATCGAAACCCTGCCGGTCAAATATGCTCCATTGGAAATCAAAGGGACATGCTCCACCAAGCACCTCACAAGAACTTACAGCGCGGCCATGGACCATGTTCAGGGAATCACTATGATCGGTAACCAATTTATCATTGCCCAAAGCACCGGGAATTTACCATCCAGACAGGGGAAGACTCTTCTGGTGGCCTGTGACGGCAAGAAGAACTGTTCTTTTCACCTTGTGGGCAGCAAATTTCCTCACTGCGGGGGAATCCAGTCCTGCGGCAATATTCTGGCTGTGGCGATCGAACCCCGATATGATGGGAAAAGCCATCACGGCAAAGGATCCCAGGTGCTTTTCTTTGATTTTTCGAATCCCCAAAAGCCGGTCGAACTGCCGGTGAAGATAGAACGGGCGGACAAGTATGCCGGAGCAGCAGGGATTGCCTTCCACCAACAGCACAAATGTCACTATGTCGTCGTGTACGACAAAGACGTGGACATCTACAAAAGCAACGGATTTTCTCTGAGGGACAGCAGATGCAAGTTCAGTCCGGTTGCATCCTTAAAGTCCGGTGGCGCCGCCTCCGGAGCCGGGACAAACCTGCTCTATGAAGACACGGGAGACCTCTATATGGTCGGTCTGGATCGAGCCGGAGATGGATGGGAGCAGATTATCTTAAGTAAAATAGAGAGCCTGGACCAAGACCCCTCGATCGTTCCCGTATCGACAAAGAAATTATCAAAAAGCGGCAGCGGCGATGACTTTGCGGCGGGCTTTCGCTGGGGTGGCGGGATCGTTGTCAAGAACAATGGCGAGATCGACGCATTGGCTGCTTCACGCACGTTGTGTTACGGGTCGCCAAACAATTTTACAAAGGTCAAGGCCTGGACAAAGACCCCATGGGTCCGGATTGTTCATAAAGGCGCTTACGTAGCAAAGTTTTACCTCACCTGGACGGTGGACGGACAGCAAAAGCGCTGGGAATCCGGGAAAAAGGGCGTTGGCTACGACGAGACGCTTATATTGCCGGACAATGCCCAAAACGTGCGTCTTACGGCCCAATCCATGACCGGATTACTCGGGAAAAACGCGTGGAAGAATATTATCAAGAGAGAAATCCCGACGCAGTACACCTACGAAGTACGCGGCACTACGCTACATCCCGGGTATGATGCCAGGTAACGGAAAGCATGGGATGGACAGTAACTTATTTCCTGATGTACGTCCCCTATCTTTCTCAAAAGAGGACTTTAGAGGAGTCGTTATGAAGAAATGGCGTTGTATCATCTGCGACTACGTGTACGACCCCGCCCAAGGGGACCCGGATGCGAACATCCCCCCTCAGACCTCTTTCGAGGACCTGCCCGACGATTGGCTTTGCCCTGTCTGCGGCGTTGGCAAGGATCAGTTTGAACCCATCGAGTAGCCGGAAGGCTGGACTCCGGTTTGCACCGGAATCACCAGGCGCGCGCTCACGCCGTGCGCATAGCACGGAGTTAAATGCGTCCGCGATCTTGGTCTTCTCCAGAGAAACTTTGACAGGATAAGTCCTTTCAAGAGATGACGAGAGCTCTCGATCTCTCTAAGAACTCTGACTTAAATGCACTTATGACCTGCCGTACATATTGGGATGCTGGGAAGTTCCTAGGCCGGGTAAGCCTCAATTGCCACCATCTCTCGCCTCAACATGGAACATCTGGCCGACCTCGCGACCCTCGGCAGCAGTCTGGGTGTCGAACGGGTCGGCTTCTCCAGGCTGATGCCAAGAGGGCGAGGCAGGCGGATGAGGGATGCCATGCATGGCGGGCCGCAGACAAAAGAGAGGATTATCTCGCCGACGACCCGCAATGCTTCGTCACATCTGCTTGAACAGGGGGCGAATCGCGCAGGGTAGGAGTGAATGAACAGTCGTGACAATTCTGCTAACGCTTTTCGGT
>Ga0068713_1002882_pt1 | contig 16174 bp, 11 predicted proteins | sample MTBAKSrepl2MetaG_FD_62223 | JGI IMG/M metagenome (GOLD analysis project Ga0068713, IMG submission 62223) | Enrichment culture microbial communities om Arthur Kill intertidal strait, New Jersey, USA, that are MTBE-degrading - MTBE-AKS2 (Arthur... | ecosystem: Environmental > Aquatic > Marine >...
GAAAAGGATTATGAAAAAACGATCCAGAACATCGGACGAATGGGAAGCCGTGGCATGAAATCGACCGACGTGGAAATCCTGAATATTATGATTGGTAAGTAACTGTTTAGCAAGCACCGGCCATCTGCAGGATGTCCGGTGCTTGCTGTTCTGGCAGCGTATTGAGGAACGGAAAGATATTAATATTTATAATATTGAAAAAAAAATTCAGCTGGTTTATAATAGCACTACAAATATCTCCGATAAACGGCAAACCTGGTGAAAGCCAGGGACGCAAAGCCACGGGTCTAAGGCGTTAAGCTATGACAGCCGGGTTGCCGAAGAGGTCGCAGTTAAAAATATCGACTGTGTGCCTTCTTTAGGCGCACAGTTTTTTTTCGGAGCAAGAAAGAAGGCGTGAAACATGAAAAAGGTATTCTCGGTGCTCCTGGCCTTTGCCCTGGTTTTTTCGGTTTCCTTCACAGCCCTTGCAGCTCCCGGTCATTCGAAGGGCGGCGGAAAAGGCCTCGCAAACGATGCCAAGCAAGAACAGACGCTGCAAGGATCGGACATTCAAAAGGCATTCAAGGCTGAATTGAATGCCAAGAAAAAGGTCCTGCAGAAGCAGAAGGCAGTCCTCAATCAACAGCTTGAGCAGCTGGAAGCCCAATATGCCGCTCTGATGGCGGCGCCAGTCGCGGAAGCGACCGTCGACCCGGCAGCCGATCCCGCAGTCGATCCGGCTGCAGAGGTGACGGATGCCGCCGCTTTATTGGCGAGCATGGACAGCCTGAAAGCCCAGATTGCCGGCTTGCAGTCCCAAATCAAACAGACCATCAATGAACGGTACATGATCGTGAAAAACTTGTATTCCGACGAGGAGCTTGCCCAGTTTGAAAATGCCGCCGCGATGATCGAGCAAATGGTTCAGGATGCCAGTGCGCTGTCCGCATCCTGCGTGACGGTCAACAACAACATCGTGAAATTCGATGCGCCGGCGTATATGAAAGGCGGCGTCACCATGGTGCCTCTGCGGGCGATTGCTGAACAGCTGGGCGCCGAGGTGACCTGGAATGAAGAAAACCATTCTGTGAATGTGGTCCACGAAGGCATGACGATCGAAATCAAAGGAACGACGATCCTTCTGAACGGCGCGCCTTATGTGGTTTCCACGGAGATCACCTGCGGAAGGACCTATATGCCGCTGCGATTCCTTGCAGAATCTCTTGGTTTGGATGTCACCTGGGACGGTGAAAATGAAATCATTGACATCGACGATGAAGCTGGCGAAGAGATCATCGTCGAAGGCGCGGACGAGGAACTGGCTGCAGGTGACACAACGTCTGAGGCTGGCGCAGCCGATGAAGGGGCCGCTGCCGATGAATCGACCGATCCTGCGGAGGTTCCGGCAACGGAGGCCTAAAGGGGGCTGGCGACAAGGAATCTGCTGAATGCAGACCCTATGCCCGAAAAAGACAAGATCATACGAAGCATACATTGGACCGTGATCCGGGTTTGGGGTCGCGGTCCTTTTTTGGTGTGATAAATTTTAAGGAATCAGCCAATAAAAAAATTGTGCTGGATTCGAAGACCCTTAAGATATATGATGTAGATTAACAAGAATCCTTAACCTGGGTTAAGGATAAAAAAGATCATGCCTTAATTCCTGATTGAAAGGAGGTGTTGTTGTCCCAGACCCCTTCATTCGAAGTCAAATATTTATGGATAGCCTTTTCATTCAATCGAAAGGGATCGATCCTCTGGGCCGATTCCTTGAAGGAGGATAATCAAATCATGGCTTTAGCACTGACCCTGTTCATCATGACTTATGTGCTTATGATTGCTTTGCCTAAATACCGTGCTTATGTTGCGTTTTTTGCCGCGCTTATTTTTGTGATCCTTGGCATACTGCCGCCAGGCAGCGTTTTGTCGGCCATTGACTGGAATGTGATCTTCATGATTTTGGGCACCATGGGCGTGGTCAACCTGTTCATTGAATCCAAAATGCCCTCCCGGCTGGCGGATTTGATCATCCAAAAATCTCCGAATATCAAATGGACCATCATTGCACTGTCGGTTTTTTCCGGTGTGATTTCGGCTTTTGTAGATAATGTGGCCACTGTCCTGATGGTGGCGCCCGTGGCGGTCACCATTGCCCGAAAACTGAACATCTCGCCGGTCCCCAGCGTCATTGCCATCGCGGTGGCGTCGAATCTGGAAGGCGCTGCCACCTTGGTGGGGGATACCACTGCCATTCTGATGGGTGGTTATGCCAACATGGATTTCCTTGATTTCTTCTGGATGAAGGGCCTTCCCGGCATGTTCTGGATCGTTCAGATCGGCCTTGCGGCAGCAACGGCAGTGCTGCTGTTTTATTTTCGCCATGATACGCAGAAGGTGGAGATTGAGGAGATCACAACCGTCAAAGACTACTTTCCCACCGTTCTGCTCTTGGGAACCATTGTTCTCTTGATCGCGGTTTCGTTTATCCCGGACAAGCCGGCCGTGACCAATGGTGTGATCTGCATGCTCTTGATGGCGGCGGGAATCGTCTATGAGATCATACGGCAAAAGAAAACCGCCATCCTGAAAAGAGCCCTGATGGAAATGGATTATTTCACAATCTTGCTGCTGGCTTCCCTTTTTGTTGTGATCGCCGGCATCAAGGAGGCCGGCGTCATCGATGCCATTGCTGAACTTTTTATGAAAATCGGCGGCCATTCCGTTTTCCTGATGTACAGCATCCTCCTGTGGGCTTCGGTTTTGCTGTCGGCCTTTATTGATAACATCCCTTATGTGGCCACCATGCTTCCGGTGGTGACCAGCATCGCGGCGCACATGGGGATTGAACCTTATGTCCTTTATTTCGGCCTTTTGGCCGGGGCTACGCTGGGCGGCAATTTGACCCCGATTGGCGCATCAGCCAATATCATGGGGATCGGGATTCTGCGCAGGAGCGGCTATGAAGTAAAGAATAGCGATTTCATGAAAATCAGCGTTCCCTATACGTTGGCAGCGGTCATTTCCGCCTATGTGCTCCTATGGTTGCTTTGGGGTACGGCTCTTTGAGCGGGGAAAGCCTCAGACGGAGCCGAAGACAGAGGGTATCCGGTATATTATTAAAAAAATCAGGAGGTCATTCCATGAATCATCGAAGGATCATATGCATCGGCCGTGAATATGGCAGCGGGGCGCGGCTGATCAGCCAAAAACTGGGAGAACGGCTTGGAATCAAGGTTTATGATAAAGTCCTTTTGGAGCAGGTGGCCGTGGAATACGGGCTGACGGAAGAGGCCATATCCAAAGCGGACGAACAGCCGGCGGGCTGGTTGGATATGGGATTCCCCAGAGGTCTGCGCAATCCCTATAAGGATACGTATGACGCGTTGTTCTATGTGCTCAACGACAAGGTGTTTGATTTGCAGGCAAAAACCATGAAGAAGCTTGCGGCTGCGGGGTCTTGCATTATCGTGGGGCGAGCCGGCGAGGAGGTTCTGAAGAATGATCCGGATATGGTCTCGATCTTTTTTCATGCCCATCGGCCCGACCGGGTCAAGCGCATTATGGAATATGAAGGAATCGACGCGGCGACGGCTGAGAAGCGGATCGATAAAGTGGACAAAAGCCGGGCAAACTATCATGATTACTATTCCAGTAAAAAGTGGGGCCGCTGCGCGACCTATGACCTGGCGGTCTGCACCTCCAGCTTTGATACGGAGACGATCATTGAAGCCCTTGTCCAAATCATTGAAGCGTCTGCCTGACCGACCATAATCATTGAGAACCCCTTATGCTGAGGCATAAGGGGTTTTTGCCGATCATGCCCGAAATCTTGGCGCAAATCGCTTCAGGAACCTTTTCGATGGATTGGCCGTCCAAATGCATATCGGTAAAAATTATGCAACTTGGAGGTTATCAAACATGAAAAGGTTCAAGAAAATCCTGCCCGCCGCGATGATGGCGATGGCCTTGATGACGGGAGCCCCGGCGATGTATGGGGAGACTTTGGCCAGCCGGTCGGAGGCCCTGGCGGTTTCCGCAGTTCAGCCGCTGCCGGGATCGATCTCGTTTTCAGGTGTTGTCCAGGAGCTGCTGCAAGAAGACTCCAAAGTAACGGGCATACGGGTATCGGTCTCGGAAAATTCCAATATGGATATGCAGTTCAATCTAAGCGATCAAACAGCCGTCATCGATGTTAAGACAGGCTTCGCAGCAAGCCTGGCAGAACTTGAGGCGGGTGTGAGGATATCCGTGATCGCATCGCCGGCAAGCACCTTCAGCATCCCGGCGCAATGTGCAGCGTATGTTGTTTTTACCAATGTGGACGGGGAAGCGTCCGCAAAGCTTCTGGAAATCGACGAGATCCTGAAAAAAGCCAATGGGGACTATGTGATCGAGGATTCAAACCATGAATATATCGTGACAGCTGCTGAAAAGACGGTGTTGCTGCCCTATAGGACGAAGCAGATCCTCATGCCGGAAAGCTTAAAGAAAGGTGACCGGATCCTTGTTTGGTCCGAAATCATGACCCTCAGTTTGCCGGCGCAAATGATCGCAGATAAGATCGTCCTGCTTCCGGGATGGGAACAAACCACAGGATGCCAAACGGAGAGCGGCTATGACGGACAAAGCGCCGAAGATGGGGAGGATATGCTTCCGCTTAAACCCATTGCAGAGGCCTTAGGGTTTGAAGTTCACTGGACCGGTCATGCCAAGCGAGTGGATCTTGTGCAAGGCGCACAGACTTATACCATGAACATTGGAAGCTTCGATTATGGCGTTCAAAAAATGAGATATGTCTTGGAAAAGGCGCCGGAAATCAGAGACGGCAGAACGTTTGTGCCCAAAGCTTTCTTCAATGAATTGATGCAAATCAAGACCGAAATTGAATTCGAAAGATAAAGAAGGCGAATCACGAACGGGGATTAAATTAAAAAACGGCGCTGCCAGGAGCAGCGCCGTTTTGCGTGGGGCAAGGTGCAGAGCGGACATCCAAGAGATCAGAATGGGCCGTAGTTTATCATATGGGCGATGGCCAGAAAAATACAGCCTATAAGAGAGAGAATAGAGAATAAGGGGATCGCGAGCTTGAGGTATTTGTCGTATTTCAGATTGCCAAATGCTAAATATGCAAAAATTGTCGAAGAAGTTGGCCAAATCAAATTCGATAGGCCGTCGCCGAATTGGAAAGCGGACACAGCTGTTTGGCGAGTGACATGGAGTAAGTCGGATAAAGGTGCCATAATTGGCATAGAGACCATAGCCTGGCCGCTGCCTGAATTGACAAAAAAATTGAGGCAGGTTTGAAAAACAAACATGCCGATTGCTGAAACGGCGCCTGAAAGATTCTGCAGAGGCAGAGACATTGCATAAACGATGGTGTCCGTAATCGCTCCTTTCGATATGACAACGAACACTGCTCGTGCCAATGCCAGACACATGGCGCCAAAATAGATGCCCGAACCATATTTTATAAATATTTCGCAGATTTTCGTTTCGTTGAAACCGGCTACAATACCGCCGAAAATTCCAGATAAAATGAAAACGGCCGTAAAGTCATTAAAACTATAATCCCAAACGACCGTTCCAAGCACTAGCCAGCCGATTGTAATCATAAATAGAATCAGCAAGAAAACATCCCGCCCGGTAAATGGGGCATTGCGATAGACTTCCAGTTCATCGTTGACGCTAATTTCATCGCCAAATCCAGATAAACTTGCGGATGGATCTTTTTTGACCTTTTTTGCATAGCGAATAACGAACCAAAATGAAATCATGCATGAAATAGCCCACATCACGGCGCGCATACCCATGCCGGAAAATGGAGGCAGTTCAGCCACTTGCTGTGCAACAAAGACGGTATAAGGATTGATCGGTCCGGTGGCAAAGCCAACAAAGGTTGGGAATATAACCATGATCACACCGGTCATGACATCAAAGCCCACTGCCTGACAAAAAGCGATCGTCATCGGGACGAAGGCCATTTCAGGCGTGATATTACCGGTGAAACCGCCCAACGCTGCAAAAAAAATCATCAAAATGATCATGACAGCTATTTCGCCTTTTTCACCAAAAATATGTAAAAGCCGAAAGATTGCTTTGTGGAAAACGCCGGAATCCATGTAAACACCGATTGCGGCAACGAAAATGAAAATCCCCACAAGAATGTCGGCTGAAGATATGAAGCCTTCGGGAATGGCCTTGAACCATCCAAAGACTGAAACAGGCTGCTGATCAATATAATGGAAGGTTCCTGGGACGACGGCCGAACGTCCATTTAAGTCAACCCTGTCAAAAGTCCCCGCCGGAACAATATAGGTCATGATGCCGGCGATAACGATGAGGATGACCAATAAAGTGTACACGTGAGGCATGCTAAACTTCTTTTTACCCATCGTGGGCCACTTCCTTTCTATATGCGGATAAGCTTAAAAAATCATAGGCTGCTTGAGCGTGGATGGCGGCTGCGATAGGCAAACAGCTTTCGTCAATACCAAAGTGTGCACTATGCAGCGGATAGTTTTTGGTACCTTCGGAAAAACCTGATCCTAACTGAAAAAACGTTCCGGGTACTTTCTCCAGAAAAAAGGCGAAGTCTTCGGTCCCTAAAGTGGGTGAAGCCATAACGAGGACACGGTCTTCGCCCAGCAAAGAGCTTGCCGAGGCTTTAAGAAGATCTGTCATTTCAGTATTTGTAATCAATGCTGGATAACTGTTTTCAATGTTGACTTGGACTGAAGCTCCCATGGATTCCCCAATACCTTGAGCGATGAGCCGAACCTTTTCAACCACTTTTTTACGGCTTGCAGGATCGAGCGTGCGAATGATGCCGGTCAATTGGGTGTCTTCGGCAAGTATATTGCCCTGGCTTCCTCCATGGAAAGTTCCTACGGTGACCACGGCTGAATCGACCGGATCCACCGATCTGCTGACGATCGTCTGCAAAGTATTTACAATTTGTGCGCCGATCGCGATGGTATCGACGCCCTTGTGGGGTTCGGCGCCATGGCTGCCTTTGCCGTGGATCAGAATGCTGAATGGATTCGAAGCGGCATAACTTTTTCCATACGAGACTCCGATTTTTCCTGCCGGAATTTCAGGATTGACATGGCACCCAAAGACTGCATCGACCTTTGGATGATCCAGGCACCCAGATTGGATCATATCTGCCGCTCCGCCTTCCTGCTCTTCGTTGGGCTGGAAAAAGAACTTGACGTTTCCGGCGAGTTCTTTTTTGCAGGATGCCAGGATTTTTGCGGCTCCCAATAATGCGGCCGTATGTGCATCATGACCGCAAGCGTGCATTTTGCCAGGATTCCGGGAGGCATAGACGAATTGATTCAGTTCTTGAATCGGCAATGCATCCATATCGGCTCGGAATGCCACCGTTCGACCTGGATAAGATCCTTCCAGCAGGCCGACGATGCCGGTTCCGGCAATGCGTTGGGTTGCAATATCCAATCCTTGAAGATAGCCTTCAACGATACTTGAAGTTCGAAATTCTTGCTTGCCTAACTCAGGATGCTGATGGATCGATCGACGCAATTGAATGATCTCATTTTGAATTTCCATGGCTTTGTCTAAAAAGTTCATTGATAGGTTGATGCCTTCGTACATCGCACGCACCTCCTTTCATATTAAGATTCAGTGACGGAGTTGCTTGAAAGCGCTTTCATCTCTCTCTTAATGCAATAACCGTGCCTGGAAGTTGAGGGTGCGAATCTGATGCGGAAATCAGATGCTTTATAATGATTTGTTGCGTTTTTATGGTGAAGGTTGTTATAATAACCCTGAAAATAAACAACCTAGGTGCAACCTAGGTTATGACGAGGTGCGGTCATGATCTTCAAGTTAGCGGTCATTTCCATAAGCGATGTTATTATCAATCGTGACTGTGAACAATTACGAAGCTTAATTGGAGATATTGTCGATGTGAAGGGGTATACCTTTGCCCAAATCAAAGAGAACCCGTTCTTGGAAGAACCTTTGGCCTTGATCATAGGTCCTGAACTGGTCTCTGAACAAATTTTAGCCTACTTACCTCCTGATATAAAGTGTATCTTTAATCGACGCTCGCTGGACCCAATCACATTACCCTTGCTTTATCAAATTCCTGCAGATTCCGAAGTGCTTGTTGTGAATGACTGTTTTATCAATGCTTGTGAGCTTACAGAGGAATTAAAAGAGCTGAACATTCATTCATTAAAATACTTCCCATATAATCCCCTGGATCCATCTGACCCTTACCGGCTGAACAGCAGCTATTCCGCCCTCTTATCATACAACTATAGCCAAACCATCAATGAACAATGGGGAAATGAAGCAAAGCCCAGCTATAACAATCTTGTCTACTCCGGACGCCCATTTCAGTATGCCATTACGGCCGGTGAGGCTCATGAAGTGCCGCGCGGCATTCCCAATGTGATCGACCTCGGGCAAAGGCAAATCAACATCATGACGATTGCGGATATCCTGCAATTCTTCAAGGGGAGTGCCTCCTATGATACGCTGGTCAGTTCTCGTTACATGAAAAAGTTTATCCATTTGAGCATGGAACTGGCGAAACAAAACAACCGCAATCAGTTTTTGCAAACCCAACTTGAATCCGTAATCGGTAATTTTGAAAATGGCATTCTCCTGATCAATGAGGAATATTCAGTTCTGCTATATAATAGAATGGCTGAGGAAATATTAGGCGAAAAGGACTTAAAAAGCCGGAATCTGAAAGACTTTTTGCCGTTGCCCAAATTGATTGAGACGAACGGTTCGGAGTTTATTCAAATAAACAGTGACATGGTCTATATTACCAAAACTGAGATCCGAAGTCCGCAGGATGAACGATGTTATTTGATCAGCCTGAAGAGTTGGGACCAACTGCAGAACATAGACCAACAATACCGAAAACAAAAGAAATACTCGGAGCACATTGCAAAATATCATTTTGGCGATATTCTGTATAAATCATCGGTTATGGCAGACATAATTGCAAAGGCCAAAGTTTTTGCAAAATATCAGGCTTCGGTTTTAATAACCGGCGAGAGCGGTACGGGGAAAGAATTGTTTGCCCAGTCGATCCATAATGCATCTCCGAGAAAAAACGCCCCGTTTATTGCAATCAATTGCGGCGCATTGTCGGAAACTTTATTGGAAAGTGAACTATTCGGATATGAAGAAGGTGCTTTCACTGGGGCCAAAAAGGGCGGAAAAAAAGGCCTGTTTGAGTTGGCTCACACAGGCACCTTGTTTTTAGATGAAATCGGCGATACGCCGCCGACAACACAGACGAAACTTCTGAGAGCGCTTCAAGAAAAGGAGATTCTCCGGGTTGGCGGGAGCCATATCATTCCCGTCGATGTGCGAATCATCACGGCGACGAATCAAGATTTATACAACCTCGTTGAAAAAGGCTTGTTTCGAAAAGATTTATATTACCGGCTTAGAACACTGCCTCTAACAATCCCTCCCTTGCGCCAGCGCCCGGAGGATATCCAAGTCCTTTTTGACTATCTCCTAAGGACGGTATCAGCGAGACATGAACTGCCTCTGTTTCCAGAAGCGCTATGGCCAATCATCAAGAACCACACATGGCCCGGCAATATTCGCGAGTTGCGGAATATGGTGGAATATCTTATCAGCATTTGTGAAATATCCTCAGACATTGTCAAAGATACAAAAATATTTCTTGAGTTGGAAGAGGAGGCAACCTCTGCAGAGGGACGCTATGGAATGAAGGTGGGAGTATTGCCGAGCAAGCCTTTTCAATACCCTGATGAGAATATTCAAGAACAATGTATATTCATCTTAAAATTGCTTGCTGAGGCCAAGGACCATCATGCAGCTTTCATCGGGAGGACCAGACTGCAGGAAAAACTGGCAAGCCAATATGGTATTCACCTGACGTTTGAGCAAATTAAGGGCCGCCAAAGACTATTGGCAAAATACGGGCTGATCGTTCCAATCAACGGGAAAGGATACTATATCAGTGCTTTCGGGGAAAACTATTTATCCCAAGGACAGGCCTTTTAGCATATTGGACAGATTGATCGATATTCATTGCAGTGACTCTGGCTTCTTTGATTTATGACGACAAAAAGTCAAGCGCTGTCTGAGCATGGATCGCCGCCGCCAGGGGCAGGGCGTGTTCGTCGACATCGAAATACCCGTTGTGGAGCGGGCGCTCAAAGCTGGTTAAAGGATCGCCTGCGCCAAGCTGAAAGAAGGTGCCGGGAGCTTTCTGCAGGAAATAAGCGAAATCCTCCGTACCCATAGTGGGATGCTTGCTGACCAGCACATTCTCCTGGCCAAGAATTATGCCGGCGACGGCTTTGAGAGAGTCAGTCATCGCCGGATCGGTGATCATGGCCGGAAAGCCTTCATCGATGCGAATATCGATTTTAGCGCCCATGGCACTGCCGATTCCCTGCACGGTCTCTCGGAATTTTTCCTTGAGACGTTCCCGGGTAGCTGGTTCCAAGGTGCGGATCATGCCCTCCAAACGGACCGCGTCGGCGATGACGTTCATGCAGGTGCCGCCATGGAAGGAGCCCACCGTAACCACCGCAGGTTCCACGGGATCCAGGGTTCTGCTGACCAGAGTCTGCAAGGCTGCGACGATGTGAGCGCCTGCCACAATGGCATCAATGCCCAGGTGGGGCTCCGCGCCATGGCTGGATTTCCCATGGATTTCGACCAGGAAAGGATTGGATGCGGCGTAGCATATTCCGTATGAGACCGCAATTTTTCCTGCGGGAAGGTCCGGTGCCACATGGCAGCCGAAAACGGCATCCACCTTCGGATCCTCCATGCAGCCGGCCTGGATCATGTCCTTGGCGCCGCCTTCCTGCTCTTCATTGGGCTGAAAGAAGAATTTCACGTTGCCGCTAAGCGCTTCTCGGCGGGCGGCCAGGAGCTTAGCGGCGCCCAGCAGCGCGGCAGTGTGGGCATCGTGGCCGCAGGCGTGCATGATCCCCGGATTCTTTGACCGATAGCTGACCGGGTTCATTTCCTGAATCGGCAAAGCATCCATATCCGCACGAAAAGCCACGGTTTTGCCCGGATGGGCGCCTCTCAGCAGGCCGACGATTCCGGTTCCCGCAACCTGATGGGTTTCAAGGTTCAGAGATTGAAGGTATGCTTCAACCAGCTTTGAAGTCTGGAACTCCTGTTTTCCCAGCTCGGGATTCTGATGGATCGTCCGCCGCAGGGAAACGATTTCATCCTTGATCTCCAAAGCTGCCGCCAGGATGGGGGGCAAGGGTTTGCGATGATCAGACACGGGGCATGGCTCCTTTCAAGTAGGCCTTGGCCAAGGCGGCGACCGCACCGTCGATGGCATCCTCCTGGAGATTTCCGAAGCCTAATAAAAGCGTATCCTGAGGCGCGATGGTGCCTTCCAGGTAATACACGTCGGCGGGATAGACCCGGATCCCTGCCTCCGCCGCCTGCCGGATCAGGCTTTGCTGATCCGAGGCGCCCGGGATGCGAAGCAGAATATGGATGCCGGCATTTTCACCGATGATCTCGGCCTTGCCGCCAAAATGGCGGTGGACCGACGCCACCAGTCTTTCATAGCGTCGTTTGCAGAGATGCCGCCGCCGGTTCAGATGCTGCTCGAAGCCTCGGCTTCGTATAAAATCGGCCAATGCGAATTGGACCATCAGGGGGACCGTGCAGCGATAATTTCTGAAGCATTGCCGGTATTTTTCACAAAGCGCCTGCGGCAGCACCAGGTAGGCCACCCGCATGCTGGGTGAAAAGGATTTGGAAAAGGTGCCGGTATAAATCGTCCGGCGGTTCTGATCCAACGACTGGAGCGAGGGGATCGGCTTTGAATTATACCTTAGATCGCTGTCATAATCGTCTTCGATGATGTAGCCTTCCTGGTCAGCCGCCCATTCAAGCAGTTCAAGACGCCGCTTTACCGGCATGACGCTGCCGGTGGGGAATTGATGGGAGGGCGTCACATAAGCCAAACAGGCTTTGGTTTTTTTCAGTTCACTGACCATAATGCCGTCCTGATCCACAGGGACCGGGATGATCTGATAGTGGTTGTTTTCAAAAACGACCCGTCCGCTTTCACAGCCGGGATTCTCCATGGCCAGGATGTAACGGTCATGGGGCATGAGCCGGGCAATAATGTCCAGGGAATAGTTATGGCCAGAGGTAACCACCACCTGGGAGGGCTCGCAGATCACGCCGCGGGCGGCACGGAGATAGGCGGCCAGCGCCTGCCGCAGTTCGGACTCTCCCTGAAGCTCCGGATAAACCGCATAGTCCTGGGCCTCGATACGGCATAAGGCTTCATTCAGATGTTTGCGCCAGACCTTGAACGGGAAGGCGTCACCCATCATGCCGATATACTGGAAGTCGTAAACGCTGCCGGTTGCCGGCCCATGGCCATCCGATGCCGGTTCCCGGCGTTCAGCGGCAACTGGGACGGAGGTTTTGCTGCTGTGTCTGTTCTCATGGGATAGGGTGATCCCGTCAAAGGAATTCACCTGATAGCCGGAACCTTGTTTTGCCGTCACATAGCCTTCCAGGGCCAGCTGAAGATAGGCATTTTCCACGGTGTTTCTTCCCACAGCCAAATCCCGTGCCAATGCACGGGTGAAAGGCAGTTTGCTGCCCACATGGAAGGCGCCGTTGAGAATATCCTCTTTGAGCTGGGTATAAATCTGAGAATAAAAAGGTTCTTCGCGGGTTTTGTCCAAAAAAATCATCACGTCACCGCCCATAACTGTATCCATGAAAAAACGAGGAATCGGCCCTTTTGATAAAACCAGTTTCAATATATACTAGTTCATGAAGGGAAGCAAGGTGGTATCCTTCACTTATTGAAAAAATAAGCAAAGGGGAATGGAAGATGAATGCTTTAGCTCAAGACCAACGACTGAAGGGCTTGCTGAAGATTTTGGTCATCCTATTTGCAGGGATGCGGTTAGTCAACTATTTTGTTGAACTCCTGCCGCTGCAGATCCTTGCCTGCGTTATTATGCTCTTCGTGATCGCCTGGTCCGTTCCAAGGATGGATGCGCTGACCCGCCGGGTGATTCTGGGCATGTTCCTCATTGGCGGCATTCTGCTGGTGATTTCCGGTGCAACGGCGAAGCAGTGGCTGTTCGCCTTGCTGAAAAATGCCAATCTGGCAACCCTGCTGATATGCGCCCCCATGTTGTCGGCGCCGTTTTTTTACGAAGACTACCAAAGCGACCTGAAGGCGCTGGCCCAGGTCAAAATGCAGAATCTGATCAGCTTTTGCGTGCTGACCATGGTGAGCGCCCATCTTCTTGGGGTACTGGTGGGCGTAGGCGCGATCATCATCATCTATGACCTGCTGAACCCTTTCCAAAAATTGTATGAGGCCGAAGGACCCTTTCTGAAAGCCCTCTCCCGGGGTTACAATTCCTCCGGCTTCTGGTCTCCCGCCTGGGCGTCGGTCATCGTATACAGTGCCTATCCGGATGTGAAGTGGACCACCGTTGTGCCCATCGCCATTGTATTTACAATCATTTTTAATAGCATCAGCATTGCCGGTTTGTATGCGGAAACCCGCCAGCATCCGGACCGGTACCGGAAGCTGGTTCCGGAAAGCGATACCCGGATCCGCTGGCGCAAAATCATCACCATGCTGATGCTGGCTGCCGCCATGATCGGGACGATCATCCTGTTGGATAAAGCCACCGGCTGGGACCTGATGCTGATCGTTCCGGTGGCCGCATTGATTTTCCCGCTGCTGTCCGCCGCCCTGCAGAAGCATTGGACGGGATATCGGAAAGGGTTGGTCAAATTCTATAATATTTCCTTGATCAAAGTGCAGAGCCAGGTGGCCCTCTATGCGGCCGCCGGCTTTTTAGGCAAGGCTATGGAGGTTTCCGGCGTGGGGGCCATGATTCCCAAGCTGCTGCCCGAATGGTTGATCACTTATCCAGCGCTGATGGTGGGGGCCTTGATTCTGCTGATGATCCTGCCCTCTTTGGCGGGCATCCATCCTGCGGCCACCGGAACCGCCATGGTGGCGGCGCTGGCCCCGGCCTCTTTGGGATTGGATAATTATACCTTCTGCCTGGCCATTATCTTCGGTTGGCTGATCACGATCCTGGCATCACCCTTCTCTGCAACCTCTTTGATTCTGGCGGGCAATACCGGGAAGAGCAACTGGACGGTATCCATCGCGATGAACTGGAAATTTTGCCTGGTCACGCTGGCTGTGTTCAGCTTTCTGATCAGTCTGGTCGGTCCTATGCTATAATGTAAACGGTTGCTTTAATGCGTCGCCCGCAGGGCAGGGACATAGCGATCGATCGACCTAGAGCGTGCATCGCAGAGATTGTATAGGGCTTGCATCCTTTTTGGCTGCGGCTTGCCGCAGCAGGGGACGGGGACTTTTTGCGGCGGCCGCAAAAAGTCCCCGTCCCCTCGAAAGACTATCGAAGGCGGGGCAAAAATGTGGAATGTGATTTTCCTCGGAATGGTGAGCTTTTTTGCAGATATCAGCGCCGAAATGGTTTATCCTTTGATCCCGCTGTACCTCACGGCGGCTTTCGGTGCGACGCCGGCACTGGTGGGCTTGATTGAAGGCATTGCAGAAAGCCTGGCTAGTCTTCTAAAGGTTTTCAGCGGTTATGTGACGGACAAATATCAGAGAAAAAAAACCATCGCTTTCATCGGCTATTCCACCGGCGTGATTTATAAAGCCGCCTTGATCTTGGCGGGATCATGGATAGGCATTCTCGGTGCCCGGGTCATCGATCGGATCGGGAAAGGGATACGTACAGCCCCTCGGGATGTGATGGTCAGTGAGAGCGCCGAGCAAGGTCAGACGGGGAAAGCCTTCGGGATTCACAAAGCGCTGGACATGGCCGGTTCGGCCATTGGCATTCTGATGGCTTACTTTATGCTGAAGGGTGCTGACAACATTTTGGATTATAAGAGGATTTTTCTGATTTCAGCGATTCCGGTGCTTCTGGCCTTGGCTATGTTTCTGCTGATTCAGGAGACAAAGGGTGAACGGTGCCCCCAAACCCGGGAGCCATTCTGGAGAGATATTAAATGTCTGGATGGGCAATTGAAGCTCTATCTCCTGGCGGTGTTTCTCTTCACCCTGGGCAATTCCTCCAATGCTTTTTTACTGCTGCGAGCCAAGAGTATAGGTTTTGATGATGCCGCCGTCATATTGCTTTATTTCGTATACAATGCGACTGCTTCATTGCTGGCTATACCGGCGGGAAAGCGGTCCGACAAGGTTGGCAGAAAACGCCTGCTGGTATGGGGTTACCTGGTTTTTGCGGCGGTCTATCTAGGATTTGCTTGTGTCGCCAAGAAGCTGTTCATGATCGCTTTGTTTGCCCTGTATGGCGTTTATACCGCCATGATCGCAGGTGTCGAACGAGCCTTCATCGCAGAAATTTCCCCCAAGATGTTGAAGGGTACCATGCTGGGACTCCATTCCACGTTGGTTGGCATTGCCCTGTTGCCGGCCAGCGCGCTGGCCGGTATGTTGTGGACTGAATTCGGCGCTAGCGCACCGTTTCTCTTTGGGTCCGGCATGTCTCTGCTGGCAGCGGGTTTGCTTTTCTTCCTGATGAAAGGCGGCCGTTCCGCATGCTGAATGGCGCGGATATTCAAGCGGAGAATACAGAGGAATAAAACCGAGGGGCTGTGTTTTCACACAGCCCCTAAAAGCGTCCATCCCTAAAGTATAGCCTTGTTGTATAGAGGATTGAAAATGGATTTACCTTGGAATGTTACGAAATATGCTCCGAAGAAGATACTGCACACACGTCCTGTCTTGTTGAGGTCATAGAAAAACACTATCCGGGATTGTGACTGATTGACTGCCTAAGGAAAAACAAGATGATAATTGGTTTTTCGAAAGGGTTTGAACCAGATGCACGATAGGGATGGTGCTTGTCTATAATATAACAGAAAAAGCACAAGAAAGCAATAAAATAATCACGAATTATAAAAAAACTAAAACGAGAAATTTGGGCAAACCCATTAACTAAGCGTGATCAATAATCTGATAAGCTTGCCGAAATGGAGAAGAACAATGTCTGGAAAAAGACTTTGCTTGACCCTGCTGTTGCTGCTGAAACAATCCCCCAATGGGCCTCAGGTCCCTGCTTTGCACGGCGCTGCGGCTTGCTTTGCGCTTTCATGCCGCACGATATATAATGAAGCTGACGGATCGCGGCGC
>Ga0068713_1002886_pt1 | contig 16150 bp, 11 predicted proteins | sample MTBAKSrepl2MetaG_FD_62223 | JGI IMG/M metagenome (GOLD analysis project Ga0068713, IMG submission 62223) | Enrichment culture microbial communities om Arthur Kill intertidal strait, New Jersey, USA, that are MTBE-degrading - MTBE-AKS2 (Arthur... | ecosystem: Environmental > Aquatic > Marine >...
CCCAAGTCCGTTCTTTTAGGCGGAGCGGCCCAGGTGGGTATATACGCCACTTTTCTGGGCGCCCTTTACCTGGGATTCACCCCTATGGAAGCGGCGTCCATCGGTATCATCGGAGGAGCTGACGGCCCCACATCCATTTTTATCGCTTCACAGCTTGCACCTCCCCTTCTGGGCCCCATTGCCATTGCAGCCTACTCTTATATGGCCCTGGTTCCGGTGATCCAACCGCCCATCATGAAACTCATGACCACGAAAAAAGAGCGCCTGATCAGGATGCAGCCGCCCCGAAGAGTGACCAAAGTGGAGCGTATCGCTTTCCCGGTTATCGCGTTTATCGGAGCGGCCCTTATCGCTCCCGGAGCCATCCCTCTGGTGGGAATGCTCATGTTCGGGAATATCCTGAAAGAGAGCGGGGTGACTGAACGTCTGGCCAAGACTGCAGCCAACGCCATCCTCGATATCGCGACTATCCTGTTGGGATTTTCAGTGGGGGCCAGCACGCAAGCCAGCTACTTCATCAAATGGGAGTCTCTGAAGATATTCGGGCTGGGAGCTCTGTCCTTTGCAGTGGCCACAGCTTCCGGGCTTCTTTTTGCCAAGATCATGAACCTCTTTTTGAAGAAGAAGATCAACCCCCTTATCGGAGCCGCCGGAGTATCGGCTGTCCCCGATTCGGCCCGGGTGGTTCAGCATTTTGCCAGACAGTATGATAAAGACAACCATCTGCTCATGCATGCCATGGCTCCCAATGTGGCCGGAGTCATCGGGTCTGCTATTGCAGCCGGGGTCTTCCTGGCCATTTTTGTCAAATAAGCCGCAGGAGCCCGGATCACTTTTCCGGGCTCCCTTTTCAGAAAGGGAATGATCTCACATGATTTTTCTCAAATTCCTCCTGATCATCATTTTTCTGATCCTGTTGATCAAGATGAAGGTCAATATCGGGCTGGCCCTCATATTTTCAGGACTTCTCAGCCTCTTCGCCTACCATATCCCAAACTACATGGCGTTTCGTTTTGCTCTGACTACGGTAACGGACAGAAGTAATATCCAGCTCCTTTTCACAGTCTATCTCATCTATCTTCTTCTTAATCTCATGGGGAAAAAAGGACGCATCGACTCTCTGGCGGGACATATGGGTATCAGCAAAAGTGCTCTCGTCTTTCCTGCCATGCTTATCGGACTTATTCCCATGCCCGGAGGAGCCATGGTCTCCGCGCCTTTTGTGGGACAGATCGGTCAAAGCCTTCATATGAAAGGCGAGGAGAAAGCGTTTGTCAATTACTGGTTCAGACATATCTGGGAGTTCGGATGGCCTCTCTACCCGGCTATCATCCTCTTTATGAACGGGTTTGTCCCTATTCGGTTTTCGTCTGTCTTTCTGGGTATGCTCCCTTTTTTAGCCATTGCTCTCCTTTCGGGGTTTTTTATGATAAGACGTGTGAAGGGGCCGTTGAAGTTCGGCACAGTCAACTGGCTTGAGCTTGTGAGGATCATCTATCCTATTATCATCCTGATCCTTCTCTATGCGCTTTTCAGGGTGAATATACTCTTGAGTCTCGGCCTCTCCATCGTCATCTTTACCCTTGCTGAAAAGATCCCCCTGAAGACATTTTTCAGTGCTTTCAGGAAGATCCGTTACCTCTCCATGTTTTTCCTTATCTTCGGAGCGATGTTTTTTAAGACCATCGTCCAGGAGGGTGATATTTTCGGAAGCGTGGGGGATATCACTCCATGGCTCCTGGCTCTCTTTTTCATGGGGCTTCCCCTGGTGGTGGGATTTGCCACGGGACTCACCGTTGCCGGCGTGAGTATCGCTTTCCCCGTCTTCATGGCCCTCTTTCCTGATTTCGGGCTGATCCATCTTCTGGCTCTTTATGCCTTTGTCTTTGTGGGGATCATCCTCTCGCCCACCCATCTCTGTCTGGTGCTTACCGTGGACTATTTTGATGTGAAGCTGACCCGCCTTTATAAGAGTTATCTGGTTCCGGCGGCTCTGCCTCTGTTTCTGGCCGCTGCAGTGCTGACAAGTATAGCCTTATGGCTTTGATGTTTCTGTATACGAAATAAATGCCTTGACGAGGTGAGCCTTCTCTCTATAATAGGCACAGGTAAAAAGAATTAAGGAGGGATACCATGACAAAATATGAAAAACTGGAAAAAGAGCTGCTCAACGAAAAGAAAAGCAGCTGGATCAAACGTGACGGTGATGTGAGAAATAAAGCCTTCGGGTTCAGTGAAGAATACAGAAAGTTTCTGTCAAAAGTGAAGACCGAGCGGGAAAATGTCCGCGAGGTGGTCAAGATGGCAGAAGAGAGGGGTTTTCTCCCTCTGTCGGAACTCGGCAGGAAAGGACACCGCAAATATTACGATGTCAATCAGGAAAAGAACCTTGTTCTCATCGTTCTGGGACGGAAGAATGTCAAAGAGGGTGTCAATCTTGTGGCATCCCATGTGGACGTCCCCCACATCGACCTGAAGATGAACCCCCTGTATGAGGATGAGGAGTATTGTCTTGTCAAAACACACTATTACGGCGGGATCAAAAAATACCATTGGGTAAATCTGCCTTTGGCACTTCACGGGATCATCGTGAAAAAGGACGGAACAAGGGTCAACGTGATCTGGGGTGAAGAGGAGAGTGAGGGAGTCCTCACCTTCCCGGATGTCCTTCCTCATCTTTCCAGGAAGATCCAGGGAGAAAAGAAACTTCTGAGCGGATTTTCCGGGGAGGATCTCAATATGCTCTGCGGGTCTGTCCCTGTAGACGATGAAAAGGTCAAGAATAAGATCAAGATCCACGTCCTGGAGATCCTTCATGAGAAATACGGTATCACAGAGGCCGATTTCATCTCCGCCGAACTGCAGCTTGTCCCTGCAGGGTCAGCCAGGTGGGTAGGGTTTGACAAAGGCCTCATGGGAGCTTTCGGCCATGATGACCGCATCTGCGGGTATACATCTTCTATGGCCATTTTTGAAGTGGAGGATCCGGAGTATACAGCCGTGAATTTTCTTGCTGACAAAGAAGAGATCGGCAGTGAAGGACGCTCGGGGATGCAGTCATGGTTCATCCTCCGTGTCCTCTCCGAGATCATGGCTGTTCAGGAAGAAACGTTCAATGACCTTATGCTCCGCAAATCCATGGAACGGTCCAATGTCCTCTCTTCTGATGTCGGTGCGGGGATCAACCCCAATTTTAAATCAGTCCATGACCCTCTGAATGCTCCCCGGCTGGGTTACGGCATAGTCCTCACGAAATATACCGGCTCCGGGGGTAAAGGCGGGTCCAACGATGCCGATGCCGAGTTTATGGCCAAAGTGCGCAAGATCTGGGATGACAATAATGTAGACTGGCAGATCGGTACACTGGGAAAAGTCGATGAAGGCGGCGGAGGCACAGTAGCCAAGTTTCTGGCCGAGTATAATATGAATGTCGTAGATGCGGGGCCGGCGCTTCTTTCCATGCATTCTCCCTTTGAACTGGCATCGGTCATGGACATCTACACCTGTTATGAAGCCTATAAGATCTTTTTCGAGAAGATGAACTGAAAAGAGGGATGCCTGTGAAGAGATTTACTGACCTGTTTGATGGAGTGAAAGGCAGGAACCGGTGTCTTGCTGTGGCACATCCCTATGGCGGAGAAGTGATCCGGGCTCTTGAAGAGGCCCGGAAAGAAGGGATCGCCCGATCTCTTCTTGTGGGCGACCGGGAGAAGATCGTCGCTTCTTTGGGTGAGGCCGGCGTTTCAGAAGAGGATTTTGAGATCGTCCATGCCCCGGGGGAGTGGGAAGGCGCCCTGAAAAGTGCTTCTCTCGTGGCTTCCGGAGAGGCGGATGCGCTCATGAAGGGGAAGCTTTCCACAGCGCTCTTCCTGAAAGCTGCGCTGGATGAAGAAAAGGGGCTCCGGACCGGGTCTCTGCTGAGTCATATCGTCCTCATGGAAGCTGCAAAAATCGGACGCCTGATCATGATCACAGACAGCGGGATGGTCCTGACCCCGTCTCTTCAGGATAAGATCATGATCATTGACAATGCTGTGGGATATGCATCACGGCTGGGCTGGGACAATCCCCGGATCGCTGCTGTTACCCATGTGGAGACAGTCAGTACGAAATCACAGGCGACTATAGATGCCGCTCTATTGGCGGGGATGAGCCGAAGGGGACAGATCACCGGCTGCAGGGTAGACGGCCCCTTCGGCCTGGATAATGCCTTATCGGAAGAAGCTGCTGCAGTCAAGGGGATCTCCTCTCCGGTGGCGGGGAAAGCCGACATCCTTCTGGTTCCGGATGTCCTGTCCGGCAACCTCATGGCCAAGGCTATGATGTACACAGCAGAATGCTCTTTCGGAGGGCTGGTCGTGGGAGGAAAAGCCCCTATTATCATGCTGAGCAGAGCCGATGATGCGGCTACCAAGCTGAATTCCATCGTCATGGGATTACTCTAAAAGGAGGAGGCGAATATGGCTTTGAATAAACTGAACGCTGTATTGAAAAAAGAGGTCCGGGAACTTGCTGAAAAGGGGACGGCCAAAGGGAAGGAAAAAGTCATTGTCACTGTCATCCCTCCCCGAAAAGAGAAGGGGCCTCGTTATCTTATGGAAGGAAGCGGAGATAAAGAGTATATCAAGATGAACGCTAACTCCTATCTCGGCCTTTCCATGCATCCTGAAGTGATCAAAGCAGAGGAAAAAGCTGCTCAGGAGTATGGTGTAGGGCCAGGAGCCGTTCGGTTTATCAGCGGGACTCACAAACCCCATGTGGAGCTGGAAAAGAGGCTGGCCGCCTTCCATGGACGGGAAGCCTCTATGATACTCAGCTCAGCCTATGTGACCAGCATGGGGGTCATCGTTCCCCTGACCACCCCGGAGACAGTGGTCATCAGTGACGAGCTCAACCACAATTGCATTATCAACGCGCTCAGGCTCTCCAGGCCGGCTCAAAAATTTATCTTCAGGCACAACGATATGAGCGACCTTGAAAAGAAGCTGAAAGAGGCGGTGGGGAAGGGGAAAAGAGCCCTGGTGATCACCGACGGCATATTCAGTATGCGCGGTGACCACAGCCCGTTTCAGGAACTCACAGCCCTCTGCCGCACTTTTGATAGTCAGTTCGAGGAAGGCGTCATTTCCATTGCGGATGATTCCCACGGAGTGGGAGGGTTCGGTGAGACCGGACGCGGGACAGAAGAGTATACAGGAGCCAAAGTCGATATTCTCATCGGAACACTGGGAAAAGCCTTCGGTGTCAACGGCGGTTATGTCGTGGCGGACCAGGCTGTGATCGACTATTTCAGAGAGACCACACCCATGTATATCTACTCCAATCCCATCACCTGCTCTGAAGCTGCTGCTGCTTTGAAAGTCCTGGATATTCTCGAAAGCGATGAGGGGAAGAAAAGGCTGGCGCATTTACGGGCTATGACTTCCAAATTCAAAGAGGGGCTCATCACACTGGGATACGAGACTCTCCCCGGAGAGCACCCTGTTGTCCCGCTTTTGGTCCGGGATACGCGGAAGACAGCGGATCTGGTGGATTATCTCACCAGAAACGGTGTTTTGGCCACAGGCTTGAATTTCCCCGTGGTTCCCAAAGGGGATGAAGAGATCCGCTTTCAGGTGAACGGGGACCATACAGAAGCCGATATCGAAACTGTCCTGGGTATCCTGGAACAATATAAGAAGGATCAGTGTTAAATAATCGGTGCGGTTTATGCAACAAAATGAGCTGAATCCGTATATAGAAGTAGAACCAAGTAAGGAGGCTCTATGAAAAGAAGCATATTGATCTTGTTTATCCTTGGTGCCCTTGTGATGGCCACAGGGTGTTCCATGACGCAGACAAAAGTAAAACCCGTGGCTGCGGAGGTCCCGGAAATAGAATATGAGACCTATCAGCTGGACAACGGCTTGAAGATCTATGTGGTGGAGGACCACGCCGTTCCCCTGGTCAAGTTTGAGATCTGGTATGATGTGGGCGCTATTGATGAGCCTGAGCGCATATCAGGGATATCTCATATGCTTGAACATACCATGTTTTTAGGCACAGAAAGCCTGGGAAAGGACAAGGTCCATCATCTTACAAAACAGGTGGGCGGCTGGGCAAATGCCGGCACTTATTATGATTTCACCATGTATGAGGAGGAACTGCCTTCAGCAAAACTGGAGTTGGCCATGGCTATTGAAGCCGACAGGATGAGGAACCTCAAGATCGATCCTGAAGAGTTTGCCCGTGAGCAGCAGGTCGTGGCTCAGGAAAGAAGGATGCGGACTGAGAACAACTTTTTCGTCTCCTCCATGGAGAAGATCCAGTCCACCGCTTTCACGAAGCATCCGCTTCACCATACCATCATCGGGTGGATGGAATCGATTCAGGGGTATACTGTCAAGGACATGAGGGATTACTACACCCAGTATTATTCTCCCAACAATGCGGTGATGGCCGTATCAGGGGATGTGGATCCTGAAGAGGTCTTCGCTCTGGCCAAAAAATACTTCGGTGATTACAAACCTCAGGAGATCACCCGTCTGGGGATCGTGGAGCCGGAACAGACTGAAGAACGGTTTGTCAAGATCGAAAAAGTAACACAGGTCCCTCTCATCGGGATGATGTACAAGATCCCCAAGGGAGATGACCCGGATATCGTGGCACTCAACGCTCTCAACTCCATTCTTGTCAATAATGCCACTTCACGCATCAACAGTATTTTGAAAAATGAGAAGCACCTGATCATGCAGGCGGGAAGTTTCAGCTTTGACCTGAGGGATCCCTCCTACCTTTTCGTCTATCTCATCCCCATGTCTGTGAAGAGTATGGATACGGTCAAAGAGGCTTTTGATGCGGAGGTCCAGAGGCTCATCACCGAAGGCGTGTCCGCGGAAGAACTAGCCGCCGTAAAAAAAGCAGCGTTGAAATCAAAAGTCTTCGGACTCAAGAATAAGGGGGGCTTTGCTTCTCAGCTTGCTATCAATACAGTCCGTTTCGACGATCCTGAGCTCTATAAAAAATCTTATCAACAGCTGGAGGCTTTGACAGGTGACGATATTACGGCAGCAGCCCGCAAATATCTGATACCTCAGAACAGAACTGTGGGATATGTCGTCCCCAAGGGAAAATAACGGAGGATATCCATGAAACGATTATTAATATTATGCTTGGCCCTGGCTTTGTTCATTCCTACAGTCCTGGCCGGAGTGGAATTTTCTCCCAAGCTGTTTGAAGACCTGGCTCAAAGTGTCAATAAGGTTCCCGAGATCAAGATCCCGGCTTATGAACGCTTTGTCATGGACAACGGACTTGTCATCTACCTTGTGGAAGACCACTCCCTGCCTATCATCGAAGTCACCGGATTCATCAAAGGCGGAAGAGCCCATGAGACGAAAGACATCGCCGGGATCAGCGCTTTTCTCACAGACATGATGACAACAGGAACCCAGAACAGGACAGAAGAAGCCCTGGATCAATACAAGGAGCTGTACGGACTCTCCTTTTCCATGGGAGTCAAAAGGGATTACTTCACCCTTGGAGGGAATGCCCTGATCCAGGATAAGGGACACCTGCTGGAACTCATGGCTGATATCCTGATGAATCCCAAATTTGATGCCCCGTATTATCAGCGCAAACTCATGGAACTTTATCAGGGGCTGAGTATGTCCAGAACTCAGGATCCCGCTCTGGTGGACATGATCTTTTACCGCCATCTTTACGGGGACCATCCTTATAGTTATGATGCTGATATCGATCTGATCACAGCTGCTGCCCAGAATTATACCCCTGCGCGGCTCATGAAATATTACAAGGAGTCTGTGGCCCCCAATATGACCATCATCGCTATTGCCGGCGATTTCTCCGTCAGGGAGATGAAGAAGGAAGTCGAAAAGGCCTTCGGACGCTGGGAAAAAGCTCCAGTGACGCTTCCCCATCAGAAGAGTATCGCTCCCAAAGACGAATACGGGAAGGTATACATCATCAACAAACCGGATGCTACGCAAGCTAAATTTAAAATGGGATTTGACCTCTTTACCCATGATTATCCAGAGGATATGGAGTTCAGGATCGCCAATATGGTCTATGGAAGCGGAGCCTTTGAATGCCGCCTCATGGACAGCCTGCGTGTGAAAAAGGGATATGCTTATGATGCCCGTTCAACTTATAATGCCAATAAACTGGGCGGAGAGTATATCGTGACCACAGAAGTGAAACCCGAAAGTGCTCTGGATACATACGAGACCATCATCGGTGAGATGAATAAGATCCTTGACAGGGCAGAGCCAATCACAAAAGAAGAACTCTTTAAAACAGTGAATTTCTTCAATGCTCTCATGCCCAAATTCTATGTGGAAAAGATCAATGTCATCGAGTCTGTGATCCTCAGCGTGGAGATCTGGGGTGAAAGCGCCAATCGTGTCAACGAGAATATCAAGCGGTATAACAACATGACAGCGGAAATGGCTCAGAGGGTCTTTGAAAAGAATCTTGACCCTGACCGTTTTATTACCGTCATCCTGGGCCAAAAAGAGAAGATCGTCCCCCAGTTTGAAAAAGCGGGGATCCCGGTTGAAGTCATCGAGATGTAAGTGACAAGCGGCCCTTCGGGGCCGCTTTTTTCCTTTCTTTTCCTGAAAAGTCCGATAAAATATTCCTGAAAACGAAACATATTCTTTCGTAACCCGTATAAGAATAAAACGGAGGTCACATCATGATAAAAAAGAGGTTTTCAGGTATAGTATTTATGTTCATAGTTATCTTATCGCTGGTCTCTGGAGTTGAAAATCCGGGAAATCAAGGCTTCATCAAGGGAAACGTCTATTCAGGCTTTACACTAGTACAAAAAGAGTTTATCCCTGAGATCAACGCCACAGCTCTTATATTCCAACATGTCAAGAGCGGAGCCCGGCTTATCAAACTGGAAAACGAGGATTCCGATAATGTCTTCAGCATTGTTTTTCGCACGTTACCCCAGAACGATACAGGGGTCGCCCATATCATGGAACATTCTGTCCTCTGCGGCTCTGAACGGTTTCCGGTCAAGAGCCCCTTCGATATCATGAGAAAGGGCTCTCTCCGGACATTCCTCAATGCCATGACCGGAAGTGACCGGACCATGTATCCCATCGCAAGCCGGAACAAGAAAGATTTTTATAACCTCATGACTGTCTATCTGGACGGAGTCTTTCACCCTGCCCTTTTGAAAGATGAGAGGATCCTGCGCCAGGAAGGTTGGCGTTATGAATATGACCCGGAGACTGAGACTTTGCAGTATAACGGGATTGTCTTCAATGAGATGAAAGGGGCCATGTCATCTCCGGACAGGGCTTTGAGTTACGCGGTCTTTAAAACCCTGCTTCCGGATACTGTCTATGCCAGAAACTCCGGAGGTGACCCCCGGGCCATCCCGGGCCTGACTCAGGAGCAGTTTGTCTCCTTTCACTCGAAATTCTACCATCCGTCCAATGCTTATATTTACCTTTACGGTGATCTGGACACTGCAGAGCAGCTGGCCTTTATAAACGGAGAATATCTTTCTGCTTTTGAAAAAAGGACCATGGGTGAAGAGACGGGAAAGCAGGAACCGTTTGCAGAAAGAAAAAGCGCAGTCTGTCCTTATCCTGCCGGAAAAGGGGATGACAGCCACCGGGACTATCTTTCTGTCCATTTTGTCATGAACAACATCACAACACCTGAAGAGGCGATGGCTCTGAGTGTTCTGGAAGAGTATCTCATGGGAAGTACAGCCTCTCCATTGAAAAAGGCTTTGGAAGAGAAGGGGTTCGGGACACTTGTCTACGGGTCGTTGTCCCGGGCTAACCCCCAGATCATGAGTTTTGTCGCAGTGGGGGCAGATAGAGAACGCCAGTCGGAGTTTACAGACACCGTGGTCGATGTGCTGAACCGCGTGGAGGAAAAAGGGCTGGATCCCTCTCTTCTGGATTCGATTCTCAACAGGATGGAGTTTCGCCTGAGAGAGCCCGCTTCCGGGCGTTTATCCAGGGGGCTTTCCCTCATGTTTCAGGCTACCGCATCCTGGATCTCCTTCGGGAATCCGCTGAATGGGCTCGCTTTTGAAGAAAAGCTGGAACATCTCAGGACAGATAAAGCCATATGGAAGAGGATCTTGAGGGATCAGTTCGTTAATAACAGTCATGCCGCTTCGATCACCATGGTCCCCGACCCTATAATGACTGAGGCTCTGCGAAAGGAAGAAAGGGAAAAACTGGAGAATATCCGGAAATCCCTCTCAGAAGCTGACCTCGCACAGATTATGAGAATGAACAGCGAACTCAAGGCATACCAGGAAACCCCTGACTCACCTGAAGCCCTGGCCACCGTCCCTCTGCTGAACCTCTCCGATATACAGCCTGATATCAAAGTTCCCCAAGGGGAAACAATCAATATTTCCAGGCGGCCTCTTATGATCTATACTGACAATACCAACGGGATATTCTATTGGGAGCTTTATTTCGACATCTCTGATCTCAATAAAGAAGAACTGCAAAAAGCTGTACTCCTGTCGCAACTTCTTGGGCAGCTTGGAGCAGGCCCCTATAATGATGAAAAACTCTCTATGAAAGTGAACAGTCATCTCGGTGGGTTATCCTTTGATGTCTCCCGGATTACAGATGAACAGGATCCCAGCCTCTGGAAGGTCTATGCTGTGGTTTCACTGCGGGCCTTGTCAAGAGAAGCAGAAGAAGCTGTCAAGCTTCTCACGCTCGTTTTAACAAGTACAGATTTCCGTGATGAACAGCGGTTGGGCACTCTTCTGGGCAATGAAAACGCCCGGATGGAAAGGAAACTTGTCAATGAGGGGCTTGACCTGTCCATCTCACGCGCAAATAGTGCCATGGGCGGACCCCATGTCTTTGATGAGGTCACATCAGGATATGAATACAACCTCTTCATCCATGAGATGGAACGAGATTTCAGAAAAGACCCGGCTTCTGTCCGCAAAGAACTGAAACAGACCTATGAGACGATCTTTGCCGCAAACAGAGTGACATCAGGCCTGGTCACTGACGAGGAACTCCTAGAGAGAGGGGTGGCGTCAACAGAAAAGATCCTCTCCGGCCTTCCTGTTTTAAGGCAAGGAGCCACAGCGCCTTCACGATCTCCTCGATTGGACGGGATCACACTACGGGAAGGTTTTGCCTCCCCTTCACGGGTCAATTTTGTGGCACAAGTGGCTGATCTGAATAAAGAGGGGGCTCCCTACAACGGTTCGATACTGGCAGCATCCACAATTGTGAGAAATGTCTATCTCTGGCAGTCTCTTCGTGTCAGAGGCGGAGCATATGGAGGGGGAATGTGGGTCTATCCTGACCGAACCATGCTCATGTATTCTTTCAGGGACCCTTATATCAAGGAGACTCTCCAGGTCTTTGAGGAGGCCGGAGACTTTCTTGCCCGTTTTGAACCTTCAAAAAAGGAGATGGAACTCTACCTCATCGGAACCATGGCCAATCTGGATCTCTCCAGTGCCCCTTTGAGCCGGGGGCGATACTATTTTAACAAAGTCCTCTCAGGCGGGGATCTTCAGGAGATCAACAGGATACGAAAAGAGGTCCTCTCCACGACTCCTGAAATGATCCGATCCTATGCACCCCTCTTCAGGAAGATGACCGGACAGGGAATATACAGTGTCTATGGAAATGAAAAGCAGATCAGGGACGTTGAAGGAGAGACATTTTCAAAGGTCATCCAGGTGGATTGACTGTAACCGGACTGCCCCTGTCAGCGTATTTAAAAGTAAAGGAGGGATCATTATGAAAAGATCTGTTCTGTTACTTTTATGTGTTTTGGCCGGTTTCGGGCTGATCCTGGCCAAAGGAGGCCCGGGAGGAGCTCAGGGAACCACGGGGACTGCCGGAAACGGAAAAGGAACCATTGAGAAGAAAAAGGTAAAGACCATGATCCAGGAGCAAAAAGAGCTTCTGGAAAAAGAAAAAGAGATCAACGCGAATAAAAACATCGGAGAGACTCAAAACAAGGAACAGGAAAAAGAGGTCAACGGCGAAGCGGTCCAGACGAAGGATCAATCCGGAGAAGGAGAAAAGGAAAAAGAGCTGAATCAGGAAGCGAATCAGAATAAGGGAGAAGAGACACAGCTCAAAAATATGGAAGCTAACAAAGCCATAAACCAGAATACCGGCCCGGGTGTGTCGGAGGAGGCAAAGCAGCTGCAGACAAAAGAGCAAAAGAAAGACGGTGTCTCTGAGGAGGCTCAGCTGAAGGATCAGAAGAAGCTCCAGGAACAGTTAAAAACTGAGGAGCAGAAGAAAGAGATGCTGAAAGAGCAGAAGAAGGACAACGAAGAGTAAACAGGCCTCATTATTGTCTTTGCGGGAGAGGGGGATTCTCCTCTCCCTTTTTTATCTTGATTATTATCATGCCTTCTGTATATTCTAAAGAGCTTTACAGGAGGATCGATGATGAAACCGTGGATTCTTTTAATCCTGATCGCCGGCCTGGTGGTCCTTTCCCTCTTCTTTTCATGTCTGGCGAAGCAGCCTAAAGAAGGGTTTATCGAACATGGGGATATCTCTCTTTTCTTTAAAGAAGCCGGTAAAGGACTTCCCGTTGTGGTCCTTCACGGAGGCCCGGGATTCGGATTTCACTACCTGGAGCCCTACCTCTCATTTTTGACTCAGAAGTTCAGGCTCATCTATTTTGACCAACGCGGTTGCGGTGATTCGCAACTGGGAGAATCATCCGAGATTACTTTTAACAGCCTTGTGGATGATATTGAAGCTTTAAGAAAAGAGCTGAAGCTGGAGCGTATTAATATTCTGGGACATTCGTTCGGCGCTCTTCTGGCCCTGGAGTATGCCAAGCGGTATCCTGATCATTGCGGAGCTCTGGTTCTTGTGGGAGCAGCTCCGATAAAATCCTCATATCTTCCGGCGAAGAATGATTTTACCCGGCTCTCTTTCGAAGAGCAGACTCGTTTTAAAGAGATCATGAAAAGAGGAAACGTTGAAATAGAGGATCCCGAAACGGTCTCTTTTATCTTTACCTGTCTGTTCAAGATGTCCATGGGAGACGGGGAAAAGGCCACCGGGATCGATCTGGGGCTGGACAAGGGACGTATTCGGAAGATGTTCACTGTGATGTCTCAGCTGTATCCTTTTATGGAGTCTTATGACATCACAGAACACCTGGAGTCTCTTCGTTGCCCGGTCCTCATCATTCACGGAGAAAAAGACTCTGTGGGAGTAACCAGTCCCATGACACTGCATGACCTTATTCCCAATTCGATCTTTATCGTCTATAACGAGGCGGGTCATTTCCCCTTCGTGGAAAAAAGATATGATTTTGTTCAGGATGTCATGCGCTTTTTTACCATGTACGCTAAATGACCTGAGCGCTTCACCTTTTGAAACAACTCCCCCCTTTTTTTTGTCTAATTAGAACGGATTACGAAGAAAATATACTCATATGAAAGGAGACTGGTTATGTTAACAAAGGTCGTTCGCCTCTCTCTGCTGACTCTTCTTCTTGCCGTTCTTATAAGCTGTAATTCTCAAAAAGCAGAGAAAACAGTCCACAACAAGATCGCGCTGAAACCTGACGGGAGGCTTCCCCTGATCAAGTCCGTCCGTGTCGAAGAAGGAGATATCGATTTTTACCTTCATGAGTCCAACGGGAGTGACCGTCTTGCTGTGGTTATGCATGCTGAAGACAAGACCCGAAAAGTCGTCTTGTTCAACAAAGAGCTGGAAAAAACTGGGTCGTTTGTTCTCACTTCAGGAAAAGGACCCGGTGAACTGGGAAACTGGATTCCCGGGATGGGAATGGACAGCAGCCTGATCTATTTTATCGACCGTCAGAAAAACTCTATGGAGATGTTCGATTATAATGGACGGTTTGAAGATTCTGTCCCTATACAGGATGCTTCCTACAGCCTCTCTTTCGGAAACTGTGTGGTGACGCACTTCGGAGAGAACTACTATATCGGGATGACTTATCCGGGTTCTGTGGTGAAGACTGATGCCCGGTTCAATGCTCTCGGGCGCATTAGTAAAGAGACAGAACTTGACGTGGAAAAGATGTTTGAAGGCCTTATCCGATATGCAGTCGATTTTTCGGGAAATGTCTATGCAGTCATGCTGGGGCTGAAAGGGGCCTATGAAATAAGAAAGTATGACCCGGAGATGAACCTGCTGAGGACCGCATATAACGATGATGGCCTGAACGACCTTCTTTCTCTGGATATCTGCCGTTTCCCCGACGGATCCTTTGAAGCCAACGGAGGAGCCTCTGCTACGTCTCTTTGTGTAAAGGACGGGAGGCTTTATGTCCTGCGTGGAGTCGCCGGGATCAATGATGTGAAATGGGAGGACGGGAAAAAGGTCTACTACGGCCTTCCCATACCGGGTTTGAAAAAGGGGTTTGTTGATATTTTCGATACTGAGACATTAAAACATATCAGAAGGGTGGATGCCGAGTTTTTAGAGCCCCATCAGGATTACCGCCTCTACCCCTTTGATGACCGCTTTGTCTTTGTGGCGACATCAGAGATCGACAAAGAGACAGGAAAAGAGAAGGATACCAGTGATTATATCTACACAACCGGACTGGAGCCCCTCTAGGAGATTCACACTTTACAGGGCAAAATCCGATGAGTATAATGAGGGTGAAAAAAAGGAGGCAATTTTGAACCTGGAATATCTTGATGGGTTTCGTGATGATTTCAGCGAATATACCGAGCTTCGCTATCAGAAAAACAGCAATCTGAGGATTTCTCTTTTAAACGGTGATATCGTCGCCAATACACGAAATCGGATCAGCGGCGTCTCCGCCCGCGTTTATGCCGGGGGTGTCTGGGGGTTTTCTGCCAGTCCCGATACGGCTCAGGAGGATGTCAGAACTGTGATCAGAGCAGCAACCCGCAATGCTCAATTTCTGGACAGTCGGGAAAACAGGAATGCCATGCCCCTGGCCTACGGCAGTGCAAGGGGGTATCACGATTTTTCTACCACACAGCAGAAAGCAGCTCCTAAAGAGATGACAGGATTCCTGCGTGAGATCGACAGCTACTTGAAAAAAAGTTATCCCGATATCAATGCCCGCAGCGTGACCATGGCCAACCTCGATATGGAGAAAGCCCTGCTCACCTCTGAAGGTTCACGGGCCTATTCCATGATCCCCAGGGCTCTTCTCATCGTATCCCTGACATTAGATAAGGGTGACGGCCCTGTGGATCTCTTTGATGTCTATGGAGGTTTCGGGCAGTATGAGGATAATTTCGGGATCGCGGAGGATTTTTACGAGCGTCTGGACCAGTTGTATGTGAAGCTCAAAGCAAAGGCTGAAGGGATCTATCCCGAAGCAGGGGAGCACGATGTCATTATGGATGCCGATCTCGCCGGGATCCTGGCCCATGAAGCCATCGGACATACAACGGAAGCAGATATTGTGCTGGGAGGATCTGTGGCGGGCGATTACCTGAATAAAGAGGTGGCGAGCCCCCTGGTCTCACTCACTGATTTTGCTCATACGTCTCTTGGAAGGCAGTGCCCTGTCCCTGTCTATGTGGACGATGAGGGAACCGAGGCTGAAGATGTCCCTATCATTGAAAACGGAGTCCTGAAAAGCTATCTTTTCAATAAAGAAACAGCGCTTCATTTCGGGTTTGCGCCCACCGGGAATGCCCGGGCTTCAGAATATAGCGACGAACCCCTGATCCGTATGAGGAATACGGCGATCCTTCCAGGGAAAGATAAACTCGAAGATATGATCTCATCCATAGACCACGGCTATTATCTGGTCAGAGCCAGCAACGGCCAGGCGGATACCACCAGTGAATTTATGTTCGGTGTGGTCATGGGGTACGATATCAAAAACGGAAAAATCGGCAAAGCCCTGAAAAATACCACGATCTCGGGGGTCGCCTTCGAGATGCTTAAGACCGTAAGCATGGTATCGGATGAGATGTCCTGGAGCTGTGCCGGGATGTGCGGAAAAAAACAGGCCATCCCCGTGGGAATGGGCGGCCCCGCCGTCAAATGCAGGATCAAAATTGGAGGGAAGTGATATGATGATGTCCTACGAAAAAAGCCTGGAGATCCTAAATAAAAGCTGTCTCTCCCTGAAAGCCACCGGTGCGGAAAAGACGGCCTGCGACCTTTCTTATTCCAAAACTCATGAATTGAAT
>Ga0068713_1002889_pt1 | contig 16132 bp, 13 predicted proteins | sample MTBAKSrepl2MetaG_FD_62223 | JGI IMG/M metagenome (GOLD analysis project Ga0068713, IMG submission 62223) | Enrichment culture microbial communities om Arthur Kill intertidal strait, New Jersey, USA, that are MTBE-degrading - MTBE-AKS2 (Arthur... | ecosystem: Environmental > Aquatic > Marine >...
GGTCTCTTCCCCCTTGGAGGTAAGGACATAGGCCGCCTCCCCCTTTTTGTCCACTGTGAAGAGCGCGCGCGCCTTTTTCAAAATGGCAAAGGGCGACACAAAGATAAAATCATCCAGCCCTCCCTCGATAAGCTCGTCATCTTCCGGAATATAGTCCACATACCCCGTTTCATTGGTGATGATCACCTCTCGCAGGGGCGTAGTGTACTCCACACGGAACTCCTTATCGGGCTTGAACCAGAGGACTCCCTTCATCTCGCCCTGAAGCTCGCCCAGATAGGAGTAGGTCCGCTGTATAAAAGCGGCTTTTATGGTAGGATCTGCTTTCAGAGAATCGATAAAACGGTCCAGAGAGTCTCCTGAGATATCAGGGACAAGGCCGGCCAGGAGGAACACTCCCAAAAAAAACGTAAACACTATCTTCTTTATTCTCATATGTAATCCTTCAGCGTTTCCACATCCACGAGGATCTGGCGCCCTTTGGACCCCCCTTCGGTGTCGATGATGCCCTCATCGGCCAGGGTCTCGATGATCCGGGCTGCACGGTTATACCCGATACTGAACTTCCTCTGGATATAAGATGTGGAAATGGAGTTCTGGTCATCCAGCAGGTTGTTGTAGATGAGCCGGATCACTTCGGGGAACAGCTCGTCTTTGTCATCCATCTCCAACGTGATCTCCTTATCCTTTTCAAACATCTCTTTATACTCGTCGTCCCGCGCTTTGAAACGCCTGAGATACTGCACCGTCCGGGTGATCTCCTCCACCGTGACCAGAGAGGCCTGTCCGCGGACGATCTCGCCGTTCACCTTGTGATAGAGGAAGTCCCCTTTTCCCAACAATGTCTCCGCCCCGTGGGTTCCCAGGATAATGTGGGAATTGATCTTAGAGGCGGTTTTGAACGCAATCACAGCGGGGAAGTTGGCCTTGATGGTCCCGGTGATGATATCCGCTGAAGGCCGCTGGGTGGCCAGGATCAGGTTGATCCCGATGGCCCGGGCCTTCTGCCCCAGACGGATGATGGACTGCTCCACATCCTGCCCCGTGGTAACCAAAAGGTCAGCCAGCTCGTCGATGACGATGAGGATGAAGGGGAGTTTTTCACCGGGGTTGGCGGCATTGAAAGACTGAATATCCCGGTAGCCGTGATGGGCCAGGAACTTATAACGGCGCTCCATCTCATAGAGGGCCCATTTGAGTACATTCACCGCTTCATGAGTCTCCACGATGACATCGCTGAGAAGATGCGGGATCCCGTTGTAATAGGGAAACTCCAGCCTTTTGGGATCCAGGAGAAGGATACGGACCTCTTCATAAGTAGCTTTATAGAGAATACTTGTGATAATACTGTGAATGCCGATGCTCTTTCCCGACATGGTGGCTCCGGCGATGAGAAGATGGGGCAGCTCATCAATACGCAGGATCACAGGCCTGCCGTTGGTCCCTTTGCCGAAAGCTGCGGTGAGGGGTGAAGGAGAGTTCTGAAACTCATCCATCTCGATGATCTCACGCAGAGAGACAAACTGACGCTTCTGGTTGGGGATCTCAAAACCCACCGTCCCCCGCCCGGGGAGCGGCGCGATGATCCGGATATTGGTCTTGCTCAGAGTGAGGGCAAGCTCGCGGTCCAGCGAGACGATCTTGTTGACCTTGATCCCTTTTTCCACTTCCACTTCGTAGAGCGAGACCATGGGGCCTGTCTCCACATTCACCACATGGCCCTGTATCCCGTACTCGTTCAGAGCATCTTCCAGGAGCTCGGCGATCTCCTGGACGTTCTCTTCCTCCTGTTTCTGGACGAGATAAGAGAGAAGGTCTGTGGGGGGGATGGGGCCGGCATCAGGGATGTCAGAGACATCCTGCTCAAATCCTGAATGGACAGGCTCATCCCGCTTGGCATCTCCGGGGACGATCCCCTGTTCCTTTTCTGTTGCAGCGGCTGATTCATCCACTCCCTTGAAATAACGCACGTGATAGACAAACTCTTCTCCGGGTGTTTTGGGCTCTTTTTTCTTTTTCTCCCTGGGAGGAGGGGCCACGGGCTCTTTTACCGGGCGCTCAGGTTTGAATCGTTCTCTTTTTTCGGGTTTGGTTCCCTCGCGACTGAAGAGGCCTGCCAGTGACACAAATCCTTTTTTGAAAAGGGCAACCGGGATAAAGGCCGGGAGGACAAGCAGCATGAGGACAGCCAGGATGATGTAAGTCCCCACTTTTCCCGTAAACCGGAGCATGAATGCCCCTGCGGCTTCGGGGAAGACGCCGCCCCATTCCAAAGGAGAGAAGAGACGGATCCCGTTGATCTGAAGAAGGATCACCAGGGCAGCTGCAGCGGCCACAAAAAGGACGCCCTTCCGCCCGGCAAGGATCTTCTGTTCAAGAAAAGCATTGATCCCGGCGATAAAGAAAAGAAAGGGGATGATCAGCGCCAGGTCTCCAAACAAAAGAAGAAGATAATGGGAAAGGTAAGCCCCCATAAGGCCGATAAAGTTCTGGATCTTCTCTCCCGACGAACCCTGAGGGGGGTCATTGGGAGAATAGGTCACAAGGGCAAGAAAAACAAGCACGGCAAGCCCTATAAAGATGATGCTTTTAATGTCACCGGTGGTATTTTGAGCTTGTTTTTGGGATTTTTTCCGTCTTGCCATAGCTTATATAGTATAGGCGATGAGGACCAAAAAGGCAAGGATAAAGAGGTAGAGGGAAAAGGCCCTGAGGCGTCCCTTGCGTGTGACAGCGATCAGGAGTTTTATGGAAAAATACCCCACGACCCCCGCAACAACCGCTCCGAAAAGAAGCACAGGGAGGACAAAATCCTCGCTTCGCCCCACCCCGTCTTTGAAAGAGAAGAGAGCACCCCCTGCAATGGCGGGAATGGAGATGAAAAAGATATACTGCAGGGCGTCTTTGCGTTTGAGGCCCAAAAGAAGCGCCGCAGCCAGAGTGATCCCCGAGCGTGAGATCCCGGGAAAGATCGCCGCAGCCTGAGCCAGGCCGATAAAAAGCGCAGCGGCTATCGTCAGAGGGCGCTCCTCATCCTTTCTCTTGTCCGTGAGAAAAAGGATCACTGCTGTAATGAGCCACATAAAGGCGACAAAGTGCAGGGACGAGAAAGCCTCTTCAGCTTGAGAGGCGAATAAAAACCCGAACACCCCTGTGACCAGGGTAGATAGCGCCAGGCAGAGGAAATAGTGCCAACTCTCCTTTTTTCCGCGGAAAAGTCCCTGAAGAAAAGCCATGATCTGCTTCCAGTAGTAGACGATGACGGCCCCCAGCGTCCCCAGATGGAGCATGGCTCCGGTCATGAGGGTCATTCCCCCGTGGCCGAAGAGCCTGTCCACCAGGACAAGGTGGCCCGAAGAGCTCACGGGGAGAAATTCCGTGAGCCCCTGGATTATTGCTTCAGGAAGGATCTTGAGAAATTCACTCACGTCCCCACTCCGGGAAATGAGAGATGACGATGGGCTCTTTGGAGCGTTTCTTTTTCAAAAAGCGCTTCATACGGCGGTTCACCGCTTCTTTCACAAAATCACGGTTTTTACGCTCTTTTTCATCCATGGAGTAGAGGATATCCTGAAGGCGCTGACCGATCTCGGTAATATGGTCTTCATTGAGCAGAAGCCCCGCGCTGGCCACTTCAGGGCCCATGATAATATCCCCGGTCTCGGCCATATAGTCGTAGATGAGGAAAAGGACCCCTTCCTGGCCGATGATCTTTCTCTGAGTGATGAGCTCTTCGTCCGCTGTGATCTCGTCGTAATTCTCGATGAAACGCTTACCGCTGGGGACTTTATGGTTTCCGGCATAAGCCTTCTTCCCGGCCAGATAGACGGGAGTCCCGATATCAGCCAGGATGATCTGGTCCTCTTTATACCCCATCTCGGTGAAGACATGCTTCAGCATGGCCATATTTTTATACTCCCCGTGAAAGGGGATAATAGCTTTGGGATTGACCATAGCGGCGATCATCTTGATATCTTCCCGGGCGGCATGCCCCGAGACATGGATCTCGGAGACGTTTTCGTAATAGACTCGTGCCCCGCTCCGGAAGAGCTGGTTCACCATCTTATTGATATGGATCTCATTGCCGGGGATCATCTTGGCTGAGATCATAACCGTATCGCCGGTTTTCAACTTAAGTTTTGGATGCATATTGAGAGAGAGGCGCTGTAACACAGACATGGGTTCCCCCTGGCTTCCCGTGACCAGGATCAGAAGCTGGTCATCCGGGGTCTTGTCTGCCTCTTTGATATTCAGGATCTCCCCCTTCTTGATCTTGATATAACCCAGGCGCCCGGCGATCTCGATGATATTTTTCAGGCTGCGCCCTTCCACGACGACCTTTCGGTGATATTTCTTGGCAATATCGAGGATCTGGATCAGACGGCTGATATTGGAAGCGAACGTCGCCATAAAGATGCGCCCTTTCACATTCTGGACGATCTTTTCCATCTCGAATCCCACTGCTGTCTCTGAGCCCGTCATGCCGGGGGTCTCGATATTGGTGGAATCCACGATCATAAGGTCCACGCCCTTCTCGCCGATCTTTGAGATCTGCTTAAGGTCGATGAGGTCTTCACTCACCGGAGTGTAGTCGATCTTGAAGTCTCCGGAAAAGTAGATCTTTTTGCCTCCGCTTTGAATAAAGAGGGCTGAAGAATCAGGGATGCTGTGGTTCACATGGATAAACTCTACAGAAAAATCCCCTGCCTTCACAGGTTCTTTTCCGTCCACGAGGACGAATTTGTTGTACTGGATACCATGTTCGTCGAATTTCTTTTTGATGAGTTCGCGAGCCAGTTTCTTGGTATAGATGGTCGGGTACCCCAACTCTTCGATGATGTAAGGCAGGGCTCCGATATGGTCTTCATGGCCATGGGTGATAAAGATCCCCTTGAGTTTGTTTTTTCTCTCTGTCACATAAGTGATATCGGGGATGATGTATTCCACCCCGGGAAAATAGGACGAGGGAAAAGAGATCCCCGCATCGATGATGATCATGGATTTTTCGTTCTCCATGACAGTCATGTTTTTTCCGATTTCTCCATACCCCCCTAACGGGGTAATCGTTAATTTGCTTTTCATTTTTCTCCTTTAGAAATGTTTGTGTTGTATTGAAGATCTATTAAAAAATACATTGTTGATAATATAGTTGATAATTGTCCTCAAAAACCGCTAAATTTTTATTCATCTTTCACCGGAGTTACTATATACCCCCTTGAAGGTTTGTTCAAGGTTAAAGTGAAAAGACATCGATTTGTAAAAAAGCCTTATATATATGCCTTTTTCTCTCCCGTCTGTCACTTGTAAATCGTGATAGCGGATTTGGCACTTTTCAGGGCTTCGTTGTCCCGGGTATAATCCAGGGGTGTGTAGCCGTAGACATCCTCAGCCCATGGGTCAGCCCCCAGGTCAACGAGTGTTATGAAAACGGTAAGTGTTTTGCTCTCAACAGCTGCCGCATGGAGAGGCGTCCAGTTGTTGACATCACGCGCATTGACATCAGCGCCCCCCCTCACCAGGGCAGTGATGATCTCAGGGTGTTTATTGGAGGCTGCTGCCGTATGAAGCGGTGTCCAGCTGTAGTCGTTCTCTTCATTGGCCCGGGCCCCGTTTTTCAGAAGAAGCGCTATGATCTCCGGATTGTCCTGGCTTTCCGCTGCCAGATGAAGCGGCGTCTCCCCGTATTGGGTCCGGGCGTGGATATCAGATCCGCTCAAAAGAAGGACATTCACGATTTCCAGGCTGGAATTGAACCCGCAGGCTTCATGGAGGGGAGTCCATTTATATCGGTTCACTGCTTTCACATCGGCTCCGGCCCGGAGAAGTGCTGATAACACAGCAGCGTCTCTGTTATTGGCGGCGGCCACATGGAGAGGCGTCCGTCCGTCATCAAGACGGGCATTCACGTTTTCGCCCCGTCCTATGGCGGCCCTCACCTCTTCGGGCGTCCCGTCGTTAGCGGCCTCAAAGATATTTCTTGAAAAGACAACCGTTACGAAACCGCACAGGACAACACCAAGCAAAAGAGCCTTTTTCATATTGCCTCCGTTTCTGAAAACATCGTTTATAGAAGTATAGCATAATCAGGGGGGCTTCACTGTATTTTAGTGTATTGGTTTTGTTCAAAACCTTAAAAATTGAAGACCTGACCCTACTGTGTTCTTTCTGCTCCGGCTTCCTTCAGCACCTCCATCGCCGCTTCATTTCCCTCTTTCACGGCGATATCGTAGGGTGTGTTCCCCCACTTGTCCTGCCCGTTCACATCGGATCCGGCCTGGATCAGGGCCCTGATGACAGACGCATTTTTGTTGAAACAAGCCGCCCGGTGGAGCGGTGTAGATCCGTCAAGGTCACGGGCCAGGAGATCTCCTCCAGCGTTGACGAGAGCTGTAATCACTTCGGGATAGCTTGAGCTCTCAGCAGCCCAATGCAGAACGGTGAGGCCTTGGGTATCCCGGGCGTTAGGGTCAGCCCCGAGGCGGAGGAGCAGCTTCATCACCGCGATGTTCTCATTGAATTGAACTGCATTATGGAGAGGCGTCATCCCGTCTCCCCCCGGTGCGTCAAAAGGCGCTCCCGCTTCGATCAGGCAAGCACAGACTTCGAGATTTTCATTCAAAGCAGCCCAATGAAGGGGCATATCCCCCATCCGGTCCACGGCGGAAACATCGCTGCCGGCCTTGATAAGAGCCGCAGTCACGTCCGCATTGTTATTGTATCCCGCAGCCAGGTGAAGCGGGGTCCACCCGATGGGCGGTGTAAAATCAACACGCGCGCCATTTTTCACAAGGGCTTTGACGATTTCGGGATTCTCATTGTATTGAGCCGCTATATGGAGCGGCGTAAAGAGGTTTTCATTCTCCTGGTTGACATTAAAACCGCTCTTAACGAGGATGTTGATCATCTCCGGATCGTTCTGATAATGGGCGGCATGATGCAGAAGAGAGCCGTCGATGTGAAACTCCGTCCCGCTCACTTCTGTGATGGTCTTGTATTCCGGATATTTCTTTAAAATGGCTTTCATCAGGTCCGGATCTCCGTTCCTGGCCACATCAATGACATATTTTTGAGGGTTGTCCTCCGGAAGCTTGACTTCCGGGCTCTTACACCCCCCGATGAACACAAGCAGGACAGCTGCCACAAGAATATTTCTCATACATCTCCTCCGTTTTTACTATGTTTCTGGATGATAGCAAACTAAAGGCAAAATTCAAGAGCATGTTTCCCTGACATTTGTCCATCATGGTCCTATTATGGATTGAATTTTGGAGAATCGGTTCCTTGATCTTGACAAAGTAAAGGGAGCGAAGAATCAATTATTGACTGAATCAATTCTTCTGACAACTTCGATATTTTTCTCCATGATCTCTTCAAATCTCAAATTGCGAGCATAAAAATTCTTTCTAATGAAATTTTGCCATCTTTTTCGTTGTACCTGGTCATCTTGAAGCTGTTCCATCAGCTGTCTTATCTTTTCATAATCAAGTTCAGTTTGGCGATAATGAAAAGTTTGTTTGCAAGCCTCATTGATTTTTAAATAATCCAGTGAATTTGTGTAAAATGTATTAATCATAAACAAGTCATAAAAATCTTTGCTTCTGCTGTTCGCTAGCGCCTTACTATAGATTGTTTCGAGCTTTTCAGCAATAATTGTCTCAATGTTATAGCTTCTGATTCTAATGGATTCTCCCGTGAATATAGAAATATATTCATATTCAATATCGTCCGGGGTGACTGGATCTCCCGCAACAATATCCATTGGGATATTTATTCTGATGTTCTCCAATCGGCATTCAAGAATAACTCTCAACCCATTATATTTATCTCCCATTTTGATCTTTTCCATTCGCAGCAAAGCAAAAGGAAAACCATTATCATCTTTTGACTCGAAAATCGTATTGAACACTGTTCGGATCCTTTTCTCATCAATTTGAACCCCTTTAACTGAGATATCAATATCTATTGTGGTTCTATTTGCAACTCCCACCATATTCGATAAGAGAAAACCTCCTTTAATGATAAATTGATCTCTGAATTGTGATTGATTAATGCGCTTCAAAGCCATTTCCATAAAAAAATATGTCAATAGTGTATTGAATGACAACTCTTTTTCGATTGAGATTTTTTTAATCAAGGCTGTCAATCTATCTTTGTTCACAGCTGTAACTCCATAATGCTTCTGACTTTTTCAGAAATCTTCATTTTTTCAGCATAATCAAAGAGAATATTGATATTCTTTGCATGAAAACTTGTGTACCGTTGTATGGCTTTAGAAAAGATTTCGACATCGGTATTTTCTCTGTCACTGATGAGATCGCAAATAGTTCTTTCCCTATCATAAACCGGGACAGTGTTTGAAAACATCGTCTGTGCCTTCGTTTTCCCAAGGTGGAAAAGGTCTTTTTTAATATAATGAACTTTGATCGATCTATCCATTTTCGAGGCATTGTACCCGCTGTAAACAGTTATTTCATAAAATTCGGGGATCTTATCAGTGAGTTGATGAAGATAAAGTGCGGACAGATGAGAAAAAATGATTTTCGGATACCGGAGAGAAAAGAAATAATACTCATCATGGTCACCTTTTTGCTTTCTATAAATCCCCCGTCCGCATCTCTCGATAAGCCCCTTGTTAACCATCCTTGTCAGATATACCGTAGGAATGTCCATGCTTCTGATTTGAGCAGTGGATACAATTCCACCACTCTCATTGAGTATCTCGAGTATCTTATCTTCATTATTCATATTTTCTCTTTTTGTTGCACCCATGCGTAAATGATAGCATAATATACGCACAAAAGCAACATTTGATGTATTGCACTTGACCAAGAAATTTATTCGTTTTTCTTTCGGGATCTATACCGCCTGACTCGATGGATGATAAGAGGTTTGCCTTGCTCCCTCTTTTCTCAAAACCTCATGTCATTCAGCGTCCAGTAGGCCTCGGTATTTTTCAGGGCTTCATTGTTCTGGATGTAATCCCAGGGGGTCTTGCCCTGCCTGTCCCGTGCTTTGGGATCGGCTCCCAGCTCAAGGAGGGTCATGATGATCGCCGGATTTTTATTATTGTCGGCGGCGGTGTGAAGAGGCGTGATCCCGTCCTGATTTCTCGCGTTCACATCCCCTCCTGCATTCGCCAAGGTCCGCACGATTTCCGGAGTGTTATCAAGGGATACCGCATGATGCAGAGGGGTGAACCCTCTTGCGTCTCTCACATTGACATCTGAGCCGCTTTCGATCAGCGCGAGTATAATATCCGCATGTGTATTGCGCGAAGCAGCCATGTGAAGAGGAACGATCCCCTGCTCTGTCCTTGCGTTGATATCAGCCCCAAGCTCCACCAGTGCCCGGATGACCTCAGGGTGGCTGTTGAATGTCGCCGCTGTATGGAGAGGCGTGTACCCGTCATTGTCCTTGACATTCACATCCGCTCCCGCCTTGACAAGGATCTCAATCCCCTCTTTAGTGTTCCAGGCTGCTGCATTATGGAGAGGAGTCACTCCATCATTGTTTTTCGCGTTCACATCCGCTCCCTGCCCACAGAAAATTGAAATCACCTCCGGATTGCTGTTCACTCCGGCTAAATGAATGGGCAGGCTGCCCTCATCCGTTACGGCCTTCACATCTGCCCCGGCCTTGAGCAATATCAAGATCACTTCCGGGTTCGCGTTAAACTTTGCCGCCCCGTGGAGAGGGGTAAAACCCTCGGCAACCTTCATGTTCACATCAGCCCCGGAGTCGATAAGACGTTGAGCCACTTCTGCTTGAATATTATTAGCAGCAGCATAATAGAGAGGAGTCAACCCGCTCTTCGTCTTGGCATTCACTTGAGCTCCGGCTTTGATCAACAGAGTGATAATATCCGGATTTTGAGTGGATGACGCCGCTGAATGAAGAGGCATCACCCCTATATCGTTTTTGGCATTCACCTTGGCCCCGGCATCGATAAGCGCCTTGACCACAGCAGGGTCACTGTTGTAGTAAGCTGCGAAATGAAGTGGTGTGTTCCCTTTTTCATTCTTCTCTTTAACGTTGGCCTTGGCCTCGATAGCCGCCTTCAACTCATCAAGAGTCCCGTCTTTAGCGATCTCATAAATATCCCTGGAAAATGCAACAAGCGAAACGAGGACCAGACACAGCACAAGCAGAACCGCACGCTTCATAAATGCCCCTTTCTGAGAGTCTTTTCGACCTATTTTCACATTATAGCTGTAAACTTCAAAGGCGCAAGTAGAGGAATGGGGGTAGCCTCCCCGCCTGCCCACTTGAAAAACACCAGATCCCGTGTATCATACCGGGAAAAAGGAGATTCCCATGAAAAACATTGCCATGAGCGTGATTATAATCATTTCCCTGGTGCTCTTCTCTTGCGCCCCCAGAAGGAACATCTTTGAGATCGCCGAAGACGGGACATCCAAAGAGATGACATCCGCCGTCAAAGCCGGGGCTGATGTGAATTCATTAAACGACGAAGGAGAGACTCCCCTTCATACAGCAGCTGCGTTAAATCCGGATCCCGAGATGATCAAAACGCTTGTGACTCTGGGCGCCGATGTCAACGCACCCAATAGTTGGGGATACACCCCTCTCCATCAGGCAGCGTTGAACAACATCAACACAGCAGTCATTGAGTCTCTTGTTGCTTCAGGAGCCAATGTGAATGCTCAAGATGAGGACGATATCACCCCCCTTCATCTGGCTGTCAGTAATCCCAACCCGGATGTGGTCACAGTTCTGATCTTAGCCGGAGCAGACATCCATGCCCGGGGAGCATACGAGTATACTCCGCTCCATGCAGCGGTGGTGAAGACAATGAACGTTGAGACGATCAAGGCCCTGGTGGATGCCGGAGCGGATGTGAATGCCAAGGCTCAGAACGGATATACTCCCCTCCATATCGCAACCCTGTCCGGTGAAAACTCCGAGGTGATCCTCACGCTCCTTGAACTGGGAGCTGACCCCAGGATCATCGATGGTGACGGGAAAACCGCTTGGGATTATATCCAAACGAATGAAGCCTTGAAAAACACTGAAGCGTACAGAGCTCTAAAGGATGCACAATATAATAAGTGATTTTATGTTGAAAAAGATTACAATTTACCTTATAAAAGGAGTTCTCATGAAAAAAACTGTTATCACAATTCTCTTTTGTTTGACCATGATCTCTTTCATATTTCCCCGAGATATTTTCGAGATCGCAAAAGACGGGACTCCTGAAGAAATGAAAGCGGCTATTGAATCAGGAGCCGATGTAAATGCCAGGGCAGAATACGGTGTGACTCTGCTTCACACCGCTGCGTCGAACAACGCTGACCCAGTCATGATCACAACGCTAGTCAAGGCCGGGGCCGACGTCAACGCCCAGGATGAATTCTTCGAGTCTCCACTTCATAAGGCAGCCGCTAATAACATGAACCTGGACGTGATCACAGTCCTGCTCAGAGTCGGAGCCGACATCAACGCCCGGGCTGCTCTTGGCGGGACCCCGCTTCATATGGCAGCATTAGATAACCCTAACCCGGACGCAATCACAGTCCTACTCAAAGCCGGGGCAGATGTCAACGCCCGGACTGATCTTGGCTGGACCCCTCTCCATTATGCAGCATTGAAGAACACGAACCCGTCCATGATCACCACCCTGCTTGAGGCCGGGGCAGATGTCAACGCCCAGAATGAATTGGGCAAGACTCCGCTTTATATGGCAGCATCAAATAACACGAACCCGGACGTGATCACTACTCTGGTCAAGGCCGGGGCATATGTCGATGCCCGGGATGAATTTGGCATTACTCCACTTTATATGGCAGTATCAGATAATTCGAACCCGGATGTAATCACCACCCTGCTTGAGGCCGGGGCAGATGTCAACGCCCAGGATGAATTTGGCGAGAATGCGCTTCATGAGGCAGCGAGATATAGTGAAAATTCGGATGTTGTTCTTGTTCTCCTTAAACTGGGAGCCGATCCCAAGATAAAAGACAAAGAAGGGAAAACCGCTTGGGATTATATCCAAACGAATGAAGCCTTGAAAAACACTGAAGCGTACCGGGCTCTTAATGATGCACAATATGAGTGATTTTAAGCCGTGAAAAATTGCATTTTGTCTTTTCGGAAGAACACACCCAGTTCAAACTGAGTTTGAACTGGGTGATGGAGCCCCCTACTTGAACTTCAGATCTTGCTCCATGTGGTAGGTCTTTTTGAATGGGGAGAAACCCAGAGACTGTGCCACGGCCAGGGAGCTGAACAAGGAGACCTCGCAGCGGTATAACGGGATCTTATTGATGTGGAATATCTCCCGGCACAATTCATAGACGATGCTTTTCCCCAGCCCTTTTTTCCGGTGCTCTTGATGTGTGATCACACCCACATCAAAGAAGGCTCCCCAATCCAGGGTGCTAGCAGCCGCGGCTAGCTCATCGCCGATAAAATAACCCAGGACAATGTCATGCCCCGTTTCAACATAGGCGTTGTCGACCTCTTCTTCGGTACAGGCAGAACAGAGCTTTTCCATTTTTCCCGAATCGGCTTCTGTCAGTTTCCGTAGCTGATATCTGCTTTCGGGTGCTTGAGGCCTGATGATCTCATCCTCTGCCACAAGATTGGCCATTGTCACAGAATTGACCTGGATTTGATCATTTCCGAAATAGGTGAGGAAATGCTCCATCCCGAGAGAGAGGCCCGCGGGGGCTTCTGCAAGGATCTTTTCCACCTGTTCCCTCACATCCTCGTCAATACTGATCATCGCATGGCTTCCGATGATACGGATGCTGACCCGTCCCGTGCCTTTCATCCTCTCTGAAATAACCATACGGCTCCCCGGCTTACTAAATAGAGAAGCCTCACACTGATAAAACTCCGCCCAGTCTCTATTCGCTGTCTCGATGATCTTGTCCATGGTCAACATAAAGCCCCCCTTTATTCCTGAGCCGTGTTGTTGAATGATGCTAGAGTTATATCATACCTGAGTTAGGATTTTTATCCAGTATAATGGGGCCAAAACCCATTTGTCACTTTTAAAAGGGAAGATTTTAATCCAGCATCTCAATCAACGACGGAAGGAGTTCAGTTGAATGCTGGACGCGACCCCTAATTACCTTTCTATCCACTCTTATTTGCGAAACACTCTGAAAATATCATTATTTTTTACAATAATAAATTCAGACCCACATACATCAAGAACTTTCGCAATATCCTTATGGTCTATTTTTTTTGCTTTGTTATCGCCTGATCTCAAAAGGTATCCTTCTTGATATCGATAGCTAAAAAGAATATCCCCCTGATCGCTGATCCAGAGAAGATTAGGTTCTACGACCCCATTATTATCTGTCCGTTGGAAACCCAGGCCGGCCTCTCTTACAAATTCCATTCGTTCCTTATCATAAAACAAGACAAGGTTGAAAGCCTTAAGGATTACAGAACCATCTGTTTCTTTAAATACAGAAACCCTTTTTCTTAAGTCACTCACCTGTTTATTCTCCGGTGCGATTTTTATTCTGATAGATTTAACAAAAGAGAGTTTGATGTTCTTTAAAAATTCTATCCTATAGATATCAAATCCATCTTCCTGCCCGCTAAGGGCGTAAACATCTCCTTTGTATGAATAAAAAGCTGTTATCAGAACATTTCTTTCCAGATTATAAGTATCGATGAATTGAAATTCATTATCGTAGATCAAAAAACGACAGAGAGTCGGATCCCAAAGATAGAGGTCATTATCTTTGAAAAAGAGATATTTAATGGCCATTGCTTCCCCGGGCCCTTTACCTGAAGGGATTTTTAAGGCCTCTTGAACATTGAACTTCTCATCGATAGAAAATACTCTTGCCACATGCTTTCCATCACGGTTAAATGGGTGAACAAAGTAAAGTTTCCCTTCATGAGTAACAGAATTACACGAGTTAAACATGATGAGGTCAATAAAGATGTTGTGAACATCCTCTTCTTGAAGTGTTGTAACCAGATCATGATCCTGATAGTGCAGCTGTGGGAATACAGAAAAAACTGACTTCTGCCCGCAAGCAGCTATAACTAATCCAACAACCGCAAACCAAATAAATCTTTTCATGTTTTTTCTCCCAATTTTCTAATAATGTAAGGAGAGGGCCTTGGCCCACTCCTTACATCAAGTACTAGTCTCTAGATGCTTGTACTTCTATTTCTGGTAATTTTGCAGGTTCCCTAGTTCCATCTTCATAAACAAAATAGTATGTGTCTGCACTCCATTCTCCGCCAATCAGCTTTCTTCCACCATTGACATTCATCATTTCATTCACATTCAGCTTTTTTATAAAAGGTCATTTCACATAAACAAATCACCATATTATCTGCGTCTGGACAAGCGTTCACGTGAACATTTCAATTTTCACCCAATTGTGAATATTTCGTATAATTTATCAAAATATACAACTTTATCAAGAGATATAACTCGTTTTTTACTTTTAGTGATTTTTGTAATTTTCGCTAATTTGTACGTAATTTACTTCAGGCTTGGTTTGCTTTTTCGATTATTATAATTTCAACTCTATATTCATTTACTTGAGGCGTTTGACTTTGATGGTTTGATCGAGGCCTTTGACCATCATCTCATAGCCGAAATCGACTTTGTAGATGATGACTTCTGGGTTATAGGCGTAGTGGTAGACATAACCGTACTGGTCCTGCTGCCAGACCTGGCCGTTGGTCAGTTTGAAGACCGTGTCCCCGTCCCATCCTTTGAACTCTCCGTCGATCCTGCTTTTGATGGCGCTGTACTCCAGGGAGCGGACTTTGATGGTCTTGTCCACATCTTCGACCTGCATATAGGTGTATCCTCGGTGTTGATAGATGATAACATCCGGACGATAAGAGTGATGATACTCATAACCATAGGATGCCTGCTGCCAGATCCCGCCGTTGGCCATTCTGAAGACGGTATCCCCGTCCCAGCCGGTGAACTGGCCGTCGATCTCTGTCTCAGTCACATGGGTGATCTTTTCACATAGGAACGGCTCTTTGACTCCCTCAATGACAAGGAGGTAATCCGATCCCCAGGTTTTGGTGAAGATCTTTACTTCAGGATTCCTCAAACGGACTCTCTGACGGTTCCCGCCCTTCACCACGTAAAACTCATAAGAGCTGACTTTGAAGAGATACCCCTCCTGAATCGTCCCGTTGATGGATCCCCTCAACGTCGTTTCCTTGACCAGTTTCCAGTCATCGGCGGGATAGATGTTACTCGCCAGGAAGAGAAGAAAGAGGAGTAAGGTAACTCCCTTTTTGATCCTGAGTGATTCGAATGTGCTTCCTGTTCTCATTTGAACTCCATCAGTTTTTCCCCTTTTGTCCTAACTGAAGAAGACAGTAATTACCTTTAGCATATAACATAAAAATCTTTTTATACTTAGTGAAATCTATAACTCCTCAACTACAGGATAAACTTATGCGCTCAACTTTACTTTATCTTTCTGTTGCACTAATTCTTATTTAGTCGGAATAGAGGCCGGCATCGTTCATCTGGCTGTAAAGGGCGTCGGCCTTATCCTTCAGGTACTGCGCCAGAGAGACGTATCCTCCCCAGTTACGCACCATTTCAAGCTGGGTCTTCGCCCGCTGTAGCTGAGCCTCCGTGGCTGAAGGGTAGTAAAAATACATCTCCGCTAGGTTCAGATGCACCATGGCCCCGTTCAGCTCCACATCTCCGTTGTTATGGATAAACTCCCAGGACACGGGGATTACACTTAACGTGGGATAAAGGTTCGAATTAATATATGAGTAATTTATCATTTTCTTTATTTTATATCCCAACATAGACGCATAGGCTGGCCATAAAAGTGTCTCTTCTTCTCCAGCTTCGATAATCATTGATGCGTGGCTTTTTACTTCTACAAAATCACTATTAGCCAGCGTCTCAGAATACTGTGACGCATCCGCCAGGTAGATCAGCCCCCGGCCCAGATACGCCTCATAATAGGTGTTGTCCGTATCAATGGCCTCCTCGAACTTCGTCATCGCCTCATCATAGGAGGTCGTGTCATAAAGGATCCAGCCCTCCTCGGTGAGCTCCGCTGCCGTGGGGCCGGATGGCTCAGAAGAATCAGTCCCTGTATCTTTGCCGCAGCCTGAAAACAAAACAAGCGCCGCAATCCCTATC
>Ga0068713_1002893_pt1 | contig 16121 bp, 13 predicted proteins | sample MTBAKSrepl2MetaG_FD_62223 | JGI IMG/M metagenome (GOLD analysis project Ga0068713, IMG submission 62223) | Enrichment culture microbial communities om Arthur Kill intertidal strait, New Jersey, USA, that are MTBE-degrading - MTBE-AKS2 (Arthur... | ecosystem: Environmental > Aquatic > Marine >...
TAAATCTGAAATATTAAAATCGTTTCCTGCTGAATTTCAGCAGGGGGATAATGTATTGCCCTATTTTACGGATCGATAGCGAAAACTATTTTTATAAATTTGCTGCGGAATTGCTGAAAAGTTATTATAAAATTGGCAGCAGAACTAAAAATATTATAACTTGGAACTGTAATTTTTTGAGCTTTTACAGTTAACCAATTAAAGTCATTTCACCATGAATAAAATCAAATCCGGACTGAAAACAGATCAGATTCTGAATTTTTTTGAACGTCGCAAAGATTCATTATTTCCAAAAACAGATAATCCTGTTACTATTCAAAAGGGATTCAAAAGTCGTAGAGAGATGATAAAAAATCTGGCTTCAGTTCCTCTGCTGGGGGCATTTTTCTTTGGAGTAGCAAGAAAAACAGGTTGGGCAAGCATGGCCGAGAATACTCTGGAAAGAGTGATCCTTAAGAGTAACGACTCTTCTTCATTAAGAGATACTTCCAAACTAAAAGGGCAGATGCCTAAAGGGAAAATCAAAAATCTTGAGATCAGCAGACTGATCCCCGGCGGTAACCTGGTTGCCGGATTCGTCTATTCCCGTGATCTGCTATGGGCCTCGGCTCTGGTGAAAGAGTATTTCACTGATGAGAAGGTTATAGAAATTCTCTTTTTAAGTGAAGCTTGCGGAATTGATACCACCATTATGCGTACTGATGATCATACAATAAGAATATTGAAAGAGTATTGGAGAAGAGGTGGTAAGATTAAATGGATTGCCCAGACTTATCCTAAGGATGAGGATTTTTCCAATATTATAATTGCTGTTGATGCAGGTGCTGTGGGAGCCTTTGCCCAGGGTGGCAATGCTGAGAACTATCTTAAGGCTGGCCGGATTGATCTTCTCGGTAAATCTATTGATTATATGAGGAGCCAGGGTTTGATAGCCGGGACTGCAGCTCATATAATTGATATTCCCAAAACTTGTATTGCTAATGGTATTGAGCCTGATTTTTTTATGAAGACTTTCCACCATCATAACTACTTTTCAGCACCTTCAGAAGATCGTGAGGGGTATAGCTGGTGTAATGAGCCTGAAGAGACTGCTGCCTTCTTCAAAAGTTGTAAAATTCCGTGGATTGCTTATAAAGTCCTTGCTGCAGGTGCAATCAAACCAACTGACGGATTTAAATATGCCTATGAGAACGGGGCAGATTTTACCTGTGTCGGAATGTTCGATTTTCAGATTGTGGATAACTCCAATTCAACTATTGCAGTTCTTAATTCAGACCTGAAGAGAACGAGGGAATGGTATACATAGCTGATAATCAGCTGCTGATTTCATTGATATCTTTTTGTAATAAAAACAATTCCTCCGGTAATTATTCAGGATGACTATTGTAATTAAAGTTGCTTTACAGGAAATCTTCCATAAAGCAACATTAATAATATAACAGGGGCAAAATTCACTGGCTTGCTTTTAGTATAATCATCAACACATTTTTATAAAGATTAACTGATTTCTGACTTCATCATCAATTTTCGGGGAAGTTGGTCATTTTACATCTTTATCAGGTGGTTTTTGTGAACTGTCTGAAAATTTTAACAGATAGGAGAAAGTTCAGTCAAATATTAAAAATCTTCCTGGCTGTATCCCGGTACAGTGCTTTTAATGTATCATCCGGCAGTTCCAGTCCGCCGTACCTCCAGCCAACACGGCCGGGAATGTACTCATCGGCAGTCTCAAAAAGTCTCCAGTGAATCTGATACATGCTTTTTGCCCTGCCCATATCTGTACCAAAGACAATCCTCTCTTTGTATTTATTCAGAAATTTTGCAGCAGTCCTGGGAGTACGGCCCATTTCATAATCGCGTGCAGATGTATCGAGGTAAAGATTCGGGTATTTATCAATTGCGGCAGCAAGACTTCCCAGGTCATGTCCCTGGTTTCCCAGGTGGCATGCAATGAAAATTGTGCGGGGATGTTTTTCCAGAGTGCGGTTTCTCCTTTCTATCAATTCATCAAAAGGCGGTACATCCTTATCATACAGGTTGAAGTGCTGATAATCGGGTGTGCGTTCCTGGAATACATCGAGCGGAGTCCAGCATGATGGATGATCGGCTACATGAAGATTAACCGGCATTTTTAACTCTCCGCATTTATCCCAGAAAGCATCTAACCTGGCATCATCAGGGTGCATTCTTTTGTCACGCGACAGAGAGGCCATTTTTGCATAATTGCCGTCATACTGCGGTGAAACAATTCCAAATCCTTTATCTGTGATCTCACCAACCCCTATTGCACCTTTTTCATGACATCTTATCAACTCTTTTACAACTCTCTCAGGATAATCCGGATTTTCTGTATCAGTTTTATCCATTCCACAATAGAGTTTAAAACGTCCCGGGTATGATTTACAAAAAGAGTCATAAAGCTGATCGAACTCATCACCAATTGCTCCGGTCAGTACCAATGAAATTTCCATGCCTACCTCATCCATTGTCCTTACCCATTCTGAAATTTCCTCAGGTGTTCTGCCAACAACATGAACATGGCTGTCAATTGACGGGTATCTGGATTTTGGGACAAAGGTTTCTGTAGTTATCACTGATGATCCTGGTGCATGGTCTTTAAGCAGTATTGCGTCCATTGGCCCCGGTTCGGCAGATACTCCCGGTCCACCCCAGTCGCCGTACTTCTCTTTGATCCACTGAGGATCATTCTGCCAGATTTTTTCAGGTGTGGATTCAACCTGCTGAGGCGCCGGGGAGCATGACGCCATGCCCAATCCGGTGCCTGTTATTCCAAAACCTGCAGCTAATCCTGCAGCGCTTGTCTTTATGAAATCTCTTCTTTTAGTCATTTTGCGATTTTTTATATATAAAAACCAGATAGCATAACTTATTTGCATAATAAGCAATAATATGAAAAATTTTGTAAAAATTAAGAGATTGCCTCAAAATCCGGATTTTTATGCTCTTTGAATGGATTTCAGTATTTTGTATTTACATGCCGAACTCAATATTCTGAAGAATAACTTTGTTTTGTTGCCGGAGAAAGCATAATCCGCCATATTAAAAAGGCCCTTGCAGACAACATAACCTTTCCCGAACCGGTTTATTTAAGTGATTTTATTAAATTTGGAAATATCGGGGAAAATGAAAGATTGGAAAAACGATGTTTTACAAAAACAGAAAATAAAGGGCAACAAAAAAATTTTAAACCCTGCGTATGAAAAGATTCGAAAAAAATTAGTCATAATGTTATTTTATAATCATGAAAATTCTCCATACTTCAGACTGGCACCTGGGTAAACGACTGGAAGGTTTTTCCCGGCTGGAAGAACAGAAGGTTGTTTTAAAGGAAATTTGCGATATTGCAGATAGCGAAAATGTTGATGCCATAGTGGTTGCCGGTGATCTTTTTGATACTTTTAATCCTCCTTCAGAGGCTGTGGATCTTTTATATAAATCCTTAAAGAGGCTGACAAACAACGGCAGACGACCTGTTATTGCCATTGCGGGAAATCATGATTCCCCGGACCGCATTGAAGCACCCGATCCCCTGGCAAGGGAGTGCGGAATCATATTTGCCGGTTACCCCAACTCCATAGTGCCTCCTTTTGAGCTCGAAACAGGTCTTAAGGTTCTGAATAGCTGTGAAGGATTTATTGAACTGAAACTGCCAGACAATAATGTGCCTTTGAGAATACTGTTAACTCCTTATGCTAATGAATTCAGGCTGAAGACCTTTTTGGGTGAAGAGGACAGTGAGGCTGAATTGCGTTCAGTCCTCCGGCAAAACTGGCAAAAAACGGCCGATAAGTATTGCGATGATAATGGGGTCAATATACTTCTGAGCCATCTTTTTATTATAAAGAAAGGGGCGGAAGCTCCTGAAGAACCGGAGGATGAAAAACCTATTCTTCATGTGGGAGGCGTGCAGACTGTCTACACAGATAATATCCCGGGTCAGATACAATATGCAGCCATGGGTCATTTGCACAGGTATATAAATACAAGTTCAGATACCTGTCCTGTTATTTACTGTGGTAGTCCGCTTGCATACAGCTTTGCAGAGGCTGACCAGAAAAAATATGTCATAATTGTGGAGGCGGCGGCGGGTGAGCCTGTGAAAATTGAAAAGAGAGAGCTTTTCATGGGTAAAAAACTTGTGCGTCACCGTGCTGAGGGAGTAGAGGCTGCCCTGGAGTGGCTGAATGAAAATCAGGATTGCCTGGTTGAACTGACTTTGGTGACTGACACCTTCCTGACAGCCGCCGACCGTAAGAGGTTGAGTGCTGCTCATGATGGTATTATTACAGTCATTCCTGAAGTGCAAAATCCGGATCTTTTGAAAACGAGTGATAAGAAGAGTGTCGATCCCACCCGGGATATGGATGATCTGTTCAGGGATTATTTCAGATATGTGAAAGGCCAGGAGCCAAATGAGGATATAATGAAGCTGTTTGCGGAAATACAGTCAGTGGAGGATGACTGAACTAAATCATGAAAGGCATTCTGTCCTGGTTATTAATTATGAGAATAATCTATTTATAATTCCTGAAATAATTTTAAATACAAACAATTTATCATGATTCCTTTGCAACTTACAATCCAGGGTCTGTACTCCTACCGGCAAAAGCAGACTATTGATTTTACCAAACTTACAGAAGCACATCTGTTTGGGATTTTCGGACCTGTAGGAAGCGGAAAATCTTCAATACTTGAAGCTGTTACGTTTGCTCTTTTCGGCAAAACCGACCGCCTTAATCTTTCAGGGGATAATCGTAATTATAATATGATGAATCTTAAATCTGATGAACTGCTGATAGATTTCCGGTTCGTAGCCGGCAGTAAACGCACAGTTTACCGGGCAATGGTAAAAGGCCGGAGAAACAGTAAACGTTTTGAGGAGGTAAGAACACTTGACAGAACTGCATACCGGTTAGACGGGGAGACATGGCGGCCTGTGGAAATTTCAGCTCTTGAGGATGCAGTGGGACTGAGTTATGAGAATTTCAAAAGGACTGTCATTATTCCGCAGGGACAGTTTCAGGAATTCCTGCAACTGGGCAATAAAGACCGTACCAGAATGATGAAAGAACTTTTTAACCTGGAGAAGTTTGAACTGTTTTCCAAAGTATCATCTCTGGAATCGAAAAATAATGAAGAGATACAGAATATTAATGGTCAGTTGCAGCAGCTCGGGGAGATCGATCCGGAAAGGATCAGAGAGCATGAGATTAGTCTTAACCGTATAAAAGATGAGATTCAAATACTTGACGGGAAGCTTAAAATATTCAGGGATGAGGAGGCTAAATATAAACAGATAAAAGAGTTATCTGATAAGCTGTCAGGTGCAATACAAAATCTGGCTTCTTTAAAGGAGAGAGAACCGGAGTTTATTGGGCTGGAAAAATCCATCCGGCAATATGAAAAGTGTGTTATAAACTTCAGGAATATCCTTAATAACCTGGATGAAGGCAATAAAAAAATTGAGAATAAAACCAGACAAATAGAGGATGATACCCGAAAGCTCGGTGTCTTGCAGGATAAGTTATTAAAAGATGAATCACTGCTTTCAGAGATAAAACCGAAGTATGAAGAACGCGAACAGCTGAAGCGAAAGGCAGAAGAGTTAAGTAAATTGATAAAGACAGAAGAGCTGAATGAAAAAATTGTTTTTGAATCGGGCAGGCTGACTAAAGGTCAGAGCCTGCTTGAAAAGTTGGAAGATAAAATCAAAAAAATTAAGTCAGAAAAGGATGAGCTTCAGGAGTCCATAAAGTCTTACAGACGAAAAATGCCTGACCTGGCAATACTTTCAAAAATTAAAGCCTGGCATCTGGAAAAACAGAACCTGGGAAAACAGATTTCGGAGCTCACAAAAGAGATCAACGATCTTAATGAAGATGAAAAATTTATCATTACAGAGGTGAATGATCTTTTTTCTGAACCGGTTTTTGAGGGATTTGGGAAAGATGCAGATCTTCAGGTCGCAGGTAAATTTCTGGCAGAAAAAGCAGGGGAGATAAAGGCAAAGATTCCGGATGTCCTTAAAGAGACTGACAATTTAAGGGTAAAGTTACAACTTGGAATTTATGCCGAAAATCTCGAAGAGGGTAAACCCTGTCCCCTGTGCGGATCACTTCATCATCCGGAACTTTACAGTACGGAAAGTGTCCGGGAAGAGGTGAAAAAGCTTGAAGAGTTTAAGCAAAACCTTGAACAGGAGAGTGCTGTTATTGATGAAAAAAGTCTGCAGTTGAAAAATTTTGAAAACCAGTTGAAATTTACCAGGAAAATTCTGGAAGAACGGATTAAAAAACAGAAAGAGATTATAAAAAGTCATGAAAGTCATTATTTGCAGTTTGTGTGGGAGGGATTTACAGATTTGAGTGAGGTTGAGAATGCATTTAAAGAAGCCGAAATTATTCAAAAAGAGATCATGACGAGGGAGGAAGGATTGGAAAAGATCACGAAGGAACTTGAGTCGGCACATTCAGACAGAGATCGTTTCAAAACAGAAACTGAAAGAATAAAAACTAATATAACTGTTTATGAAACAGGCATTAAAACTCTGGAAGAGCAGTTGACAATCATAAGCAGGTCTGACTATAATAACAGGACAAAAGCTGAAATTGAAGAGGAGAGGGCAAATCTGATTAAGGAGTATGCCGTTCTGGAAAAAAATTATACAGATCTTACAGAAAAAATAAGGGAATTAAGAACAGCCAAAGATACCCTGTCAGGGAACCTGGAGACTGCCGGGAGAGTGTTGAAAAATGAGGAGGAAGCCAACAGAGAATTACAACGTCAACTGGATGAAAAGCTTGCTGAGTCTGAGTATGAGTCGGCCGCTGCCGTTAAGGAAATTTTATCCATGCCGATAGATCCGGAAAAACAGAAAATACAACTCGCAGAATTTAAAAGCAATCTGTCGCTGGCCTCATCCCGTGCTGAAGAGTTAAAAAAGGAGCTTGCCGGGAGGGAGTACGATCATGAAGCACATAACAGACTGACTGGTGAAATATTAAAAGCGGGAGAGCTTCGTGACCAGATGAATCAGGGAAAAGGGAAAACCGAAACGTTGCTGGATAAACTCAGAAAAGACCTTGAAAAGCGGATAATGCTGACAGATTTACTTAATAAACTACAATTGCGGGCTGAGAATATCAGAACTCTAAAACTGCTCTTTAAAGGCAGCGGTTTTGTGAATTACATTTCATCGGTTTTTCTGCAAAATCTGTGCAGTGTTGCTAACGACAGATTTTTTCAGTTAACCAAACAGAAACTTAGTCTGGAGATCACAGAAGACAATAATTTTCAGGTGCGTGATTATCTTAACGGAGGTAAAGTTCGTAATGTAAAGACTTTGTCGGGGGGACAAACATTCCAGGCAGCTCTTTCACTGGCTTTGGCTCTTGCCGATAATATTCAGAAAATTACAGAATCGGATCAAAATTTTTTCTTTTTGGATGAGGGGTTCGGTTCACTTGATAATGAAGCACTTTCGGTTGTTTTCGAGACTCTTAAATCGTTGCGGAGAGAGAACCGCATTGTGGGTGTAATTTCTCATGTTGAAGAGATGCAGCAGGAGATTGAAGTCCATTTGAGGATTGAAAATGATGAGGAACATGGAAGTCTGATATATAAAAGCTGGGAAGGTTAAGGTTGAGCTTCTTATTTATAATTATATTTGTTATGCGGCACAGATCATGGCAGTATGGAGAGAAGAGTAATTCAGTGAAAAGGTTTCTGAAGAAAAGGGGCTGACTATTGCGTGTTGTTTCTCGTACCTTTAAGATTAGCAATTTTAATGAGAAAAAATTTTGTAAGATAAAAAATTGATTATAAATTGTTTAACTAAAAATATACTCGAATGAAGAATAGGATTAAATATTCTGTTATTAGTCTGAATGGTGTACTAGCAATACTTTTTGGTCTGGTTGCCTTATTTTTCCCGGGATTAACACTTGCAGCCCTTGGGTTATATTTTGCCATTTCAATAATTATTGGCGGCATAATGCTGATTTTTGGTTTTTTTAAAGCTAAACCTTCCTCCGGATACAGGTACTCTCTTTTAATTGAAGGGATTATCGGAATTCTGGCAGGAATAATTATTCTGGCCAGACCAAATCTGGTTGCAACTGTTTTCGTTGCAATAATGGGTATCTGGGCTATAATTATAGGTTTGGTGCTGTTATATGATTTTGTGAAACACCGGCTGCCTGCATTTTATAATTCATTTATTCTGATGTTCAGTATTTTGTCATTGATAATGGGAATTCTGATAATCGTCAATCCATTTCAAAGTGCAAGGATAATAACAGTCATTATCGGTATTTATGCAATTATTTATGGAGTTTATTCTCTTACCAATTCATTGCGCTACAGAATCACATGATTTATTGCAACCTTTATAATTTCAGTACGGATAATTATTTATCCTTTCCCAAAAGGCTTATCCTTTACTGATAACAATTTATATCCGGATCAAAAAAATCATTCTTGCCAAAATCATATCGGACAATGATTTTTAAAATGGATTTAAAAATCAAGTTTTCTGTTTAAAGCAGATTAAAGAGTGAATCAGGTCAGATTAGCCAGGGTAATAAATTCAATCAAAAAAAATGTATTTGATTGATTTCCAGTAAACTAAAATTGTGGTACCATTTTTGTTTTTATTAAAACGAAGAGATGGTTCTTCAAAAAAACTTGAAATCATGAAAAAATTAATTATCACATCGATCATCGCCCTGCTGACTGCAGTTTGGAGTATAGCCGGGGCACAAGAGTGGCCGGATGAGTACCTGGGCCTCCCGGGTGATAATCTGAACCTCTACGCTGTAATGAAACTTTTCCAGGAGTCAGAGACTCTTGAAGGATTTGAAAGAAGTCTTAATGACGAAAACTCAAGGATTAACAATCTCGACCTTAACGGTGATAACCTTGTTGATTACATAATGGTATTTGATTATTCCGAGGGAAATACCCACAACATTGTATTGCGGGTTGCGCTCAACAAGCATGAGAATCAGGATGTAGCTGTATTTATAGTTGAGCGTTTCAATAATGGATCAGTTCAGATACAATTAATTGGTGATGAAGCATTATATGGTAAGAACTATATAGTTGAACCTATATATGCTGAAAACGGAAATGAAACACCAAATCCGGGTTATATTGGCAATTACAACAATAACAGAAGGGTTACGGTAGTACGGACTACCACCTATGAAGTTGCTGCATGGCCGGTAGTAAGATACATCTATCTTCCGTCTTATGTAGTATGGCGCTCATCCTGGTACTGGGGTTATCAACCGGTTTACTGGAATCCATGGAGTCCGTATTATTGGCATTACTACTACGGATATCATTCAAGGTGGTATCCTCACTACTACAGTTATTACAGACACTGGAGGCATCCCCGCAGTGTATGGTATCACGACCATTATTACAGCCATGTCAGGGTATTCTCTCCTACGGTAGTAGTAAACATCAATAAGAATAAATACAAAAATACCTACTCAAGACCTGATTTGAGATCACACGGAGAAGCATTATATGCAAGAGTAGAATCAACCAGAACAGGGAGAACCGGAATTAATGGTAATGTAAGTAACTCTCAGAGAAGATCTACCTCTCAGGCAGTTAACAGGAATAATCCAAATGTGACTACCGGAAATGCACGGAGATCCTCAACTGCTGTCAGCAGCAGAACTGATACCAGGTCTTCTGAAGTTAAGTCGGCCGAGGTCTCAAGAAGATCCACAAATAGTGCAAGCAGGAGTTCTGCTGCCAGGCCTGCTGAAGTTAAGAGCGGAACCACAACCCGCAGGTCTTCAGGAAATATAAACAACAGTACCACGAACAGATCCGGCGATATTACTACAGGTCGCACACCCTCAACAGTTAACAGGAGTGCTACTACTGTAAAAAAGGCTGAAACTGTCCGCAGATCATCATCTGCAGTTACCAACAGGAATGCTACTGCACCTACAGTTAGCCGTAAGGCGCCTGCTACAAACAGATCTGCTGCTATAGGCAATAAAAGTTCAGCAACCAGTTCATCAGTGAACAGAAGTTCTGTTACTCGCAAAACGGCACCAGTTAGTAGTAAGTCTGCAACATATAGCAGCCCGGGCCGTACAACCAGATCAACCGGAACTGTTACAAACAGGTCAGCATCAAGACCTTCCTCGCGGAGTGCCGGCATCACCTCAGGAAGATCTTCTGCACCGTCTCAGCCACGGATTACTACAAAGTCATCTTCTGTTCAGAAGAGCAGCGCAGTAAGAAGCTCAGGATCTTCCGGCCAGAGGAGCAGCGGAGTGAGAAGTTCAGGATCTTCAGCTAAGAGAAGCAGTAATGAGAGAGGTTCAGAGAATTCAAGACCGTCTCGCAGATGAAACGATGGAGATAACACAATAATATATATACAGATTCAATTATACAGCCTTCCCTGCCTTCTGGCAGGGAAGGTTTTTTTAAACATATTTCCGGGGATATGATAATTAGTAATAAGGGCGTAATATCACAGAGGTAATTCGTCAGTATAATACATCTAAAAGTTAATTGATTACTAATTGATTTTTTTGTATATTTAATCAAAAAAAGAATTCAACTTTTCATGGTAGTAAACAGGCTTTCATTCGGATCAATTACAATAGACGGTATAACATATCACAAAGATATTGTTATTGACCATGGTGCTGTTAAAAAGAGGAAAAAATCTGATTCAAAAAAATACAGTACCAGATACGGGCATACACCCCTTTCTTCTGATGAGAATATTCCATGGAATTGTAAATGTCTTATTGTAGGTGCAGGACACAATCTTAGTCTGCCTGTAACAGAAGAGGTCTATCAGATCGCAAACGAGAAGCATGTTGAACTCAGGATAATGAGTACTCCTGAAGCGATAAAACATATCAATGATCTAAAAACAAATTTTGTGCTGCACCTTACCTGCTGAATTTTTTTTTCAGTTCAGACTTTCCCTTTTTTACCTGATAAAATTACCGGATTACAGCTTTCAAAATTACTTTCCTTTGATTTTCCTGCATTCTTTACCGGTACAGCACTCATATCATATTACTGAAAATACGGATCAAAAAAAATAAATTTGAGCGCAAGTTTTTGACCATTGTCGTGTCATATAGGTATAAACAATAAAAAATAATAGTTATGAAGAAGTTGATTTTTTCCTTAATGATCCTTGGAGGTTTTATGTTGTTAGGATCAACAGTTGTTAAAGCTGATGAAAAAGAGAAAAAAAGTGAACAAACTGTGCAAACAGTACGTCCGGGATATATCGATTCAAATAACGATGGTGTTTGCGATAATTATGACGGAACCCAACCCGGCAAAGGTCTGGGTCCGGGTAATGGTCAGGGACTTGGACGTGCTGACGGCAAGGGATTAGGCAGAGGCATGGGATTGAGAAACGGAAGTGGTAACGGTCAGAGACGGCCTGCCTGCACCGGGATGAATTATCCGCGCCGGGCACGATAATCCGCAAATCAGGAACTATCCGTAATTGGCATTATAGGTTGTTCATTGTAACATGACGATTAAAGATTTAATCATCAGGGTTACTGAGAGGGAGTCTTACTGAAGGCTCCCTTTATTGTTGATATAATATTTGCGGTTACTCCAGAATCGCCGACCAGTTTTTCACAACTTTCCCCTGATTGTTATGAATTTGCACAATTCCCTTTATGTTATTTCCTTCCGCTTCACCGCTGTAAACATGTCGCAGTCCTGTGTTTGGGTTATAGAATGTAAAGCTTATCCTTTTTCCCGAAAGGATACAATCGTCTGCATTTAGCGACATCGTCCCCGTTTTAATGTTAAGATCAATCTTCTGAAATTCCTGACGGGCTATCATTGAAAAATTTTCTTCTCCAACCTTCCATGCCCAGTTGCCACTGACATTCGCCGGAATGATCCAGAAATATATATGATGATCACCTGTCTGAATATGCTTATCGGCGCTCCATTCATCCATGCTGAAATCGTGAGAGACAAGCCGTGAGCCGGGCTTCAGCTTTTTTAACAGGTCGGGTCGCAAGTTGATGTTTATTGTCGGGAACAGATACATAGTAATTACATTAGCATTGCTGAAATCTGTTTCATAAATATTCTCCTCTACAAAAACTACTTTGTCTTCCACTCCTGCCCTGAAAGCATTCTCCCTTGAGTTTTTTATTCGTTGCGGGTCCAGGTCAACGCCGTGTCCGCAGGCACCTCTCTTTGCAGCAGCAATGACTATGCGACCGTCACCGCAACCAAGATCTATTACATAATCGCCCGGTCCTACATTTGCCACTTCAAGCATCTCGTCTACAATATGATATGGAGTGGGCACATATGCAACATCCAGCTTTTGGGCTGAAATACCTATCCGGAAGAATGTAAATATTAAGATAACCAGAGTGATTTTTAAGATTATTTGCATTATAAATAACCAAATGTTGTTTGATGAACAGGAACCTGAACAGGTCGACTCCTGTAAAGAACATATCTTTTTTATGGTCGAACTCATTTTATTTGTCAAAAGTTAATTTCGTATTAGTTGCTTTTTAAAATATTGGAAAATTAGTCAATTAGAATTTCAAATCTGACTTAAAGAGACATGTAATAACGTTCCATCTCCAATTCATTGTTCCCTTTATGCCGCTTAATTATAAGAATATTTAAGTTATTTTTCAAGAAAAGTAATTAAATTCTTGAGAATCATTTATTTCACATAAACCGGTTATCTTTATCTGCAGTTAACCTGAGATTTTTAATATCTGTTTTAATCACCCTAAAAATCTTTTTATCCATATGTTCTTCAGGTCCTTCAGGATTGATATTTTCACCACCTGATATTACTCCGGATTTTAATTTCACGTTATTAATGTATGGCAGTTAACAGAACAATTCGTAATTTAGATAAAAATATCTTTAATTGCATTGTTTTAAATAATAAATAACCTTTGAATATGAAAGTTGCAGTTTTCAGTACCAGACCTTACGACACTGAGTATCTTGACAGAGCCAACAGTGCCAAACGACATGAACTGGTATATTTTGAATCCTCCCTTAAGCCTAAAACTATCAGGCTGGCAGAAAATTTTGATGCAGTGTGTGTTTTTGTCAATGATGCACTGACTAAAGAGGTAATTGAAGGATTGGTAAAAATAAATGTTAAATTGATAGTACTCAGGTGTACAGGATTTAATAATGTTGATATTGAAAGTGCCTGCAGTAATAATATAAAGGTGTTGCGGGTGGCCGGTTATTCGCCTGTAACAGTTGCAGAGCATGCCGTTGCACTTATTATGACCCTTAACCGGAAAACGCATAAAGCATATAACCGCGTGCGTGAGGGCAATTTTTCTATCGAACGACTTACCGGATTTGAGCTTGCGGGGAAAACTGTGGGTGTGATAGGAACAGGCAGGATCGGAGCTTCGTTTGCTCGTATAATGAATGGTTTTAGGTGTAACGTGATAGCTTATGATCATTATCCGGATGAATCATTAAAAGACAGTGTTGTCAAATACCACTCTCTCGAGGAGGTATTTAAGTTGTCAGATATTATATCGCTTCACTGTCCTTTAACTCCGGAGACAAACCGTCTCATCAACAGGAACTCCCTTGAACTTATGAAGCATGGTGTTATGCTGATTAATACCAGCAGGGGTAAATTAATTGATACTGATGCTGTTATTGATGCTTTAAAGGAAGGAAGGATTGGATATCTCGGGATAGATGTTTACGAACAGGAGGAGAATCTGTTTTTTAAGGATTTATCTGAAATTGTTATTCTCGATGATAAAATATCCCGGTTGCTGACATTCCCTAATGTGTTAATAACTGCACACCAGGCATATTTTACCGACGTTGTGTTGTCGCAGATTGCCCAAACGACAATACAAAATCTTACTGATTTTGAGAACGATACAATTAACAGCGGAAATCTGATATGCATAAACATGCTGAAGTAATAATTAAAATTCATTGCTTCAGAACTTCAATAGCTGAACATTGTTTTAATTGTAAATATTTTTAAACGCTACGTAACTTGGTTTATGTAAAATTTAATGGAACCGGGAAAGGAGAGACATATTGTATTGGTGGACGGGTATTGTAACTTATGTAACGGACTGGTTCATTTCATAAAGAAAAGAGACAGAGATGAGAGGTTCCTGATTTATTCATTGCAATCAGAGACCGGCCGTTTACTTATGGTTAAGTCAGGTTTGTCACCTGATGAAATTGATACCGCTGTCTTTAAGAGAGGGGATGAGTATTTTTTCAGATCTGCTGCAGTGCTGAATATTTTAAAAGAGATTGGAGGAGTCTGGAAGTTGTTTTATGGGTTGATTATTTTTCCGAAATTAATTCGTGATGCCGTTTATGATGTTGTTGCAAAAAACCGCTATTCTATTTTCGGGAAAAGAGACTATTGCGAATATTGATAGTAATTTACATCAGTTTTTATTTAATATGATGGCAGCTTAAAAATTTAAAATGAATTCGGTCAACAGGTTATTAAAGGAATTAAGAGACGAGGAGATCAATGATGTTTTTGACATGCGGGAGATACCTGAAAATCCGCTAGAACTGTTTGAGAGATGGATGAGTGATGCAATTAAGAGTAATGTCAATCTTCCCAATGCAATGCATTTCTCCACTGTCGGAGATGACCGAAGGCCATCAGGAAGGATTTTACTTCTGAAAGGATTTGATGAGAGGGGATTTGTGTTTTTTACAAACTATGATAGCAGGAAGGGCGAGGATATCAAAAAGAACAGGTATGCATCTATGACTTTCTTCTGGAGAGAACTTTATCGCCAGGTCAGAATTGAAGGTAGTGTGGAAAAGATACCGGAAACAGAATCAGATCAGTATTTTAAGTCCAGGCCCCGGGAGAGCCAGGTAAGTGCAGTTGCATCAGAGCAGAGCAAGGTTCTTGAGAGCAGGGAGAAACTTGAAATGAGGATATCGGAGAATGAAAAAAGATATTCAGGTAAACCTGTGCCAAGGCCAGACTATTGGGGAGGATACTGCCTGTCTCATGACGGTATTGAATTCTGGCAGGGACGAAGCCATCGTATGCACGACAGGATTCAATATATTAAGGATGATGTTTCGGGAATATGGAGTATGCAACTGCTTTATCCCTGATTAAGAACTTTTAAATCAGTATTTAAAAGTTTGTATCTGTCATAATCTTTGAGTAATTTTACTCATAATATTGAGTAAAATAATATATCATGTTTGAACGTTCTTATTTGAAGTCTCTTAAAGCCAGAATTGAAGAGCCCCGAAAGTTTATCCAGGTTATCTTCGGGCCGAGGCAGGTGGGTAAAACTACTATGGTGACCCAGCTTTTATCGCAATTGTCCATTGCGAGTTTATATGAATCGGCAGATGCTGTTTCTGCTACAAATTCAATATGGCTGATGCAGGTGTGGGAGTCTGCAAGATTGCGGATGAAGACATCCGGGGCTAAGGAATTTTTACTGGTAATTGATGAAATACAGAAAATTAATAATTGGAGTGAAATTGTTAAGCAAAAATGGGATAGAGATACCGGTGAAGGAGTAAACATCAAAGTAATCATACTTGGATCATCACGCTTATTGATTCAGACAGGTTTGGCTGATTCCCTGGCGGGTAGGTTTGAGACAATTTATCTGGAACATTGGTCTTATTCTGAAATGAATGCTGCTTTTGGTTGGAATTTCGAAGAGTATGTATTCTTCGGTGGTTATCCGGGATCTGCCTTTCTGATTAAGAATGAAGAACGCTGGAAAAATTATATCAGGGATTCGCTAATTGAAACCAGTATCTCAAAAGATATTTTAATGCTTACACGGGTTGACAAACCTGCATTACTAAAGAGGCTTTTTGAACTTGGCTGTCTTTATTCCGGTCAGATACTTTCATATACGAAAATTACCGGACAGCTTCAGGATGCAGGTAATACGACTACTTTAGCCAACTACCTGAATCTTTTATCTGAGTGTGGCTTATTGGGTGGATTGAATAAGTATGCAGGGAATATAATTCGCAAGCGAGGTTCAAGCCCCAAATTTCAGGTCTATAATAATGCTTTAATCACTTCTCAAAGT
>Ga0068713_1002905_pt1 | contig 16078 bp, 11 predicted proteins | sample MTBAKSrepl2MetaG_FD_62223 | JGI IMG/M metagenome (GOLD analysis project Ga0068713, IMG submission 62223) | Enrichment culture microbial communities om Arthur Kill intertidal strait, New Jersey, USA, that are MTBE-degrading - MTBE-AKS2 (Arthur... | ecosystem: Environmental > Aquatic > Marine >...
CACCCCGTTCGACTTGCATGTATTAGGCACGCCGCCAGCGTTCATCCTGAGCCAGGATCAAACTCTCCGCAAATTTATTTCTTTTTCACCTTTTTAAAAGGTGCTTCGGTTTATTTTTTTCGCGGATCTAAAAATTAACAGGTTCTTCGTCTTTCCTATCACTCTTCAGTTGTTAAGGTGCTGCCTTAAAGGTCGGCCCACAATATGCGACAAAAAATCCGATGCTGTCGCAACTTACTTCGTTGGCAACATCGGCTATCAACAGCGATGTTATTGGGGGGGTTCCTTCACCCTCATGAGTTTTAAATGACCTATCGATGTTGACTAGATCACCCTTCCACAGTTCGGGAGTATTATTGTATACCCGATTGTCTTCTGTGTCAAGAGATTTTTACAAACTCTGATAATTTTGCACACATTTGGGTCTGGCATGTGCTCTGCACTTTTTAAGGCTATTGCTTTATAAAAGATCATTCTTCCGGGTTTACCGGGCTGCTTGTTACTGGCAGCGGGCAGAATTATACCGCACCAACAAATACTGTCAAGTGATTTCATAAAATTGATTTATACAGTTGAATCTATTCCCCACCTCGTACAACCAGATGCGCAGAAGAGGATTTAAAGCTTGCAGTAACATTCATCCCCACCTCAAGACCCATATCCCGGGTCGAGGATCGCGTGATTAATCCGACCAGATAGAAACCACAATCCAGGGTCACGCGATCAAGCACACCCTGCGGGGTTATTTGTTTAATGGTTCCTCGCAGAAAATTTCGTGCACTTGATTGACCCAGAGAAGAATCGAGCCACAATGTCAAATGCTCTGGCCGTAGGCAAATGAATACTTTTTGACCTGGATGCACATCTCCAACAACCTCCAGAGAATAACCATCCACCTGAACACTGGCCAACCCATCCTGTACTGCAACCACTTTTCCGGGAATAATTGTCTCAGTTCCGACAAAGCTGGCTACATCTGCATCTATAGGTGAATTGAAAACTTCATCAGGATGTCCGATCTGCCGCAATTTTCCTTCCATAATCACTGCAACGCGATCCCCCATCCATAAGGCTTCATTCTGATCATGGGTAACAAAAATCGTTGTGATTGCTTCCTGCTTCTGTAATTCGATAAAATCTTCGATGAGTCGAGCTCTGGTAGGCGCATCCAACGCACCAAATGGTTCATCGAGAAATAATAGTTTTGGTTTTAACACCAGGGCTCTGGCTAAACTTACTCGCTGGGCTTCTCCACCGGACAACTGCCTCGCTTTCCTTTTGGTCAGATGCGATATTCCCAATCTCTCCATCCAAAGTTTTGCTTTTTGATTGGATTCTTTTTTGGATTCACCCCGAAATCGCAGACCAACAGCAATGTTGTCTTCTACAGAATCATCCAACAATAATGGATTTTGTAATACCATACCGATTTTCCGGCGGTATTCGAAAAAATCTTTTGGATGAACCAATTGACCTTCAAAGAAAATCTCTCCCTGATCAAAAGGCAAAAGACCACTGAGAGCCATGATCATGCTGCTTTTTCCCGCACCATTCGGACCAATGACCGCCAACAATTCGCCTTTCTTGATACCCAACTCATCAATAGTCAGAACCAATGACTGGTTGCGGAAAATTTTTAAGTTCTTGATATCTAAGATTGTTTCGGACATTTTCTATTTACTGGGCAAGTTGCGTTGTTGTACTGATGTTAATACCATGTTCACCAGAAAAGCCAATACTAACAGGATAATGCTTAAAGCGATTGCTTTACCGAATTGACCCTTATTTGTTTCCAATACGATGGCTGTTGTCAAAACACGTGTTTCATAACGCAGGTTACCCCCAACCATCATTGACGCACCAACTTCAGAAATCACACTACCAAAACCAGCCATCAAAGCTGCCAAAAGGGGTAAACGTGCTTCTTTCCATAGGATCCAGACCATTTGCAATTTTGAAGCGCCCAATCCAAGCAACTGGTACTGCAGCTTGGGATCAAGTTGTTGCAAAGCAGAGACTGTAAGCCCCGTCACGACAGGCGCAGCGATAACAATCTGAGCAATGACAATTGCTCCCGTTGTGTACATTAATTGAAGATTTCCTAAAGGACCACTCCGCCAAAGAAGGAGTGACACTACCAACCCCACAACGACCGGGGGAAGAGCCATCCCTGTATTGATTAAAGAGATCCAGAATTCACGTGTAGGAAATTTCTTCAACGCCAGGAAGGTACCCAATGGCATGCCTATAAACAGACTTAATAGTGTTGCAGATCCGGAAATTCTTAATGAAAGCAGCGTAATTTGTAGAACTTCTGCATCTTTGAATAATAGTTGAAATGCCTGTTGAATACCTTCCCAAATCCACTGCATAAATTACATACCTAAACTCGTCTCATCTTTCCCGGCATCCGGGAAGAATAAAGGCTGACCAAATTGTTCTACACCAAATTCTTCAATCAACTTTTGTGTTTCTTCTGAAACGAGGAACTCGGCAAACGCCTGTGCTCCTTCAACATTAACTTTTGGCCACTTTTCTGGATTCACGACAATCACATGGTAGATATTTAACAAAACCGCATCACCTTCCAATAATATCTCAAGCTCCAAAGTATCCTTGGTTGCCAGATAGGTAGCTCTGTCTGTTAAAGTATATCCGAATTTTTCAGAGGCAATCCTTAAAGTATCACCCATTCCCTGACCAGATTGCACATACCAATCCCCGGAAGGTTCTTTACCAGCCTTGCCCCATAAGCTGAGTTCCATTTTGTGCGTGCCAGAGTCATCCCCACGCGAAATAAAAGGTGATCCTTGACTGGCAATTTTAGAAAATGCATCTGTTGTCAGATCTGTCCCTTTTATTCCAGCAGGGTCATTGGCCGGTCCAACAATCACAAAATCATTATGCATAACCAGGTAACGTTCACTACCAAACCCTTTTTCCATCAGCTCTTCTTCCGCTGCCGGAGCGTGCACCAATAAGACATCCGCATTTCCTTCTTCCCCCATTGCCAATGCTGCGCCAGTTCCAACTGCCACCATTTTCACATTATATCCAGTTTGTTCCTGAAAAATTGGCAACAATTCGTCCAATAAGCCTGAATCACGCGTACTGGTGGTTGTGGCCAGAATAATCTCTGGATTTTCAGGGGATCCAGCCATCGGCTCCTGTTTGGGCGAACATCCAACCAACACAGAAAATATCCAAACAATTGAAATAAACCATCTCAAGCGTTTCATTACTCCTCCTTAATGTATATTTGAATAATGTTAATTATACTATCGTATAAAAGACAGGTAAACAAATAAAGTAAAATTAATGATGCCTAAATATGAATATTCGATGAGTTAAATTTATTTACCAATATTTCCACCACTTTTACCGTTAAACAAACATGATATTCTTCCTGGTATATTTGTGATTGTCAAAGTTTACCTTGCTCGACCCATTTTTTGTTCTCTGATCAAATTAAAGTCAACGATTGGCATTAAGGATAGTTTTAAATCAACCAAAAAAATATCCTGACGATGAAATTAGTCTTTGCAGTGTCACTAAAAATAGAAATCAAGAATAGGTTTTGATTATTTCAAGTGGGATATTCATTCCAAATCATCACAACAAGCCCAATTGTTGCGGTTTTGGAGACGCCGGTTGACTTTTTTCTTTAAGCCAATTTTCCAAATTCCTGAAATGCTCCGGGAAAGGATGTGGAAATGGTACGCCACCTTTTTGTATCAACAGCCGATTTCCTTCCGGCATTTCAGGGTGATCCAGGATGAAAACAGGCACCCAACCAGCCTTTAAAGTTTCTGTAGCCCCAGCCCACGTTCCCCCTTTTTCAGCATCACTGGCAACCACAATGGCATAATCAGCCAGGCAGTAGATCAACCTGTTGCGCCCCATCGCTGTTCCCACCGAAAACCCGGCATCCGGAGTATACGGAGTAACCAGACATAAATCTCCTCGATCAATGGCCTTCTTTGTCGTTGAATCCTTAATCGTCAGTTCCAGACTATGCGCCAGCACACTGACAGCCGCTCCACGAGCTTCCAGGGCAGCATGGGTGCTGATGGTGTCCACACCTTTTGCACCTCCCGAATACAGGACCAGCCCGGATAAGCCGCATGTATTTCCGACGAATTCTGCACAAGTTTGCCCGATAGGATCCAGATGGCGTGAGCCTACAACTGCGATACCAGGTTGCCCCATTAAAGCCAGCTCACCAGCAAAAAACAGCACCAGTGGAGCCAAATCTTTCAAGCGTTCACGATAGCGTTGTGGATACATCTCCTCATATCTGGTTACCACCTGTATACCTTTATCAGCATAATAAGTCAGAGACAATTCCAATAATTCAATTCTTTCCAACAATTCAGCAATCCGCACAGCTTCTTCATCGCTGATTTCAAGATGTTTCTGAAGGTCATTGACCCCCAATCCAAGCAAGTCGCCAGGGGACTCCAACCCAGAAGCTGATAATTTCTTTTCCAGAACATTCCATTCTCGCAATGTTAAGGGGGTTAAATCCGAATCCTTTCTGATTGCAAGTCGGGAACCGAGCAGCAGAGTAACTTTTGAATCGATTGAAATCATCTTAGTGTACCTTTCCTTAATGTTCAGAATGGATTGTGCGGGTGATTGTCAATACATTAACTGTATCAGCCCCAGCCTGTTTAAGCAATTTGGTAATCTCCTCCAGTGTTGCCCCAGAGTCAAAAAGATCATCCACAACCAGTAATCTTTTTCCTTTTATGGAAGTTTGTAATCGAAATGCGCCAGCAACATTCGCTTTTTTCTGCGCCAGGGTTTGAAATTGTTTTTGCTGTTCTGTTTTGCGTGATTTTGCCAACACTGGCCAATAGTTGACCTTGATTTGCTTTGCAAGTTCACTGGCAAGGCTGCTAACCGGGTCTTTCTCACGTTGTACAGAAGATGGTACCGGGATAATTACATCCACCTGCGCAATCTCCGGGTGATCTTGAATCAGATCTTTTATTTTTTGAATCAATGGAGGGATCGCATAAAAATCTCCCTGATATTTCAAGCGGAATGCCAACTCCCCAACCGGGCTGCGCGTCCATTCTGATCCCTGATAACGGCTGTGAAATCCCAAAGCCCAGCCGGCCTCCCAGGGTCCTGGTAATTGTCTGGGATGATCCTTTGAAAGAAATTTTTTGATTGATTCATCTGAAGTTCTTTCCTTCGATTCATCTTCTGAAGAATTATGTTTTCTATTTTTTTGTTTTGAATTTATCAAATTTTTAGCATTTTTTGCTGACTGTCTCACATAATCCTTTTCATTTTGATCGGATTGGATTTTTTCTAATAAAGGAAGAGCAGTGTTATTTCCGATCATCCCTAATGCGTTGATAGCATATTGCTTTACCTGTGGTTTTTCTTCAATTCTGATCAAATCCATCAATGGTTTAGCTGCACTCGGATTTCCTATTTTTCCCAAAGCAGAAGCGGCCAGTTTTCGTTGATTCCCTTCTTTTGCGTGCAGGTACTCAATTAATATTGGTATCGCTTCTTCATTGCGTTCATTTCCTGCCTTAAGAATGGTATCTATTTCATTTCCTGTTTTCTTTATTAATGATGGCATCCTTGAGGCTTCCGAAGGTTGGCTGGCCAAACCGATTTTTTTCACTTTCCAATTTTCCACAACACAGCGAATCATATCGTAGCTGATTTCTTCAGGCAATATTTCTTTAATCGGAGTCAACCGGTCTACCTGGTCGAGGTCAATAATTACTGCTTCGATTGCATCGATTATCTGTTTGGGCAGAATCTTTTCGATATTGATCTTCTTATTTTTTATCAATATCACCAGGTGAGAATAAATGGTGCCAGTGCTCAACCCTCGTTTTTCAGCCACTTTATCAATTGACAACCCCAATCCAAACAATTGGTAAGTTTGCTCAACAGTATCTGTGATTGTGTAGATGTTCTCTTTTTTAGCAGGTTTCTTTTCATTAGGGGGTTTGGTTGTTTTGATTTTTATTGGCGTTCTATCTTGCAAAGCCTTAACTCCGGTGTAAGATAATCCCACCACGGGATACTCCCCACCTGTTACTTTTATGTATTGCTCTTTAACCAGTTGCTCTATCATATCGCGAATGGACCCAATCGTGATTCCTGACAGCTTTCCATATTGTGGAAGTTTATCCATATGAGCTGTGAGTAAATCCTTATTTTTCGAGCCCTTCAGGATTTGTGCTATTTTGACAATTCCAACGCCATTCTTTACTTGCTGGATGGTTTCCAGAATCAATAAAGCCGGATCCATCAATTCCGGATTTGGATCAATAACCGGTGTTGATTTTTGTAAGGCTTTCCGTCCGATGCAATTGTCACAACATACATTCACAGCAACATAGGATTTATCGCCAAAATAACGCAGGATAATATTGCGGCGGCATTGATCGCTCTCAGCGTAATGGATCATGCTTTGCAGCTGTTTTGTTTTGATGCTTTGTAGTTGGTTGAAACGCATTACAGCTTGATTAATCCGCTCTTCCTGCCATTCGTTCTTCATCAGGATCATTTGGGCGCCTTCATCTCCCAGACGATCAACAATGCCAACCTGCTCTAACGTGGACAAACCCACTCGAATTTTGATCTCATTTAACCCGGTGAGCATACTGAGTGCTTCACCGGCAATTACTATTTCCTGATGGTTATTCGAATTCAAGGCTTTGTAGATCTTTACTAATTCCTCTTTGCTGATGGTTGAAATCCGAATAAAGAATTCCTGCAATGCCCGGTCGCCACTGTTATATAACAGCAATGCCCTGGCCGGCATCCCATCTCGTCCTGCCCTGCCTGCTTCCTGGTAATAAGATTCTAAAGAACCAGGCATCGAGAAATGAATTACCTGCCGCACATCCGGACGGTCAATGCCCATGCCAAACGCATTGGTTGCTACAATCACGGAAATTTTTTTGTTGATAAAATCATTTTGAATTTGAGTTCGTTTTTCATTATCCAGACCAGCGTGATAATAACAGGCATCAATCCCCAATTCGCTGCTCACAAATTCAGCTACTTCTTCTGTGTCCCGGCGTGTGCCTGTATAGATAATCGTTGCACCATCCATCTGGGACAATAACGCATCCCGAAGCACACTGTAACGATGGATTGGATCGAGAACATTTCGAACGGTCAACACCAGATTGGGACGATTGAAACCATTGACGATCAAGGTTGGTTTATCCAATTGCAACAATCTGGAAATATCGGTTTGCACCTGCGGTGTCGCAGTGGCTGTAAGTGCCACCGTAATCGGAAATCCGATCTCTTCCCGAAATTTAGCGATGTGCATGTAATCCGGTCTGAAATCATGCCCCCACTCGGAGATACAATGAGCTTCATCAACAGCTAAGAGACTGACCTTAGTTCCCCTTAATACTTCGAGAAATCTTGCATTGCGCAACCTTTCCGGGGCTAGATATACAATTCGATATTTTCCATCCGTCATTCCCTTCAACCTTCCACTTTGTTCTGAAAGGCTAATCGAACTGTTGATAAATGTTGCCGGAATTCCATGTCTTTTCAGGCTGTCGACCTGGTCTTTCATCAAAGCAATCAGGGGAGAAATCACCAGCGTGATACCCGGAAGATGCAGGGCTGCCAACTGAAAAATGAGTGATTTCCCTGATCCGGTTGGCATCACAGCTACTGTATGTTTACCACTTAACAATGATTGGATGGCTTCTTCCTGTCCTGGACGGAAACTGGAAAAGCCAAAATATGTATTCAATTTTTCAACTAATTCAGATTTCATAGTACCTTCAATGCTAGCAGGAATGAGAAAACCAGATCATCAGGATAGACCAATAATTTTTCTATTTAGAAATTGAAACGAAGTTTGGTTCTGAAAATCTGGGAAATTAGAAGTTTCACTTAATAAAAATATTATACAGGACTTTTTGGGTAGCTCAACAATCAGAGGGTTTAATGCCAGATAGTACCTCTGAGATTTTTCCCTTACTCACCCTTTGCATTAACAATCATATGGTTTGCTTTTCGCAGTCTGGTTGCCAGTATGTAAACACCTAACAAACTCGCATACACAACGAACAATATAAATGGAATGATTTCCAACGAGAACTGCTGTGCCAGGACACCCATCAGACCCGAAATAATCGCTCCACCGAAACCGGTCGCTGCCATTTGCATGCCGATCGTATTGGAGGCAAAATGATCACCTACGCGAGTTTTTGTGCCAGACATCATCGCCGGAAAAATCGGTGCAATGGAAAAACCGATGATCGCAACAGCGATCACGTTAGCCATTTCTGAAGGATTCCAGATCAGCAGCCCGGTACCAAGCATTGCTCCTATTACCCCGCCCATCACAAGTTTGTTATTCCCCGATTTCAAAGTAATCAGCCCGGCGAGGATTCTTCCAATCGTAAAGGTAAACCAGTAGCTACCAGCGAAGAAACCAGCTAATAAAGTATCTACCCCACGCGATTCGGTTAACAACGTATAAACCCAGGTTCCTAACCCGATTTCTCCTCCCACATAAAGAAAAAACAGGAGCAGGCTTAACCAAACCTGTGGTTGTTTCAGCGTCTCACCGTAGGATGTTTTGTAATCGGTCAGATATTTCTGCTCTTCAATGATGGATGATGAATAATTTCGATTCCAAATGGGTAACGTTATCAAAAAAATAAACGCCAGGAAGATCTGAAAACCCCCGACCACCTGATAACCAAAATGCCATGTTTTAAAGGAAGTCAACCCCACCGTCATGATCAGCGGGCTTATCGTAATGCCAATCCCCCAGCTGGCATGTAACCATTGCATCAATCTTTCACCGAAATAAGCAGCCACATACGTATTGAGGCCCGCGTCTATCGCTCCTGCACCTAACCCTGCAAATATTGCCAGTAGCGCCATCATCCACCACACTGGAACCAGCGTATAACCAATCAATGCCAACCCGGTGAGAAAACAACTGGCGGTAAGTATCTTACCTACTCCAAAGTGAGAAAGCAAAAATCCACTGATAAAGCTGGAAAAAATATATCCACTCACCGAAGCGATCAAAAACAAACCAATGGCATCCAAAGGAATATTAAAACCAGTACGGATCGATGGCCACCCAACCCCTAACAAGCTGTCTGGTAAACCAAGAGCGATAAAAGCGATGAACGCCAGGAGAATTAGGTTAAGTTTTGATTGAAAGAGAAATTTTCTTAATATTTTCATAAAGGTATGTGCACAGGAATAAAATTCAATCAGGGTGAATTGTACTTGAACTTACATTTTCTAAACTAAGAATTTTCACTCACATATTTTGAAAAAATCAGGTATTAGAGTAATAATTTCCTAACGAAATGAGACAGAGAAAAAAAGGTTAATATCCATTTACATAAATTCAACCAAACGCAAAATCCGAGTAAATACCCCCCTCCATCCGTCTGAAGCAATCAATCCTCCCACTTTCCTTTTCTCAAAGGATGCAAAAACGCACGGCATCATAAGTTCAATTGGGTGATAACATAATCCGAGAATCCTTCCTGGTAAATGGATCACTGCGATTGAATCATCCCACAAAACTCAATCCCAGGTCTGGTGCTGATTTATTTTCACGGGGGTGGTTTTGTTTTCGGACAGACACCCCAGCACCTGAAAATGGAGGCTTATATAGCTGAAAAAATGTCCACATGCATCTTGATGGTGGATTAAAGTCTTCCTCCTGAACACCCATTTCCTGTCGCCCTGAAAGAGTGTTACTCTGTGTATAAGTGGTACTTAAAAAATTGGGATATACTGCCAATAAAATCGCCATCGGAAGAGATTCAGCCGGTCGTAACTTGACTCTCACCACCTTGTTGAAGCTTCGTGAAGATGGGTTGCCCTTGCCAGCAGCAGCTGTCTGCCTCTCCCCGGTAACCGACCTGACCAACAATGATAAACCGCAAAATGGTTTCAAAGACCCGGTGCTCCCCCCAAAAGTTCTCAAATTCTTCACCGACTCATATCCTGAAACGCATGATCCGAACAATCCACTGATTTCTCCATTATTAGGTGATTTACAGGATCTTCCACCCATCCTGGTTCATATCGGGGATGAATAATTTTTGCGCTGTGAAGCCATTCGCTTTGTGGATAAAATTCAGGCTCCCGGAGTGGATACGCACCCGGAGGTTTTCTCTCATATGTGGTATATCTGGCAAATATTTCTAGACTTGCCTCAAGCGCGGCAATCATTGGATGAGGTCGCTTCTTTCGTTCGAGATCATTTCTGATCGAAAATTAAAGTATGACCTTTTCCCCCTGAAAATAAGAGCACAGCTACCAAAATTATATGAAACAGAATAATACGGCCTTCAAGCAAAAGCTTTGGTTAAGTTCTTTGCCCAGGACCCAAATTGTACCTGGTTTGCAAGCGAATTTGATTGTGAAGATTGGTTTTTTGGTTTAGTTTCCGGTCTTGAATTTGAATTGGGATATTTCACATTACTGGAATTAGATGCCATTCAAAGGTCACTTGGATTACCCGTTGAAAGGGATCTGTACTTTGTTCCAACCACTTTAGAAGATTTAATGAGGAAACAAAAATTTCAAGGGTAGATTGGGCGTTTAATAAAATTCAATCAGATTAGATATTTGTTTGTACAAGACGAATCATATTTTGGTAGAGTTAATATGTTTGTTTTCAGACGCACAAATACAATAATACAATTCTGGTTAAATGATTTTTCAAAATTAGTGAAGAAAATATTAAATATTGAGATTTTGTTCACTATCCTGATTATTATTCTAAGAAGTTAAAAATATAGATTTTTATTAGAATAGGTGGGTTTTCTGAATCTTACAATCTGTTCTGCCACTCACCTATACCTATCATAATCGTTTCTTCTAACCACATGTTGAATTTGTGAATAATTTCAGATTCGCTCTCGCGATATGAGAATTGAAAAATATCTTGACAGATTAAAATTGGTCCTTCAATATTTGTTTCATCTTCTTCGGATGTAGTTCTAAATTCCAGAAAAGCGGAAACTGCCATCAAACCCAAGAATTTTGAACCTGCACCTAATCCATGGAAAGAAAACGTGATATTCGCTATACGTTCTTCTTGAATTTTTAATTGTACCCAAGCTCGATAATTGTTTATATTTGCGTAATAATCTAACTTATTAGCTATATCAATGATTTGTTGTCTATACCAAAAATCTGAAACTGAAGATTCACTTTTAGTTACAGAAACCCAAAAATTATTATCGATTCTTTTAATTTTTTGATTTAAATCTTCAGATATAGATATTAGGCGTTCATGAGCAATTTGTTCTAGTTTTTGTGATAAATCAAAAGCTTGATTTTGTTTGAATAACCTTTTATCTTTAATTCTATTTAATCCTTGAGATATAAGCACTTCAATTGATGGTTGTTCAACGGGAATATTATCAGCTATTTTTAATGCATTCCGAAATGCATTGATTTCAATTTGACTGAATAATTTTGTTAATGGTTCAAGGTCTCCTTCATCAGCTTTTTCCGAGGCTTCAATATATTCAGCACGTTTATCGTTAGTTATTACTAATGGAAACCAACCATTTCTTAAAAATATTAAAGATGCTAAAGCACGAGCTATTCGTCCATTACCGTCTTGAAAAGGATGAATTTGAGTAAATCTATGATGTAACCAAGCTGCTTCAACTTCTGGTGGAATATCATGATCTTTATGAGAATTGAGCATTAAGATTAAATTGTCCATTTCGGAAGAGACTTGTTCTGGTGGGCAATAATAAAATAATTCGCCTTTAGGTCTTTTAGGGTTGTTTGGCCATTTTTTCCAATCACCTTTAACAAGACTTACTTCCATTAATTGACCAAATTGATTAACAGCAGTTGTTATTGCTTGATTACGCGTAAAAACCTGATGCATTTGCTTAATATATGAATTGGTTAGTTCTCGTCGTTGTGCAACAAAGTCAAAAAGTCCATCTACAACTTCCTTTTGGTCACGGATTATAGAAACAATTAAGGATGGGGATTTATCGGTTGATCCCTGAGGTATTAAGTTATCTTCGATACCCTTTTCAATTAATAGTTGTGTAATTCCGCGGTCAATTGTGTATAAACGTTCAATGATTCCTGTTTCTATTGCCCATTGACGAGTTAATTTTTCATTAAATGTTTTTAATTGATCGGAATCTTGAAGTTGTAATATTCTTTCTTGCCACGCAGATGCTAAGCTATGTAAATTCTCGTTTTTTAAATCTTGCCAATTTTGAGGAATATCTTCAATTGATTTCCATTGATATTCTGCCACTCCGCACCTCTAAAGACTTATATTTAGATTAATTGTACTCTAAGTTTAAATCAAAATATTTTCTACAGTTATAAATAAAAATTTGTAACCTTTCGACCTAAACCAGCGTCTTTTTTATAAAATGTATCGTTAAAAAGATACAATAAAGAGGAAATTATGTTAAAGTAAAAGGAGTTCTCCTAAAGGCATAATCTTTGTATGTTTATAATGTTGGTTGAAATTATTCGACGATAAATTTGAATTAAAAAATTGAGTATACGAAGGGAGGATAAAACTAATGGTTCTTTCAAGCCCAATTTATAAATTATTTAATAAATACAGATTACCGCTAAATAGATATGATGAAGATATATATACCTTTTTGCAGCATCATTTTGAAGAATATGAAAAAGAAATTAGCACCCTAACAAACCTCATATCCGAAGATACTATTTTTCCAAAATCTATTTATTTCGAATTGGTGCATCAACAAGACAAAATAAAAGAACTTTGTTCTTCAATTTTAAAATCCATAAAAGCTTATTTGAATGGAAACACTTTGGTTTCAAATAAAATATTGTTCCAAATTCTAAATAAATTACAGGATGAATTTTCATCTTTTGATATTAAAGAATTTAGTAATTATCCTTATGATGGATGCTTATATAGAATTCGATCTTATAAAAAAGACGGAACTGATTATACAAAAAAAGAATTATTTCATCCCCCATTTAGTGAGGTTTCTAGAATCAAAGCATATCGATACAGTATTGCTGGATATCCATGTCTTTACCTAGGATCAGATGTGAATCTTTGTTGGGTGGAAAGTGGGATGCCATCAAAATTTGCATATGCCAAATTTATATATTCAAACGAAAAGCCTTTTCCCTTGCTAGATCTTCGTAGATCTCCAAATTCCATAATCAGAAACCTAATGTCAATCAATTGTAATCAAAATTGCAATGAAATAGTTTGCGAAAATATCAAGCGACTCTTTATTACATATCCACTGATTGCCGCATGTTCAATTTCTGTTCAAGATAAGGAGAAGAACTTTATCGTTGAATATATAATCCCGCAAATCTTATTGACTTGGATCAGGCAACAAGATAAATTTCGAGGTATTGCGTATTTTTCTAGTTCTATAAATGAAAAAGCAAAGATAATGAATTCACATAACGTTGTGATTCCCCCCAATCGAAATGGGAATCAAGACTATGGTGAGGAATTAACACGGGTATTTAAACTAACAAATCCAACTAGCCTTAATCTTCTTCAAATATATCAATCTGAGGAAAATCAAAATTTACAAAAGTCAATATTATTTCTTAAAAATGAATCGTACAAGCTTTATACTCAAGGAAATTTTAGTGGTTCGCCATTGAGACTATTGTTTGATAATCTTGATAGCCTACTTCTTATAATGAAAAAAACCACTGAAGAACAATGTTCAAGTTATTTTGAAATTGAAAGATTTTTATCTATTATCATGGCAAACATTAGATTTCTTGTTGAATATCCAAATCATTTTTTAGAAATTATTACTAATGAAAATAAAGGGCCAAATCAAAACTCAAAAGAAGAATGGGAAAAATATTTGTTGGATTATGACAAAATAATTGATGAAATAAATACAGTTATTCTAGAATTACCACTTCCATCACATGTGGTATATAAAAATATTGCTTGCAATTCGGCTGAACAATTTTTTTATATTAATGAGTAGGAAAACATTCATGTGTGATTAAACAAGTGAAAACAAGGCTTCAATAACACTCACTCAACTGTACTATTATATTTTTATTATTGATCATGGATGTCTTTTGAGTAGGATCTCGATCTCATTGAAATCCAACCTAGGATACCATACACTGGTTCTGAAAAATGTCCCCCTTTTGGATAACACAATTCCATCACAATTATTAGAAACAGGTCACATTAATTTAATCGATGACCGGACATTTACCTGCTGGAAATGCAGAGCATGTCCGGTTGTTTTTATTGTACAAATACCGTTATTATAAGAAGTACCTTCTGATTGCCAACTTTACTTTTTTAGCCTTTTTTTACCTACATGCTCTACAATCTTAGCAACAACCAGGTCTCTGCGCCATTAACTGTTGGAGGGGTGATTGGCGCAAGTGTATATGCCCTAATCAATGGCTAATGGTCTCCTGTATTGTTGATGATCGCACTGACGCTCATTCAGATTTCAACCCTCGAGAACAACATCTGGGATTTACTCTTATCTTGCTTCATTATTTTCAATTTTTCGACCTGCCGCGGTTGCAGATCCCGCTGAGATTAATCAGCATGTTATTCAAAATACCAAAAGTCTCGTGACAACTTCAAGAACCTGGAGGAACCCCCAAATTTATGTGATCTCAAATACAGCAAGTTTATCTGCTAATTGGGTTGATGTATTTTTTCCAGGAATTCAGGTCAGTGGAGGAGACAACACGGTACCGTCTTAGTTTCTGTAGATTTGTCTACATATTTCCATCCGTAGATCCAAGGGTAGTTGTAACTCAGACCGGGATGGCAAAACTAAGGGCATTCACATCAAATTAATACTAAAATCTGAGCTCAATAACAGCTGTTGGTTGCCCACTTATTTGGCTTGGTAGACCCTAAATTTCGCATGTCTAAAGATATAAGGTAAAGGTGTCTCTCTGTATTACAATTACAGTTTTCAACAAAATCGCATCTATCGATATTGATTTTAAAACGGTAGTCGCGGGTAACAATCTGACTTTTAGTAGCAAGTAGGGTGGGTTCAAAACCCACCAATTTTTAAGCCTGCAAGTAGGGTGGGTTCAAAACCCACCAAAATTCAAGTTAATCAACGGAACAAAAAGACAATCTCAGGTGCAAGTAGACCAGTTTTTATCCATGTTGCGATTCGAACATCGAAGTAAATTAGAGGAATTGGCACTTATTTAGTGAGGTTCACGAGATGTTTTCCCCAATAAAGCCCAATATTTTTAACTACCATACCTCAATTGAGGGCATTAATAACCTCAGGTTCTGCTTAATAATTGAGTAGGCAAAGAATCTCGCAGTTACATGATTTCGTTAATCTGGGATTTTGTGATTTAAAGAATCCTTAATCGTTTGACACAGCTGGGTTTACTTTGTCACGATCCAACCACAATTCCTTATATTTCCGGTTCCAGTCTATCGTGAAGCGCAATGTAATAATTATCCCCACCACGATTGCTACCCAGATAACCGAACCTCGCAATCCTACAACCCACAACAGCGGTGCAAACAATAATCCAGCTACAACACTTGCACGGGCACTTTGCCGAATAATCAATGTAAGCACAATCAGAAGAGCGTATGTAATCAAAATCGCCACCGGCGCAATAACCATTAACCCGCCATTGGCTGTTGCCAATCCCATGCCACCTCTAAAATCCGCAAATATTGGCCAACAATGACCTATTACGGCCATACCTGCAGTTAAGGCAATAATCCACGTCGCTGGCGCATAATGGATGGCTAACCAGGTAGGTAGAAAGCCTTTGGATACATCCAGTATAAAAACAGCGGCGCCAGGCAAAAAACCGGCCTGACGAATGGTATTGGTCGTTGTGGCATGACCAGATCCGCTATCCCGAACATCAAAACCTTTTACCAGACGTGTAATCCAAACCGCAAATGGAAAAGATCCACTCAAATAACCGAGCAAAGCAAACCCTAAAGCATAAAGAACAACCATAAAATTCATTTACTTCATAAATTGGATAGCATCCGGAATTACGTTGATCATCAATTTGCGGACATCCATGCCAAAACTGGTAAAAA
>Ga0068713_1002922_pt1 | contig 15994 bp, 13 predicted proteins | sample MTBAKSrepl2MetaG_FD_62223 | JGI IMG/M metagenome (GOLD analysis project Ga0068713, IMG submission 62223) | Enrichment culture microbial communities om Arthur Kill intertidal strait, New Jersey, USA, that are MTBE-degrading - MTBE-AKS2 (Arthur... | ecosystem: Environmental > Aquatic > Marine >...
GTTCCGACATCACACTGGAACAACTCTCCGCCGACTACGACTCGGTGTTTGTCGCAGTTGGGGCTTGGCTGGGCCGTCCCCTCGGAATCCCCGGTGATGATCTGCCCGGTTCCATGGACGCGATTGAGTTCCTCCGCAGAGTGGCGATGGGCGAAAAGATCGACGTCGGCGAACGGGTTCTGGTCTTGGGTGGAGGCAACTCGGCCATGGATGCCGCCCGCACGTCCGTCAGACTGGGCGCAAAGCACGTGCAGGTGGTCTACCGTCGTACCCGCAACGAAATGCCCGCCAACGCCTGGGAGATCGAGGAGGCCGAGGAGGAGGGCGTTGAGTTTATCTACTTGGCTGCTCCTTTGGAGTGCAAAGGCATGGACGGGGTGGAAGGCCTTGTCTGTCAACAAATGGAACTCGGGGAACCCGACGAAAGCGGCAGACGGAGGCCGGTCCCGACTGATATGGAGCCGTTCGTTCTCCAGGCCGACACGGTGATCGCGGCACTCGGGCAATGGCCGGATCTCGAGCTGCTGAAGCCGGGCGAAGGGGTCAAGTTCAAGCGCTCGGGTCTGCTCGACTCTGAATCCGACACGTTTTCCGCCGTCAGGCCCGGTCTGTTTGTGGGTGGCGACGCGGTGAGCGGCGGCGGCACTGTGATCGAAGCCTTCGCGGCAGGCCGCCGCGCCGCCGAGGAGATAGATGCCTATCTCAATCCGAAGGCCAACGAGCCTGCCGCTGACACGGGGCCTCTTTCCACGGCAATGGCCTTCAATGTAGCCGCCCTATCTCGCTCCGCGCGCGCGCAAATGCCCAAATTGGAGCCGTCTGCCCGTAGCATGGAAGCGGAGGATGCGTTGGGTATGCCGGCAGGCGCTGTGGAGGCCGAGGCCGACAGATGCTTCAACTGCTCTTGCCTGGCCGTAAACAACTCTGATGTCGCGCCGGCCCTCATCGTGCTCGGTGCCACAATCAAGACTACGAAGAGAATGATCCCGACCGAGGAGTTCTTCGCGGTGGGTGTCGAGAAGACGACCGTTCTCGAGGACGACGAGATCGTGACCGAAATCCAGGTTCCCGTTCCCAATCCCGGCGCTAAGAGCAGCTTTCTGAAGTTCGCTCTCAGAAAGACCATCGATTTTCCGGTTGTCAGTTGCGCCGCGATGGTCGATCAGAAAGGTGCGGCCAAGATCTGCCTCAATGCCGTTTACAATGTGCCCCTCCGGGCGAGAGGCGCGGAGGCGGTCATCTCGGGCAGGGAGATCAACAAGGCGAATGCAGAGGCCGCGGCCGAGGCGGCACTTGAGGACCTGGTGGAACTGCCGAAGAGCAACTACAAGGTCCAGGTGGCGAGGGCCTTGGTCAAGAGGACGATATTAGCCTGCAAGTAGCCGCGGCGCCGCATGTCGAACGGCGGCCATCACCAGGCAGTCGATAGCAGTGAGCAATACCTGGCGACAGGTCCATACGGCGTTGGTGGAGTACGTCTCGGGACACCCGGCGATTGAGCTGGGAGAGAGGTCCTCGGCCATACCCGAAGAACTCAGACCAGAGTTCTACCGGCTTTTCGATGCCGTTCAGCACGCCTTCTTGCACGAGAGCTTCGCGAACCTCCTTGATGACGCCGTATGCCTGAGCGCGCGGTACACCCAGGTCGAGCAGAGAGTAATGCAGGCTCTCGAGTTGGACGACGTAGTCATGATGGCCGGTCTGGCGAGGTTTCTGCGCGACCCGGTGGATGGACTTGCCAGAGAGCTATTTGAGCCCCTATTCAGCCTCATGCAGGGGCGGCTCACCGTCGAATCATTTGAGCAGATCGCGACGGCCAGGGCGGAGGCCGCTTACGAGCGTTACAGCCGCTTAGGGTATAAGCAATGGATCGAGCTCTCCCTGGTCGATCTGTTCGATGCCGATCGACTGTTCAACGTCGTTGTGCACAAACCGAGTTCAAAAGAAATCATCAAGCGTTCGGACGTGCCCGAGCCCGTGCCCATGCCTGAAGAGTCGAGGGCGCTGTCCTTTGAGCGCGACCTCTACCCCATTTACATGGTGCCGGATTTCATCGTGCACTCCGGTCGGCTAAACGCCTACGTCGCCCTGACCTCAGAGTTCAGTGGCGCGTTCTGGCCCGCCTCCGACCCCAGTCGAGCAAGAGACTGGATCGCACTCGATGTTGCGGGCAGACTGGGGACGCGATTGGTGCTCATCCATGTCTCCAAGCGCCTCGAGGAGATCGCGCTGATCATGGACAAAGAGAGGATATCTCGGCCTGATGTGACCATTGAATACGTAGTAGGGGCGGACTGGAGCGAAGAAGAGGGCACGTATCGAAACGGCAGTGAGTACGCCGGATTGAATCCCAGTCGCGGCGCGTTCCTTGTTACGAGGCACCGATTGCCGGATGGGCGCGTCAGCGGAGGCGCTCGGGTCTTGGCCGCGGGTTTGGACGAGGCTACACTCTCACCAATCGTCGATGCCCTCGCCGTATCGGTCGCCCCGGATGGCAGGGCAAGGAGAGAGGAATGATAGACATCTCGGTGATGCCAGGAGTTGTCAGTGTGCTCGGGCTCAAAAAGCCTTTTGGACCGGTCGAATACCGCGAAGGCATGACGGTCGCGGACTTGATGAACGACCTGGGTATCAGGAGTGCGCTGGTGCTGGTGAATGGGGTGATGACCAATCAGCGCCGACCGCTGCGGGATGGCGATCTGGTTCGCTTCATGGTTGCCATGGGAGGCGGCTGAGAATCATACGCTGCTCGACAGCCGCCAAGCTGTAGGTCCGGCTGGGCGATTGGTGCGGCGCGGAGTCCAGAAGTTGGCAGTTCAGATGTAACCGTCCCACCGTCGCTCGTGACGAGAGTTCCGCAACCAGCCCGCGACCTTGCGCGTGCTCCTCAGCCAGCCGCTCGACAAGAGTCGAGACTCCCGCGCCACGCATCTCGAGGAGGAAGGGAAAAAGGACCAACTCCTCTTTCGCGTGGTGGCATTCACCGACATAGACACTGAGGAAGTTGACGAGTGCCCGAATGTCTTCCTCCATGCGCTCGGCGGCTGAGGCCCGACCGGCTTGGATAAGGCCCGCCATCCCCCTCATCAGTCCGAGCGCGGCAACCACGCTTCGATGCTCTTTGCGGAGTTCGGCAGTTGGCGTCATCAGCGAATACCTTCCCAGGCTGGGGGTACCCAGAATCTCGGAAACCTTCACAACACGCGTGATTGATTGTCGTAGACGGTGCCCCGTTTGGCCGAGGGACCTGATGGGGATGCGAGGATTGTGGACGACTGCGTGTCCTCCGCTGTGGGCATCCCATTGATTAGACAATCTAGGGACAAGGAGCGGCCATGCTTCGCGAGGCCAACGCACTCAGCAGCTTCACTCTAGGCGCGGTGGATGGAGAGATCGGAAACGTCCAGGATCTCTATTTCGATGATCGCCACTGGACCGTGCGGTATCTCGTTGCCAACACCGGCAGTTGGCTTCTGCAGCGATTCGTTCTGGTTTCTCCGTACGCGCTTCTCTCAGTGGAACCCGATCGGAAGCTTATCGCGACCACCCTCACGAAGAAGCAGATCGAAGAGAGCCCTCGCGCCGATTCCGAACGACCAATATCGCGACAGTACGAGATCAGTTACCACGAATACTATGCCTGGCCTCCATATTGGACCGGCCCGTTCGAGTGGGGTCCTGCGTCCAACCCGTCGCGCCCGCCGCTGTTCGACTGGACTGTGCACGAGGAGTCCGGATGGGACGGGCACCTCCGCAGCTCGAGCGAGGTCAGCGGATACACGGTTGAAGCGACGGATGGCGGAATCGGACACGTTGCGGACTTCATCATCGACGACGAGACCTGGGTAATCCGTTACCTGGTGGTGGACACTCGCAATTGGTGGCCCGGAAAACACGTCCTCGTGTCGCCAAGATGGACTAAGCGCGTTACGTGGACGGAACGGAAGGTCTATGTCGACCTCTCACGCGACACGCTCAAGAACTCACCCGAATACGTCCACGGCGCCGAGATTACCAGGGAGTACGAGCGTCAGCTTTGCCGTCACTACGGTCGCCAGGGGTATTGGCCTGACGAAGCCTGCAGCTAATCGGTCACCGCGCCCAATGGCAGACCTTAGCCTCCAAATGAGGTGAATTTCTCTTTCGGGGCGTTACAGACGGGGCACTTGTCCGGGGCTTCGCCCTCGACAGTGTAGCCGCACACTTGGCAGACCTGAATGGGTGCCAGCTCGACGTCGCGGCCCTGATCCACTGCCGCTCTGGCCTTCTCGAACAAGGCTTTGTGCATCTTTTCGGTCTGATAGGACCAGTCAAAACTCCGATAGGCGCCATTCTCTTCCTGCAGAGTGGCCACGGCCATGAACGCCGGGTACATCTCCTCGATCTCGTAGGTCTCACCGGCAATGGCGAGTCCGAGATTCTTCACCGTGTTTCCCGGTCCAAAGGCCCCCATGCTGTTCGCGACAACCCCCGCTTCGAGATGTTTGACCTCGCGATAGTGATCGCCGGCATGTATGAACTCGGCTTCAGCGATGGCGCGGAAGAGCCGGGCGACATTCCGGTAGCCATCCTTGTCGGCCTGCCTCGCAAAGATGCGGTATCTCATATGGGCCATGCTCTCTCCACCAAAAGCGTTGATCATGTTCTGCTCGGTTACCAGTTTCACTTTCGACTCCTTCGTGCCCAGGGCGTAGTCCCATGTATTCCCAGATCCGAGCGGTTTGAACTTCCATCGATCCGGGGATGGCGCTTGAGTACGTGTGCTGACGTGGACGACCCTGCGTGTTTCGCTGAGTCGTGAGCAAGATGAGAATGCGGAAAGGGGCAAGATGCGTCTCAAGGAGCAGTCACTGCAGGGCCTTCCGGTATTGCGCGTAGTCGGGGAGATGGACCACTCGGACGCACCCGCATTGGTCGACGCTGCCCAGAAGGTACTCGGGCCCGAAGGCCGTCACCTTTTTATCGATCTATCTGAATGCGGCTACATCGACAGCGGTGGTCTCTCGGTATTGCTGTCACTTGCCTGTCAGGTGGGTGACGAGGGGTGGCTCGCGGTGATCGGACCGGGGCGCAACATGATTCGGCTGTTCGATATCGTCGGCCTGTCCTCCAATCCGGCCTTCCGTACCTACAGCACGGTTGACGAGGCGCAGGCGGTAGTCTAGAGGCGAGATTCCTCGCCTGAATCGGGAGTAGTGCCGGTGACAGTGACATCGTCCATGTCATCGAAGAGGCGAAAGCACGGCCGGTGGGTAAGGCCGGCCATGGTCAGAAGCTTGCGTACGATGGAGTTGGGCTCGATGACCCCCAACCACCCCCTGTCGCTCAACTCGCGCGTCACATCGAAGATGAGATTCAGCCCGGAACTGTCGAGATAGTTGAGCCCGGCAAAATCTAGCAGGACGACGTCGGCTCCGTTCACAATGAGGTCGTCCAAGACCAGGTGGAGGCCGCTCACGGTCTGTGCGTCCAGTTCTCCCCTAACCTGGATTAGAGGTATTCCGGCGTGCTCGCCGAGGGAAATCTCCAGGCTGGGGAACGTCATGCGAGGGCAGCGTGTGCGCTTTCCAAGTCACTGAAAACCTGGAAGCCACGCTCGTCGGTAAGTCTAACGAGTTTGAGGATGTGAAGGACGTGCAGGGTGGGACGCACGGCCGCGATCCGGCCACCTCTCTGCCGGGCCCAGCTTACCAGTGTGAACAGGACGGCCAGTCCGGCACTGTCGATGTACGTGCAATCCTCCAAGTCCACGATGAGACGGCCCGCACTGCCGGACATAGCTCCGCTTATCGCCTCCCGCAGATCTTCAGCTCCATCCAGATCCACTTCGCCATGAATCCTCAATATCGGAATCGTGGAAATCGAGTCGAGAACAACCCTCAACGCCGACTCCACCGATTCCGTCAACTCCACGGTCGCCAATCCTTATGAACAACGATGCGGCGATCCGAGCGATTCATGCTGAACAACAAACCAACAACGAAACCGAGGGCAAGACAGACCACCGCGAGAATATAGAAATACTCCTTAGCCGTGCTCTGCACCGTTTGAGCGCCTTCCTTCACCTTGCCGAGGGCGAAGTCGCCTTGGGTTGACACAGTGCTCACCACCGTGTCCTTGGCTCCCGTCACTACCTCTCGCGCCTTTGAGGCGGCAAGGTCGATCACGCCCCCGACTCCCTTGGCCTCTTCCGAAAGCGGAAGTCCACCTGGGGGAACGTGGTGGGGTTCGGAAGAGGGACGTTCACTTTCGATTGGGGATTCAAACATGGTGGCCTCCTGGGCTCTTATGTATTGGTGGTGAAGTCAGCGGCTTTCTTCCCAATTCCGCCTTGGATTATGTCTGAGAGTCCGTCGGACCCAGCACGTCCTCGCATGTTTACCACGACAACCGAGGGGGATATCGTTCAAGGTCTACCCCTAAGGAGGCGACCGCATGCCGAACAGAAAGCTACCTGTGGGGGCGGAGTGCCTAGCGGACGGGGCGACGGACTTCCGTGTCTGGGCGCCTCGCTGCGGCTCGGTGGAGGTTGTCATCGGCGGCTCCGATGCCGTTGGGTCCAGCGCCGAGATCGGACCAGGTTCGAAGGTCGAGTCGATGATCAGTGAGGCTGGTGGGTACTGGACCATCACCTCCGAGTGCCTCCCCGGCGGACTATACCGCTACCGCCTGAACGGTTTGGGGCTGTATCCCGATCCGGTCTCCCGCTATCAACCCCGCGGGCCGCACGGCCCTTCCCAAGTGGTAGACCCAAAAACGTACAAGTGGGGGGACAGAACATGGAGTGGATTGGATATCCAGGGACAGATCTTATATGAGATGCACGTGGGCACGTTTACGCCCGAGGGCACCTTCACTGCCGCCGCCGACGAGCTTGTCCGGCTGCGGGACGTGGGTGTGAGCTGCATCGAGCTCATGCCTGTTGCAGATTTTGCCGGGCGTTTTGGGTGGGGCTACGACGGCGTCAACCTGTTCGCGCCTTCGCGCCTCTATGGGGAACCTGATGACCTGAGGCGTTTCGTTGACCGGGCCCATGCTCTCGGACTGGGGGTCATTTTGGACGTCGTGTACAACCACCTCGGCTTGGAGGGCAACTACATCCCGCAGTTCAGCGACTTCTTCGAGAGCAAGCGTCACGACAACGAATGGGGACGCGCGATCAACTTCGACGGAGATGGCTCTGGGCCGGTGAGGGAGTTCTTCGTGGCGAATGCCGTGCACTGGGTGCGCGAGTACCACGTGGACGGGTTTCGCTTCGATGCGACCCAGAGTGTCCACGACGAAACCAAGGAGCATATTCTCGGCGAAATAGCCGATGCCGCGCGACAGGCCGCGCGTTGGCCGATTCTTCTGGTCGCGGAAAACGAGCAACAGAGAGTGATGGCGCTGAACTCAACCCCCAACGGCTGGGGCCTGGACGCGCTTTGGAACGATGACTTTCATCATGCCTGTCGAGTGGCAATGACTGGACGCCGGCCGGCCTACTACTCCGGCTATCGGGGAACCCCGCAGGAGCTTCTGTCATCGGCAAAGTATGGTTTCCTCTATCAGGGCCAATACCACGGATGGCAGAAGAAGCGTCGAGGTTATCCGGCATTTGGGCTAGATAGGCGGCGCTTCGTCAACTACCTGCAGAACCACGACCAAACAGCCAACTCCAGGACCGGCCGGCGGGTTCGGTCACTGACCAGTCCCGGCAAGTACAGAGCCCTGACTGCTCTTCTCTTGTTGCTTCCGGAGACGCCACTGCTGTTTCAAGGACAGGAGTTCGGTTCAGAAAGGCCTTTTACGTTTTTTGCAGACCTCGAAGACGGACTTGCCGAGGGGGTCGCGAAGGGACGCCGAGAGTTCCTGAGCCAGTTATTCGTTGTGGACGGGGACGACGTGCCTTCACAGCTACCTGACCCAAATGCAGAGGAAACGTTCCTGAGTTGTGTACTCGAGGCTCCGCCATTGAGGAGTGGCGGGCCCGACAGCGCACTCCACCGGGATCTCATCGCCTTGCGGAAAACCGATCCTGTGTTCTCGGGGAAGCGCGGCAATGATCTCGACGGCGCGATCCTCGGCAGGGATGCCTTCATGCTCCGTTACTTTTCCGACCAAGATGGAGATCGGGCGCTCATCATCAATCTCGGCAGCGATCTCGTCCTTGAACCCATCAGCGAGCCGCTGATGGCTCCCCCGGTCGAGAGTGACTGGGAATCGCTCTGGTCGAGCGAGGCTGCGGAATATGGCGGACAAGGCGCAGCGCAGCCCGCGGGACCTGACCAATGGTTCATACCGGGCGAATCTGCCCTGCTGTTTCGTGCATTGAAGCAGACGATATGAAGGGAGAGTCATGAACGATCGATCAGAGAAGATGCCTGCGCAATCGCAGACTCGTCAGCCGGGTCGTGAGGACGGGATGACGCCTCGGCCCCGAGCAGGCGATACGGCCGCGCGTTCTTGCGGCAAGCTTGACGGCCGCGCGGCGATTGTAAGCGGAGGTGACAGCGGCATCGGGAGGGCCGTGGCGATCGCCTTTGCTCGAGACGGGGCCGATGTCACGGTCGCCTATCTCGAGGAACACAACGACGCCGAGGAGACGAAGCGCTTGGTTGAGGAGGCAGGTGGTCGATGCCTACTGGTGAGTGGTGACATAGGCGAAGAGGATTTCTGCCGAGAGGTTGTTGAACGGGCGGTCGATTCATTCCACCATATCGACATCCTGGTCAATAACGCCGCTGAACAACACATAAGCCACAGTCTCGAGGAGATCAGCAAGGAACAGCTGGAAAGAACCTTCCGGACCAATCTCTTTGGGTACTTCTATCTATCGAAGGCCGCTCTGCCTCACATGGGCAAAGGGTCGGTGATACTCAACACCACTTCGATCACGGCCTATAAGGGCAACCCCAAATTGCTGGACTGATACATTAGCGGACAGATTATTCATCCCAACGGTGGGCAGATCGTTAACGGCTAGGCTCCGTCAAGGACCAGGTGTCTCGAATCATGGAGCGGAGGATAGACTTCACGTCCTGGGATCGAGGTGACCGCCGCCGGCTACTCGAACGTGAATGGCTGGTCGCGAACGGGCTCGGCGGATACTGTTCGTCCACCGTTCTGGGGACGCTCACGAGGAGGTACCATGGTCTTCTCGTCGCCGCCTTGCCGGCGCCTCTGGGGAGGCAGATGACTCTCGCCTTCGTTGAGGAGAGAATCATCACCAAGCCGGAAGTGCCTCCGGTCGATCTATCGACGCTCGAGAAGCCCTCCTGTCCACTTGACCTCACGTGTGCGGACTACCTCAAGGCGTTCACACTCGAGGACGGGTTGCCGAATTGGCATTACCAGGTAGGTGAGTGCGGGATCCACAAGAGCCTCTTTATGCCCCACGAACAGAACTCGGTCCATGTCAGCTGGCTGCTCGCCGACGGGCCGAGGGTGAACGTGGTACTCCGTATCGCTCCTTTTGTCCACTTTCGGTCTCATGGCTCCGAAGTCCATGATGGGCGCCCCGGACCCTATGAGATTGAGGGTTACCCAGAAGTCGAGGGAGGATTTGTCTGTCAGCCCTGCGGAGAGGCGCGCGATGGGAACGGGTCGCCCGTGCTTCGGCTCTTCATTCGCGGAGCACAGGCCACATTTCGGTCATCACCCCGAGCAGAGGAGGTCGAGTACTCGGTTGAGAAAGCACGGGGTTACCCGGCGGTGGGGACGCTGTGGAATCCCGGCTTCTTCGAAGTCACACTTCCTGCCTCGGAGCCGCTCACTCTCATTGCGTCGACCGAAGATTGGACGACCCTGCATGCTCTCTCGCCGCGTGAGTCTCTGGCTGCCGAGCGAGGGCGGCGCAAGGCCCTCGTTGAATCCGCGGCGCGTCGTATCGATCATCCCTTGGTGTCCGAACTCATACTGGCAGCCGATCAGTTTCTGATGATCCCGGCAGCAAGGCCCGCCGACCTGGCGCTGGCACATTCGAGCGGACAGGATCGGCGGTCGGTCGTCGCCGGCTATCACTGGTTCACAGACTGGGGGAGGGACACGATGATCGGTCTCGAGGGCCTCTGTCTGATACCGAAGAGGTTCGAGATTGCCCAAGCGGTTCTTGCGACGTTTGCCGGCCACGTCAAGAACGGTCTCATCCCCAACCTGTTCCCCGAGGGTGATATTGAGGGCGTGTACAACACCGCGGACGCAACACTCTGGTTCGTGCACGCGTTGGATCGGTATGTCGCATATTCGGGTGACCGGGAGTTCGCGCTTAGCCTATTGCCGGTTTTGCGGGAGATAGTCGACCGTCACATGCGCGGAACCAGTTTCGGTATTGGGATCGACCCCGGAGATGGACTGTTGGCGGAGGGGAGCGAGGGCTACGCTCTGACCTGGATGGACGCAAAGTTGGATGATTGGGTGGTGACCCCGCGTCGCGGCAAACCGGTGGAGATCAACGCGCTCTGGTACAACGCGCTCGAGGTCTGTGCAGGATTCTTGTCCGACGTTGGGGATGTTGAGGCGGCGGCCGCTGTAGCGGCCGCCGCCGAACGAACACGCCGGTCTTTCAACGAGAGGTTCTGGTACGAAGAGGGCGGATATCTTTTCGACGTCGTGGACGGACCGGCCGCAGACGACTCTTCCTGCCGTCCAAATCAGCTTCTGGCGATTTCGTTGCCGAACCCCGTGCTTGACGGCATACGCTGGCGGCCCGTGGTGGAGACCGTCAGAGAGCGGCTTCTCACCCCCTTCGGGCTCCGCACACTCGCTCCAGGCTGTCCCGACTACCAGGAAACGTATCAAGGGGATCTGCGGGCGAGAGACGCCGCCTACCACCAAGGAACCGTGTGGCCGTGGTTGATCGGCCCCTTCGTCGACGCTTGGCTAAAGGTCCATCCTGAAGATCGCGACGGGGCCCGCGGCTTCCTGACCGCGTTCGACGATCACTTGAGCGAGGCCGGAATCGGCTCGGTCAGCGAGATACTCGATGCATCGCCGCCGTTTGTGCCGCGTGGGTGCATCGCTCAAGCATGGAGCGTAGCCGAAGTTCTCAGGAGCTGGGTGAAGACATCGGCCGACCAGGCGGGCACCAGTGTCTGAGCGTGACCAGAAAGCTGCGCCCAAAGACAAGCCCCGCCAACCGGGGCGATACGTATGCATCCACGGGCATTTCTACCAGCCACCCCGAGAGAACGCGTGGCTTGAGGGCGTTGAGATACAGGACTCGGCTTATCCCTTCCATGACTGGAACGAGCGCATAACGGCCGAGTGCTACGGCCCCAATGGCGCTTCCCGTCTGCTGAACGGGGATGGCAGGATCCGGGCCATCACAAACAACTACGCGCACATGAGTTTCAACTTTGGTCCGACCCTGCTCAGTTGGCTGAAGGATGCATCACCCGACGTCTACACACGCGTGCTGGACGCGGATACCGAGAGCCAGAGGCTATTCAGGGGTCACGGCTCTGCCCTTGCCCAAGGGTATAACCATCTCATTCTTCCTCTTGCGAATTCACGAGATAAAAGGACCCAGATTGTATGGGGACTCCGCGATTTCGAACTGCGTTTCGGCAGAAAAGCTGAGGGGATGTGGCTGCCTGAGACCGCGGTTGATATGGAAAGCCTTGGCATGATGGCCGAGCTTGGATTGAAGTTCACCATCCTCTCCCCTCATCAGGCCCAAAGGGTGAGGATCCTGGGCCAGGCCGAAGGGGAATGGCAAGACGTGAAAGATGGACACATCGACCCCACTCGTGCCTACCAATGTACGGTATCGAGTGCACGCAGCATCGCGATCTTCTTCTACGACGGGCCCATCTCGCAGGCTGCAGCCTTCGACGGACTCCTGTCGAGCGGGGAGAACCTGGAAGGTCGCCTCCGCGGGGCTTTCTCAGATGACCGGGATTGGGCTCAGTTGGTCCATATCGCGACCGATGGGGAAACCTATGGTCATCACTCCCAACACGGAGACATGGCGCTCGCGTACGTGCTTGAAAGCATCCCCAAACAAAGCAGCATACTTCTCACCAATTATGGCTCGTTTCTCGAGGCTCATCCGCCAGAGATGGAGGTTGAGATCAAGGAGAATACCTCGTGGAGTTGTGTCCACGGAGTCGAGCGGTGGCGTAGCGACTGCGGCTGCAACACCGGTACGCATCCGGGCTGGAATCAAGCTTGGCGTGGCCCCCTGCGCGAGGCGCTGGACTGGCTTCGCGACAGCATCGTCCCGCTCTATGAGACGGAGGCAGGTCGGTATTTCACCGATCCGTGGGCGGCGCGCGACGGCTACATCGAGGTCATCTTCGACCGGCATCCCGAAATCATCGAGGCCTTCATGCAGCTGCAGGCGGGCCGAACCGTTTCCGGCGACGAACTGCTCCGCGTGCTCAGCCTGCTCGAACTGCAGCGCCACACGATGCTCATGTACACAAGCTGCGGCTGGTTCTTTGATGAACTCTCCGGTATCGAGACGGTTCAGGTGATGCAGTACGCCGGGCGGGCCCTCCAATTGGCCCGGCATGTCCTCGGTGCCGATTTCGAGGCCGAGTTCTTGGCGCGACTGGAGAGGGTCAAGAGCAACCTGCCTGAGCAGAGGGATGGGCGTCACGTCTACGACACTCTGGTGCGTCCCGCAGCGATAGACCTCGTGGACGTGGGTGCCCATTTCGCGATCAGCTCCGTGTTTGAAGAATACGAAGGCCGGACCAGGATCTACTCGTTTGAAGTCGAGCGGACCGAAGAAGAGACAATGGATCTGGGGGCGATGCGTCTGAGAATGGGCAAGGTGACCGTCAACTCCGTGATTACGCTCCAGTCCGCCGATCTCAGCTATGCGGTTCTCGATCTGGGCGATCCCAATCTCAAGTGCAAGATACGGCCTTTTGACGAAAAGGAGCACGAGGCGGTGGTCGAGCGCGCGCGGAACGCCTTCACGACCGCGGATTTTGGAGAGACTGCCCGCATACTCGATGAGGTCTATGGCGGGAGCAGCTACGATCTGCGCTCGGCGTTTCGCGACGAGCAGCGGAAGCTGCTCGGATTCATCGTCAAGGCGGGTCTCGATGAAGCGGAGGACATGTTTAGGCTCATCTACGAGAAGCATGCGCCGCTGATCCTCTTTCTATCCAGCCTAGGGATCCCTCGTCCGCGCGCTTTTGAGTTCACGGCAGAACTCGTGCTGAATGACGACCTGCAGCAGGCTCTCGAGGAAGACCACGTCAAGGCCGATCGTATCGAATGGCTGCTGAGCGTGATAGGCCAAACACGGGTCATGCTTGACGGTCCCCGGCTCGGGCTCGCCTTTCAGAGCAACCTGGAACGGACCATGCATGAGTTCCGGGTAGCCGGCGAACGAGCAGACGGTGCGGGTCCTGAGGACACGCAGATTCTCGCCCGCTTGGCGACCGCCGCGGCAGTTGTTCGAAAGCTTCCCTTTGAGGTCGATCTCTGGGCGGTTCAGAACGACTACTGCGACGTTCTCAGACGGAGACTCGATGAGATGCGCGAAAAGGCGGCTGCCGGGGATACAGGGGCACAGACATGGGTCTACGACTTCCTCGCCTTGGGCGAATCGCTATGGGTCAAGATCGATTAGGGGGCCGTTCAGGCGCCGGCCCCGCTGTCGGAATCCCCAACTCGACTTACCGAGTCCAGTTCCATCGGGGCTTCGACTTTCACGCCGGCCGGGAGATCGTCCCGTATCTTCATGACCTCGGGATCGACTGCCTGTACGCATCGCCCATCTGCACCGCAAGAACCGGGAGTCTCCACGGCTACGACACAGTTGATCCGACAACCATCAGCGCCGAACTGGGCGGGGAGGAAGGATTCATTGCGCTCGCCTGCGCCCTCCACGAGAGACGGATGGGCCTATTGCTTGACGTTGTACCCAACCATTGTGCGGCGGATGCGGATAATCTCTGGTGGATGGATGTCCTCGAAAACGGGCGCAAATCTCGGTTTGCCCACTTCTTCGACATTGGCTCGCGGCACGAAGGGCGGGGTCACGAGGTAATGCTCGTTCCGTTGCTGGGCGCGCCCCTCGAGGACTGTGTCGCTCGGGGCGAGATAGTCCTGGCAGTCGAGGAGTTCGATCGGGCGCCATCCGAACCAGAGCGGGGCCGATACCCCGGTCAGGTTCGGATCAGTCCATTGACCGACCGGGCTGCTCTTTTCGTTCGCTACCATGAACAACGATTTCCGCTTGCGCCCGGGTCCTACGAGTACCTGGCCGCGGTTTTGGCCCAGGACGAGCGGACCATGCTGCAGCCCGGTGTGCCGGGGCCTGCATGGCCGGGAGCCAACCGGGATATGCCCGGCACTTTTGGTGGTCTGCTGGAGGACATCCACCCGGAGCATGTCCTGCGACTGCTATCCATGCAGCACTACCGACTCTGCGCTGCCGAGACGGCCTCTCACCGATTCGCATACCGTCGTTTCTTCAACGTCAATGATCTGGTTGGTCTGCGAGTGCAGGAGCAAGAGGTCTTTGATGCTACCCACGCTCTTCTCTTCGACCTGGTAGGCGAAGGGTTAGTGGATGGCGTGCGCGTTGACCACATTGACGGTCTGTACGACCCGGCCGAGTATCTCGCGAAATTGCGCCGACGTCTTGACGAGCGGTCCGGGCGCAGATTCTTCATCCTTGTCGAGAAGATATTGAACGGCATGGAGACTCTCCCCCCCTGGCCGGTGGAAGGCACCACCGGTTATGACTTCATGAATGATCTCGAACATCTGTTTGTCGATCCGGACGGCGTGCGGCACTTGGATGCGGGGTATCGCTCGTTCACAGGGATTCATTCCTCGCCCGAAAGGCTGTCCCAGGAGGCCAAGTATTTCGTCATCAAAAGATTGTTCGGCGGAGAATTGGACGAACTCACCGAACGGCTGGTGGGGTTGGCTGGGTCGGCCGAGCTCACCCAGCCCGAAAACGCTGAGGGGCGGCAATCCCTCTCGGCGGCTCTGGCCCACGTGAGCTGCGCTCTTCCCGTCTATCGCACCTACACGAGGGATTTCTCGCCGGCACCAAGAGATCTAGCCCTGATCGGAGATGCCATCGAGGTAGCTCGTCGACGGGCCGAAAGGCCCGGACTTGACCTCCTCGTAGGGGTGCTATTGCTCGATGCCGGGTCTCCCATCGTTCAGGCCGATCCCGATGGCTCCCTCGATTTTGTCATGCGCTGGCAGCAACTGACGGGTCCTGTCGCGGCTAAAGGTGTGGAAGACACAGCCCTCTACCGATATCATCGGCTGCTCGCTCTGAGCGACGTGGGTGTGGACCCGCGGCCCTTCTGCCAAGCAGTGGATCGTTTTCACCGTCGCAATCTTCGGATGAGACGAGACTGGCCATTTACACTCAACGCCTCGTCCACCCACGACACTAAGCGGAGCGAAGACGTTCGAGCCCGGATCGCCGCCTTGTCGGAGTTGGCGGAGAATTGGACAGATGGTCTTCCCCAATGGTCGAGACTTTCCGGTAGCACTCACGGCGGCCCATCAGTCGAGGCAAACGATGTAGAGCTGCTGTATCAGACCCTGTTAGGCATTTGGCCGTTCGATGGCAACTCCCCCGACCGCGCCGAGATCGACGGTCTTGTCGAGCGCCTGTCCGCATTTCTGATCAAGGCTTCGCGCGAAGCCAAGCTTAGAAGCGACTGGGCGCATCCGAACGTCGAGTACGAGTCCGCGCTATCGGACCTGGCACGATCCATTATGGGCTCAGGCGTCAAGAGTGGCTTCGTGGGCGTTCAGCAAGATACGGCTTGGCTGGGGATGCTGAATTCGTTGTCCGCGGTGGTCGCAAAGGTGTTTTCGCCGGGAATTCCCGACTTCTATCAAGGGACGGAGCTCTGGGATCTCAGCCTGGTGGATCCGGACAACCGAAGACCTGTTGATTTCGCCCTCCGGGTCCGACTGCTCCGTGAGTTCGAAAAGCAAAACGGGAATGAGCGCGACACTCGGGTGGCGGCACTGCATGAGTTGCGGGCGAGCTGGCGCGACGGCCGTCTGAAGCTGT
>Ga0068713_1002928_pt1 | contig 15970 bp, 14 predicted proteins | sample MTBAKSrepl2MetaG_FD_62223 | JGI IMG/M metagenome (GOLD analysis project Ga0068713, IMG submission 62223) | Enrichment culture microbial communities om Arthur Kill intertidal strait, New Jersey, USA, that are MTBE-degrading - MTBE-AKS2 (Arthur... | ecosystem: Environmental > Aquatic > Marine >...
GATTTCGGCACCAGCGACTTTGGCGTGGGGGAAATGCTGGGTGTCATCTACGCCATCGCCGGCGACGATATCCGTGTCGCCGACCTGACCCACGACGTGCCGCCCCAAAACGTGCTGGATGCGGCTGTCATCCTCGGGCGGCACACCCCATACTTCCCCGAAGGCAGCATCCACATCGTGGTGGTTGACCCCGGGGTGGGCACCCACCGCCGCCCGATCGCCGCCCGTCTGGGCAAACAGTTTTTCGTCGGCCCCGACAACGGCGTCTTTACCCTCATGCTCCGCAACGCCCAACGGGATGGGGAACCCGTTCAGGTTGTCCATACCAACCGACCGCGCTACTGGCTCGAAAATATCAGCGCCATCTTCCACGGGCGCGATATCTTCGCCGCGGTGGGCGCCCATCTGGCCGCCGGCGTCCCCCTGGAAGAGCTGGGTGAGATCATCAACGACCCTGTCCTCCTCGACCTGGCTGAGCCCCGACCTATCGAAGGCGGGTGGGAAGGCGTCATCACCCGGGTCGACCACTTCGGCAACCTCGAGAGCAACATCGACGCCTCTCTGATCAAAGATATGGGGCCGGTGGATGTCATCGTCGGCGGCGCCGCCATTCACGGCCTGGTGGATACTTTCGGCGCCGCGCGAGCCGGCGACCTGGTCGCCATGATCGACAGTTCCGGGGTGATCGCCGTCAGCGTGGTTAACGGCAGCGCCGCCGGCTTTCTCCATGTCGCCCAGGGCGACCCGTTCAGGGTCCTTAAAGCTCAACCCTGAACCGGGAAATACTGTACAATAAGATCATCCATCTCCCTTTCAAAATAGCCATCCCATGACCCAGACCAAACCTCTTGTTGTCAAAAACCTCACCTTCCAATACCAGCGCAGAGACACGCCGGCCATTCGCGGGTTGGATTTCTCTCTTGAAGCGGGAGAGATTCTTCTGGTAGCCGGCTCCAGCGGCTGCGGTAAGACCACCCTCATGCGCTGTATCAACGGCCTGATCCCCAACACCTATCAAGGGAAGATGGAAGGAGATATTCACATCTTTGGCCAACCGGTAGGTGAGATGAGCATGGCGGAAATTTCAAACCAAATCGGCACCGTCCTGCAGGACCCGGAACGCCAGATTGTCGCCAGTTATGTCTTCAATGAAGTCGCCTTTGGTCTGGAAAACCTGGGGCTTCCCCGTCAGGAGATCCACCAGCGGGTCAATGAGGTCATGGCTTATCTCAACATCGAGTTCCTTAAAGAACGGGAAACCTTCCAGCTTTCCGGCGGCGAGAAGCAAAAGGTGGCCGTGGCCGGTGTCCTGGCCATGCGCCCCCGCATCCTGCTGCTCGACGAACCGCTGGCGAGCCTTGACCCCGCTTCCGCCCAGGAGGCGCTCCGGCTCTTCCGGCGGTTGGCAGATGACGGTATCTCGATTGTGCTGGTCGAGCACCGTGTGGAAGACGTCATCTCTATCCATCCGGAACATGTCATGTACATCCAGGACGGCCGGCAAATGTATTTTGGAGAACTGTCTGGCCTGCTGGAGAACGTTGACCATTCCCGCATCAAGCTCCCGGCGCAGGTCGTCATGGAGCGCGCCAGGGAGGAACCGCCTCCAGTATTTCACACCGGCCTGCCCGAAAAGAACACCGAACCCCTGGTGGAATTTGAAAATGTGCATTTCCGCTACAAAGAAGATTTACCGGAAGTGCTTCACGACATCAACTTCACCGTCCACCGCGGCGATGTGATCGCCATCCTGGGGCACAACGGCGCGGGCAAAACCACTCTGGTCAAGCACGCCCTGGGGCTGCTCAAACCGGCCAGCGGCGTGGTCCGCTTGCAGGGTAAAGACACCCGCAAAACCTCCATCGCCGAGAACGCCCACAGCATTGGGTATGTGTTCCAAAGCCCATCTCAGATGCTCTTCGCCCAGACAGTGCGCGAGGAGCTGGCCTTCGGCCCGTTGAATATCGGCCATTCCAAAGAACAGACCGAACACGATGTTCGCTGGGCGATTGAAACTGTTCACCTGGAAACCGAGATGGACATGCCCCCGCTGGCGCTGTCATTTGGCCAGCAGAAGCGGGTCAGCATCGCCGCCATCCTGGCCATGCGCTCGCGCATCCTGATGATGGATGAACCCACCGCCGGCCAGGACTACTGGAATTACATGTCGTTCATGGATGCCATTCTGCAGATGCCCGGTTTTGAAGCCGTCCTGTTCATCACCCACGATGTTGATCTGGCGGTGGTGTATGCCAACCGGGTCCTGCTGGTGGATAATGGGCGCATCATGGCCGACGGCCCTCCCGAGCTGGTCATGGCGGACGAGGAACTCCTCCGGAGCTGCCGGGTGCTGCCCACCTCGTTACTTCGTTTGAACCTGGAGCTCCTGCCCCAAACCGGGCGGTTCATGCGGGCCGAAGCTCTGGCTCATCAGTGCTGAAGCGCGATCGCTTCGCACCTGTCCTATTTTTTTGTTTTCTAAAGGAGGTAATCGTATGAAAGAAAAGAAATCACTCTGGTCTTTTGGAACCCGTCAGGTTGTCTTCGCGGCCATAGGCGCGGCGCTGTATGGCGTGCTGTCCTTCGTGTTTAACTTCCTCCAGCTTCCGGCATCGGGCAACGTCGCCTTCCGCCCGGCGATCGTTATTCCCCTCTTCTTTGGGGTGGCGTTTGGACCCATCGTCGGCTTCATCACCGGTATGCTGGGGAATATCATCGGCGACCTGCTCTCCGGTTACGGCTTCTGGATCTGGTGGGATCTGGGCAACGGTCTGATCGGCCTGGTGGCCGGTCTGTGCGCCGGGATGATGGTGGATTACAAAAGCGTCAAAGACATCATCATCGCTGAAGTCTTCGTGGTGCTGGGCTGCGCGGTGGGCATGTTCGTTGCCTCCGCCTCCGAGATGTGGGTCTCTGGCCTGGATTTCGCCACCGCCATGGCCACCAACTTCGTGCCCGCTTTTGTCACCAATGTCATCAACGGTCTGGTGCTGACCCCTCTGCTGATGATTGCCTACAGCGCGATTCGCGGCCGGTCGGGCCGGTAATTCAAATATTCAATGTGGGGGCGGTTGCCGCCGCCCCCACATCCTCTTCCAGATACACAAAACAGGAATTCCTTACATGATCGTCACTTTTGGATACCGCCCGCGGGAAAGCCTGGTTGAGAAATTTGACCCGCGTGCCCGCTGGATTTTCTCCATCCTGTCTCTTTTCTCCATTGTCAACTTCTGGGATATCCGCTTCCTGCTCTATTTCATGGCTATATCCCTGGTGCAGTACCGGTTGACTCGCCTGACATGGAAAGAGACCCGGCGCGCCTGGCGGTTTATCTTCTTCCTGATGTTTGTGATGATCTTCATCAACACCATCATCACCAGCGCCGGGACCATTGGCGATGTCATCCGCGACCCCCATATCATTCTGGAATTCCACAAACCCTTCCACTTCGCCCTCAGCATCGAGCGCCTGTGGTTCGCCCTCACCCAGATCGTCCGCATCCTCGCCATCACTTCTCTTTTCTTGGTGATCCCCTTCACCATGGACCCCCGCCAGTACGGAGTCACCTTCAAAGGGCTGGGCTTCGGCGATAAGCTGGCCTTCACCATGGACCTGGCTTTCCGTTTCGTGCCCACCCTGGCCCGCGATTTCTCCATCACCCTCGACGCCCAAAAAGCGCGCGGCTACGAGCTGGAAAAATTTGAGGGCAACATCTTCAAAAAGATCGCCCGCATGGCCCCCATCCTTATTCCGGTCACCATGAATTCCCTGCTCAGCGGTGAAGACATGGTCAACGCCATGGACCTGCGCAGCTTCAGCTCCGGGGCGAAGCGCACCTGGCTGCACACCCTGCGCTACCAGCCCCGCGATTACATTCTGATCGCCTACAGCGTGGCGGTGCTGGCCGCCTCTTTTATCCTGCCGCGCTTTTTCGGCATGGGTAATTTCTGGGTTCCGGATTTCCTCATCCCCTGAGCAGACCCTTCAGCAATCCATCATTTCCGGCAACCATTATTCGCCCCCCGGCAGCTTCTTGCACAGCATGCACCGGCGTTGTAAACCGTCTGTAAGCTGTTCCCTTTCCATTATCCTTTATACTGACTGCACAGACTGGCTTGAAACTTCATAAAAGGGTTTCTCTCCAACATCACACCATATTGAAAGGGGTAAACAATGATCCGAACCACATCCTTGCACCGCTCAAACCATGTCATCCTGATTTCACTCGCCTTCCTGCTGTCCTTGCTCATTCTGGCAATCCATCCTGCCGGTGTGTCAGCCAGATTCGCCCCACCGCCTCCCTCCACCTACACCACCACCGAGAGGGGAGCTTCCTCGTGCACCTTCCAATACGTGGGCGATAACGCTGAGACCTGCGCGGGTTACAACGGCTTCCCCTGCACCTGCACCATTAACTGCCCATCCTGCCTCCAGGAAGACGACACCTGCACCGGCCTTTCGGTCAACGTGATCAACGCCATCTGCGGCAACGCCGGTTGGCAGGAAGCCGACCGCTACCCGGTCTGGCGTTACTACACCGTTACCCATTATCGCAAAATTCGGCCATATTAACACGAATATTGGATACTACCATGCGAACAATAAGGTTTTCCCATTTTTCATCTGTCGTCACACCGGTCCTGCTGGCTTTATCCCTCGCACTGTTCATTCTGGCGGTCAATCCTTCCAGCGCGTCCGCCGGTGAACGGCGCCCTCCCACCCGCACCACCACCGAGAAGCAGGCCACCTCCTGCACCTTCAAGTATGTGGGCAGCACGGCCGAGACTTGCGCGGGCTACAACGGTTTCCCCTGCACCTGCACCATCCACTGCCCATCCTGCCTCCAGGAAGACGACACCTGCACCGGCCTTTCGGTCAACGTGATCAACGCCATCTGCGGCAACGCCGGTTGGCAGGAAGCCGACCGCTTTGTGCAATGGCGTTACTACACCGTCGTCACCCAAATCAGGCGCTATCGGTAATCCAGTAATAATTATCAGACCCGGTTATAGAAAAAAGCATCCCTTGAGCTCTTGCTCTCAGGGATGCTTTTTTATAATCGGAAATCACACTGAATGGCCAGTCTCAACCCGAGCATTAGCCAGTTGGTTACCGCAAGCGCGTTTTAAAGAATATCGTTGACAACCTGTTTCAGCGCGGCCAGATCAAGATCTTTTTTATCGAGAAAAGCCACCGCGCCCGCCTGCAGCCCAAGCCGGTGAAACTCCCGGTCGGGATAGGCGCTGATCAGAATGATCCGCGACAGCGGGGAAATGGCCTTGATCCTTCGGGCGCAGCTTAACCCATCCTCATCTCCCAGCACTACATCAATCAAAACCAATCGCGGCGCGCAGAGCTGCGCCAATTGCACGGCCATCTGGATATTTCCTGCCTCGTAGAAGGTAAGCTGCGGGCAGATCTTGCTCATCATATGCTTCAGGTTATAGCGATAGCGGCGGTTGTCATCCACCACCAGGATGGTGGTGGAATGGTCTGTGGAGTGGGACACTTCTGGCATCACACTCACGGGCTGGCTGGACAGTCCTAACACCTGCGGCCACTGCATCACATAATTGACTGCTTCCAACCTGCTGGAAACATGGATCTGGCGGTACAGGCGGGTCAGATGGTTTTCCACCGTTTTTACGCTCAACCCCATCATCTGCGCGTGCCCCGGCCAGCGCTCACCACCAGGACTTTTCCATCTCCGCCTTCCCATTCCGCTTCGATTTACCCGTTTCCTTCATAATATGATTTTGCGATGGTCCAGTTGCGCTGAACACCCTCAAAAATGTATTTCTGTTCTCCTCCCCGTTATCAAGCCGCCCCACTGCCACGGAATTTGTAAACCTGTTGCAAACTCAACCAGACCGTTCGCCCTGTATACTGTTGTTAACTCAGTGTTGCAAACAGACTGATCACAATCCGCTTCAGCGCGGGTCTGTTGCCTGCGGGTGCCATTCAAACATCATCACAAAAGGAGTCTCTCGCATGAAACGTATCAAAGTCCCCCATTTACCCTTCAGTGCCATTACCATGCTGGCTATGCTGCTGGTAATGCTGGTGCTGGTCGCCAGCCCTTCCAGTGCGTCTGCCTATAAACGGCGCCCTCCCACCCGCACCACCATCGAAAAAGCGGCCGCTTCATGTACCTTCGAGTATGTGGGCAGCGATGCCGAAACCTGCGCCGGATACAACGGCTTCCCCTGCACCTGCACCATCCACTGCCCATCCTGCCTGCAGGAAGATGACACCTGTACCGGCATTTCCGTCGCCGTAATCAACAACATCTGCGGCAATTCCGGCTGGCAGGAAGCCGACCGCTACCCGATTTGGCGGTACTACACCGTCACGACCTATATCCGGTTTTACGATTAGATTCTTCACACAAATCCACCCTTCAGCATCAAATCCTCAGTCAGACCTGACCGGGGATTTTTTATTTCAAAACTACTATTGAAGATACCGTTGAGCCAATCCACCGCGCACACCTCTCTCCGGCAGCACCCGCGCTGAGCCTGGTCCGCCTCTCTGCAGCAAGCTGTTTCAGAAAGACATGTTCGGGCTGGGCTCTTCATTCTGCAGGACAAAAAATTAGACAACAATTATCCAAATATTGTCTGTCAAAACTTCCCTGTGTATAATGTGATTCCATCACGGATCGCAATACAGCAGCTTGATCTGGCTGAAGATCGGCATTTTGATCCGGTTGCTCTGTGCCGCCTGAGGCGGTTGCGGCGGGTCTTGCAGGGCATCGCTGTCGCGAAACCATCGCCGCGATCACCACGTAACTGTCCGGTTCCAGAGGACGCGTGGCCTGCCGGATAAAGGCATAAATTAAAAGGAGTCGCGATGACAAAAACAGATTTTATTGCTGAACCGGGGGTGCAGGAGATTACCCTCATTCGGGAGTTTGATGCCCCCCGTGAGCTGGTGTTCAAAACGTTCACCAATCCGGAATTGTTCCCGGAGTGGTGGGGGCCTGGTTATCTTACCACAACCGTGGAGCAGATGACACTGCGGCCGGGGGGTGCCTGGCGCGTTGTCCAGCGCGACCCCGAGGGCAATGTCTACGCGTTCAAGGGGTTTTATCACCACATCCAGCCGCCCGAACGGCTGGTGTACACCTTTGAGTTTGAAGGCGCGTCGGGACATATCCTGCTCGAAACGGTAACGTTTGAAGCGCTGCCTGGAGGCAGGACCCGGATCACGGACCAATCGGTTTTCCAATCGGTTGAAGACCGCGACGGGATGATGGCGGAGGACATGGAATCGGGAGCGATAGAGACCATGGAGCGTCTCGCCGGACTTTTGCGGAAGGTCGCAGGTAAAGGGAATTAGAATGAGAAAAATCATTGTTACGGAATTTGTCGCCCTGGATGGTGTGATGGAAGAACCGGCCTGGAGCCTGCCGTACTGGAATGAGGAGATCTCACAGTTCAAAGATGATGAAACGCGCGCCTGTGACGCGATGCTGCTGGGGCGGGTGACCTATCAGGGGTTCGCGGCGGTGTGGCCGCACCGGACGGCTGAGGAGGGCGCCGGCTGGATGAACGACACCCCCAAATACGTAGTTTCAAACACCCTGAAAGAGGCGGCGTGGAGCAACTCCACGCTGATTACCGGCGATGTGGCCGGGGAAATCTCCAGATTAAAGCAGATGCCTGGGAAGGATATCCTGGTGTACGGCAGCAGCGTGCTGGTAAACTGGCTGATGCGGCATGATCTGGTGGACACGTTTCACCTTCTGGTTTACCCGGTGGTTGTCGGGAAGGGAAAACGCGTCTTTAAAGAAGACAGCAGCGCAGCCCTGAAACTGGTTGAAACCAGGCCAATCGGCTCAGGTGTCGTTTTGATGCGGTACCAGCCAGACAGAAAATAGAATGGTAACTGGGGCCACATGGCGAGCCGGTCACAGAATCGAGGACAGAATGAAGATCGCATTGACCAGTGTGTTTGTGAATGATCCGCTCGAAGCATTTAAGTTTTACACGGAAGTGCTGGGGTTCCTTAAGAGGATGTATCTTCCGGAGGCAAACCTGGCCATCGTCGCATCTCCTGAAGAACCGGAGGGCACCGGGCTGCTGCTGGAACCGAACGACAACCCGATCGGCAAAACATACCAGGAGGCACTTTACCGGCAAAAGCTTCCCGCGATCGTTTTTGGCGTTGAGGATGTTCAAAAAGAATACGAAAGACTGAAAACGCTGGGGGTGACTTTCCTAAAAGAGCCGGCCAAAATGGATTGGGGAATTGAAGCGGTGCTGGATGACACCTGCGGCAACTTCATCCAGATCGCTCAGGTTCTTTCGGCCAGGCAGTAACGGTAGGCTGGGCTGCGGGGCGGACGCAGAACAATCATTCCAACGCACCGCCACACCATGTCATTTCGACGACCGCCACACCATGTCATTTCGACGACCGAAGGGAGGAGAAATCTTCACGTTGCATCCCGCCAGTCCAAACCCGCCCCGCCGAACACCGCTGCCCGGTCACCCCAAGATTTCTACCCTTCGGGCACGATGTCACTGCGTTCGAAATGACACCTGGAGACATCGTTCCAACACCCACACACCTTTTTTCGTTTTACTTTGCGGCCTCCCGCGTTCTTCGCCCAAGAAAAATCACCCCGCGCCCACCGGTTCCGTCAGCCGGTGCAAAGCCCGGATCGTGCGCTGCGCATCCGCCACTGTCACCACCAGACTGATCGACACATCCGAAGAGCCGTGCGCGATTGCCAGCACGTTCACCCCGGCATCCCCCAGCGCGCTGAAGATCCGCCCGGCCACCCCCAACCGGTGGCGCATCCCCGGACAGACTGCCGTCACAATCACCACTTCCTCCGTGGCCCACACCTGGTCAATATTCCGCCGCCGGATCTCCTCCGCCAGCTCGCGCTCCAGCACCGCCAGGATCTCCCCGGCCGCCTCACACGGCACGGCGAAGGTCAGCGACTGCTCCGAAGAAGCCTCGGTGATCAAAGGCACAGTCGCTCCGGTGGTCGCCACCGCGCTGAAAATGCGCGCCGCCACCCCCGGCACCCCCAGCATTCCCCGTCCTTCCACCGTGACCAGCTTCATCCCCCGAAAAGCGGTCACAGCTTTGATAGTCGTCCCGTTCGCCTTCCCGTTTCCCCCGGTCAGCAGGGTTCCGGGGTGTTCCGGGTTGAAGGTGTTCCGCACCCGCAGGGTGATCCCGGCTTCAATCACCGGGCGGATGCTCTTGGGGTGCAGCACCTTGGCCCCATAATACGCCAGTTCAGAAACCTCCCGGTAAGACAGCACTGGCAGCGTGCGCGCCTCCGGCACGATCCGCGGGTCGGCCGTCATCACCCCATCCACATCCGTCCAGATCCACACCTCATCCGCGGGCAGTGCCGCCCCCAGCAGGGCCGCCGAGTAGTCACTCCCGCCCCGTCCCAGGGTGGTCACCACCCCGGATGGAGTCGCCCCAATGAACCCGGTCACCACCGGGATCTGCCCCTGCGCCAGCAGCGGCCCGAGCACTGCCCGGGTTCGCGCCTCGGTCTCCGCCAGGTCCGGCACCGCGCTCTGGAAATTCTCATCGGTCACGATCAACCGGCTGGCCTCCACCGCCACAGCCGGCAGCCCGCCAGCCCACAAAGCTGCCGCCAGCACCCGCACGCTGATCCGCTCCCCCAGCGAACAGACCGTGTCCAGCGCGCGCGGCGTGGCTTCGCCCAGCGCCCCAATCGCCTGCGCCAGGTTGGAAAAACTGGCAATCAATTCTTCTATCTCCTGCCGGACCTGTGTGTTTTGTGCCGGGTCGCGCACCAGCGCCTCCACCGCACCCGTGTGCCGCTCGCGCAGCGCCGAAACTGTCTCCTCAAACGGCCCCATCTCCCCGCGGGCCGCGCTCCGCGCGCTGTTCAGCAGCTTGTTGGTGATCCCCGAAAAGGCCGAAGCCACCACCACCAGCCGCGGCCAATCCTGCCGGGCTGCCGTCACAATCTCCCGCACCTGTCCGATCGCCTCCGCCGAACCGACCGAAGTGCCCCCAAACTTCATCACCAGCGTTTTTCCCTGTTCCGATGCCATTAATACCTCATCCTCTACCGTTATTTTTTGCAAAAACCACTATGCTTACGCTGCCCCGGCCAGTGCCTGCTCCAGGTCGGCGATGATATCCGCCGGGTCCTCAATTCCCAGCGCGAACCGCACCAGGTTATCTTCAATGCCAATCGCTGCCCGTTCTGCCGCGCTCAGATGGTGGTAAGACATCAAAGCCGGCTGCACCACCAGGCTCTCCGTCCCCCCCAGCGAAGGAGTGGTGTAAGGGATTTGCAGCCGGTCGATGAAGCGCGCCGTGGATTCCAGACCACCCCGCACCGTGAACGACACCACCCCGCCAAAGCCTTTCATCTGCGCCTGGGCCACCGCATGGTCAGGATGCGAGGCCAGACCGGGGTACCACACCCGCTCGACCACCGGGTGCCCTTCCAGGTATTCAGCCACCTGCTGGCCGCTGGCATTCTGGTGCCGCACCCGCAGCGCCAGGGATTTCAGCCCCCGCCCCAACAGGTACGCGTTCTGCGGCGACAGCACCCCGCCCAGGGTTGCCGTGCAGTCCGCGATCTGCTTCACCAGGTCAGCCCGGCCCGCCACCGCCCCCGCCAGCAAGTCGTGATGCCCGCCCAGATATTTGGTGGCCGAATGCACGATCAGGTCGATCCCATATTCCATCGGGCGCAGGTTGACCGGCGTGGCAAAGGTGGTATCCAGCATGGTCAGCACGCCCCGGCGGCGGGCCAAGGCCGCCACCCGCTCCACATCCAGCACCCGCAGGTAAGGGTTGGTGGGCGTCTCGGAAAGGATCACCCGGGTCTCCGGGCGGATGGCCGATTCCAGGGCCGCGTAATCGCCCATCGGCACCACGCTGCATCCCACCCCATACCGCAGCAGGAAATCGTTGGTAAACTCACGAGTCCGGCGGTAAAGATCATCGGTGATCACCATATGCGTCCCCGCCCCCAGCAGGGCCAGCAGCGCGGTGGTGACCGCTGCCATCCCGGAGGAAAACAACAGGGCTTCATCCGCGCCTTCCAGGGCGGCGATGCGCTCCGCGACAGCCTCCACGGTCGGGTTGCCGTACCGCCCGTACTCGTAGCGGTCGAACTTCTCACCGGCGTCATGCCGCTCAAGGAAGTCCTGGATATCCTCCAGGCTGTCAAAAGCGTAGGTCGCGGTCTGCACGATCGGGTCGATCAACGCGTGGAAGGGCTTGTCGCGCCGCGCGCCGGCGTGTACCGCCCGGGTCGAGTCGCCCGCCGCCTGAAAACGGGTTTGGGGTTGGGTTTTGGAAATCACAGGTTCGGTTAAGGTCATTTCGCAGCTCCATTTCTAATGAATATGTACGGATTAAAACAAAAACAGGCCGTCCGTATGGGGCAGCCTGCCGATGATTGAGGTCAATGTGCTGAATTACACAGCCAGGACCCTCAAACGAGCCGCCCGCGTATGTACACTGCGCATGACCATAGACATCATGGACACCATCATCAAAGTTGCGAATGCGTAAATCTGCGGTAATTGGCTCATTTTTATTTCCTTGGGTAGAGTTTACCGGATAAAACCGGATCGGTCAAGCACCAATTTGCACAGGATGGATACCAGCATCCGTCATTCCGCCGCCCGCCACACCATGTCATTTCGACGACCGAAGGGAGGAGAAATCTTCACGTTGCATCCCGCCAGCCCAAACCTGCCCCGCCAAACGCCGCTGCCCGGTTCACATAAGATGCCAACCCTTCGGGCACGATGTCACTGCGTTGGAAATGACAGAATCGGCAGGTTGAGGCAAAACAGGATCAGCAAGCCTGCGCATGTTCGCCGCCTCAAACAACAACAAACCTTTGCGCCCTCACCTGCACTTGCGGCAGGTCCAAGTGTTGCGTCCTCTGCGTGAGAGTCCTCCCCAACGCCAAAAACTGCCCGGCGAGAACCTCGCCGGGCAGCCTGTCACAATCATTCAAACATCCAGATTAATAGGGGAAAATCGAATCCCCCTCTCCGGGCAGCTCGGCTGTACCGCATTCCTGTGAGGTGGTGTAAGTAATCCCATTCACGGTCAGCGCCTTCCAGAAGTCCGCGTCCACGCCCTCGTCATAGCATTTCGCGTCGGCAACCGTATTATCCAGCAAAACGGTGCTCAGGATCTTGCCCTTCATCCACAGGCGCACCGTCGGAGAAACGAACCCCTCGCCGTCGATATCCAGCCGGTCGGGCTCGTCGCCAAACCCGCCGTCCGGGTAATTGGCGCTGTAATCGCTCACCATGAAGGTGTAATCGCCCAGGTACCACGGCACACCCTTTTTGGTTCGGATGGTGATCGTTTCGGTCGGGGCACGGTCATCCCCCCAGCGTTCGAAAACGTGCATCGCGTAAACGCTGGTCTCATCCGGATTGGCAGTGTACATCCCCGGATCCAGCAGGGTGCCCTCACCCCCATTACCGTCCCAGCCTTCCCACGGATGCGGAGAAGGGTAGATATCATAAGCTGGCTGGTACTCGCCGAACAGCCGGCCGTGGTTGATCACCGAACCCTGCGCGTTCGGGTCGCCAACCGGGAAGTTGTCCGGCATCCACAGGTACAGGTCCAGGTTCGACCCTTCCATTTCTTCCATCCAGGGCAGAGATACCCAATCCAGCACCGCGTGCAGGTTGGCATCGGATGGCGGCACACTCACGTTGCCGTAGGCTTCAGCCACCCCCGAACCCGGCACCGGCCCACTCGGATCGAGCGCGTCCAGAGTGAACTGGTAATAGGTCTGGAAACCGGCGGTGTAGCCCTTCTTGCTGACCTGGTACTGGTACACCCCGCCGTCCTGGTAAGGCACGTTGTTGAAGATCACCGAGAAATATTCATCGCGGTTGGTGACAATCTTGATCTTATCCACCACTTTGGTGCCCAGCTTGATCTGGGCGGTCGCCCCATCCAGCGGCAGCCCGGTGAAGGCATCCCGCGCGTTGGCGTAGATCCGGAAGCGGTTCATGGCTGCTGCCACATTCAGGATGCGCGTTCCAGACATGTCTTCTGATGCTTGAAACGAGTTAGGGATCCCGTCTTCATCATCGTATATCGTCGGGTAGCAGAAGGGTAGGCGTTCATAGTTATCGTTCGGGTCCCCTTCATCCTCATCGAACCAGCCGTATTTGTCGCCGTCCGCGTATGCGATCCACGGCTCGGCGATGGTTTCATCCACCGCGAAATGGTCGCTGCCGTAGAAATCCGCCGGGTCATGACCCGACTCGACCAGCCGGGTTTTGATATCGGCGTTGGTCTGGTATTTGTCCAGGCTCCACACCCGGGCCGCAGCCCCGGTGACGAACGCCGCGGCCTGTGAGGTGCCTTCCAGCCAGCCGTAGCCCACATCCAGCCAGTCATAGTAGTTCATCGCGAAGGGATAGCTGACCGGGGTGGTCGAGTAGATGCTCTGCCCGGGAGCAGTCATGTTGACCCAGCGCCCGTAGTTGCTGAACCAGGTCAGGCAGTTCCGGTCGTAGTTGTAATTTTCCCATTCGTCCATCGCATCATTTTCGTTGGTATCGACCCACAGCCAGTAATCACTGCCGTCCTCGTGCCCGTTTTCATGCCGCGTCGCGCCGACCGAGATCAGGCCGTGATAGATGGCGTTGTCCGGTTGGTTGGGATCATCATCGGGGTTGTATGCCACCCAGTTCTGGTCATCCCAGCCCACGTTGCTATCCGCCCAGCCGGCCGGGTAGAAGGCCGGGTGGTTGCGCCAATCAGGCCTGTCATGGGCCCATTCCATGATCGCGCTGCGGGCGTCGTTCCCGGCCGCGGCCACCACCAGCTTGCTTTTGGTGTTAATGGCGTAATCCAGGCTGTCATAGATCAAATTGTCCGGGTGGTGGGCGCCCATGCTCAGGTTGATGATCCTGACAGATGTATTGTTGGCGCAGTAATACAGGCCCGCGGCCACACTGAAGGTTGACCCCCAGCCGTTGCTGCCCGCCACCTTGACCGCGAGGATCTTGCTGTTCGAAACGCCCACCGCGGTATCTTCCCCGTTGTTCATGTTCGCGGAGATGATCCCGGCCAGGTGGGTGCCGTGTCCGTTGGTGTCATCCGGCTCTTTATCCATGTTGTAGAGGTCAGGCCCCTTGATAATTTTGCCCTTCAGATCAGGGTGACGGTAATCCACCCCGGTATCGGGGAGACAGATCAACGGGCTGGCGGCTTTATCATCCCAGATGTAATCCGCCTGGATCTGGTCCCAGCCCCAGGCCGGTTTGCCGTCATTGGGCACGATCGGGATCGATTGGGTACGACCGCCTTTGCGCACAAGCTGCCGCATGGAAGCCAGAGCATCCCAGCTGATCCCGTCGGCATCGCCTTCCGCGGTGACCTCTTGCCGCACGCTGACAGCGGGCGAAGAAGCGCTCACTATGGGTTCCGGGATTCGGTAAATATAGTTCGGCTGCGCGTAATATGTCCCGCCGGCCCGGTCGGTGATCTGTGAGGCCAGGGCGGCCACATCCGCCGCCGGATCGACGCTCAACACCGCCAGGTGGGCGTAGGTCTGGGCGACCTGCGCGCCTACCTCACCCGCCAGCGCGGCTGCCTTGGCCTGGGTACTTTTCAGGCTGGTGCCGGTTGGGAAAGTAACCACAATCTCGCCAGGGATCAGGATGGCATCCTCCGGCAAATCATCCATCTCATTGCGAGCCGCGGCGGCCTGCCCCGTGGGGGTGAAAGCCAGCAGTCCCGCGGCCAATCCCAGGATCAATACAAAACTGGTGACCAGCCACATCCTTTTTTGCATCTTTGTATTCATTAATTTCCTCCAAGTATTGGTAAAAAATCGTATGGAACACCGGCCGGCAGTGCTTCCCAACCTTTGCCAGCCGCAAATTACGCACGACACTTGCCCCATTCTGATTGCGGATTCGCTGTTCTGAAGAATCGACCTTACAAAATCCGGTTAAGCATCGCGGTAAGATACGCATTACCTGTAAAACCTTAAATATCCCCTGGAATTCACCTCCCTTTGTGAAAGGCCTTTCCCTGTCACGGCCAAAGGTCACCAGACGGCGCTGGTGTTGACCGGACAAACCCTGTTCTGGATCAATTTTTGACGAAAACGTTGTACCTGTATGTCCCCCAGTGACACATCCACCGACTTTTCTTCAAGGTTATTGCGGTCTTTCACCGCAAACGCAGGCTATCGATGGGGACAGGCAGATTAATTTTATTATATGCCGCCGGAACCTTTGAGTCAATTGCTCTCCCCCTGTTCCGGGATGGTTTTCAAAAAGACGCAACAATGTCGCAATTCGCCGCGAAGGAAGCCCACCCAAATGGCCAATCTCTCACCCGTAAGAACCTTTGCGCCCCTCCTGCGCTTGCGGCAGGTGCAGTGCGCGGCTATGCAAGAAACAACCCGCCTCACCCGCTGTCAGCCATTCCAACGACCGCCACTCCTATGTCATTTCGACGACCTCCCCCATGTCATTTCGATGACCTCCCCCATGTCATTTCGACGACCGAAGGGAGGAGAAATCTTTACTTCACTTCCCGGCAAGCCAGACCCGCCCCGCCAAACCGTGCATTACGGTTACCCAAGATTTCTACCCTTCAGGCACGATGTCGCTGCGCTCGAAATGACAGAATCGGTTGGGTTGAGCAACGCACGTCAGGCCTGACCTTGCCCCGTCAGGCCCCAACGTTCCGCCGCAAGCGCAGGTGAGCACGCCAAGAAAACCTTCTATGTCTTAAAAACAAACGCTTCACTCTACAACTGCCAGCGTGGAATCATCTGGAACCACCGGCCCGGGCAGCCAATTCAACAAAGCGGGCGACGTCAGGATGATCAGGAAAACCACCCACTCAACCAGCGTGCTGGCCGGTTGGGTCCAGCGGGTGGCAGGCGAAGGCGACACCGGATACCCCACGGGCCAACTCTGGAAGGGGATCAGCACCCACATGG
>Ga0068713_1002938_pt1 | contig 15918 bp, 14 predicted proteins | sample MTBAKSrepl2MetaG_FD_62223 | JGI IMG/M metagenome (GOLD analysis project Ga0068713, IMG submission 62223) | Enrichment culture microbial communities om Arthur Kill intertidal strait, New Jersey, USA, that are MTBE-degrading - MTBE-AKS2 (Arthur... | ecosystem: Environmental > Aquatic > Marine >...
ACCGCCCTCACCGCATCAAGTATCGCCACCTGACGCGATGAGGCTTGTGCAGGAAATAGCTGGTAAATATCGGTACAGCCAAAAGGTTCAGATGGGCCTATGGTGAAGCCGGACAACGCGCCGCTAGTTCAACTGGATAGAGCATCGGACTTCGGATCCGAGGGTTGGGGGTTCGAATCCCTCGCGGCGCGCCAGTAAAAAACAGCGGATTGAGCACATTTGCTTAATCCGCTGCTTTTTTGAAACCCTTCCCTGGAACTGCAACCGATTTGCCATAGGTACAGGCCTAACATTTTGTTTTCACATAACTTATTTTTTTCGCCGGTTTTTCTGTTGACATGAAAGCGCGGCTGAATTGCATAATTGGAACGATCTGTTTTTGGATGGCTAATGACCGGCCCCGATTCCGATGGGACAACGCCTTGAAAAAATAATATCTTATCACCATCCCAAAATCCATCCGCTCTTTTTTTATTGTAGAATTTTGAAAAACATTCCTATTTGGGAACTATTAACAATGGCTACATCAGTCGACGACCCTGCGAATTCCTTTAATAATGTTCCACTGCAGCACGACTGTTGGAGTGTTTTTCAAATGCCTGCTTTTTTTGAGGCCTTTAAGCTTCAGCAAAAAACCGTTCAGCGCTTTTATCAATTGGCCTGCGAATTAAGTGGTAAAGGATGCCCTTTGGGGGACATTCCTGTTGGAATGCTGGACCCGGGGAGAAACTTCTTCAGCACCTTTTTTCTGGGGGTGACGAGGCTGTTGGTGGATTCCGAAAAATACATGCCCCTTTATGCCATGGTCAATCAATCGATGCGTGCATGGGTGACGGCCTGTGACAACATTCTCGATGATGAATACAAGACGATTTTCGAATTCAACATCCCGGGCCAAGGGAATCGGATGCGTTCAGTTCTGACTCTCATGCTTGCAGAACGCGTTCTGGTAAAGTTTACGGCTGAGGAGTTCAAGGATTTCGAGCTGCTCAAGCTTGTTCAGGAAAAATCGTTTCACGCCCTGATTCCAAGCGCTTTGCAGGAATGTGAGGAAGAGGGGGAGAAAATAGACATTTTAGCTTCCGAAGTGCTTCTGCGCGATGTTCATCAACGCAAAACCGCCGATCTTTTTGCAGCGACTCTTCTCCTTCCGATCCATCTTGAGAAACCGTCTGAGATGCGAGTAATGCATGCAAAATCGGGCCTCGAAAATTTCGGCATGGCCTGCCAGGTCATTGACGATATAAAGGACCTTGATAGGGATATTAAAATGAACCGCCATAATCTTGTCGCAGCAATTTTTGTAGAAAACGGCGGTAGCCCGGACCTGCTGTTTAACATCAAAAATCTCATATCCTGGAAGCATTTGCCTGAGGCTGACGCTAAAGCCAGAAAGTTGTCGGATGGGTATTTCAGAAAAGCTTTCTGCGCCATGGAAAAACTCGGCCTGACATTAAATGAACACTTTTGCGATGCTGTGATTGATCTGATCTATCAGCTGTTGAGGGTTCCCAGAGTAAAATAGAGTTATGGGATAAAATGTTTCGAATCGGCCTCAAATTAATTTTTCGTGCGGTGACCCGACGCTTCGGCAAGTTGTCAATCGCCTTCATCGGTGTAGCCTTCGCAATTGCCTGCCTGGTGTTGCTGGAAGGGATCATGGAAGGCGTCGGGGATTCCATGATTGACAATTCAATATCCATTCATCACGGGAACGTCTCGGCAAGATGGAATGGGTATTTGCCGGATTTTGACGAGTTGCGAAGAAAATTGCCGGAAGCGGAAAGCATCCTCCTTCGCCGCCGTTTCGGAGGTACCCTCGTGGCCGGAGATAAAAGCGCGAGCCTCATGCTTTTCGGCGTCGATCCGAAGCATGAAGGGAGGCGAACGGTCATTAGGTCAAAAATCGTGGAAGGCGATTATTTAAAGGGACCCGGGAGCATCGTTATCGGCAAGCAGCTTGCGGCGCAGTTGGGAGTCAAGCTCGGCGACCTCGTTGATTTCAGCCGTCCCGGAAACAAAGCTGAATTTATAGTCGGAGGTATATACCGAACGGGAATCGAGCTTTTCGACGCACGCTCCGGTTTTGTCAATCTCGATGATGCTTTTGGAGATGATTATGAGGCGGCTTTTTTTCTCCCTCCCGGATCAGATTCCCGGAAGTTTGCCAAGGATCTGAAAAAGATTTCACCGAAAGCTGAGATCGCCTCCTGGCAGGATTCGATGCCGGAACTCGTACAGCTGGTGGACCTTAACCACGTGTCGATGAATATCGTCCTGCTTCTGACCCTTCTGATTCTGGCCTTTGGTGTTTCAAATACCGTTTTCATCTCCGTGGCGGAGCGCACCCGTGAAATCGGCATCATGAAGGCAATGGGTTTTACACCCATGCAGATTCAGGTCCTCGTACTCATGGAAGTGATTCTTCTGGTGTCTTTCGCAGCAGTTCTGGGATGCCTGGTTGGAACGGCCGCTGCGTCCTTTTTTGCCCAAAAAGGAATCGATCTGACCCGCTGGACGAGCGAGAATCCTCATTTCATCGCTTCCGGAATCGTTTATCCGCGGCTTACCATGCGATCGGTCGTTCTTCCCCTTCTGGCGGCATTTTCCTGTGGACTTGTCGCTGCGTACCTGCCTGCGCGCCGGGCCGGAAAAATTTCGGTAAATGAAGCCTTGCGAACGATATGAGCTTGATAAAGATCCATAAGGTTTTTAAAACCTACGGCAACGGCCATGCGGCGACTCAGGCCTTGAGGGGGATCGACCTGAGTATCAAACCCGGCGAATTCGTCGCGCTGTCAGGCTCTTCGGGGAGCGGAAAAACGACATTGCTGAATCTTGCGGCCGGCTTTGATTTCGCCGATTCAGGCAGCGTCGTTTTTTTGGAGCGGGAGCTATCTTCTTTGACTGAAAAACAACTAGCCCTTTTCCGAAGGAAACACGTGGGTTTCGTCTTCCAAATGCTCAATCTTCTGCCGACCATGACCGCCTTTGAAAATATCCGGATTTCCATGGCTCTTAACGGTTTTTCAAGGTCGGACCAAAAAAACCATGCGTTGAAGCTCCTTGAAATTGCCGGTTTGTCGGACCGTGCAGACTCATTTCCCAAGGAACTCTCCGGCGGAGAGCAACAGCGCGTCGCCGCGCTTCGGGCTGTCGCTCATTCGCCGGACCTGATTCTTCTCGATGAACCGACAAGTTCCCTGGATACGGGGAATGCAAAAACTCTGCTGGAACTTCTCTCGAATCTCAACAAAGAAGTTGGCGTCACTTTAATCATCTCGACTCATGATGAGCGCATTGCCCGCTTGGCGAAGCGCAGAGTGATTCTTTGCGATGGGAAGGTGGTCGGCGATGTCTCCGAATGATCCGGTAAATCCTGTTCCAGACCCGCCGGGAGCTCCCCGCACCCGGGGTGTCGTGCTTACCAAAGCGGCGGCTTTTTACGATCTTTTGTCGCCCGCTATGCTTTTCTGGCAGGAGCAGCCGATCAACCGAAGAGCTGTGGCTTTCCTCTGCCTGAAACCCTCGGATCTGGTTCTCGATGTGGGCTGTGCTACCGGCGGATTGACCTTGGCGGTTTCCGAAGCGCTTTCCGGCGAAAAGGGAGGTTTGGCCATAGGAATTGACGCCTCCCCCCAGATGATCGCAATCGCGAGAAAAAAAGTAACGCGGGGGGGCCGCAAGCGACCCTGTCGCTTCGACCTGGGCGTTGCAGAGGATTTACCTTATGAAAATGAGACGTTTGACGCTTATGCCAGCTCTTTCTTCTTTCACCATCTGAATCTGGAAGACAAGCTCAAGGCCCTGAAAGAAGCCTTTCGGGTTCTGAAACCCGGCGGGAAATGCTGTATTATTGATGTAGATACGCCCACAAATCTCATCGGCAAAATTTCCGCCTGGAGCGGCGCCTGGCTTTTCAAACAGCCGGAGCTGATTGAAAATATCGAGGGCAAGCTGGTACCGTTATTTACCGAAGCAGGTTTTACAGAATTGAAAAATTGTGCTCACCACCTGGGATACATAACAACATTCTTAATGTGCAAACAACAAAAAGGGATATTATGAAGTCTTTTTATAAAATTGGTTTGACGGTCTTGGTATGCACACTTTTTTCAACCATTGCATGTGCTGAAAAGATTAAACCTGAAATGTCCGTGTTTAAAGAATTGAAGAGTTATCCGACCTACTCCCACAAGACGGAATTCAGCCCCTCAATATCCGACATGTATATTGCTTACGATGAAAAGGGGAAACCGGTTGCGGGAGCTGCAGTACGCTCAGTTAAATCTTATGAAAAAATCACCACCATGCTTGTCGTTACCCTCAAAGAAGGACGTTACATTGTCTCCAAAGCGGATGTTCTGGATCTTGAAAAAATCAAGGCGAAGGAAAAGAAAGCCAAAGTACTTGATGCAATAGAAAGAGCGACAGGAAAAGTTCTCAAGGATACCGAAGGAAAAAGGGACTACATTATTGCAGTAACGGGCGCAACGCCTTACCAGAAAAGCATTTACTCAAGTTTCGATGTGATGGGGTATCAGATTGTTGAACAAATGGAAGCAAATCCGGAGTGGGAAAAAAGGCCTGTTCCTTCAGGCAATTAAAGCCGATGAAAATTTATGCGTAAGCCTGCTTTGAATTTTTTTCATGGCGAGGAATTTTATACCAATGGGGGCACGGTCTTCTGGAAAACGCCTGAAAAAGGACAATATATGGCCAAATGAGCAGTTTCAAATGGTTCTCCCTGGGAGAAGAAAGCCGGGTGGTATGATTCGAGAGAAACTGTTCGAAATTCAAGGCTGACAGGCCATACGGCATCCGTTTCACTCTTTGAGGCAGCCAAAACTATGGCCTGACACTGGGGAACAGGGAGCTTGGAGGGAGTGTTCCGACAAAATATTTCGATTCCGGACGCGCAGGTTTAGAGGAATGATGTGTGCATTGAAATATGCCGCGCCGGAAAAGTTGAAACGAGCCACTGCGCCTGGCTTTTTGGCGAAGTCGGATCGATGCTTAGCACTTATAAAAAAAGGTACTCGGAATTGCTTTTTGAGTACCTTTTTATCATTTCAGGTTAAAATTGCATTTATAAGGCCTTTTAATTGCATTAATAATTGCTATTATTTTTTAAAGGCATTTAATTAACTTTCTAAAACAGCAAAAAATTTATTCATTTTTGTATGTTGACCGCTTCGCCCAGGACTTTCGGGGAGCAGATTTTACGAATTCCACAATCAAAGTTTCCTCTGTCTTTGAAAGCTTTCCTGCAAAGCTCATAGAGGCTTTCGTCGCTCGATATCAGTTGTGCAGAGAATGGTTGGCATTTGGGACTTGTGTGGACGCATTAATAGGAAATTTGTTCGGGATATCTCTGAGTTGTTTTAACTTGTTCTATATAACCCGGTTCTTGATTTCAAAATAAAAAGTATCCTAATGTCTGGGGCTTGAAAAAATGAAATTCGGAGTGAGCTTCAAAGAAGAAGATCAACGGAAGTTCAAAAGGATTTTTTTCTCGGAAAAAGACAATGTCAGAGCTGTTTTTTCCAACTTGGGACATCATTTTCTATTGGATATGACTGTCTTGAACCTAAGTGAAAGTGGAATTGGTTTGATGATGTGGAAAAGGGAAAGCAATGGTATTCACTCCGGAGATATTCTGATGTTAAAAGCAATAACCGGGCATCCTCGCCTGGATTTTATACGAAATATTCAATCAGAAATTCGGTGGATTCTGAATCATAAATTTTTAGATCATGTCGGTATAGGTTGTGAATTTGTTAATATGCCGTTACCTCTGAAAGACCAGCTTCGCAATTCTCTAAGTAATGATATCTGATAATTTAATAACAGGGGTACTTCCCCTGACCTGGTTGCAGGCGGTTTTTTCCAGCCGCTCTATGGAGCGATTTTTCCGGGAAACTCGTCCCAGACATCCTTAATCGAAATAGCGAAACCAATCCCTTCGGTATTATTCACAATCATGGTATTGACGCCCAGCACATGACCCTGTTCATCAATCAGGGGCCCGCCACTGTTTCCGGGATTTATGGGTGCGTCCGTCTGGATTACCGTTCCCACCTTATTATAGGTGCGGTAACCCGAGATTATTCCGGCGGTGACCGTATGGCGCAATCCTGATGGATTGCCAATGGAGTAGACTGTGGCGCCGGGACTGAGGCGCCTGAAGTTCGGTTTGATGGGCTCCTGAGAAAAGCCGTCAAGTGTCAGCAGGGCCAGATCAAAGTTTTCGCTGTAATCAATTTCATAAGCAGTGAACTCCTGTCCGGAAAGAGTGACCACCTTGATGGCTGCGGGATAATCGGAGTATTCAATATTGCGGCGTTGCTCCTGAAGTTTCCAGTACAGCCTGTCGTACTTGTTGTAATGGTCCTCCTTGGCCCGGATGGCATTGGTGATCTTTTCTCTTAACGGTTCGTCGGTTACCTTTTCGAGGCGTTCCTTTAAATTTTTGATAATTTTTTTTTCTTTTTCCAGGGCATTTTCAAGTTCCTCAAGCTTTTGGCGGAAGGTTCTCAGTTTGGCCTGATCAAATTTTACGACGTGACGGTTTGTAATGACGTGGCCTTGGTTGTCAACGAAAAAGCCGGAGCCGCTTCCCCAGGGCGTTTCAATATACACCGTGGCATTTCGTGCGGCAGCAATGGAGTTGCTGGAACCATGATTGACGGTCACAGGGTTGTTTTCCCCGGGCGGGGTTGGATAAGGGGCTTCCGTCGGCTGTTGGAAAGAAATGTTCGGCTCCTGCAACATGGGCTCGGAAACCGCGTCTTGCTGCTGGACAACTTCAAGAGGGGCATCGGGGGATTCGGCCGATTTTTCGAAGTAGACTTTGCCTGCCATCAACCCCAGAGCTATGGCCAAAACCACAATAATCATGGTTTTGACGTAGCTCTCTTTGTCTGGATTGGGCGCTATTTTTGAATCCGAAGCGGTGTCGAGAGCCGCCTCAGGGGTAATACTGCTCCTTCGCTCTTCGTATTTCGCAAAAACAATCCCGCAGGCCTCACAAATTTCTGATTCAACCTGTTGGAATCCGCATTTCGGACATTGCATGTAAACCCTCCTTGGACGGTTTGGTTTATAGTAGTAGTGGCCATAACCCCTGCAACATGCGTGCAAATTTTGACGCCAAAAGCAAAGGGGGACTCAGCGAGCGTTCTTTTTAAGGTTTTCAGGTGATGGAAAAATGTCTTTGGCTGACCAAAGACGGCGGAAATAGGATTTGTTCATGTGAAAGGCTTTTGATTAAGAGATGGGCTGAGAGAATCTGACGAACCGGCATGTTGCTTGTATATCAGTATTCGCCCAAGGTCTAATTTGCTTCTAAATTAAAGGAAATATGAAAAGGCTTGCCAAAACCTGAATGTGAAAAAAATTAATAATAAAAACAACTTGTTTGAAATGCAGGAACGGAGGATTAAGTGAAAAAGCAATTTCTGGTTGTGATTGCTCTTGTCGCCCTGGCTGCAGCGGGTGCGGCGTATTATTATTTTTCCCGCCCCATCGTTCAGCATGTGGCCATTGAGGCTGTGCTTCCGGCTGAAACTGTCAGTCTGATAAAAATTTGCGATCTTACCCAACAGATTGAAGAGTTAAAGTCCGAACTTTTGGGGCAATCGCTGGCCAAGATGGACCTCCCTGCTATCCTCGATCTGCTTGAAGTTTCGCGGGTGGACCGGAACAACATCATGCGTTTCAGGGACCAGGTGCAGGCAACGGTCAGCAGCACCTGGTTCGATATTCTGTTTGGCCGGGAGATCGCCCTGGCACTGCAGCCTCTGGCGCTTGATTTAAACAACCTAAAAAATTTCTCGAAAAAGCAGGTTCTGGATGCCCTGGTTATTATCGGCAGGCCCAAACAACCCGCCCGGGTTCTGGAAAGTCTGAATAGGATGTTTGCAAAAGAGTTGAAGATTCAAACTCAGCCATACAAACAGTGGGAAATCAAGCAGTTCCTCCTTGAGGATGGACAGCCGGTATATTTCGCTTTGACCGATGAGCTGGTAATTGCCGGCATGTCCTTGAACTTGCTTCAGCGCTGTCTCGACCAGTCGCTCGATCCGGGCTCTTCCCTGTTGCAGGCGAAGGCCTTTAATACCTATTGTGGCGATCTTTTCAAACCTGGCCAGACCGATTTGATTCTTTTCGGCGATTTTGACTATTTCATCTCAACCGCAAGGGAAGTGGCCAGGGCTCAGGTTGAGAAGGAACCCGAAATGGCCGTGTTGGAGATGCAGCTTGCGAAAATGAAAGGTTTAACTGCCCTCGCAATGGCATCTTATGACGACGGCGGGCCTCTTCTCCACAACAGGCTTGTGTTCGGCATCGACCGCAATGGACTCTCTCCGACTCTGGAGAGGGCTTTTGGCGTGAAACCGGCTGACAATCCGACCCTGAAAAACACCCCTTCGGAAGTGCTGATGTACAGCTGGCAAAACAATTTCGATCTCAGTTTTTATTGGCAGGAGTTCCAGAAAAACCCCGAACTCACCCCGGAAAATATTGAGAAAATAAAGCAGGAATTTTCTCAAAATACAGGGCTTGAGCTTGATAGTTTTTTGGCCGCGTTCGGCAATCAACTGGCATTTTTGATCAATGACATTAACACCAATGGAATGTTTCCTATCCCTGAAGTAGCTCTCCAATTTGAAGTCAAGAAGCCCGGGATGATTGACCAGGTGATTCAAAAGCTTGGCGGCCAGATGGGGATGCCAATGCAGCAGGAGACCCACAATGGGGTTGATTTGACCTTTGTTGCTCTGCCTCTGGGGGCTGACCTCAGTCCCGCCTATGTTTGTCAACATGGTTTCTGTACCATTGCCGTGAACAAACGTCTCCTTAAATCGATATTAGACGCTCCAAAGAACAATAGCCTTGGTGATCAACCGGACTTCCAAGTGGTAGACCAGGGGCTTTCCGGGCAAAATAATCAAATTTCGTTCATGAATGTGACCAGCATGATTGCCAAATCCCGGGAAGTGGCCTCCTGGTCTTTGGCCTGGATGGCTGCGACCCAGCCGGACCAGGGGAAAAAAGCGCAAAAGGTTGCCGAGCTGGTTCTGAATCCTCTTCTTGACGGTTTTTCCATGGTCAATTCTATTGGCAGTCGTGTCTATGTGAAGGATGATCGGCTGGTGAATGATATTTATACGTCGGTAAACCGCCCCTAGACCGGACCCGGTCCATCGAAAAATATTCGTTAGGGAAGCCGGGGTGATTGCGGCAATGAAGCAGGTGTAAACAGCTAAGGCGGTATGGTGGTTCCGTTTCAGCTGTTTACGGAACGTGCGGCGAACATTTATTGGGGTATTTTTCGATTTTATAACGAAGAAATATTCTATGAATTTTAACCCGGCAAAAACTTGCTTTCACATTTTGCTTCCGGTCCTTCTGGCCCTGATGATCAACTTGGGGTTTTTACTGCATAGCTCTGATTGCCAAGGGGGAAACCTCGATCCGTTATGGACCAAAGTACTGCAAGAAAACTCTGAAACCGGGGTCTATGTCCTGGAAAAAGGTGAGGAAGCGCTTCTGGCCCGGGCCTGGCTGGGCGACTGGGCCAAAGAGGCCATCGATATTCAATACTTCATCTGGAGTACCGACAATGTCGGTATCCTTGCCGCCGAAGCCCTCTTGCGGGCGGCGCAGCGCGGGGTGCGGGTGCGGGTCATTGTCGACGATTTGCTGATCGATGCCCCGCCGGAGAGCCTGGTTGCTCTGGCGGCCCATCCCAATATTCATATTCGCATCTACAACCCGGTTCACAAAACCGGGGTTTCCAGGGCCCGCCGTATTTTCAACCTCCTAACCGATTTCCGCAACTCCAATCAGCGCATGCACGACAAGACCTTCTGTGTCGACTCGACCTTTGCCATCGCCGGTGGCCGCAATATGGCTGACGAGTATTTCGATTACGACCGGGAGTATAATTTCCGCGACCGCGATCTGTTGATAACCGGGGCCGTTATTCCGGAAATTAAGAAGAATTTTGAAAATTTCTGGGCCAGTTCACTGGCGGTTCCCGTAGAGAAGCTGCTTAATTCGCAAAAAGAGCAGATGGATGAAGAACGAATCCTGCAAATTTATGCGGAGCTGCATGAGTATGCCCGCTCACCGGAAAATTTCGCGCCCCAGGTTCGGCAGGCCTTGCATGATCTGCCGCAGAGATTCCCTATGCTGTTGAAGAATATGATCTGGACCGAGGCCCGGTTTATTCATGATGTGCCGGGCAAGAATTTTGGCCGGGAATGGCTCGGGGGCGGTGGGGCAAGCACCCGGGCATTGGCAAAATGCCTGGCGGAGGCCACACGCAGCGTACTGATACAGTCCCCGTATCTGGTCCTGCCCGGCGGGGCGCTGGATCTTTTCCGCAGTCTGGTTAAGGGGGGTGTGGATGTGCGGATTGTTACCAACTCGCTGGGTGCGACGGATAACCTGATGGCCTTCAGCGGTTACCGTAAACAGCGGGAGTCCATTCTCGCTGCCGGGGTCAAAGTTTTTGAGTTCAAACCCCATCCGCCCATTCAGAAGGAACTGATCGAACGCTACCCGGTTTTAGCCAAGAATTCACCGATTTTCGCCATTCACGCCAAGACCATGGTCATTGATGATGAGACCCTTTTTATCGGAACCTTCAATCTCGACCCGCGCTCGGCCAATCTCAACACCGAGGTGGGACTTCTTTTGAAAAATGAAACCCTTGCGAAACAGGTGGCGGCGGAAATCCGTAACGATATGGCACCTGAAAACAGCTGGCCGGCCGGTAAGGGCGACGCTGCCTCCAAGGCGCCGTTTGGCAAGCGTTTGCGGCTGCGTCTGTGGGAAATGTTGCCCCTGGATGCTTTATTGTGATTGGAAAGAAAGTATTTGAAATGATCCTGACACCGGGGGTTCTCGGATCATCGAAGGAAATATCAGACAACAAGCAACAAAACGCTTAACCGAAGAAGGATTGCCTTTTGGCAAGAACAGCGGGTTGGTTTTGATCAGAAAATACCCTTTCCACTTCGGTTGCGTTTCGAGAGGGGAGACCCGCTAACCTTCTTGAGCTGTTTTTCATGCTGGCTAACAGATTTGAAGGTTACAATTGGTTTCCGGATAACACATATTTTTTGGCTGTGCGGCGATCGAGGCCGGTAATTCTGGCCACCTGCTCGAAAGTGCCGTGCTGTCGGTAGAGCATTTCGCAATACCCGGCCAGGACTTCCTGGACGGTCATTTTCCCTTCCGCAATTCTCTCTTTTAAAGCATCCCCCAGATCAGGTGCCGCCTCCCGGATTTCTCCCTCGTAGCGGCCGCAGAGAAGAATTCTGCGCACGGCCTGTTCCAGCTCCCGGACGTTCCCCGGCCAGGGATAGTCGCGGCCGGGGTGCTCGTTAAGAATGCCTCTTATGGTCCGCACCAGCTCCGGCTGGCGGTTTCCGATTATGCGTTCGATGACGCGTTCAAGGAGGATGGAAGTCTCATTGGGGTTTTCCCGCGTGCGTTGGTGGAGGCTCGGAACTTCGATGACATCGGAGCAGAGGCGATAAAAGAAGTCGTCCCGGAACTTGCCTTCCTTGCGCAGTTTTTGGATGGGACGGTTGGTTGCCGCGATGACGCGGCCGCTGAAGCGCAACGGTTCGTGGCTGCCGACGGGAGAGAAGACCCGCTCCTGGAGAATCTGCAAAAGCTTGATCTGGACCGGCGGCGCGAGGTCGCCGATTTCGTCGAGGAAAATGGAACCGTGGGGGCTGCACTCGGAGAAAACACCCCGGTAGTCGCTGACGGCTCCGGTGAACGCGCCTTTTTTGTGGCCGAACAATTCCGATTCAATAAGGGTTTCCGGAAACTGCGATAGATTCCGTGCGATGAAATTGCGGTTGAAGCTTTCCCTGAACTTCTCGCTTTTGTGGTCGAAGGGGATGTGGCCGGAACGTCCAATAGCCGCGGCTGCGGCGCCCTTGCCGGTCCCCGTTTCTCCCAACAGCAGGGTGGAAAAATCCTCCATGCGATCCCAGAGGTGGTGTTCGAACCACTTGGTGTCGTGGGTGAAAATGTTGTTCCAGAGACGGCAGCGCAAGGTGTTCATGGAAGGGCAATCGCCGACCAGATTGCGGTTGATGAAGAAGAACGAGCGGCGCAACTGGAAAAAGAACGCCATGTAGCGGCAGGCCTCCGTTTCGGAAAAGCCTCTCTCCAGCAGTGCCGCCATGGCTTTCGCCGCAAAGGGGAGCGTCACGGGACGCTCCCCTCCGGCAAGTTGTTTGCGGATGTGGGCGTCGAATTCGTCAATAAAATCGTGATAGATATCAAAAAGAAAGGCGGTGCGTAGAATAGCGGCATCGGCGGGGGTGAAATCGGAAAATTTGACCCTGCCTTTCGCACCCAGGGCGGCGAGATGTGTTTTGACTTTGGCAAAAGCCTGCCTGGTAATCTGGCTACGATCAAGGTTGCGGTCGGCTTCCGCAAGGCGCAGGTCCAGTTCAAAGCGGAGGTCGCTGAAAGGGTTGCAGAAAGCCGTGCGATCCAGGGTGATGAAAAAATCTCTTTGTGTACCTGTGAGTTGAAGTGTTTTTTCCATGTAAAAAATGTATATGATGTATGCATACTATGTCAAACAATAATATTTATTGAGGTCAAGCAATCTTTAAAAATAAAAATTTCACAATAAAAACAGCTATTTAAATATATTTTTCATAGTGGCACAAACTCTGCCTTTAAATTCCATCAGGAAATGAAGCTTGATATCTCGATGGAACATTGAAAGGAGAGTTTGCCATGTCAAAAACAAATCACATTTCAGGTTTTGCTGCAGGAAAGAAACTCCATCTGTTTATTGCCATGTTTGTGGCGCTGCTCAGCGGTTTTTTATGCCTACCCGGGAAAGGGATGGCGGCGGGATTGCTGAAGGCTGTGAACGGTGGCGATGTCCCCGTTTCCATTAAATCCCACAAGGTCGATGTCACCATCAACAACGGTTTCGCCAGAACCGAGGTTGACCAGGTTTTCTCCAATCAGGGCGACTATGATTTGGAAGCCATCTATTCTTTTCCATTACCCAAACAGGCCAGCCTCTCGGAGGTTTCCCTCTGGATCGACGGAGTCGAGACCCTGGGCGAGGTTGTAGAAAAGGAGAGGGCGCGCAAGATTTACGAAGATCAGAAGGCCAAAGGCAATGACACGGCCCTGGCTGAGAAGAATGATTTCAAAACGTTCGACATCTCTGTCGGCAAGGTCCCGGCGGGCGGTGAAACCCGGGTGCGGCTGGTTTACTATCAGCCCCTGGAGATCGACCTCAATATCGGGCGTTACCTCTATCCTCTGGCAGAGGGCAATGTCGATGAGGAACGTATCGCTTTCTGGAGTGTCGACGACCAGGTGAAGGGGGCGTTCTCGTTTCATCTGCAGCTCAAATCGGCCTTTCCCCTTAAGGATGTCCGTCTTCCCGCATTTCAGAACGATGCGTCCGTTCAAAAGATCAGCGGCAACGGAGAAGAGCAGGGCGGTGGAGAAACCTGGGACATCCTCATTGACAAACCGGAAGGCCTGAACCTCAACCAGGACATCGTTTTTTACTACCGCCTCGACGAAAGCGTGCCGGGCCGGGTCGAGCTTATCCCTTTCCGCAACAGTGACAATGAAGATGGCACCTTCATGGTTGTTGTCACTCCTGCGGCCGACCTTAAAAAAATTCAGGAAGGCAGCGACTGGGTCTTCATCCTCGACGTGTCGGGGAGTATGCAGGGCCACAAGATCGCGACCCTGGCCGATGGCGTATGCCGTACCCTGGACAAAATGTCCGGCAATGACCGCTTCCGCATCATCACCTTCAACAATACAGCTACTGATGTCACCAACGGCTTTGTTCAGGCAACCCCTGAGAATACCCGCCAATGGAGCGACCGTATCAAAGCGCTTCCGGCAGGCGGTTCGACCAACCTTTATGACGGCCTCTACCAGGGCTACAAAGGGCTGGATGACGATCGTACCACCGGTATAATTCTGGTGACCGACGGCGTGACCAACACCGGCCCCACGGAACATGCACGGTTTATAGAGCTTTTGCGCCAGTACGATCTGCGCCTCTTCACCTTTGTCATCGGCAACAATGCCAATCAGCCCCTGCTTGACCGTCTTGCCAAAGATTCCAGCGGCTTTGCCATGAACATCTCCGATGCCGACGATATTACCGGGCGACTGTTGCAGGCAAAAGCCAAGGTCCTCCACGAGTGTCTCCATGATGTAGAGCTGAAAATCAAAGGCGAGCGTGTTAAAGACCTGACACCTGTTCAGCCAGGCAACCTCTACCTTGGCCAGCAGCTGGTCATGTTCGGCCGCTACGCAGGCGATGGCGAGGTCAGGGTTGAGTTGAAAGGCAAGATTTCCGGCCAGGACAAGACCTGGGAAACGGCTGCCGTTCTCCCCGAAGTGGACCGTGACAACCCCGAACTGGAACGCCTCTGGGCTCTTTCCAGGGTTGATGAACTGATGCAGGAAGTGCGGGAAAAGGGTGAAACCGAAACTCTGCGCGGCAAAATCGTCGATCTCGGAACCAGCTATTCCCTGGTGACCGATTACACCTCCATGGTCGTGGTCCGCGACGAGGTTTTTGAAACGGAAAAGATCGAACGTAAAAATGCCCGCAGGGTCGAAACCGAACGCAAAGCGCAGGCAACGCGGGCGGCAACGCCGGTAAAAAACTACCGGGTCGACAACGACAGTAAGGGCGGCATGTTCAAGGGATTGCCTTCACCCAATATCGGTTCCGGGCCGGTAGGTTTCCTCTTTGTCGGGGTGGCGGCATGGCTGGATAGGCGGAAGAAAAAAATGAAATAGGACATTTGTTTTTAGGTGGGATCGTGCTGCCCATGGAAAGGACATCTGGCGCCAGGATGGCGACAGCCAAGCCCCATGGATGGGTTAATGCGGCCCTTGGAATGGGTAGCACGGTCCCTCCCCGCCCTGGCGAAATTAACGGCAACGAAAACTATGCTTTGTCTGGCGCCTTAACTCTAAAACCAGCTTGAATGCGAGAACACTATGAAAACGCTTACTATCCACAAAAATGAATCTTTCGACCTGAGTCCTGGCTTCAAAGAAAAGATCCGCTCCTTTGAGCTGTGTTTCTGGCTGGGGCTGCTGATCTTTTGTAATCACTCTCTGCTGCAGGGGCGAATGGCCGGACAATATGTGTTTCTGCCCTCTTTTGTTGGCAACGGCGAGTGGTGCCGGGCTGTCCTTTCTCCCTTTGTCCATGTCAGCTGGTACCATCTGGCCCTTGATGCCCTGGCCTTCCTGTTTCTCTGGAAAAGTTTGGATGGCGAAAACACGGGGGTACGCTGGATTTACCTGCTTTTCAGCTGGACTGGGTGTTTGTTGGTGCCGTTGCTGGTTTCGGAACAGATTCACGTCCTCGGTCTTTGTGGCCTTTCCGGGATATCCCATGGCCTGTTTGCCGTTTCGGCCCTGGAACTGGCTGCTGACAAAAAATACAAAGAAACCGGGTTTATAGGCCGAATCATGTTCTCAGTGCTCTTTGCCAAGGTCGTTTGGGAAATGCTCAGCGGCAAGGTTCTTCTGGCGGGCTTTCATCTGGGTTTTGTAGGAACTCCTCTGGTTTCCTCCCATCTGGGCGGCTTTTTAGGCGGCAGCCTGGCTTATTTTTTAATCAGAATGGCTTGTATCTTGAATAAAAAAAGCCGATTTCATGGTGGGTTGCCGTCATGAGAGTGATTATCTGTTTATTGATAGGGATTTTTCTTGTGCCTTTTCTGGTTTGGGCAAGCCTTAAAACGGAGCAAATAACCATGAGGAATCGGGTACAGATTATCGATATGCACGTTCATGCGGCCGGTATCGGTGCGGGCGGAAGCGGTTGTTACGTTGCGCCAAAGCTGCGCCGCAACTGGAGAT
>Ga0068713_1002957_pt1 | contig 15849 bp, 10 predicted proteins | sample MTBAKSrepl2MetaG_FD_62223 | JGI IMG/M metagenome (GOLD analysis project Ga0068713, IMG submission 62223) | Enrichment culture microbial communities om Arthur Kill intertidal strait, New Jersey, USA, that are MTBE-degrading - MTBE-AKS2 (Arthur... | ecosystem: Environmental > Aquatic > Marine >...
ACCCGGCCGTTGTTGATGACCAGATCGTAATCGGCAGCCACTGCCGGCATGACCATCATCAGGCTGAGTACCAACAAGCCGAAAAGGACTCTCAATCTCTTCATTTCGATTCTCCTTTATTTGTTACATCAGTTGTCTTTGCGATATGCAGTGACTTTAAGCTTCGGTATACCCCGTTCAACTGCCAGAGCGAGATAAGTTCACTTTTATAAAGAAAGCCCTTTGAAATACTTCAACAGGCTTTCTACCTTAAGGGTACTACTCTCCTTTATAAAAACTCAAAAGGCTCAGCCTCTTTGAGTTGGGAGGAGACTTCTCCGGCGAGCGGGTTGTCTTTTGAAATCACAAGGGTCTTCACCTTTGCCCCGGGTTTCAAATCGACTTTTTTCAAATCGATCCAAAATACAGAGGGGAAGAGCGCCGAATCAAAATAATAGGTCTTGGTATCTTGATCAGCCACGGTTCGCCACAGGGTCTCTGGGAACATAGGACGATCCGGGCTGGCCATGCCGATGGGGACGCTTACTCCACGAATTAGGGAAAATGCGGAGGCCAGCGCCAAATGCCTGTCTTCATAATTTTCCACGGTCTTCAGCAAGTAGCTTAATCTTACATACCGGTCAGCTGCAGAGCCCGATCCTGGAAGGAATTTTTCACCACCAATTTTATCCCAGTAAGCGTTCAAGGCAAGTTGTTCCGAGTAGATAGGGGAGTTGGTCATGACTACATACTGTGGCCCGTGATGGATCACCAGTTCGCCGTCAAGATACTCAAGAATGGCGGAGTCACCTGTCGCATCGGAGATCGCCATGTGTATGGCAGCGGCGATACCATTGGCAACCGGCTTAGACACAATCGTAAACGGCGGATCTTGCATGGCTGTCACCGCCTCTTCAACAGTGGCGTAGTTGTCCAGAAAATACTGCAACCAAGCTCCAATGCTAATAGTCGGCTTTCCGGTTTTAGCCGGATCACCGTAATCGGCTTCGGAAAGATACTGCATGTTTCCGACCAACCCTTTCTCGTTCATGCCATCCGCCGATGCGGTACCATAGAATGACGAGATGACGGATCCGTATTTCGATGTCCATGTCAGCGCATTCTCGCTGCCCCCTCCATTCCGTTCTATGCCTTGCGGGAAAACCCATATATCGGTGGTAAGGTCGGGGTCGACCCAGTCCATGCTGCGTGCAGTAATGTACGTCCCGTTTCCGGTTTTATACAAAAGTCGAGAACAAGCCTCCGCGTGCTGCACCGCCATAAGAAAAAGGAAGACAGTAACCAAGGCAAGGTAAAAGCCGATTGTTTGCTTCTTCATCGTATCCTCCAAAGTTTGTTGTTTGTTTGCTGTTTCGCTATTCCCCAGCCAGCATCTTGGCCGCGGCACGCATAAATCCCGCTAGCGCCATCCGCTGCAACCAATTGCTAGGCATGTCAAAGGTCACTTGTCTTGTACCGATAAATAATAAAAGTCGTATAAAGTCCGGCTAACTTCCGCAATGGCTCGATCCCGATAAGCTTCGGGCGTCGTACTGCTCTTGGTGAATACCACAATCGCAAAACGTCTACCATCTGGCAGAGTTATGAAACCCACGTCATTAGCGACACCGCCAATAGTTCCTGTTTTGTGGGCAACCGGTGTTCCTTTTGGCAGAAGGCCTTTTAGCCTTCCTCCTCCTGTACGTGTGCGGGACATGACACCAAGCAGGAATTCGCGGCTTTTCTTACTCAAGGCCTTTCCGCTGTCGATAGCCAGAAGCAATTCCAGCATGGCATTTGGTGAGGTTTGGTCACGTGGGTCTTCTTGTTCGAACTTAAGGTTTCGATCAGATTGCTTTGCTGCGAGCGTTGGGTCTTTGGCAATGGCCTCTGCAAGTACGGATGCGTAGGCCTTGTCCGGCAAACCATAGAAGTCTCTTAAAATTTCGGTAACATACCGATCAACTCGTAGATCTTTTATCCCAATACTTCGCATCATCTTCGTTACTGCTTCCGGACCTCCCGCTAGTTTTAGACAGATGTCCGTAGCTGTATTGTCGCTTTCCGTTATCATTGGTTCAATCAAATTTGCTACAGACAACTTGATACCGGGATGAACAAAGTTCTGTGCGATCGCATTGTCGCCTGCGACCATCATTTCTTGTGAGATATCAATTAAATCGGAAAGCTTAAGCTCACCTTTATCGACACGGTCCAGCAAGGCGACGGCAATTGCAACCTTATAGGTACTCGCCATCACAAACGTTTCATCACCGTTTACTGTGATGCGCTCCCCTGAGCCAATTTCCTGTGCAGCCACGCCGATTCGGCCAGCTAGCCTCTCCGAAAGCTTCTCAATCTTCTGAGAAACATCTTGAAAATCGTTTTCCTGAGCAAATGCCGGTTGAACTGCAAATAATACGGAAGTTATTACCGTCAATAATAGTTTCATGTTTTTCTCCATTGTTTTTTGATTTTAAACACCAATAATTATTCATCCTCTCACAACAGAGGATGACCAAATTAGCGGGCGCGGAATCCACAAACCAGAGACACCTTTAAGATCATGCACTTCTTTCAGGCATGAATTGATATATCCTCTGCCTACCCGGTTATTTGTCGAATACCGATCCGGAGAGCGAGAATTCGCCGACCGCCCCTTCTCCCCGAATAAAGATCCGGTGGTTGAATCGCACGTAGTTGAGTGCGCCAGACGGATCTTTGAGCAATTCGCCAAGGGCTCCCTCGTTCGGGCCTTCGGTGATGATGAACCAGCCCTCGGCCGTGTTGGCCACATTGGCGGGCGCGGGATCCGCTCCCTTGGTCAATGCGGAAAACTGGACAAACACATATTTGCCGTCCTTTTTCCGGATCTCGATGTTTTGGGAATTACCCTTGAAGACGCCGACGAAGGGGTCGAGCACAGACGGATCAACGCCCGCTGCGACCGGAGACTTGGGCTCGATTTTCGCGAAGGCTTTGACCATTGCGTTCGCAACTTTTTTGTAGGCCTCGACTCCGCGATCGCTGTGGACCAAAACCACCACGGCAAAGTCGTGATCCGGGATCAGCTGCAGAAAAGAACGCGTGCCGGGCCAATTCCCCCCGTGGCTGGGGCTGATGACCCCGTCGTAGTCGTGGACGAACCATGTCAGCCCGGTAAAGTCGCCGGTCTCAGCCTCGACTGCCGGAGCGTGGGCATAGTCCAGTGCTTTTTTGGACAGCAGCTGGTTCCCGGAGGCGTCCTTGCCGTCCAGCTGAAAGCGGGCGTATTTCAGCATGTCGGTAACCGTAGACCGCATTGCGCCGGAGGCTGCGGACTCTCTTATCATCGGAACGAAGTACGGCTTGAGATCACTGATGCTGCCTTCCCCGTAGATCGGCGGATGACCCCACGCGTAATTTTCAGCCGGAGGGGTGGTGTCGTAATTAAAGGATGACGCATCCATACCGAGCGGGGCGAACAGGTGCTCTTCGATCAGGGTCTCGATCGGCTTTCCGCCGACATGCGACACCACATGGGTAGCGAAGGTGATACTGGTGTTGTTGTACATCCAGGTTTGATCGAACGGATAGATCTGCTGGATGTAAGCCCCCTGGAGCATGACCTTCTCGCTGATCGATCCACCCGGAGGAACACGAAGGAACCCATGGTCGCCATACCAGCCAGCGCGATGGTGGAACAGGTCAACGACCCGCGCTTTCGACGTCGCCTCGGGATCCGCGACCCTGAACCACGGCAGGAGGTCGACGACACGCGCGTTCAAATCCAGAATGCCCTGTTCGGACTGCTGCATGGCCACCGTCGAAAGGAAGGTTTTTGTCACAGAGCCAATTTGAAATTGCGTATCGGGGGTAACGGGTTCTTTGGTGCCTACTTTGGTGATACCGATTCCGGTGCTGTAGGAGTTGTCTCCGTAGATGACACCGACAGCAAGTCCCGGTATATGCAATTTTTTGATGAGTGCATTAGCTTCGGCGACGACCGCATCGAAGGCCGCTTGGCCATCTTTCTTTGTCATTTTATTATTGAACTGTTGGTTTTTCTGAGCAAATGCCGGTTGAACTGCAGCAAATGCCGCGACTATCACCATAAAAAATAGTGCTATGTTTCTTTTCATCGTTCTTCTCCTTTTTAATAATTGCGTTTATCTAATTTGAGTGCCTGACTATCTTTTTCATCATGTTTTCCATTAATGAACTATGACCGAATGCAACGTTATTTTTTGTCGCTCTCCAGAATCACACCCATACCAGTGTCATCATGCAGATGCTCAAGCAGATCAGGGTTTAGACCAATCGTATGTTTGTCCAACCAACCTTCAATTTTAAGAGGCTTAAATCTACCCTTAGCTTCGACTGGAAAGCGAATTTCCTGACCTGGTTTCACGCGAAGCACCTTGCTGTCCTTCACCACAATCGTGCCGTTAACAATAACATAAGGGATGCCGGTCGTCGGAATACCGTGCTGACCGACTTTAAATCCTGAATTATCGGTAATCGTTTGTGGGTCAAAAATGGTAATATCGGCAACTTTACCTTTTTGTAGGCGACCACGTTCTTTCATGGATTCAAGGCCTGAATCACCTAAGTGCTTGGCTGGCCAGTAACTTGCTTGTGCAATCGTAAACATCAGTGGAACACCTTGTTCACGCCCCATTCTAAAACAAGCACCACGCGAACCAGACGTACGTGGATGGCCACGGTATTCAGACCAATCAGCATCCCATGGCAGCAATTTACCATCTTTACCAACACCGGCCATGGCATCACTTGCAATGGTCATGTGAGGAATTGCCAGCCAGTGATTCATCCACGCTTTTCTATAAGGAAATTCAACCACAACCGATCTACCTGGATCATTTTTCATCAGTGCTGCATAGGTTTCGTTGGTAAGGTATTTATCATCAATAGGGTCGTAGATCGTATCCTCGTAACGATAGCCTTTCTTTTCGACCCATTCGGAAGGTGCCAGAAAAGCTGCAGTGATGGCTGTTGAACCAGCCGCATAAGGATAGTATTCGGACCACATATTAAGTCCCTTGTCGCGGGCAAGCTGCAACTTCTCCTCAATTTCCCACCAGCCGTAGTCATTGTTATGCGCCATCAATAACGGAGCGTCTAACAGCATTGCATTGGTAAACACCTCGTCGAAGGCTATTGGAGCTTCAGTGGGTGTCTCTGATAAAAGATGATACCTGGTATGAACGGATGTAAGACGGCCATAGTTCGCGCCGGCCCGTTGCGCTGCAAAAAGTTCGTAGCTGGTCATTCCCTTAGCCATATATGCGCCGGGCACAGCAACACCAATGGCTCCTTGTCGCAGATCTTCATCCAATATCTGCAGTACTTTGTTCATATCCTCCACTGAGGATTTCGTTTCCGCCCAGCCCTCAACACCATCTGCTAAAGCTTTGGCTGCATAAACTTGAACATCCCCAAAGTCGATTGGTGCGCTAAGCTCAGTCTCCGGGTCAAGGACAGCCATTCGCGAATACAACAAGCTGGCAGTTGTGCCGTAGTTAACTTGCCAACCAGACTTTGCTTTCTCATCGTACCATCCCTTTACATTGAATGAACCCGCTTCAAGGTCCATACCTGTAGTTACACCATCCCTGAGCGCCATCTTGGTGGCGAAGACGTCTGTTGCATGGTAATGCGTGTCTATAAATCCCGGTGCTACCACATGCCCGGTGGCGTCGATGGTTTCCTTACCTTTAATTCGGGCTTTAGTTATGGCAACGATTTTCCCGTCTTTGATCCCAACATTTGCAACATCATCAAACATAGTTTCTGGATCAATAACTCGACCATTGTTGATGACCAGGTCATAGTCTTGCGCCAGCGCTGGAATGGCAAAGGCTATTACACAAATGAGCAGTCCCAGCCCACGAGTTATACATTTTCCAGTTTTCATAATCGTCTCCTTAGTTAATTATGTTTTTGTAAATCTTGCCGTCCTTCATGATCATGACAAAGTTTTTACCAGCATCGGCAACCAGGTCGATATTTTCCAGAGGATTACCGTCAACCAATATTAGATCCGCATAGGCACCTTCCTGGATAACGCCGATCGGCCCGAGTGGATATGGGTTGCGAGGACCACACATTTTAATCAATTCGGCATTGTCTGAGGTGGCCATCTTGAGTACCTCGTACGGCGTGAACCACAGCTTCATTTTTGCTAACAACTTGCCCTGCAATGCCGCTGCAGAGGGATCGAACAAACAATCGGTGCCGAAAGCAATCTTTACACCCATTTCTTTGGCCATCTTGTAATTCCTAGACGTTCCATCGGTTACTTCGATGAATTTTGCCGTGCTGATTCGGTTATCGAACTTCAGCGCGTCCTCGTCGTTCAACAGCGGCTGAGCGCTTAACCAGACGCCATTATCCTTCATCATCTGCAAGGTCTTTTTTTCTTTAATTAAATTACCGTGTTCGATCGATTTGATCCCAGCCTTAACCGCGGTTTGAATGGCCGCGTCGGTGAAAATGTGGGCAGCCACATAGGTATTCCAGGTCTTTGCCACATCAACAACCGCTTTCATTTCTTCGAAGGTATATTCTTGCACATCCACGGGGTCATAAAGAGAGGTAACGCCGCCACCGCCAGCAATCTTGATCTGAGTGGCGCCCATGCGTAGTATTTCACGGGTACGCTTTATCACTTCAGGAACACCATCCGCCATCGCAACAAGCCCAACACGTTCCCAGTATGGCAAGGCGTCCGCCGAATTTGAAGGAACATCATTCTTCCCACCGAAATCAAAGTGACCGCCTGTCTGGCACATTGGAGGACCTGATATAAACATACGCGGTCCAGGATATTCGCCAGTATCCGTGAGTTTTTTAACGGCAAATGGGTTTCCTCCGATGTCGCGCACTGTGGTGAAACCTCGCATGAGGGTTTGCTCGGCACCGACAAACCCCTTAATGGCTACTTCGCTCATGTCACCGGTCGCAAGTGTGCTTACCGGAATATTCGCGTAGTAGGTGTGCCAATGAGCGTCGATCAGCCCGGGAATGAGCGTTCGTCCGCCGCCGTCGATCATGGTCACATTGTCGGTCTGAATAACTGCCAATGGCTCATTCGATACCGTCTCGATCAGGTTGCCCTTTACCAGGACATGCATGTTTTTATGGAGTTTTTCGGTTTTGCCGTCGAAGATGTTGACGTTGCTGATCAGCGTCAGTCTTGGTGACGGCTGTTCTACTGCTTGAGCGAAACCTGGCATACAGATAATGACAGCCAGTAAAGCGATAACAAAAGTATTTAATTTCATTTTCTTCTCTTTTTTTTGACGTTTTTCCGTGATTCCATCAAATAAGTCGCGAAATTAGGCTGCCGGCCAGCGGAACTGCCGGGGCGGCGGCCTCCCTCTATCATTTGGCACCAATCAGCCGATTGAACCCTTTCTGGAAGGGGTTCTTGACGACGGGGGAGACGCTGAAGCCGATCATCCATTGCGGACCGAAGGCGTCCGGTTGCTCGACATAGTAATTGGCTTCCAGCTCAAACTTCCAGGGTGTCTTGCCTAGGATCACAGTCTTGGAAACCGACAGGTTGATTGGGATTGTCCACTCCGAGCTTTCCCAGTTGTAAAATCCAATGGGTGAGCTCCCTACTGTCCAGCCATCGCCCAGCAGGAACTTGAGAACGGGTTGGAACTGGGTGGTACTAAAAGATTCACCGGACCAGCCGGTAACATTCCATTGGTGGCTCGGGAAGATGCCGTAGAGGCCCCATTTCTCAAATTTCGCCAGCAGAAATTCCGGTCCGAGCCGCAGCTGTTTCCCGGCCACGTCCGAGTCGGTTGCGGTAGGCAGGGTGCCCACCATACCGACAGCCCACAAGAAGCCGCTCTTTTTCGAGACGCCGTAGCCGATGTCAAATCCAATATCACCGAGCGCCGATATCCCGCCCCAATCGAGTCCACCGTTCTCCTCCCGTGGCACGGGTTGATCGAAAAGCAGCGGAAAGCCTGGCCGAATGAAAAAAGTCCTCTGGTTGCCGCTGCCGTCCTGCGGCAGTGAAAGAGGAAAAACGGGTTGGAATACCATCGTGTAGTTGTCCTGGTCGTCGGCACCCGGCAGGTCCCCGGTGTACCATCGATATTGGTTTTTAAGTGTCAGGGTTGCCAAAGAGGAGTTTGGATTGGCAAGCTCGCGCGCCACCTCATCTGCCGATTGCTCCTGTCCGTCTGTTTCAGCAACTGCCGCAGGCGGCAAAATGGTGAACTTGATCGCAATGGTTATCAAGATGAGCAGAAATACAGCAGGTGATAGGGGGATGGTGCGTTGGTAATGCCTGAAGATGGTGTTGTCTGCCATTCTTGTAACCGCCTTATTATTCTGATTCATATGTCCTGTGACGGGCATATAGCCAGCGTCTTGAACCCGGCAGCAATGCACCGATCCATTTCGTCATGGAATTCAGGGGCTTCCCGAGATGGCCATTGAGTTGGCCAGGTGGCCAGAGAACAGTGTGTCCATGGTTATGGATTTGTGCACGATTTGCTTCGCCCCCTCGGAAGCGGGGTATTTGTGCAGCCGCTGAGGTATCTTGGAATAATCCCGTCCGGTCGCGTACGGGTTGTCCACTCTTGAATAGTCGGGGACCAAATCGGCGGCGCGCGATATACCGGGCACCATATTCGTCATCACCGCGGCTGCCGCGCCACTTATCAATCCGACTGTCTGCAAAAACTCGCGGCGGGAGGGACCATTTGCCGTGGACGCATTGTCTTCGCTGCTATGTTCCGTCTTGGACATGGCCGGTCTCGTCAACAGCGCACGCTCTTCAGTGTTTTTGTTTTTCGTTTTCATAAGAATTGTTTCCTCTTTGTGTGTGAATTGCCTAAAACACCTGGCTCATGCATTCTGCGCCGAAGCCGGTGCGGCCAGAATCAGGCCCGGAAACATATATCCCAACACAATGGTATGCCTTTCATTTTAATTCTCCTTTCCTACCAGCATGAAATGCTCGTTCAGAGCATGCCGGATGTGTTACAGACAGGTGACCTCCTCTAAACAGAGGCGTAATTCATAGAGTGTATCCAGCACGCCTTTCAGAGCGGCTTGATCGGGCAGCCAGCCTTCCATCGTCGTTACTGTAGAGGAGCCGGCGACAATCTGCATGCCTCCTAATCGATCGATCCAGCTTTCGGGCACAATACCGCGCACTTTGATTCGGTAAACAGCGGGCTTATCCAAAACAGGCACCTTTTTCAGGATCTATAGAATTCAATATCAAGGGCGCAACCATTTCGATGAAGACTCGATTCTGACTGAATACAAACTATCGCTGTCCATCCTTCCTGTAAATTACCCCAAAAGAGTATTTTTAAGGCAGATGGCCTACGCCTTTCGGAGTATGGGACAGTCCCGGCAAAGCGGTGGCGTGGTTACGATTGCACCGTATTTTGAGCACTGTTATGGAAAACACCAATGACAAGAGTGGCGTATTGGCTGGTAATCGGTCTCCGGAAGCCGACCACCTGTTGGCCTGGTGAGGGTGGGTCTACTTATTGTTGATGATACCGATCTCGCGGGCTTTCTTTAGCGCTTCGATGCGGTTCTTGGTATTCAGTTTTGTGTAGATGTTTTGCAGATGCTTCTTGACGGTCACCGGAGCGATATAGAGCCTTGCGGCGATTTCTTTATTGCTCAGTCCCTCAGCCAGCAGAGGGAGAATTTCGATTTCACGTGGGGAGAGAACATTATGAGGGGGTTGCTCGGAAATCCGTGGTTTGGTTGTTCCGTCCGGTTCTGAGTGTGCGATTTTGCGGTGCTCCCACTGACACGCTTTTAGAACTTGTTGCGCATAGGTTTGGCCGGGTTGGTATTGAATGAGGCATTTCAGCAAGTCCATCATTGGTATGCCCAAATCCACGAATATCCGGCTCCAACCTCCCGGTTCGGCCAGGTCCAGGGCGGTCTGGAGGTGTTGCAGGGCAGCGGCTTCGTCTCTTTGCATGTGGCACACCAGGGCCAGCAAAGCCGCCGTTTCGATGCGCACGTTTATGCGATTTATCCGGCGCATTCGTTCCTCCCACTCAATGAGCCGGGTGTGCGCTTTTTTCAGACTATCCTCCGTGCCTTCAGCCAGCAAGCATTTGATGGGGGTGAGTTGGGGCACGTAGAAGAACCACAAGGGCGGGCGAACATCGAAATCAGCATGCTTGCAAATTTGCTGCGCCTGCGGGAAATCTCCCCGACGCAGGGCAAATTCCGCCTCAAATGCCTGGATAATGGACAAGACTGTGGCATTGTCAATCTCCCGGCAATGGGCGACGATTTGGTCGAGCACCCGAACTCCGGCCACTTCGTTGCCCTGCGAGAGGCAAATGTACGCCAGGATGAAACCGGCGTGGGCCACATAGGATGGATTTACTGCATGACGATCATCCAATACCTTCAACAGAACAGATTCGGCCGCTTCGAGTTCGTTACGCAAATAGCGTCCGGCCCCCAGAAAGTAATTGGCAAATGCCCGGGTGTGAAAGAATGGACGAGCCCGGACGGCCTGCAGGCATTCCTGAGAGGCATTCATCGCCCCGACCAGGTTGGCCGCCATATATTGAACCATGGAGAGTTCAACAAGCATTCTCGCCTGTATATTGGCTGGCCAGATCGGATTCGACAGGGCTTCTTTGATCACTGTCACAGCTCGTTTGGTGTTCCCCATCATCTGGTGACAACCAGAGAGGATACCAACCCCTAAAGAGCGAATCAGCATCGCGTTTTCAGCGAGATCATTCAAGCCCTCTTGAGCATGAACGAGGCCGCTTTCCGCATCGCCCAGAATCATCTCAATGAGGCTTTGCAACACACTCACTTCACCCTTAAGTACAGTATATACTTCTGATTGAGGGGAAAGAGCTTCCAACATCTGTGAAGCTTTCTGGGTGAACCCATACATGTCCTCATCGTTGCCCATGTCGAGTCCGATAAAGGCCTGCGTGGTCGCCAAAAGCGGGCTTTCCGCCACGGCGTTCTTGGGCAATTGCTTTAGCAAACGGATCAAACGGACAAACTGAGAGGTGTTCATCAGCTCATAGCGATGGTCGATGACTAGCTGAGTCGCAGTAGAGGCATCTCTTGCGGCCATCAGGTGCTTGATGGCCTCTTCAATCAGATCGTTTTCGGCAAACCAGTTGCCGGCGGTCCGGTGCAAATCGGCGATCCGATCCGCAGCGTATTGTTTGCGCAGCTCTCCTTTGAGAAAACCATGAAAAAGATGGTGAAATCTGAACCAATACCCCTGGTCGTCCAACGCAATAACAAACAGGTTGGCCTCTACCAGCCACTGGATAAACTGTTCTGCACCAATTTCCGGTTTCCCGCTGCGTCCTTGGGTTCCTGTGAGGTGCATTTGTCCGCACAGGGGCGCGCAGAAGCGATCCAGGATTGAGGTCTCGAGCAGATAGGACACCATTTCGGGATGCTGTCGGGACAACACTTCGGCCACAAGATACTCGGCAATGTGCCCTGAGCTTCCGCCCAGTTCCTGCACCCGCAGTTTCAGATCTTTCTGCCCTTGCAGATAGAGACCGGCCAGTCGCAATCCTGCCGCCCACCCTTCGGTTTTGGCTTCCAGAAGGGCAGCCGTGGCCTCATCAACGGCAGCATTGAGCATCCGGCTCAGAAACGTCGCTGCTTCGTCGGGCGTGAATCGCAGATCGGACGCCCGGATCTCTGACACCAGCCCGCGGCCCCGCATGGCGGCAAGCGGCAGTGAGGGGTCCTGCCGTGTCAACAGCGCCAGATGCATGGTCCGGGCCGGATGCTCCAGCAGTGCGGCAACCAAATCGTGTACAGATGCCTCTCTAATGCGCTGGTAATCATCCAGGACAAGGATGAACGGCTCCGGCACCTGGTGCAGGTCATTGAGCAGGTAGCGTGCCAGCTCGCAGGTGGGCGGCAGTCGGTCGGCATCCAGCAAGGTTTCGGTGTGAAGTTCGCTCCTGGGAAAGATCTTTTGAATGGCAGCAATGAGGTATTGCAGAAACAGGCGCAGGTCGTTGTCGTTCTCATCCAACGATACCCACGTGCAGAGATGATCACCGGATGCAATCCAGCGGCTGGCCAGGGTGCTCTTACCGTAGCCGGCCGGCGCCGAGATCAACGTCAGCGGCCGGTGCCGCCCTTCATTTAGCTGATCCAGCAAACGGGCCCGCGGCAAAATGTCTGGTGCCACGTGCGGCCGCTGCAGCTTGGTGAGCAGAATACCCTGTTTCAAGCCAATCTCTGCCCCGTTGGCAGTACCCTTTTTCGATTTTCCATGCCGACTAACGCTCATGGGTGAAAAAATCCTCGCATGGCCTATTGTTAGGCAGATCTTTCAGGCCTTCATTCAAGCGGGATATGAGCCGGGGTCGCTTAACCCATTTGGCGACGACCGCCGGGCGGTTGATCTTGGTGGTGATTAGAATATGTTGGGAACGCTGCCTGCGCATGGCGTTGGGAATTCCGTTACCATTTTGGGGAATTGTTGGGAAAGTTTATACCATTTTGTGGAAAATTCAAGCTCGGAAACTTCAATTTAACCGACATGATCAGCGACGCTTATTCAAGCATTGTCGTTGCGTAATCGATCATTTTTCAGGCAATCCAGATTTAACATAACCCCCACAAATCTGCGTAACCTGCGGATATCATCTGTTATGGTTGCGGCTACGTCGCCCTTTGTCCTCTGCTTGCACTGCCATCTTGTCCGGCGTAGCTTCAGCGAAGAAGGAAGCCCTGAGATTGCCGAATGGGTGCCCGTCCTCCGCAGTAGCTCTGTCCATCCTCCGTAGCAGAGCTACTGCGGAGGACGGGCTAGGTCGGATGGAAAGGAGGATGGCTCTGTGGTGAATGATCAACCGATGTGGATCGTCAGCCGGTTGGTTCCGGCCGTGAGCCTCTCCTGGACCGCTTCCATGGGGATCTCCGCCGAGCCGGTGCGGTAGGGGTTAGCACCCCGCGTGAATGGGAGTGCCGTGCCGTTGAGCATCACCGCCGACGGGCCGCAGCCAGCTCCCTCGATGTGATAGGTGATATCCATGCCGTACCCTTCCCAGTCCATCGACGCCTTCAAGCCGTCCAGGGAAGAAGGAATCACGGGATCAATCACCAGAACGGATCGCTCCCTGCGCAAACCCAGGAAGCATTGAAGCATCAGCCTCGTCCAAATGCCCGGCCCGCTCGAGTAGACCCGCCAGCCTCCGTCAAGAGGGACTTCTCCCCTCTTCACCCTGTCATACTCGGTAAACGCCTGGTACCGGTCGCTGAAGGCCGCATCAGAGCTGGAATAATAGCAGTTGGCCTGGCGAAGGGTTGCGCCGGGCACCAGGGCGCGGATGCCGACAGGGTTTGCCTGGCAGAGGGCACGGAAAAACCCCTCACCGTCGCCGTAGCGCGCCAGGGCCTCTGCATAGCGGAGGTGGGCGTGCATGTACATAAGGCCGATTTCCCGTCCGAAGAAGGCCGCGCTTTCCGCGCGCTGGAAATATTTTCGGGTACCGCCGCGGTATTTCATGGGCCGGTCAAAGAGCCGGGCGCCGTCAGGACCGCGCAGATGGGCCTGGATGAGGTCAAGGTGTTTCTTTGCCTGTTCAGGGGTCAACAGGCCGGTAATGATGGCGTGGATCATGGGCAGCAGGCTGTAGGATACGCCCGTGACCCGGTCCCGGGGATGGAGCAGGTGATCGACCTTCCCGTGCTCATGGAAATGGGCAAACCCGGTGAGCACGTCATCGACCATGAGGTAGCGCTGGAATTCCTCGGCCACTTGCCCTGCCATGGCCTCGAATTTTCTTGCGCGATCGCTGAGGCCGATCCGTTGCATGGCCTCAGCCATGGCGCTCAGGGCCTGGTAGTGGAGCGTCACGGTCCAGGCGCTGCACAGGCGCTCACGCATGGCAGGGTCATAGGGCTGCATCGAATCGTTCCAGTCTCCAAGGCCGTACGCTGCAAGCCTGGTGCCGGGGATGACACGGGCATCGATGACGGCCAGCGCGCGCTCCACGTGTTGACGGATGGCGCCTTTTTCGGCCTTGTCGTCCCCCTCCGGATGAAAGAAAGGCACCACCTCGTCGAGCAGGCTCGCATCCTCTGATGAGATGAGGTATTGGGCCGTGGCCAGCAAGGGCCAGAACACGATGTCCCCATGGGATTCGCCGGCCCGGATGTTCCGCTCCCGATCGAAGAACATGAACCACTGAGGCCAGTCACCGTCAGGGTTTTGCGCTTTGAACACCCGGATCAGAAGATCCCTGATCGGTTCGAGGCGGTTCAAGGCCAGCAGCATCTCCAGGGGGCCCTGGCAGATGTCTCGCGTGCCCCAGCCGCCCCCGGTATACTGTTCGAGGCCGCGGGGAGCTAGATAGTGGATCAGCACGTTCTGGATGAACCAGGGCAGGATTTCTGGAAAACGCGCCGCTCCCTGGGCAAGGGGACTGCCGGCAGGCGGCTGGATGCGGAGACCCGAGGTCATGGCGCTCCAAAAACGCGCCTCTTCCAACCCAGCCCCGCCTGACTTTTCTTCCGGAACCAGGCGCCCCCTGATGCAGAAACCGATAGAACGGGCGGGCTTGCTGATGAGGCAGAGGTAGGGAAGGCGTCGGGAGCGGCCGTCCAGGAACAGCAGTTCGTCCCCTCCTATCTTCTCAATCACAGTACCGGCCGAGGGCTCGATGCGGAACCCCCCTTCCGGAAAACGTCGGCCCACGTCGGAATCGGGAACAGCATAGACGAAAACGCCCCGGGAGTCCTCGCTGTACCGGACCGCAACCGCGTCGATCCCGTCGTCCCCGTTCAGGGCCACGTGGTTGGAGAGGAGAAAACGGGCGGGCTTGCCGGACAGGACCTCGACCGAAAGACCCAGTTCATGGCGGTCAAGGGCCGCCTCGCTGCGCACGGCGATCAAGCCGTCGGCATGCCTGTAAATCCATCGGCACGTGTCGGGCGCCATCTCGAATGCGGAGGGCACATCCAGCAGGCGCCAGCCCTCCGCCAGTTCCACGAAGACACGCTGGCCATGACCCCTCAGCAGGCTGAGGTAACTGTGGGTGGTGGACAGGAAGCGATTGATGCTGACATGACCCTGGGTCACCATCGAATGAAACACGCCGCCCATCCAGGCATTGGACGTGAGCGACGCCTCGTCCGGCACAAGGCGGCAGCCCGTGTGGAGAATGTTGGCGTGGGGACGCAAGGCCTTCAGCTCCTTGGCCTTGAGCACCACGTGGCGGTTCAATCCTGTGAAGAAAGAAAGCACCCGGCCGTCCTCCTTCTCCACCTCCCGGAGTTCGGGGCCGAAGAGGTCCCTCATTTCGGCCTCGCTCAACTCCTGGGCGTTCAGCAGAGGAGCGGCGCTGAACAAACTCGCCGAGGGTTTCAATCCCCCGGCCGCAACGAATTCGGGTGCCGGTGAGGCTTCCGCCAGGCCAAGGGCCTTGTCGACATAAGCGAGATCCTTCTCAGAGCTTGCTGAAGGGTGATCCGCTTCGAACCACCCGAAAAACCCCTGTTTCGCTTCGCCTCCCGGCTCCAGCCGCACCGCCGCCTCCTGGATCGCCGCCATGGAGTGCTCATGCTGGAGGCGCCTGCCGGGCAATCCCCTGGTGAGCCCCACGGGCGCATCTCCGGCTCGGGTTGCCAGGCCATGGAACTGGAGGGCGTCAGTGGAGAAAGCCGATCCTTTGCCCAGGGCGCCGATCACGGTCCAGGGATGCCTAGCGCCCATGGCCAGGTTCTGGCGCGAAGCCACAGCAAAGCCTCGCTCCGGATGTGACAGGGGCGTGTGATCCACGTAGTGGCTGACATAGTACTCGTTGATCCGCAGGAAGCCGTAAAGGGCCAACCCCAAGTCCTGGGTGTAAA